>Ga0335083_10005669_pt1 | contig 15727 bp, 15 predicted proteins | sample Lox_Sample_42_FD_206716 | JGI IMG/M metagenome (GOLD analysis project Ga0335083, IMG submission 206716) | Soil microbial communities from Loxahatchee National Wildlife Refuge, Florida, United States - Lox_Sample_4.2 | ecosystem: Environmental > Terrestrial > Soil > Wetlands | place: USA... | reverse complement strand
CCTCGCCGCTATGCAGCATGCGCGGGGCAGCCGTGGCATCGGGGCAAATTCGCGTCAGGTAGAATGCGGGCTCGTGTACTACAACCAATGTCAACGGCGACTCTCGCATCATGTTCGACGCAGGCTGGCTCGCTTGGCTCCTGATCGGTGTGCTCGGCCTGTTCGGCCTCGGCCTGGTGTATTTCATCGTCATCGGGGTTCGCGCTATCTATCGCGCCGCGCGGCAGACAGCAGTCGATGCCGGTCATCGCCGTGGATCGGCTGCTACACGGGCGGTGATCCGGATGGCCGTCTGGGCGCTGTTCTTCGGCGCCTACTATTTGTTCGTCTACTTCCTCGGCCGGCGCCTCGGCTGGCAGGCCGCGGTACCCTCGGCGGTGGGCTTGATGGCGATGGTTTGGGCACTGCTCCAGGCTGATCGGCTGCTCACCATAGGCCCGGGCGCGGTTCGCCAGCAACTCGGTATCGGCATCGCAGTCGGCGTCGTGCTCGGCATATTTGTCTCGGCTATCTGGCTCGCCGCCTGAGCGGCGAGCGGGGGCGAGACGTTTTAAGGTCGGACATGAGCGAAAGCTATCTGAGCGCTGCCCGCATCATCTGCGATAACCGCCTGTCGGGCCTCCGGCTCGCGCGGCTCGACGCCTCTGTGCGTCCACCCGATGAGGAGAGTGGCTACGTTGTTCAAGACCGGCTGCATAGCCTGCTGACTGCCGCCGGCAAGGGTTCTGTTGCCGGTCACAAGATCGGTTGCACTACCAAAGTGATGCAGGAGTTCCTGCATATCTCCAATCCGTGTGCGGGGGGCGTATTCGAAAGCCAGGTGCATATGACGCCGGCAACCATACGCCACGCCGACTTCGTCCGACCCGGCGTCGAATGCGAAATGGTCGTACGCCTGGCCGCTGATCTATCGTCGCGAGACGCGCCGTTCGACCGCGCTGACATCGCCACCGTCGTGGGCGAAGTCATGGCAGGGATGGAGATCGTCGACGACCGCTATGTGGACTACAAGAGCTTGGACACCCCCACTCTTATCGCGGACGATTTTTTCGACGCAGGATGTGTGTTGGGCAATCCAGTCGCCACCTGGCGTACTGCGGATCTGGCAGCACTGAGCGGCGCAACCTGGATCAACGGCATGGAGGTCGGGCGCGGACGCGGCGCCGACGTCATGGGTCATCCTTTCGAGGCACTTGTCTGGTTGGCCAACTCGCTCGCACGCCGCGGACGAAGCCTGAGGGCGGGCGAGTTCGTGTTTACCGGCAGCGTGGTGGAGACGAAATGGGTGGACCGAGGCGACCGCGTGATGATGGAGATCGAGGGATTGGGACGCGTCGAGGCAGTGTTCGAGTGAAGAATTAAGCAAAAAAGGCGGCGACTCGCGTCGCCGCCCTCGAGGGTGTAACTCTTCGTTCTAGTTGTTAGTACAGCACTACTGGGTTGCCGGGCGATCCGGTCGCGCCAACTATGCGCAGCGGCGCCCAGATGAACGCGCCTTCCTTGATGCCGGCCGCAACCAGCGACTCGGTGTCGACGTTTTCCAGGTTCCAGATGCCAAAGCGGGTCTGGATCTGCGTGTGGCAGGGAACCGCCCAACCTTCGACTTCGTTGCCTGGCTGCGCATCGTTCGCCGATGTGTCGCCCATGGTCAGAGCGATATCCCTGGAGGCGAAGTACTCGCACGCGCTCAAGCCGAAGCCGGGCTCGCCCTGCGCGAAAATCCCCCGAGCCGCGGCACGTTGCTCTTTGGTCATGGTGGGCCAGTGTGCGTTACCCCAGGTATTACCCTGGCCGGTATGCAGCGCAACGCAATCGCCGGCCTGGATTTCGCCGAGACCTTCAGCCTTGACCATGCCCTTGATGTCGTCTGCGGTGACGATCCCCACATCGCCCGGCTTCTTCGGGATCGGAAGCATTTCGGCGCTGGCGGGGATCAGACCCTTGGATTTCTTGTAGGCCACGGCGTCCAGCACTACCAGACGGCAGACAAAGCCGCCGGCAGTATGCTCGACGCCCATCGGGCCCATGCCCATCACGCGCCCTCCCGCGCCCCGCTCATAGTTGTCCCAGGTAATCCGGCCGTTGTACATCATGGGACCCTTGGAAGTGTTGACCCCGATGTGGCCGGGACCGTCGAACTGTGTGCCGATCTGACCGATTTCCGTAGTCAGCAGCTCGTCGTGATAGATGAGTGCGTTCTTGCCGAACGGCCCGCCGGTCGGCGTACCAGGGATGCTCATCTGCCAACCGCGCGCACCGAAGGCCGGAATGTCGTGCTGATAGTACTTGCCGATAGTGATAGCTTTGAACTGCTTGATAGTCGACAGTGCGCGCTTGATGTTGGCGGAGTTTTTGACGTGGTTCGCGCTTCCGGCCTTGTCGTCCGCGCCCCACTTGGTTGGGAACCAGTTCTCGGTCAAAGGTGCATCGTTGACCGGGCCTTTCAGGGTCTGTGCAGTGGCGTAGCCCACGCCAAGGCACGCGGCCGCAACTGCGACCGCGATCGCATTTAGTCTCATGACAATCTCCTTCCCAAAAGATGTTTTGAGGACTAGCTTTTTTATGTCCGCGCAGCCGGCCGGCCCTGGCGCAATCTATCGTGAGCCTAAGTCCCTCCTACCAAGCGGGCCAATCATCACACCACAAACGTAAGTCCTATGCAAGCGTGGTTGAGCGGCCCAGATATCGCAGTGCGGCCGCGTCTACCGTTGACATATTCACTCGGCCAGCCTTATGGTTAGAGGGGAACCCTGCGCGCAAACCGCCGTTCTGTCGTTAAATGGGCTAGAACGCCTGAGCCCTCTGCAGAGCAGCAGATCGCGACATTTCGGCGCTGGACACCGGGCGAAAAAAGGAAAAGCGAGTGATCTCGGATCGAGACGTTGCGTTCTATCGGGAGAATGGATACCTGCTGGTCGAAGATGTCCTGGACCGCGCTACGCTGGCGCACATGAAAGAGATCATCGCCGGGCTCGTCGCCAACGCCAAAGGCGTCACGCAGCACAACGACGTTTACGACCTCGAGCCGTCGCACACGCCTCAAGCGCCGCGTGTGCGGCGCATCAAAAAGCCTCACGTGGTAAATCCGATCTTCTGGGAATTTGCGAGGAGTCCCAAGATCCTCGAGGTGTGCACTCGACTACTCGGGCCCGATGTCCGCTTGCACGGCTCCAAGCTCAACATGAAGGACCCGATGTACGGCTCTCCTGTGGAGTGGCATCAGGACTGGGCTTTCTATCCGCACACCAACGACGACCTGCTGGCCATCGGGGTAATGCTGGACGATGTCGAATTGGAGAACGGCCCGCTGATGGTGCTCCCTGGGACCCACAAAGGCCCGGTATACGATCACCACGCCGAGGGCCGTTTCTGCGGCGCCATGGATCCGGCTACAGCGAAGCTGCCCTATGAAAAGGCTGTCGCGGTCACTGGCCGAGCGGGGTCAGCTTCCTTCCACCACGTGCGCCTGGTGCACGGCTCGGCGCAGAACACATCGACCAAATCTCGCCACCTGTTGTTGTACGAGTGCGGTGCAGCCGACGCCTGGCCTCTCGTCAATTTCTCCGGGCTCGACGAATTCAACAGCCGCATGCTCTGCGGTGAGTCCACCATCGAACCCAGGGTCGAGAGGGTTCCGATGCGCATGCCTTTCCCGCCGGCCTTGAATCAGGGGTCGATCTACGAGAACCAGACGTCGACGCGGCGGCGCTACTTCGACCGTGTGGAGGTCGAACCCGCCGAGTAACGGATCGGGTTTTCCGGCAAGCACCTGAGCGAATGACTCCGCTTAGGTTGCCGCGATGGCGGCCTCCCTGTCGAACAGACCCTGCCTAGGACGGTAACGGCACAGCGCGACCGCGCGGCGACCAACCGAGCGAGCGGGAGATGGTCCCAGCTGCCTGGTGCAAGATTCCGCGCGCTCCCGCTATCGTGATCCGGGCGTCGCGCTGCCTGAGGTAGACGACGGTCAGCGCTGCTACGACGCCGAATTGGTCGAAAATAGGGAAGCAGATATCAACCACGCCGCTTAGGGTATCGCTCGGTCCGGAGTCGTAGCCGCGCGAACGAATCGCGTCGAGCCGCTCATCCAAACGCTGGCGCCGCAGCCGGGAAGCGCGGCTGCCATTCAGCAGTTCCTCGAACAAACTCGTTCGGCGCTCATCGCCCTGGAACGCGGTAATAACGCGCGCCGATACCCGGTCGTCGTGAAACGCGAAATGCGCACCCTGACGCACCAGCGCACTCATCGGCTCGGGCGGTTCGGCTCGAGCCAGCACTACCAAGCGCGCGTCATGATGGACGCAGAGGTGATTGGACTGCCCCGTCTGGCGCGCCAACGCCTGCATGCGTGGCAGCGCAGCATCGAGCAGCCGGTCCACCGGCGGATGTCGCTGCGCAAGCTCGAACAGCCTCAGCGTCAGGACATAGCTAAAGTCCGATCCCCGCGCCAGGTAGCGCCGGCGCACCAGCACGTCAAGCATTCGGTAGAGCTCGTTCGATGTGCGGCCAAGGCGCTGTGCGATGTCCTGCAGCGTCAAAGCATGCGGCTCTGCAGCGAGCAGCTCCAGTACATCCAGGCCTTTTTCAAGAGCGGGCGCGGCGTAGTGGGTGCTTCTTCCCTTTGACGTCTTACGAGTTGACAAGGCAATGTGAGGTTTTTATAGTTGAAAGTCAATTTTACGTATAAAAATACGCAGCAGAGGATAAACCACGCTGCGCGAGTCGGCAAAGTACCGATCCCGGCTACTGCTCGTCGGGCCGCATCGCACTAACAGAGGGGGAAGGCGACCGTGCCGCCGGTCGGCGGGCGGGCGATCAAGGCGCAGGGCGCAGGCACAAGGCGCTCGCGCCCGTCATGGAATGTTGTCTGCCATAAATTAAAGTAGATAATTCACAGGAGGAGACATGAGCGTGATACACAGTTACAAGCGCCTCGCGGCGGCCTTGGGCCTCTCCGCGGGATTGGTCGCAACAGCGTTCGCGGATGATCCGGGATTCCCTGCGCCAGTCGGCGATCCCGCCTTCGTTCCGGCGGGCGCAAAGCTCGAACGCATCTTCGACGGCGGCTGCGTGCTGACCGAAGGCGTGTCGGCAGGTCACGACGGGATGATCTACTTCAGCGACATCACCTTTACGAAGTTCTGCAAGGATCCCTCCGGCAAGTACCTCCAGGCTGGCAACATCTGGAAGTACAACCCGCAGACCGGTCAGACCACCATCTTCCGCAGCCCGAGTGGGATGTCGAACGGCATCAAGTTCGATCGCGAAGGCAACATGATCGCGGCGCTGGGCGCCGACTACGGTGGCCGCATGCTGGTCAAGACCGACATGAAGACCGGCAAGAGCTACATTCTCAGCGGGTTGTATAACGGCCGGCCTTACAACGCGTTGAACGACATCAGCATCGACGAGAAGGGCCGCATCTACTTCAGCGATCCGCGCTATCTCGGGCATGAACCGATCGAGCAGGATGGTGTCGCGGTATATCGCCTCGACCCTGACGGTACCGTCGACCGCGTGGTGACCGATTGCGGCAAATGCAACGGTGTGCTGGTTTCGCCCGATCAAAAGCACCTCTACGTGATCGGCAACGACAATGGCTGGTTCGAATTCCAGAACCTGCGCGAAGGTGAGAAGACGTTGCAAGGCGCGCACCAGCTACAGGTATATGACCTCTCGCCGGAGGGAAAGGTCAGCAACCGCCGCGTGCTGATTGACTACGGCAAGCTGAACCCGCCATGCAGCGGCCCCGACGGCATGATCGCGGACACGGAAGGGAACATCTGGATGGCTTCGCGCTGCGAGTACCGGCCAGGTTTCGTGGTCATCAATGCCGAGGGCAAGGAGCTGGCGTACATCTCAACTGGCAAGGAGCTTCCGACGAATGTCGGTTTTGGTCGCGGCGCTGATTCGAACGTCCTCTACGTGACCTCCGGCAAGAGCCTGTATAAGATCCGGGTCGGCAAGAAGGGCTATCAATTGCCCTGAGCGACGGGCTGAAATATGTGGAGGGAGGGACTGGGTGCTTCCAGTCCCGTCTTCCGCTTGCGATGGACGTATGATGGAATTTCGACCTATGACCGAATTTGTCACCGCCTCCGCAGCCTCGACGCAGCGCGAGACGAAGCAGCTCACACTGGCCCAGGTCGACGCCTTCGCACGCAACGGCTATCACTTTCCGCTCAGGGCTCTTTCGGCCGACGAGGCTCTGGGGTACCGGCGCAGGCTGGAGCAGTCCGAAGCAATGCTGGGCGGCCCAATGCGGGGCACGCTGCGCAGCAAACCGCATCTCCTGTTCACATGGGCCAACGAACTGATTCGCCACCCGGCGATCCTGGATGCGGTGGAAGACGTCCTCGGCCCGAATCTCCTGGCATGGAGCAGCAGCTTCTTCATCAAAGAGGCGCGGGACCCGAGCTACGTGTCCTGGCATCAAGACTCGACTTACTGGGGTTTGAGCCACCCGCACGTCGTCACAGCGTGGATCGCGTTATCGGTGAGCATCGTAGAAAACGGCGCCATGCGCGTTATTCCCGGCTCGCATTTGAAGGATCAACTTCCGCATCGGGACACCTACGCCGAGAACAACTTGCTCACGCGCGGGCAGGAGGTGATGGTCGAGGTGAACGAGGCCGAAGCTGTGGACGTGGAGTTGCTGCCTGGCCAGTTCTCACTGCATCACGTGCGTCTGGTCCACGGTTCCGACCCGAACCCCGCCGACTATCGCCGGATCGGCTATGCAATCCGCTATATCCCGACCTACGTGCGTCAGACGGAAGGACCGCGCGACTGCGCGACGCTGGTTCGCGGGGTGGACACCTATCGCTATTTCGATCCCGAGCCGGTTCCGAAGGCCGATCTCGATCCTGAAGCGGTCGAAGTGCACCGCCGCATCACGGAAGAGGCCAACAAGATCCTGTATCGCGGCACCGACAAACGCAATCCGAAATAGCAGGTCTGCCGATTTCGGACCCAGCACGCACCGCTGGACCAATTCGAGGCGCGCTAAGTCCAGCTCAAGCTGATAGCCACACAAGGCGCGCCCACGCGCCGAGCCGGGAGGAGAAGACCGATGGAGTACACGACCGGCATCGCGTTGCTCGCGGTGTTCCTCGTAGTCGTGGCCCTGATCGTGCGCGGTCAGAGTCCCGTCATCATGCTGCTGCTGCTCGCTATCGTCTGGGCGGCCATTGCGGGCATCGGCGTGCAGGATATCCAAGCCAAGGTCCTGCAAGGCGGCGGCGTCCAGTACGCCAGCGCTGTAATCATCATCGTGTTCGGTGCCTGGTTCGCGCAGGTGCTGATCCAGACTGGAATCGCGGAGAGCGTGATCCGATCCGCAGTCGAGCTGGCCGGCGATCGTCCCCTCGTGACGGCAATCGTGATCAATCTCGTGACAGCGCTGCTGTTCACCTCGATGTACGGCGTAGGCGCTGCCATCGCCATCGGCGTAATTGCACTGCCCATCATGATGAGTCAGGGCATCCCGGCTCGCGTCGCAGCGCCGACGTTCAGCATGGGTATCGGCGCCGGCGCCTACGTCAATCTGGTCCAGTTCGGAACCTTCGAAAAGCTGTTTCCGGGCATCACGTACGAAGCGCCCTGGCTCAGCTTCTGGATGATCGGAATGGCTGTCTACCTTTTGTGCGCGTGGATGATGATCTACTGGAATCTCCGCGGCGTGGGTCAGCGCAAGTTCGCGAGCATCGACGCGGCAACCGCTGGACAGCCGCCGCGCAGGCGCACGCCTTACTACACTTATATCGTGCCGCTGTTTCCGGTTCTGATGATCATCGTCTTCAAATGGCAGATCATTCCGACCTTCCTGCTCAGCATCGTGCTGGCTCTGCTGTTGACGTCGCAGGGGCGCGGTCTTCAGGCGCAGCTCAACCTGTTCAACAAGACCTTCTACGACGCGTTCCCGGACATCGCCACCATCGCCGCGCTGTGGACCATCTGCGGCATGATCATCGTCGCCGGGCAGATGCCGGAGATTTCGGGGGCGCTGCGTCCCATCTTTGCGCCCATACTCCCGCACAACAATGCGCAGGCGGCTCTGTTCTTCGGACTGATCGGCGGCATCCTGAGCATTTACCGTGGCCCTCTGGTGGTCATTGGCACCGGCGCAGCGTTGCTCGCGATCATTTTGTCGAACCACGAGATCCCCGTGCCCTACCTCTATTCGCTGTGGCTCGCGCCCACCGTCATGCAGGGCAGCGTCGATCCCACCAACTCCTGGACGCTGTGGACCATCGGCTACACCAAAGTGTCGCACGGGCAGTTCCTGAAGACGGCTCTGCCGTTTGGATGTCTCATGGTGGCGATCAATTCCGCGATCTGCTACGCGTGGTTGGGCCAAGGCTGAGGCAGCCCTGGGACGGCGGGATGAGTCAGGGCACAAGCTATCGCATCGGCATCGATGTCGGTGGCACCTTTACCAAGGCAGTACTGATCGATAACGCCACGCTGGAGGTGGTGGAACGCTACTCGGTGCTGACGACACACAGCGACGAGCGCGGCGTGGCGCGCGGAGTGATCGAAGTGTTTCGCAACGTGCTCGAGCGCTCCGGCGTCAAGCCGCGCGACGTCGTGTTCCTGGCCCACAGCACGACTCAGGCGACCAACGCGCTGCTGGAGGGCGATGTTGCCTCGGTCGGTATCCTTGGTATGGCGACTCGCGTAGAGGCGTTGCTCGCGAAGGGCCAGAGCAGCATCGCGGAGATCGAGCTGGCGCCGGGCCGACGGCTGCGGCCCGCGCACCGCTTTCTGACCACGGACGTTTTAGATGAACAGGCGGTGCGGCGGATGCTGATGGAGTTGCGCTCCGAGGGTGTTGAGGTCGTGGTTGCCAGCAGTGCGTTCGGAGTCGACGACGGAAGCGGTGAAGAGTTGGTGATGCGTACGGCGGTTACCATGGGCCTGGCCGCGACGGGCGGACATGAAATCAGCAAGCTGTACGGACTTACCACTCGGACGCGTACCGCGGTCATCAATGCGAGCATCCTCCCCAAGATGATCGCCACGGCGGACATGACCGAAGCCAGTGTGCGCGAGGCAGGCATCGAAGCGCCTCTGATGATCATGCGCGGCGACGGCGGCGTCATGGATATCCGAGAGATGCGTCGCCGGCCCGCAGTGACGATGCTGTCGGGGCCGGCGGCCAGCGTAGCCGGCGCGCTCATGTATCTGAAGGTTTCCGACGGCATCTACTTCGAAGTGGGCGGCACCAGCACCAACATCGGCGTTATCCGGAACGGCCGCCCGACGGTCAAGTACGCGCGCGTCGGCGGCCACGATACCTATGTCAACTCGCTCGATGTGCGGGTGATCGGAATCGCGGGCGGCAGCATGGTGCGCATCAGCGGGCACGAGGTCCGCGATGTCGGGCCGCGCAGCGCCCATATCGCCGGCTTGCCGTATTCAGCCTTTGCCGACCCCGGGCAGATTGTGGAGCCTCAGCTCGAGCTGTTTCGTCCGAAGGAAGGCGATCCCGAAGACTACGTCGCGATTCGCACCCGCGACGGCAGCCGCTACGCGATCACCAACACCTGCGCGGCAAACTTGCTTGGCTATGCCAAGCCAGGCTGGCATGCCCACGGCAATGCAGACGCGGTCCGTCGTGCCATGGTGCCGCTGGCTGGGCAGCTCGGTGTGACGGTGGAGGACGCGGCACGGCGTATCCTCGAGCAGGCCGCGCGCAAAGTGATCCCGGTCGTCGACAGCCTGCTTGCGGAATATGCTCTGGACCGCGACCAGGCCTTGCTGGTAGGCGAGGGGGGCGGGGCTGCAGCGCTGATTCCGTTCGTCGCGGAGCGAATGGACCTCGCATTTCAGATTTCTGAGGATGCGGAAGTCATCTCCTCGATCGGAGTCGCGTTGGCGCTGGTCCGCGAGACCGTGGAACGGATAATCCCGAACGCGACGCCCGAAGATCTGCAGAGGATAAAGCGCGAGGCGTTCGACGCTGTCGTCAAGCTTGGCGCAGCGCCCGAAAACGTCGAGGTCATGATCGAAGTGGATCCTCAGGCCCAACGGGTGCGGGCTACCGCCACGGGCGCGTCCGAGATGCGCGCGCAAGATGTTCTGAAGGACGTATCCGAAGAACAGGCGCGCGCGATCGCTGCAGACTCGATGGGGTTGTCGCCAGCGGCCGTAGCATTGGTCGCGGCGACCGATCAGATGCGCGTATTTCAAGGTGAGATCGAGGAGCGCAGACTGCGCTGGTTCAAGCGGCGCCGGACACCGGTGCGAGCAGTGGACCGCGAAGGCGTGATCCGCGTGCAACGCAGCCATGCGCTGGTGGTTGAGGCCAGAGCGAGCGAAGGAATCGACCAATTGCGCCGCGTGTGGGAGCAGGGCACCATCTACAACGGGGACAGCATCATCACCCCGGACGTCTTCGTCATCACAGGTCGCCGGGTGGTCGACTTGTCCGGCGTTACGGCGCTGGACCAGGCGCTCGCCATCGGCGCGAGCGAGTTGGATGGCCTGGCACCCGAGACACCGGTCGCACTCATCAGCGTGGAGGGTGCACGCGGCATATGAGACTGGGCACACCGACCCGTGACAATGCGCCGGCGCTCCCCCTGACCGCACGTGCGCTGGGCGAGTCCCTCCTCGCCGGCGATGCGATGTTCCAGCGGATCGCATCGGGGGCGCGCCCTGCGCTGGTAGCAGCGGCGTTGTCCGAGGGGCGCACGTGTGCCGAGTCGCTCGGCGCCGATTTCGGAACCGACCCGTGGACGATCGCCAGACGACTCGGTGTTGCCGTCGTCGAAAGCGATGCAGTTGCAGGATTCGGGAGCGTGGTCGTCTTTGCCGAGTACGCCGGGCGACCGCCCACGATCACGCTGTACCGGAGAGCGATCGAGCGCGCGAACCTCGCCGTCGCGGCTGCGAGGCAGCGCGGAATCGTGGATCGCGAAGACTACGGCCCCGTGTTCCTTGCGCATGAGCTGTATCATCATCTCGCGCGAACAGCATCGCCGCCGCCGTTCAGCCGCTCATATCGGGTGAAGGTGGTACAGCTTGGACGTTGGCGGTGGACATCGCGCGTCGCCAGCCTGGAAGAGATCGCTGCAGGCGCTTTCGCGCAAGCCTTGCTGGGTTTGCGATTCCACCCGAGGCTGATCGAGTTGATAAGCGTGCAGCAGGACGGAGGAGAGCAATGACGGACAACGCGCGCCGACAAGTGTTGAAGGCGCTGGGCGCAGCAGCGGTGGCGGCGAGCGTGCCGCCGGTTGGGGCACAGCAGACTCAGCTGGCCTTTACTCCAGAACCGGGCGCCAAGCTCAAGCTGATGCGCTGGCGTCGCTTTATCCAAGCCGATGAGGACCTTTGGAACGCCAACACGAAGAAGTTCACGCAGGCCACCGGCGTCGAGGTGCAGATCAGCAACGAAGGATTCGACGACGTGCGGCCGAAGCTTGCGCTGGCGGCTAACGTCGGCACTGGCCCGGACGTGGCCCTTGGCTGGCTCGAAGATCCGCACTTTTTCCCCGACAAACTGGTCGACCTGACCGATCTCGCCAACTATCTCGGAGCAAAATACGGGGGCTGGTTCGACATCGCCCAGCGTTATGGGACGCTCGCCGTTGGCCCCGGCAAGGGGCGTTGGATCGGTCTGCCGCTTGGCTGCGGCGGCGCGCTCCTCAACTATCGCGTGTCCTGGATGCGGGAGGCAGGCTTCGAACGCTTCCCGACCGATCTACCCGGGTTCCTCAAGCTATGTCAGAAGATGTCCAAGAACGGTCATCCGCCCGGTTTCGCGATCAGCCATGCGACGGGCGACGGCGAGACCTGGTTGCACTCGCTGCTGTGGGCGCACGGCGGCAAGATGGTGGACGAGAAAAGCAACGTCGTTATCAATAGCCCGGAAACGGTAGCGGCCATCGAATACGTGCAGGAGCTCTCCAAGACCTTCGTCGATGGCGTTCTGGCATGGACCGGCGTCAGCAACAACAACGCCTTCCTGGAAGAGAAGATCAGCCTGACCTCGAACGGCGTGTCGATCTACTACGTTGCAAAGAACTCGAAGGATCCGCGTCAGCAGGCGGTCGCCGCAGATATGGACCATGCAATTCACCCCCTTGGACCAGTGGGTCGCTCGATGGAACTGCATCTGCTGTCGCAGGCGATGATCTTCCAGTACACGAAGTATCCGAATGCGGCCAAGGAGTATCTACGCTTCATGTGGGAGCGCGAGCAATATCAGCCATGGCAGGACGCCGCCTATGGCTACATGAGTCCTCCGCTCAAGGCCTACACGCAGACACCACTGTGGTCCTCGGACCCGAAGCTGATGCCGTTCCGAGATGTGGCCAAGCGCATGGTTTGGAGCGGCTACGCGGGGTCAGTCGGTTATGCGTCGGCAGGCGTACTTGCCGATTGGATAGTGACCGACATGTTTGCACAAGCGGTAAGTGGGCAGAAGTCGTCCAAGGAAGCTGCGGCAGACGCGGAGCGGCGGGCGAAGCGGCACTATCGCGCGTAGAAGCTCATTCACAACTCCGTTCGCGCTGAGCGTAGTGACGCAGTCATCGAGTCGAAGCGTCCAACCATCAGTCGGCACGCGCATGTTTCGACGCCGCTCCGTTCGACTCGAACGTCCTTGCAAATGTTCTGCAACGGTCTGAGACGAGAGTCACCCGAACTCTTAGCGAGCGTAAGCTGTTCCGGATATGACCACCCCTATTTGATTCCGTACTTTTCGATCAACGGCGACCAAGCGGCCTGAAGCGCGGATCGCAGATGTTAGTCTGAAGGAGATCGAATTCCGCGAAGCAGCCATCCTGCGAGGATCGCTGCGGCAGTTCCCCCGGCGATCTGACTCCCTACGAAAAGCGGCACGCTGTTCGGTGATATCCCCGCGAATGTATTGGTCGCAGCCCGTGCCAACGTGACTGCCGGGTTCGCGAACGAGGTCGAGGATGTGAACCAATAGGCGCTGGTGATGAACGCGGCAACCGCGATTGGGATCGCTTCTCGCCGGAATCGAGACAGGAGCAGGATCGCGAGGATCAACCCGAAGGTAGCGATGACCTCGCCCAGGCCTTCACCCAGCGCGGGTCGGACGTGGGCCGATCTTTGGAGGAGCGGTAAGCCGAACATCGCGTGCGCGATAGCGACGCCGGCGAAAGCGCCAAGCACTTGGGCAAACACATAGACAGTACATTCCCGTGCCGGCAGCTGGCCCTGCCAGCTGCTCACTCCGGACACGATCGGATTGAAGTGCGCCCCGGAGATCGGCGCCAGCACGACGATCAAGGCGTAGAGACCCGTGCCGGTGGCAAGCGAATTGGCTAACAAAGCGACTGCCAGGTTCCCATTTGCGAGACGCTCGCCCATGATCCCGGAGCCCACGACAATTGCCAGCAAGAGCGCCGTCCCAACTCCTTCTGCAGTCGCCTTGCGTGCCAGATTCACCGAGCACGGCCGATTTCGTTGAGCTTTGCCTGTAGCGCTATGCGATCGAGCTTTGCGAGCGGCAAGCTGACAAAAATTGATATACGACGGTTCAACGCGTTGTAAGCAGCAAAGAATGCCTTGCGCTTGATCTCATCGCTTCCCTCGACCGCAGCGGGATCAGGGACGCCCCAATGCGCCGACATGGGCTGTCCTGGCCACACTGGACACATCTCGGCTGCGGCCTGGTCACAAACGGTGAACACGAAGTGAAGAAACGGCGCACCGGGCTTGCCGAACTCGTCCCAGCTTTTGCTGCGCAGGCCTTCGACCGGCAGGCGGTTGGCCTCCAACAGTTCTATCGCGAGCGGATTGACACGCCCGGTCGGATGACTGCCCGCGCTATAGGCTCTGAACCGTCCCTTGCCCAGAGCATCGAGAATGGTTTCCGCCATGATGCTCCGCGCAGAGTTTCCCGTGCACAAAAACAGGACATTGAATGGAGGCGCGTCCACGGCCCGTCCTCAGCTACGAGCAGCACGTGGTAGGCTTTTGTGGCTGGACTGTGCTCGTTGCTTGTGGAGTGCAGCAGGCCGGCGATTCAGCAATCGCTTCGCGCAACGTTTCCCCGTAGACGGGCACCGAGTCAAGGGTGTGGAACGTTTCCCACGCGATGCCCTGCGGGTCTTCGATCCAGTACTTGTCGGAACGAGCGTAGCAGCACTGGGCGCTTGCCTGATCCAGCGCTGCGATATCGGCCCGAGCAATTTGCGTTCTGAGCGTCGTCAATTCCTGGTTCGACTCGACTTGCAACCCGAGATGATCGAGCCCTGGTTTCAGGCCGCGCTTGGAGATGGCGAAGTTGATTCTAGGATCGTCGAGCATCCACTTGGCGTAGTCGGGCTTGGCCACCGTGGGAGGGGCGCCAAACATGGTCGAGTAGAAGCGGACATTGGCGTCGAGATCGTCCACAGCGACATGCACGTGAAAACGTTTCATGAGCGGCTCCTGGCGGATTTGCGTTTCGTCACCGGAGGGCAGCAGCGCCCGAGCGCCGTCTCGACGACCATGAGACACTCGTCCGGCATGCCTTGACAGCAATTCTGCGTGAGGAAGGCCATGAGACCCGCCATGTGTTCGAAGTCCGTGCTGTAGTAAATAAACCTTCCTTCTTGGCGCGAAGACACCAACCCGGCGTGACTCAATTCCTTCAAGTGGAAGGACAGCGTGGCATTCGGCACTTCGAGCGATTCTCCGATCTGTCCTGCGGGCACGCCGCGCGGCCCGGCCTGCACGAGCAGGCGGAAAATCGACAAGCGGGTCTCCTGAGCCAGTGCTGCCAACGTCCTTACGGCATCTTTGGTTTCCATGTTTCCATATTGATGGAAATATGAATATTCGTCAAGGCCAGATTCGGCGCACGCAGGCCCGGGAGCGCCTTGCGTGAGCCGATCGGCGCACAGACAAACGAGCGAAGTCGCTGGCAGCTCCGCCAGAGTCTCGTCACCCTGGTCGGTGGTCTGGGCGTTGTCGATGACCCAGATCATCTCGTGGGGATCGATGTTCTATGCATTCTCGGTATTGCTCGCGCCGATCGCCCAGGAGACGGGGTGGACGCGCGAGGCGATCGTCGGAGCATTCTCGCTTGGCTTGCTCGTAGCTGGTCTGGCCAGCGCACCGGTTGGCATGCTGATCGACCGGTTCGGCGGCCGCGTAATAATGTCGTTGGGTTCGCTCATCGGGGCTTTCGTTCTGGTGCTTATGAGCGCAGCACACACGGTCGCCGCCTTCTACATCGCCTGGGCTGTCCTCGGTGTTGCCGCCGCCATGCTGCTCTACGAGCCTGCGTTCGCAGTGATCTATGCGAGCTTCGAGTCGAATGCCCGCAAGGCGCTAACGGTCCTGACCTTGGTGGCCGGGTTTGCCAGCACCGTGTTCTGGCCGCTGACGCAGGCGCTCGTCTCCGCCTTGGGCTGGCGACACACTTTTCTCGTGCTCGGGATCCTGAATCTGGCGATCTGCCTACCTCTGCACGCCATCGTGCTCCCATCGAGAGGCGCACTGCGGGAGCGCCCGGAGGCGGCCAAAGGGGCTTCGGCCGCAAAGGAGAGACGCGCCCTGGGCGTGATCCTCAGGACGAGGTCGTTCTGGCTTATGGCATTTGCATTTACCGCAAACATTCTTGCTTTCTCTGTGCTCTCGGTGCACATGATTCCGCTGTTGCAAGAGAAGGGGTTTACTCCCATGCACGCGGTCTGGTTGGCGGCGCTGGTGGGGCCCATGCAGGTTACGGGGAGATTGGTCGAGTTCATCGTCGGAGGGC
>Ga0335083_10005667_pt1 | contig 15728 bp, 14 predicted proteins | sample Lox_Sample_42_FD_206716 | JGI IMG/M metagenome (GOLD analysis project Ga0335083, IMG submission 206716) | Soil microbial communities from Loxahatchee National Wildlife Refuge, Florida, United States - Lox_Sample_4.2 | ecosystem: Environmental > Terrestrial > Soil > Wetlands | place: USA... | reverse complement strand
CGGATCGTTCGCCGCGAGCGCGACGGGCGTGCCGCCGCCCGCGGGAACCACCATGACCTTGCCGAAGCGGTTGTAGTACGGGCCGTCCGGCGAGGAGCCGCCGGGCTTCGGCGCCTGCGTGAAGGCGATCCACTTGTCGTCGGCCGAAAACGACGGGTAGTACTCGAGGAGGCTCGGATCGGAAGCGCCCATCAGCGGCATGCCCGTTCCGCCCTGCTTGTTGTTGTAGGGCACGACCTTCACGTCGGCGGTCGTCGCCGTGTAGTCGGGGTGCCCGTCGGGCGAGTAGTCCGTCGTCACGTACGCGATCTTCGTGCCGTCGTGGCTCCACGCGGGCGAAACGGCACTCGCCGTGTCCCCCGTCGCGATGAGACCCCAATCGGTGCCCTTCGCCGCCGCGACGGCATTTTGGCGATCGGTGAGCGCTTGGCCGTAGTCGGGATTGTCGGTCACGGCGACGTTGATGGTCGCCTTCGCTTCCATGTTGAACCACGCGAGCTGATGCGTGCCGAGCTTGTCCGGGTTGTTCGGATCGCTGTAGATGTCGCCGAACCACGCGTCCGAGCGCGCCTTGCCGGACTTGGTCTTCACGCCGTAGCTCGTGACGAGGATGCGATCGCCCGTCATCCAGTGGGCCTTCGACATCGTCTGCGTGCCGAGCCACGGCTGCTTCAAAAGCGCGCTCGCGCCGGACGTGAGCCACGACGGGATTTGCCCCTGCTGCCCCGCCGTGATCGACGCGACGGCTTTCGCCCACGGCCAATCGTCCGTGAACACGACCGCGGTGCCGTCCGGCGTCGACGCGTGACAGCCGATGCAGCGCACCTCACCGTCCGTGAAGCCCGCGAGCTTCGGGTTGTCGTAGTAGCCGCGGAGCACGGAGCCGTCCTCGCCCATCTGCCCGCTCCACTTGAGATCGGACAGCGTGAGCGCCTCGGCGACGCCTTCGTCACCCACGGCGAAGCCGAGCAATTTGCTCGAATCGGGCGTCACCATCGCGGAATTCACGGTCCAAAACACCATGCTGCCGCTCGCAACGACCGGCGCGACGTTGAAGTCGCCCGACACGCCGACCGGCGTACCCGGCGACGCCGAATTCACGCCGCGCACCGTGACCGTGAAGGGCGCACCCGCGCCGTTGTTCGCGGCGCCGTTGCCCGCGGCCGGCACGTTGTCCATGCCGGGCGTGCCCATGCCCGCCCAAATCTCCTTCGGCAGGTACCACGTCGTGCTCTTCGTGTACGCGACGAGGTCGTTCGCTTCCGCCGCGTTGTGGATGCGGATCTCGAAGAGATCGGCGCCGGTCGCGGTGAACTTGAAGCGCGGGCGCAGCCAGTTCGCGGGGATCATCATGCCCGGCGTCGAGCTCGTCGAGAGCTGCGGCTCCTGCAGACAGAAACTGCCGGACGTGAAATTTTTCGGATCGCCGAACATCGACGCCGCGTTCGTCGGAACGCCGTCGCCCATGATGGGCGCCGCGGGGAAATCCGTGCATTGGCCGGAGCCGCACGTCGGGTGCGTGATCGACGGATTCGAGGGGTCGTCGTTCGGGACGACCGGAGTGCCCATCATGCCCGTGGAAATGGTTCCACCCGAGCCGCTCACGCCGACGACGACGTTGCCCGTGCCGCCGTTGTTCGTCCCGCTCGTCCCGCCGGGCGTGCCCGTGACCGATGTGCCACCGGTTCCACCCGAGGCGGGCCCCTCGATACCGTTGCTGGTGTTCGGCGTGGCGGAGCAGGCGCCGACGGCGGCGACTCCGAGTGCAAGACCGGCCAGGTTCGTGAGCGTGCGGTACTTCATGTCCAAGTTCCCGGGAGTATGACACGGGCGTGGCCGAGATCAGCAAGACCCGCGGATGACGCAGCGCTGCAAGAAGGCTCTCGCACTGGAAGACGCGTGTAGCGCTTAAACCCGAGGGGTATGGTGGGGATTAGAGCGGTTTTCATCGCCGCGTGGCAGGTGAAAGTGATGAAAACCGCTCTAGCGGCCGCGAAGCGGCCGAGAGGGAGGACTCCACGAAGCGGAGGGGCGCAGCCGCGCCCCGCACAACAGACTCGGCCAATTGGGCCCCGCTCCCAATTTTATGCGCTCCGCGACACTGCTTCTCGCTCGCGACCTGGGGCTGCCAACGGAGTAGGCGCACGGGTTGAGACACCGGCGCTTCACTCGGCTTCGAGTCACTCCGTATCGAGCGGCAGTCCGAGTGCGCGGCGTGCCACGCGCGCGAACACCGGCGCGGCGACCGTCGCACCCGTCACGTCCGACGGCGCCGACACGCTCACGAGCACGACGTAGCGCGGCCGTTCGACGGGCACGATGCCGACGAAGTTCGCGCCATGATCGCCGAGATCGCCCGTGCCCGTCTTGCCCGCGACGCGGACGCCCGCAATACGCGCAAGCTTCCCCGTCGCGCGTTCGCCCGCGACGGCGCCTTCGAGCATCGAGAGCACGCGCGTGGCCGTGACCGCGCCGACGACGCGCGCCGGGCGCGCCCCCGCCGCGGCGTCCGTGCCGCCCCGCGCGAGCACGGCGTAGGCCCGAGCGAGAGCGAGCGGCGTCACGCCGAAGCCGAGACCGAAGCTCGCGATCGCGCCCTTCAAGCTGTGCGCTTCGAGATCGCGCGGCGCCGGCAGACGAAAGCGCGCCATGCCGCTCGCGAAGCGCGCGGGCCCGAGCGCGTCGAAGATGCGCGACGCCCCAATGTTCGACGAAACGGCGAGAATCTCGGCCGCATCGAGCGAGCCGTAAGGGGCGGCGTCCGTCAGGGTTTGCTCGCCGTAGCTGCGGCGCCCGTCGCCGCAATCGAAGCGCTGCTCGGGGGTGATCGCGCCGGCGTCGAGCGCGAGCGCGACGAGGAGCGGTTTCAGGGTCGATGCGGGGAGCAGCAATCGTTCGGGGTGGTCGTCCGTGAGTGCGAGCGTGCTTCCGGTCTCCGCATCGAGCATCACGATCACGACGCGCTCGGCAGCGAACGCCGCGCGCACGCGCGTCGCTTCCTCGGTCACGATGCCTTGCAGGCGTGAGTCGCTCGGCTGCTCGGGGTGCTCCGCGGGCGCGGCGGGGGCGCGTCCGGCGAGCGCGAGCAGCACGACCGCGACGACGGACGCAGCGGAGACCGCGGCGGCCACCGGTCGCGCGAGCCGACGACGCGGAGCACCGCGCTCGAGCAGCACCTCCACGCGCCGCGCGAGCTCCGACGGACGACCCGCCATCGCGAGGCCCGGCGCCGGCAGCGTCACGGCGCGCGCGACGGCGAGCAGGTGCTCGGCGTAGCTCGACGCCCGCACCCCGGCCCGAAGCACGTCCTCGTCGGCGGCGAACTCGCACTCGCGCCGGAGCTGCCGGAGGGCGAGCCACGCGAGCGGCTGAAACCAGTGGAGCGCACACGCGAGCTGTCCGACGAAGAGCGCGAGGCCGTCGCGCCTCCGCACGTGCGCGAGCTCGTGCAACAGGATCGTGCGGCGCCGCTCGTCGCTCCAGCCCCGCGAAGCGGGCGGCAACAGAATGCGCGGCGCGAAGAGCCCGACGACGACCGGCGTGTCCACCGCTTCACTCACGCTCACGGTCGCATCGACGCGTTCGGCCTTCCGCACCCAGCGCCGGATGCGCGCGAGACCGAGCGCGAGCCGGAGCAAGAGCAGCGCGGCCCCGGAAAGCCAGACGAAGACGAGCACCCGCCAGACCTCGGCCGTGCCCGCGTGTGAAGGAGTGGAGACCGCGAGCGACGGCGCGACGCCGTGCGGCACCGGTCCGACGAGCGCCTCGGCGACGATGCGCACCGTCGCGTTCACCGGGACGACACGCGCGAGCGGGCGCCAGGCGACGGCGAGATCCACGAAGGGCAGCCCGAGCACCGCGCCGAACGCGAGCAACAAACCGAGCCGGCGCGTCGTGGCGGAGCTCCGGCGGAGCACGGCGACGACCGCGAGCGCACTCCCGAAGCAGAGCGCCGCCCGCAAGGCCAGCGAAACGGCGGCGGCCGGACCCATGCTCACCGCCCCTCCTTGCGTGCTCGCTCGACGATTTCCGCCAGGCGATCGAGCTCCTCGGGCGCGAGCCGCGCGCGCGAATTCTCGACCAGCGCGAGCATCGTCTGTTCGACCGAGCCGTCGAAGAACGTCGAGACCAGGTGCGAGAGCGCGCGACGCCGCGCCTCGCCGCGCGGCACGGCGGGGAAATAGACGTAGCGGGTGCCTTCGCTCTTGTGCTTCAGGTGGCCGCGCTCCTCCAAAAGGCGCATCAGCGCGCGCACGGCCGAATAACTCGGCGGCTCCGCGAGCTCGGCGAGCACCTCCTGCGCGGTCGCGCGACCGTGCTTGTAGACGATGTCCATGATCTCGCGCTCACGGCGCGTGAGAGGCGGCTTCGCCATGCGCGAGCGAGCATGCCCGAGGTGCTAAGAATTTAGCAAGACCTATCTGCTAATTTTTTAGCAGATAGCGCCGAGCGCGAAAATCATCGCACTTCCACGAGCTCGAACTCGGCCTCGGCGGCGATGTACGGCACGTAGCGGAAGTCCCGGATGGCGCGCACGCGACCGCCGTCGAACTCGAGCAAAATGAAGTACGCCGGCGCGCTCGAACCCGCCACGTACGCCGCGAACGCGAGCCGCCCCTCGAGGCGCACGACGCGCAACGCGACGTCCTGTTTCGCGTAGTTCGTGAAGTAGACGCCCACTTGCGCGCCGCGCCGCTGCGATTTCGACACGAGGTCGAGCTCGCAGTCGTCGCCCACGAGCGCGCGAAGGCCGTCCCAGTCGCGCGCGTTGAAGAGCGCGGCGTAACGCTCGAGCTCGGCGTGCGTCGCCGGCTCGGCGCGCTCCCCGGCGCCCGCTCGTTCGAGGAGTTTCGCGCGCCCGCGCGACAGTGCGGCTTTGACGGCCATGACGCTGGTCCCCATCGTTTCGGCGGTTTCCTCGAGCGAATGCCCGAGCACGTCTTTCAAAATCACGGCGCTCCGCTGCGAGAGCGGGAGCGTGAGAAAGCGCGCGAGCGCGGCGCGCACCACGAGCGGATCGGGCTTGTCGTCGACCGCGACGAGCTCCTCCACCTCGATCTCCGCGTCGCGGTACTTCGTGGCGTGGCGCTTCAAGAAGTCGAGCGCGGTGTTGTGCGCGATGCGAAAGAGCCACGGCCGGAGCGCGGGCACCTCGTTCGTCTGGCTCAGCGCGTAGAGCGCCTTCGCGAGCGTCTCCTGCACGATGTCCTCGCCCTCGATCACCGAACCCGTGAGCCGCGCGCAGTAGCGGTGGAGCTCGGGCCGCACGGCCGCGACCAGGCCGAGGAATGCCTCGCGCGCAGCCGACAGCGCGGGCGGCGCGGCGGTCACGCGGACGCGCTCGCTTCGGCCGCGCGCTTGAGATCGGCCGCGTAGCGCTCGAAGACGGGCGCGAAATCGGGCAAGGAGCCTCGGACGAGCGGCAGCATCAGCCCCGAAAACTCTTCCGTCATCGAGAACCGCGTGCCGCCGTCAGCGCTCGGCGCGAGCGTGAACGTGCGAACGCCAGCGAACATCGGCGCCATGCCGTCACGCCACACCATCGAGCGCTCCGCGTCGAGCCGCGCGACCTTCGGCTTGAAAATGCGCCCGGGCGCGCTCGGGACCTCGAGCTTCAGCGTGCTGCCCAGGGCGATCGCTCCTTCGATGCGCGTCACGGTCGAGTTCCATTGCGGAAAGCCGGCCGCGTCCGTCAAGAGCGCCCACACGGCCCGCGGCTGCGCGTGAATCGTCGCGCGAACGGCGCAGCGCATGCGAAACGTCCGGCTCGTCTTCTCCGCCTTGATCGGCTCCGTCACGCCTCCACTCCCCCCGCAGCGAACCAAGGCACGCCGTACGACCCGACGACGGTGAGCTCGCTCAGGACCGGCGGCTCGACGCAGCGGGCCTTGATGTTTGCCTGAAATGCCTGGAAAGCCGGCAGCGTGTTGAGTGGATTTTGCCCCGGCAACTCGAGCGTCGCGTAGTGAAGGAAAGTGACACCGTCCGGCATGCGGAACGTGGTGTAGCGGAAGCCGTCCGGCTGGGTTCGAGCGAGCTCCTCGAAGACGGCCCGCACGAGGCGTGCGTTGGTTTCGGCCTCGGCTTCCAAAGTCTTGTAACGGACGAGTACGGTGCGCATGGGGTGCCTCCTCTGTGATAACGACCGGCCCGGTCAAAAGGATGCGCGCGCTCCCATTTTCTTCGTTCGACGGGACGGCGCGGCGAATCGAGGCTAAAAGTGCGGTCGTTCATGCGTTTCCTTGGCTTTTTGTTGTTGGCGCTCGCCGCGTCGGCGTGCGGCGAAGGGTCGAAGGCGGCGAGCCCCGGGCCCGGCACGAGCGCGAGCGACGCGCCGCTCTCCGTCCTCGTGTTTTCGAAGACGGCCGCGTACCGGCACGACTCGATCCCGGACGGCATCGCGGCGCTCATGAGCGCGAGCACGGACGCCGGCTACACGATGACGGCGAGCGAGGACTCGAGTCTCTTCACGGACGACGGCCTCGCTCCGCTCGACGTGGTCGTCTTCCTTTCCACGACGGGCGACATCCTCGACGACGACCAGCAGGCCGCGTTCGAGCGCTTCATCATGAGCGGCAAGGGTTTCGTCGGCATCCACTCCGCGAGTGACACCGAATACGACTGGGCCTTTTACGGCGGCCTCGTGGGCGCTTACTTTCGCGAGCACCCCGACATCCAACAAGCGACGCTCGACGTCGAGGATGCGAGTCACCCGACGATGCTCGGCATCCCTTCGCCGTGGACGCGGACCGACGAGTGGTACGCGTTTCAGAGCAACCCGCGACCGAACGTGGACGTGCTCATGACGCTCGACGAGTCGAGCTACATGCCCGGCACGGCGACGATGGGCGACGACCATCCGATCACGTGGTGCCACGACTACGAAGGCGGCCGCGCGTTTTACACGGCGCTCGGCCACACGAGCGAGAGTTACTCCGATCCGATCTTCGTCGGCCTCCTCACGCGCGCGATTCAATGGGCGGGCGGGCGCCTCTGAAGCGCGCAGGCGCGCGCTAAACGACCGGATCGCTCTGCGAGTAAAACGCCTGGACACGCGAGATCGGGCGCCGTTTCACGCCGATCTCGCCGCCGGTCGGGCCGCCGTCGGCGTCGGTGTTGCCGTCGATGCTCACGAGCTCGTCGGGGGTGGTCTCGAGCACGAGGCACATGTGCATGCCCGCGCCGTTCAGGAACGCGACGTCACCCGCGACGGGCGCCGTCGTCGGCTTGAGGATCGCGGCGATGCCGCTGCCGAGGTGCCAGCTCTTGCAGGCGACGCCCGCCGATTTGAGCGCCCAGAGCGCGAAGATGCCGCACCACGACGGCAGCTCGAGGCTCGCTTGCCGGACGCTCGCCTTGAGCGCCGCGGTGTAGGCGTCGCCGAACGAGACCGAGAAGTACTCGTCGAGCCGATCGGCGCCGACGCGGGTACGCAGCCCGCCGTCCGGCGGCGTGACCGCCTCCTTCGCGCTCACCTGCCCGATCTGCGAGAGCGCCACGCAGACGGCGCCGAGACGCGTGCCGTTCACCGGCTGCGCGGACGCCGCTTGCGCCGACAAGAAGTCGGTCATGCGCGCGAGCCGCTCGTCGATCTGCGCGCGTTCGGCTCCGACCAGGCCGGTGGACGCGCCGGTCGCGACGTTCTGAGCGAGGGCTCGCACGGCCGCGAGCGCCGACGCCGCGTCCCCAGCCTGGACGGCGACCGGGGGCACGAGCGCCTGCGGAATGAGCGCGAGCTCCGCCCAATCGACGAGGCCGTTTTCCCCACCCGCCGCGTTGCCGAGCTCGAACACACGCGCCGCTGCCCTCGTGTCACCCATGAAAGGGGCCGTAACACGCGCCGGCGCGTCACGACGATGGTTGATTGTTTAGACGGGCCGGCGCGGTAGGCTGCGGCGCTTTTCGAGCCCTCGATGAAATCGCCCCAGGCTTCCCTGCTCCCGATCTTCCTCATCGTTGCCGTCGACGTGCTCGCGCTGACGATCATGCTGCCGCTCTTGCCGTTTTACGCGGAGCACTTCGGCGCGAGCCCTTCGATCGTCGGCGTCCTCGTCGGCACCTACGCGCTCTGCCAACTCGTCGCCGGGCCCGTCCTCGGGCAAATCTCCGATCGCGTCGGGCGGAAGCCCGTGCTCGCCGTGAGTCAGATCGGAACCTGCGCGGGTCTCTTGCTCTTGGCCTGGGCGCCGAACCTCGCGCTCGTCTTCGTCGCGCGCGTCCTCGACGGGCTCACCGCCGGCAACCTCTCGACCGCGCAAGCCTACATCGCCGACACGACGCCGCCCAAAGAGCGGGCGCGCGCGTTCGCGCTCATCGGCATCGCGTTCGGCATCGGCTTTCTCGTGGGCCCGGGCGCCTCCGGCTACCTCGCGAGCCATTTCGGCTTTCGGATGCCCATCTTCGGCGCAGCCGGACTCTCGTTCTTGAGCATCCTCGGCACCACGTTTCTCTTGCCGAATCCGTCCGCGGAGGTGCACCAGCCGCAGCCCGAAGGCGGCCCGGCGGCTCCGGGCGGACGGCGCCTGCGCGTGCTCGATTGGGGCGCGTACGTCGGTTACTTCCGGCGCCCGGTGCTCGGCGCGCTGCTCTTCGAGTTCTTCCTCTTCACGCTCGCGTTCGCGATGTTCACTTCGGGCGCGGCTCTCTTCGCGGAACGCCGCTACACGGTGCACGGCGTGCCCTTCGGCCCGAAAGAGGTCGGCTACATTTTCATGTACTCGGGCTTCATGGGCATCATCGTGCAGGGGTCCTTGCGCCAGGGCGCGCTCGTGCGCGCGGTGCGCGAGCCGCGCCTCGTGCTCTTCGGGTTCGCGGCCGCGGCCGCGGGTTACGCCGTCCTCGGCGCGAGCTACGGCGTCGGCTCGCTCGTGCTCGCGGCGACCATCGCTTCGTTCGGCACGGGCGTGCTCCGGCCGGTCCTCACGAGCCTCATCACGCAGCACGTCGATCGGCACGAGCAAGGCGTCGTGCTCGGCTTGAACCAGTCGCTCCAGTCCGTCTCGCAAATCGTGGGTCCGGTCGTCGCCGGCGCGCTCATCGACCGCCGGCTCCTCACGACGTGGGCGCTCGTCGCCGCGGCGATCTTGCTCGTGGGCGTCTTTTCGAGCGCTCGCGCCCTCGCCGACCGCTGAGGGCGGAGGGCCGACGCGCGGGCCCTCACCTTTACGGCGCCGGCCGCGGATCGGATCGGCGAGAACGCCGAAAATCCCGCGCGGGAGCGGCCCCGGCGGAGCCCGCAAATCCGCCTGCACGAGTTCCCCGTAAGGTCAGTGTGTCGTTCTTGGCGCTGACCTTGCCGGTCGCCGACGATTGTCGCGACGAAGAGCTCGTCGCGCGCATGGCCCGCAGCGATCGCGCGGCCTTGAGCCTGCTCTACGCGCGCCACGCGCCCCGTTTGCTCGCGCGGGTGCGGCAAGTCTTGGGTGACCCGAGCGAGGCCGAAGACGTGCTGCACGATACGTTCCTCGAAGCCTGGCGCCGTGCGGCCGACTATTGCCCCGAGCGCGGCTCGGTCGCCGCGTGGCTCGCCGTCCGCGCGCGAAGTCGCGCCCTCGACCGCCGGCGCCGGCCCTCGCGACGCGATCTCTCGCTCGCGCCGGAAGTCTTCGAGGAGACGGTGACGCGCCGCGTGACCCGCGACGAGCCGCGCCACGCCGAGGACCGCGGGCGCCTCGCAGCCGCTCTCGCCGCCGTGTCGGCGGAAGAACGGGAGGTGCTCGTGCTCGGCTACTTCGCGGGCCTGAGCTCGAGCGAGATCGCGCACGAGCTCACGATCCCGATCGGCACCGTGAAGTCGCGCGTGCGGAGCGCGCTTGCTAAGCTTCGTGGATGGTTCGCCGGTCCCCTGGACGCGACGTGATGGACGACCGAAGCGTACTCCCCGATTTCGTGCGCGAAGCGCTGGACGAGGCCGACGCGGCGGTGCCCGACGGCGACGCGGTCGACGCGCTCGCATCGCTCGGCGCGGACGCGGCGCTCTTGCCGACCGGCGCGGCCCGCCTGATGGCGGCCGTCTCGGCGCTGCCGACGCGTTACGCGCCGTTCTACGACAAGCTCGGCGAACTCTGGGATCTCGACGAAGCCGGCGTCGTGCGCGAGCTCACGCGCGCGGCGGAGCCGACGGCTTGGCGGCGCCGGGGCTTGCCCGGCGTCCGTTCGCTCGCCGTCGCGGCCGGACCACGGCTCGCCGGCGCACGCGCGCGCCTCACGCGCTTCGAGCCGGGCCTCGTCTTTCCGCGCCATCGCCACGCCGGGCGCGAAGCAACGCTCGTCCTCGAGGGCAGCTACTGCGACGAGAGCGGCCGCCGCACCTCCGCGGGTGATCGGCGGGACATGCTGCCCGGGACCACGCACTCCGTGCGCGTCGACAGCGCCGAGCCGTGCATTCTCGCGTCCGTCGATTTCGGCCTCGAGTTCACGGGGCCCGTGATGCGACTGTTGACGGCGTTCTCACGCAAAAAGCGCTGACGCCCGCGAGAACGCGCCACGAGCGCGGACGACGCGACTTGATAAGCTCGCGCGCATGTCGAACGAAGCCGACTCCGTCGCCGTCCGCGTGCTCCGCGGCGCCCACGAAGACGCGGTGCACTCGGCGTCCGTCGCGGTCGTCGACGCACGCGGCGAGCTCGTGCACGCTCACGGCGATCCGGCACGCCCCGTCGTCATCCGTTCCGCGGCGAAACCTTTTCAGGCGCTGCCGCTCGTCGCCACCGGCGCCGCCGACGCGCTCGGCCTCGGCCCGCACGAGCTTGCTCTCGCGAGCTCTTCTCACAACGGCAGCGACCTCCACGTCGCGGGCGTTCGGCGCCTGCTCGCGCTCGCGGGCGTCGGGCCGGAGGCCCTGCGTTGCGGCGCGCACCTGCCCATCGAGCTCCGCCTTCGCGGCGCCTACCCCACGCACGGCGAAGACAAGGATCCGCTCCGCCACAACTGTTCGGGCAAGCACGCGGGGTTCCTCGCGCTCGCCCGGCAGCTCGGAGCGGCCCCGGACTCCTATTTGGATCCCGACGGCGCCGTCCAGATCGCCGTGCGACGGGCCATCGAAGACGCGTGCGAGCTCGCCGCGGGCTCGCTCGTCGCGGCCCTCGACGGCTGCAGCGCGCCGACGTACGCCATGCCGCTCGTCGCGCTTGCCGTCGGCTTCAAGAACCTCGCGCTCGGCCGAGCCGCGGACGCGACCGAAAGCCGGGCTCTCACGCGGGTGCGCGACGCGATGCAGGCCGCGCCGCTGCTCGTGTCCGGCGAAGGCCGCTTCGACTACGATTTGGCGCGCTCTTTCCCGGACAACGTCGTGAACAAAGGCGGCGCCGAAGCCGTCCTCGGCCTCGGTTTTCGCGATCCTCCGCTCGGCATCGCGCTCAAGGTGCACGACGGCGGTGAGCGCGCGCTCGCCCCGCTCGCGGTCGCCGTGTTGCGCGAGCTCGGCCTCGTGCCGGACCTCGCGCGGGTGCCGCTCCTCGCGCGGCATGAGCGCCCCGCCCTCCGTAATTACGCCGGCCTCCTCGTCGGAGAGATCCGCGCGCGTGTGACGCTCCGCTGAGCCCGCGGCTGCTTCGCAGCCAAAATCTTGCACTTTCGAGCGCCGGGTTGTTATGCGGGGAAACGCTGCCCGAGGAGGATCGGACGGCATTCGAGGAGCAAGCACCGTGAGGATCTACGGCCTACTGACGACTTTCCCGCTCGCACTCGCGCTCACCACGCCGGCCCAAGCCCAAATCCAAAGCCTACCGTCGCAAACCGCGACACCGAAGCCCACCACCGACGACAGCGGCTTCGTGGCACCGGACGGCCAGCTCGGCGCCGGTCTCACCTTCGACGACGCGCAGCGGGGTCGCGTCTACGGCGACATCGCGCTCATGCACAAAGAGCCGGGCGGCGGCACGCACTTCACGAGCCTGACGTTCTTGCTCGGCGGCGCCTTCAAAGTGATCCCGTCGCTCGAAATCGAGGCTTTCTTGCCGTTCGGCTGGGTCCAAGGCGGCGGCGGAGGCGGCGGCAATCAGGACGCCGCCGCGGTCGCCAACGCGCACGTCGGAGCGAGCTATCTCACGCGGGGCGACCACTGGCGCCTCAAAATCGGCGGTGCCGTCGAATGGGGTCCGTGGGCGCACGATCTCTCGATCGTCCCGACGGCGGCCCTCACGGCGGGTTACGCCGCGTGGGGTGGTCAAGATCGCGGACTCTGGGCGCCCGACACCTTCACCATCGTCGCGCCGGCTCGCTTCGAGTACGGCGACACGTTCGTCGCCACCGCCGACGCCTCGATCGGCTTGCACATCCCGACCAACGGCGGCGACACCGAGCTCTCGCTCCAGATAGCGCCGGGCTTCGGCTACTACGTGACCGACGCGCTCATCGTCGGCGCCCGCTTCCCGTTCGCATGGGTTCCGACCGCCGACGGCGACAACACGTTCGTCTCCGAAGAGCCGTATTTGCGTTACAACTTCGGCCCCGCGTACGTGAGCACGCGCGTGACGGTGAACCTCGACCAGCCGTTCGGCTTCGGCTTCGACAGCGTCGGCTTCTGGGCCTGGCACGTCGCGGGCGGCGCTTCGTTCTAGTTTGCCGCGCGCGCGAGTCGCGAGGCGAGCTCCGCGCGTCGCCTCGCGATCAAGCCGAGCTCGCCCGCGTTCGCGCTGAGCGACGCGGCACGCGCGTAGGACGCGTCCGCTTCGACGAGCCGGCCGAGGCGTGCGAGCAAATCGGCCCGAACGGCGTGGTAGAGATGATAGCCGTCGAGCTCGAGCGCCTCGACCGACGCGAGCGCCTGCGCGGGCGAGCCGAGCTCGGCGACGGCCACGGCGCGATTGAGCGCCACGATGGGCGTCGGCGTGAGCGCGTAAAGCTGGTCGTAAAGCGCGACGATTTGCTGCCACGCCGTCATGGCCGCGCGCGGCGCGTCGCTGTGAACGGCGTTGATGGCAGCCTGGATTTGATACGGCCCGGGCCGATTCGCGACCAGGCAGCGGCGCACGAGCGCTTGCCCTTCGGCGACGAGCGCCGCGTCCCAGCGTGAGCGATCCTGCTCGCCGAGCGGCACGAGCGCGCCGTCCGCGGCCGTTCGCGCCGCGCGCCGCGACTCGATGAGCAGGAGCAGCGCGAGCAAGCCGACCGCTTCGTGCTCGTCGGGCATGAGCTCGACCAGGTGTCGCGCGAGCCGCACGGCTTCACGCGTGAGATCGGTGCGGCCGAGCTCGGGGCCGCTCGACGCCACGTAGCCCTCGTTGAACACGAAGTAGACCACCGCGAGCACCCAGCGTAAGCGCTCGCCGAGCTCCTCGGGCGCGGGCACGCGGTACGGGATCTTGGCGTCCCGGATCTTGTTTTTCGCGCGGACGAGCCGCTGCGCCATCGTCGCTTCGGGCACCAGGAACGCGCGCGCGATCTCGCGCGTCTCGAGCCCGGCCACGAGCCGCAGCGTGAGCGCGACCTGCACGTTCGGCGCGAGCGCCGGGTGGCAGCAGGTGAACATGAGGCGCAACTGATCGTCGAGCACGGGACCCTCGTCGGCGGCGTCGGGCTCGTCCGGCCCGAACAGGCGCACGCTCTCGCGCTGCCGCTCGTCGCGCGAGGCCTCGCGCCGCACTCGATCGAGCGCGGCGCGCAGTGCCGTCGTGATGATCCAGCCGGGCGGGCTCGCGGGCAGCCCTTCACGCGGCCAGTGGTCGAGCGCTTGCACGAACGCTTCCTGCACCATCTCTTCCGCGAGGCCGAGGTCGCCGAAGCGACGCGCGAGCGTGGCGACGGCGCGGCCCGAGCATTCGCGAAAGACGCGCTCGACCTCGAGTGCAGGAAGCGTCGCAGCCATCGCGCTCGCTCAGGCGGCCGGCTCTTGAAACGGCCGCACCTCGACCGGGCGCCCGCACGCGACGGTCGCCTTCGACGCCCATTTGAGCGCGGCGTCGAGATCCTTGCATTTGATGACCCAGAAGCCGCCGATCTGCTCCTTCGCTTCCGAAAACGGCCCGTCCGTGAACAGGATCTCGTCGTTCTTCGCGCGCACCACGGTGGCGCTCGACGCCGGATGCAGCCCGCCGCCGAACACCCAGGCGCCCTCGCGCTGAATCACTTTGTTCAGCGCATCGACGTCCGCGTACATCTTCTGAATCACTTCGGGGCTCGGGAGCGCTTCGCCTTCGACGCCGTAGACGGACAATAGATACTGGTTCATCTGATTTTCTCCTCGTTGACGTTAGCCTTCGACCCCTGAACGAACGGCAGGACCGCCCGATCGACACGCGGCCCGGATTTTTTCGAAGCGCGCGTCGATTTTCCCGAACCGCAATAATTTCGCTCAGTTCCGCAAACAACCCGGCGTCACAGCAGCACCCCGGCCACGCAAGCCACCAGGTTCGTCGCGAGAAACCCGCCGAGCATCGCGCGAAACGAGAGCCGCGAGAGGTCGCTGCGCCGCCCGGGCGCGAGGCTCGAGTAGCCGCCGATCTGCACGCCGATGCTCCCGAAGTTCGCGAAGCCGCAGAGCGCGTACGTCGTGACGAGGCGCCCGCGCTCGCTCAGCCAATGCGGATCGCGCGCGAGCATCTCACTCAGGCGCGAGTACGCGACGAACTCGTTCAGAACCGTCTTTTGCCCGAGCAAGCTCCCGATCTTGGTCACGTCCCCGCTCGGCACGCCGAGGAGCCACGCGAGCGGCGAGAACACCCAGCCGAGGAGCTCCTCGAGCGTCAACGGCACGCCGAACAAGCGCAGGCCGAGCCAACCGAAGACCGCGTTCGCGAACGCGGTGAACGCGAGAAAGACGAGCAGCATCGCGGCCACGTTGGCGGCGAGCTTCAGGCCGTCCGTCGCCCCGGCGGCGATGGCGTCGAGCGCGTTGGCGGTCGTCTTCGGGATCGCGACGCGGAGCTCGCCGCCGGTCGCCGTGGGCTCGACCTCGGGCAGCATCAACTTTGCCACGACCAGCGACGCCGGCGCGCTCATCACGCTGCACGCAATGAGATGCCCCGCGATCCCCGGCACCGCGGCGCTCAGCATGGCGACGTACGCCGCGAGCACGCCGCCCGCGGTCGTCGCGAAGCCGGCCACCATGCACGCGTTGAGCTCGGACAGCGTCATGCTCTCGAGGTACGGCCGGATCGCGAGCGGCGCCTCGGTCTGCCCGACGAACACGTCCGCGACGGTCGAGAAGCTCTCGGCGCCGCTCACGGCGAGCCAGCGCGCGAGCGCGCGCCCGAGCCGCTCGATGACGAGCGGCAACACGCCGTAGTGATAGAGGAGCGACATCAGCGCGGAGAAGAACAGAATCGTGGGCAAGACCTGCACGGCGAACACGAAGCCGAACGCGCGTTCGTCCGCGAGCTTGCCGAACACGAAGACCGCCCCGTCGTGGCTGTACGCGAGCAGGCGCTCGACGCCGGTGTTCGCGAGATCGAAGAGGCCGCGCACCGGCGTGCGCAAGACGAGCACGCCGATGGCGACGAGCAAGAGCACGCCCGTCCCGACCGTGCGCCGGTTCACCGCGTGGCGTCGATCCGCCGGGCAGAGCGCGAACGCCAGCGCGAGCATCGCGAACGCGCCAACGACACTGATCAGACGCTCGGGCACCGCCGAGCGATGATACACCGCGCTCAGCGCGACCGCGGCGGCAACGAGGAGATCCGGTCCGAGCGGTGGGCGTGGTGCCGCGCGTAGAGCGACTCGACGCGCGCGCGGATCCGCTCGGTTTCGGCTTGGCGCCACGGCCAGGGGTGTTGCCGTTCGAGCCCGGC
>Ga0335083_10005666_pt1 | contig 15729 bp, 15 predicted proteins | sample Lox_Sample_42_FD_206716 | JGI IMG/M metagenome (GOLD analysis project Ga0335083, IMG submission 206716) | Soil microbial communities from Loxahatchee National Wildlife Refuge, Florida, United States - Lox_Sample_4.2 | ecosystem: Environmental > Terrestrial > Soil > Wetlands | place: USA... | reverse complement strand
TAGCCGATGCGCATCATCTGCTGGAAAATGAGCGGAATGTAAATCGGCGGACGCACGATGCTCGTCATCGCGGCGACGGTGAAAAGCGTGAGCCGCCCGGTCTGGGCGAGCAGCGTCAGGACCGCGCGTCCGATCGGCGCGAAGATGTTCATCGCTCACCTTCCACGTAGCGGCGCGGCGCGCGATGCGAGAGCGACGTCAGGATTTCATAGGGTGCGGTGTTCGCGGCCGCGGCGACTTCGTCGACCGTGATCGTGTCGCCGACGAATTCGACGTCGTCGCCGATTTTGACGTTCTTGAGGTCGGTCACGTCGAGCGTGATGAGATCCATCGAGACGCGACCCGCGATCGGCGCGCGCTGTCCGTGGATGGCGCCTGCCCCCCGATTGCCGATGGCGCGCATCAAACCGTCCGCGTACCCCAACGCCGCGGTGGCAATCACCGTCGGCCGCTTTGCCCGAAACGTCGCTCCGTAGCCAACGCTCTCCCCCTTGTCAACGCGGCGAAGCTGAAGCACGCGGCCGGTCAGCACCGCGCAGACCGCGAAGGGATTCGACCGTCCCAGCTGCGGGTTGCCGCCGTAAAGGCCAAGGCCCGGCCGCACCATGTCGAAGAGATAGTCCTTGCCCAGAAGCACTCCCGCAGACGAGGAAAGGCTCGCAGGCGCGGCAGGCAAGAGCGCCAGCGCCGTCTTGAAGCGGTCGAGCTGGATGCGGTTCATCTTGGAATCCGGTTCGTCCGAACAGGCGAGATGGCTCATCACGAGGACGAGCCTGATGCCGTCGAAGCGCTTGCGCGGTTCGGCGGCGAGAAAAGGAAGCTCATCGCCCGGCACGCCGAGACGATTCATTCCCGTGTCGATGTGCAGCGCGGCGTCGAGCACCGAGCGGCTCTCGCGCGCGACCGCGCTCCAGGCCGCAACTTCGGCGACGGAATTGAGAACGGGAGTAAGCCTGTGCGTGACGAGCGCCGGCACGGCGTCGGGCGGCGCACCGTCGAGCACGAAGATGCGCGCGTGCGGCGCGCGCGGACGGATGGCAACGCCTTCCTCGAGGCGCGCGACGAAGAATGTGTCGCATCCGGCACCCACCAGCGCGCTGGTCGCGAATTCGGCGCCCAGCCCGTAGCTGTCGGCCTTGACCACCGACCCAATCGCAGCCGGCCCTGCAAGGCGCTGGAACAGACGGTAGTTGGAGACGATTGCTCCCAACCTGACCGTCAGGCGCGCGGCTTCGAAATCGTTCTCGCTCATGCGGGCCGACAATGGCGGCGACACCTTCTCTGGTCAAAGGCAGAGGTCACAGACGCGCAATGCATTCACTGCGGACCTTTGCCGTAGATGATGGTGTGGATGCAGGGCGTCTGCTGCTCGAGCGGACAAGGCGGCGCCTGCGCGCGCATCTTGGCCATCGCCTCCGCACCGGTGAGTTGCCCGATCGGCGGAATCGGTGGCGGCGTCAGCGCCAGATTCTTGTTGGGCGGCATCTTCCAGGGCGGATGCTTGCAGAGCTTCTTCTCCGCCGACGACAGGTACTCGTAGCGCGTCGCGCCGCAGGCGAGCGCGATGCCGAGTGCCCGCAAGGCGTCCTGCTCCTTCTGCTCCGGCGTTTCGATTTCCGGCGTGATGGGTTGCGGCACGACCTCGGGCACGATCGGCCGGGTCGGGTTGGCAAAAATCACCGTCGGCGGACCCGATGTGCGCTGCCTGGGTTGCAGGAAGGTGATCTGGACCTCGACCGGCTGGGCGGCGCGGGGAACCACCGGGATGAACCCGGAGACAACGAAAACATAGAAGAGCAGGACATGCAGGACCGCGACGGCCACGACGACAACGCCGCGGCGCACCTGCTTGCGGCGCGTTTCGTCGTCCGCGAGGCGACGTTGAGCCATGAGGGCCGCAAACGTCTCGTCCGGCCCGTCTGCCAATAAACTGTCCGACACCGACCGGCCTTCCTAACCCTCGGGAACAGCAATCTTATTCCGGGTACAACCGGTTTGTCTCTCGCGCCTTTCGCGCAATTCTGCTCAAGCGTCGAACAGCGGCAGGGATGCCCTGATCCTTACAAGCTTGTCAGAACCCCAGAGCTTCAGGGTTTCCGCCAGAACCTCGTCCGCATCGGCCTGCTCTGGGCGGGCGCCAAGTTCGAGCGGTGTGCCTTCCTGGGAATCCCGGCCCAATGCCCTCGCCGCGGCGTCAGGCGCAATGCCGCAGCCCAGAAAAGCACCCAGCGCGGCGCATTCGCCGCCAAGATCGGCCAGAAGCGAATCATAAAGAAGAAGGTGGCACTGCGTATTGCGCTGCAGCCAATCCAGGGCGCGCAGCGATTGCAGATATTTGGCGACAGCCCGCTTCGGCCCCGCCCGAAAGACCCGCCTTGTCGAGCGGGCCCAGGCCTCGAAGCGGCGAGTCATGAAGATCGTCTTTGGCCTGCCCGTCTCAAGAATAAGCCACGGCGCGCGACAGCATTCGGCACGCAGTTTGGCGACGACCGGGGCGCCCTGACCAAAGGCGCCCGCGAGATCGCGGCCGAGATTGAGAGCCGCCCCTTGCATGGCAGCGCGCAACGGATTGAGGGGGCCGGCGGCGAAAGCCCGGGTCATCTGGGTGAAGAAGTCGGGCTCCGACACGTTGGGGATGCCCGCCTCGAACAGGATCGTGCTCAGGAGCGTCGAGCCCACACGGCCAGGGGAGAATACGAGGATGGGGGATGCGGAGCCGCCCGCGACAAGCCGGCCCTGCTCCCATGGCACGGAGACGACCGCCCTCGCTGTGCGCCGGAGGTGCAAGTAGTAGAACGGTGCGGCTGCGGCCGCTTCCAGGTCCGCGCCGGCGACATAGAGTGAGCGCCGCCGAAGCGGGTCGAGGCAGTACGGCAAGAGCGTCTGCCCCTCTTTTGCATGCCACCGCTCCCGACCGGTCACGGAGAAGTCGAAAGAAGAGGCGATGCTGATTCGCTCAGTGTGGCGCGCCCGCACCACCATGAATTGATAGGTGCCTCGTATAATATTGGTCACCCTGCAGCCAAGTGATATTCCTGTGGAGACTTGGTTTTGCCTCTTGCAGTACAATTCGACTCAAGAACTTTGTCGCAAATTGTCGCGAACATTACACTCAACACATAATTAGCAGGCAAAGTCGCCGGATTCAGGCGACTATTTCGTTTAGTTCACGTTGGCGCATGGCGGGCTGAAGGGGCAAGCATGCAGGCGTTCCTTATCAACCTGGCGCGCAGGCCCGATCGCCTAGAGGCCATGACGCGCCAGTTGCGCCGGCTGGGAATTGCCGCCACGCGCGTGCGCGCCGTCGATGCAAGGACAGCAGCAGACGCGACGGTGGACCGCCGCTTCGCGCCGAATGGCCCGCTCGGCGAGATCGCCAAGGGCGACAAATGCTGCACCCTGAGCCACCTGCGGGCCTGGGAGGCGTTCGTCCAGTCCGGCGAGAGATACGCGATCATCCTCGAAGACGACGTCGTGCTCGACCGGCGCGCCGCGCACCTCCTCAAACGCGAAGACTGGATTCCCGAGGGCGTCGGCCTTCTCAAGCTCGAGCAATATGTCTCGGCCGGCAAACGCATCCTGATCGGCAAACCGGTCGAGGTAACCGACGATATCAAGGTTGCGCCGCTGCGCTCCAAGCATACCGGCGCCGCCGCCTACATCATTGCGCGCGAGACGGCCCAGCTTCTCCTGCACGATGTCGGCCGGTGGACGCTTCCCGTCGACCACATGCTGTTCAACCCGAACAATTCGCCGATCATCGACAAGCTCAACCCTTACCAGATGGTACCCGCCATCGCGCGGCAATCCGAGATGATCGGCGGCACCACCGACATCGAGGAATGGCGCAAGAGCCTCAGGCGGCTGCGTGTGAAAACGCTGAAGCGCGAGCTGGTGCACGCCTATTACGAGCTCAGGCTGCTGCCTTGGCAGATCGTGAGCGTGCTTCGGCGCAATGCCCAGGTCGTGCGCTTCGGCGTGAACGACAATTTCTCGCCCGTGTCCGACATGAGGATTGCCGGCGACGCGCTGGCGGAAGCCTAGCACCCTTCGCCTTACGCCTCCGTATTACGCCTTCTCGCGGTCGGCGATGCTCGAGAAGCGCGTGTAGCGGTCTTCGAACAACAGGTCGATCTTGTTGGTGGCGCCGTGGCGGTGCTTTTCCACCAGCACCTCGGCGCGGCCATGCACCTGCTCGATGCGCTGCAGCCACTTTGCATGGTCCGGGGTCGCGGGATCGGGTTCGCGCGACTTCAGGTAATATTCCTCGCGATACACGAACATCACGACGTCGGCGTCCTGCTCGATCGAACCGGATTCGCGCAGATCGGAGAGCACGGGACGCTTGTCGTCACGGCTGTCCACGCTGCGCGAGAGCTGCGAGAGCGCGACGACCGGCACATCGAGGTCCTTGGCGAGGACCTTGAGCGCCTTGGAGATCTCCGTCAGTTCCTGCACCCGATTCTCGGGCCGGCCCGAACCTGCCACGAGCTGGATATGGTCGATCATGATGCAGCCGATCTTCTTCTCGCGCTGCAGGCGCCTGGCGCGCGCGGAAATCTGGGCAATGGAGATGCCGCCCGTGTCGTCGATGTAGAGCGGCAAGGAGGAGAGATCCTGCATCGCCAGCACGAATTTCTCCCACTCGCTCTCGGAGAAGCGGCCGTTCCTGATCTTCCACATCTCGATCTCGGTCTGCTCCGAGAGAATACGAGCCGAGAGCTGCTGCGCGGCCATTTCAAGAGAGAAGAACAGCACCGGCGCCCCGGTCGGCACCGCCTCGCCCGCCTCGACATCGCGCAGGAAGGCGCGCGCGGTATGGAACGCCATGTTGGTCGCCAGCGACGTTTTTCCCATGCCCGGGCGGCCGGCCAGAATGATGAGGTCCGAAGGCTGCAAGCCGCCGAGCAGCGAATCGATATCGGCGAAACCGGTCACGAGGCCCGAGATCCGGCCACCACGGGCCTGGGCCTTTTCCGCCAACGCGGCCGTGCGCCTGAGGCTTTCGGCGAAGTCGAGCGGGCCATCGCCGTATTTCGAGGTCTCGCTGACGCGATAGAGCGCCTTCTCCGCTTCCTCGATCTGGAGCTTGGGCGGTTTCTCGTGCGGAGCCTCATAGGCCGTGTTGACGATATCCTCGCCGATGCGGATCAGGCTCCGGCGCACCGCGAGATCGTGCAGGATGCGCGCGTAGTCGCGCACATTCGGAAGGGCCGGTGCGGCTTCGGCGAGACCGGCCAGATAGGAATGCCCGCCGACCTCTATCAGACCGGGATCGGCCTTCAGGGCCGCATGCAGGGTAAGCGGCGTGATGGCGAAGGAGCCGCGCTCGAAGGACTGCGTCATCGCCTCGAACAGGCGCTGATGCAGCGGATCGTAGAAATGTTCGGCCTTGATGAGCGAGGTGACGCGTTCGACTGCCTGGTTGTCCACGAGGATCGCGCCGAGCAGCGCCTGCTCGATCTCGATGTCGTAAGGGACGTGACGATAGGCTTCCTGTTCCATGTCTTTTTCTTGTGTTGTCCGGCCGTTCGCGCCGCGTCCGAGGCGGGGAGCGAATCAAGCGGGACGAATCAATGCCCGCAAGCCAGCGTCGAGCTTGTTAACAGGTCTTTTCGGCGAGACGGAGGCAGAATTGCGCGCGCGCCGATCAGTTGTGAGTTGACAAGCAATCGTGCCGCATCAAGCGGCGTGCGACTCAGTGGCCGAGTGTCCACCGGCCGAGATGAATATGCTGCGTTTTGCCGAGAACGCTGTGGACAAGAGCGAAGTCTCTCACCCGCCAGGCAATCGGCTCAACGCGAAACGGCTTCACGCGGAGCTTGTCGTAGGCGAGCGTGACATGCGGCTCGAAATCGCCCTGCGTGGCGCCGCCAAGGCCCGCGCGCTTGAGCGATGCGCCGAGTTCTGCGTGCAGCGTTCGCCATTGCGCGGCATCGCCTGTGAGCACGAAGGGGTAGATGCCGGTGCGATTGCGAAAGCTTTCCACCCGGTCGAAGGCGACGTCGAACCCCGCGACCTTCACCGCAGCAGCCGCGCCTCTCGCCAGTTCGACGATCGGGTCCGGCAAGGCATTCCAGTCGCCGAGATGAAACAGCGTGACGTGGAGATGCTCCGGCAGGATCAGCGTGGCTTCCAGCTCCTTGTCGCGTTTCAGCGTCTCGGCCAGCGCGCGGATCCGCGCCGCGGTCGCTTCATCCGGGAGACAGGCAAAGAAGATGCGGTCCTTCTGGGAAGCCCCGAACTTGCGGCGCGGTCGTCTGGGCGGCATTCAGGCCAACGGCTGGGTCCCTTCAGACAACGGTAGCCGCAGGACACGGGGCCGTCGAGATCGACCAACCGCGCCGCTTCAGACAATCCCGTAGGTCAGGCGCACGCGACCGCCGGAAAGCTGTTCCGATTTCCGCAATTCGAGGCCGTGCCGATGACCGGTCGGAGCAAACAGCGATTTTCCTTCACCGGCGATCAGCGGATAGAGAATAAGCCGAAGCTCATCCACCAGACCCGCATTGATGAGGCTGGCCGCGGTATGTGCGCCGCCGACGAGGAAGACGTCCTTGCCGGGTTTCGTCTTGAGCGCCGCGATCTCGTCGAGGCTGCGCAGGAACGTCGTGTTGGGCCAGCGCGTCTCGGAGGGCTTGCTCGAGAGCACGTAATGCGGCGTGCGCGCCGCAAAGCGCGCCCACTCGACTTCGTCCGGTGTCGGCAGCGTGCCCGTCATCGGGTGCGGCTTGTCGGGCGCGTTCTGGATCGCAGTCCAGTACCCCTCGTAGCCGGTGTACATGCCGGCTCCGAGCACGCAGGCATCGATCTGCGGCGTCAGGCCGTAATCCTCCGACCAGCCTTCAACCCAGTCCGCGATCCCGTCGGCACCTTCAACCTTGCCGTCGAGCGAGATCTTCATTCCGGAAATCAGTTTGCGCATCCTTGCCTCCATGCCTTCGCCCAAGGACGCACAGCGCGCTTGCGATCCGACAGGTCGCGAAACACTTCCGTTCAGTCCCAGCTATTGGCATTCTTCGGCCAGTCTGCACGCTGCACGCGAACGATGCAGAAGCGCTGCCCGCTGGGAGCTTCCATGACCACCCAGCGCCCCTTGCGATCGTGCACCCTGGCACCGAGCTTTTCGAGCCGCGCGACTTCTGCCGGAATGTCGTCGCTCTCGATATCGATGTGCACGCGGCTTTCATGATCCACGCGCTGGACTTGCACGCTGATCTCACCCGGCGGCGTTGCCAGCATCACGTAATTCCCGCGGGTTCCGCGATGGTTCCTGTCGATCGGACGGCCGAGTGCGCCGGCCCAGAACTGCGCTGCCGCCTCGATGTCGTCGGTCTTGCAGTCGATCAGCAAACCATTGATGCGCGAGCGATGCATGCCGTCCTCCACGAAGGTTCACCACCGGAGGACACCATAACGCGCCACGCAGCACGAAAGAGACAGCATGGCTGGTTCCCGATTTTTGCTGTTGCACGCAAGAACCGGGTTGTTCTCGCCGGCCCGCCACACAATATTCCCTGCATGACCAGCCACTACACAACTTTCGCAACCGCTCTCGGGTTCGCGGGCATCGCATGGACCGATGCCGGCATCGTGCGCTTTCAACTGCCGTCGGCAAACGAAGAGTCGACCACCCGAAATCTGCTGCGCCGCGCGCCTGGCGCCGAGATGACGGACCCGCCGCCGCACATCGCCGACGCCGTGGCTGCCGCGAAGCGCTACTTTGCGGGCGAGAAAGTGGATTTCTCCCATCTGCCACTCGATCTCGCCGGGCAGGACGATCTCTTCCGCGAAATCTACGACGCCGCGCGCCGCGTCGGTTATGGCGAAACCACGACATATGGCGGATTGGCTAAATCCATCGGCCGCACAGACTGGGAAGCAGCGCGCGATGTCGGGCAGGCCATGGCGAAGAATCCTGTCGCACTGATCATTCCGTGTCACCGCGTGCTGGCGGCGGGCGGCAAGATCGGCGGGTTCTCTGCCCCCGGCGGGGCCGAAACGAAGATCAGGATGCTCGAGCTCGAGGGCGTGACATTGGGCCCGAGGCAGGCGTCTCTGCAATTGTAGAGAACGACATTCCCCGAACTCGCGTCCCGCAAGTCCGGGGAATGCACGCACGACGCTCGCGTCTCGGTGGCTAGAGGCTCAGTTCGAGGATCAGGTTGACAGGCGTCTGCGCGGCGCGCTGCAGGTTTGAGAAACCTGCTTCCCGCGCCACTTTCCGCAAACGCTCTTCGCCTGCCTGTGCACCGAGGCCGAGACCGATCTCCTGCGACAGCGAGTTCGGCGTGCACGACATCGCCGACGCGGCATAGAACATGCGACCGACCGGGTTCAGGTTCTCTTCCAGCTGGTCGCCGGCATAGGGTTCGACCAGCAGCACCTTGCCATCGGGCTTGAGCGTCTGCTTGCAGCGCTTGAGCGCGCCGACCGGGTCGCCGAGGTCGTGCAGGCAATCCATGAAGCAGATCAGGTCGAAGCCGCTGCCGCTAAACTCGGCCGCGCGACTGACCTCAAACGAGACATTGGCCGTTACGCCCTGCTCGACGGCGCGCTTGCGCGCCGTCGCAATCGAAGCGTCGTGATAGTCTACGCCGGTGAATTGCGATTTCGGAAACGCCTGTGCCATCAGGATCGTGGAGGCTCCGTGTCCGCAGCCTATGTCGGCGACCCTGGCGCCGCGGTTCAGCCGTTCGACGACACCGTCGAGCGCCGGCAGCCACTCGCTCACCAGATGCGCGCGATAGCCCGTGCGGAAGAAGCTCTCGGTGCCGCAGAACAGGCGATGATTGTGCGCATGCCAGCCCAGGCCCTCGCCGGAGCGAAACGCCTCGACGATCTTGTCTTCGTCGAGCCAGAACGAGGCGGCGACCTCGAAAGCGCTAGCCATGAAGACCGGACTGTTCTCGACGGCCAGCACCATTGCCTGCGCCGCCGGCAGCGCGTAGGTCTGCTTTTCGCGATCGTAGGCGACATAGCCACCCGCAGCCTGGTTGGCGAGCCATTCACGGACGTAACGCTCGCGAATGCCCGTCGCCTCGGCGAGCGCGGACGAGGTGCAGGGACCAAGATCGGCCATCGCCTGATACAGACCAAGCCTGCGCCCGACATTGACGAGCACGCCCGAGAAGGCTGCGGCGAGATCGGTGACTACCTGGCCGACGAAGGCCTGGACGTCGGCTGGGGCTGGGAGTGGTGTAAATTTGGACACTTTCCGGTTCCTTTGCGTTGTACGACACGGCCGAATGGCCGCTATGCGCGCCAGAGGTAGCCGGACGAAGCGAAACCGGTCTTGATATACTCCGCCAAAGCCTTGCGAGATCGCGCCAGTGACGACGGAAAGACGCGCCGTGGCCAAACTGGCCGCGCCAACCATCAACCTGGCCAGCATCGTTTACGGCCTCGATGCCTACCTGCGCGCGCGCGGACCCGGCGCGGGTGAAGCACTGCGCCGCGCCGCGCTCGAGCCTCGCGATCTGACCGATCCCGATCGGCGCGTGCCGCTCATCCGTTATCTCGAGCTTCTCGAAATCTGCGCCGACATTCTCGGCGATCGGCAATTCGGCCTGAAATTCGGCGCGCAGTACGAGCCACGCCACGCCGGCGTCGTCGGCAACGTCGCGCTGGCGTCGCGCACGGTCGGCGAGGCCCTTGAAAGCATGGGCCGCTATCTGCCGACCATGGTCGATTCAACGGTCCATGGCGTGGAAGTCCGGGACGGGATCGCCTTTGTGTACTCCTATTACATCGACCCGTTGCTGATGTCGTACCGGCAGAAGGCCGACTGGGCGATCGCCTTCCAGTGCAAGCTCATGCGCGTCGGGCTCGCCGAACCGCGCTGGACGCCCGGGGAAGTTCTCCTGCCGCAATTGGCGGACGAAACGGCAGAGGAACGCCGTGCGCGGGCCGAAATCATGGGCGACAACATCCGGGTCGGCCATCCCTGGGCCGGAATCCGGTTCGATGCCGGCCTGCTAAAGCGGCCGATGGCGACGGCCGACGCCATGATCGAGAGCCTGATGCGCCATTACGGAGATCTCAGGCTCGCCGCCTTGCCGGAGCAACAGGACGAGATCGAGCAATTGCGGCGGGAGACGGCGCGCTTGCTGGTCAAGGGCAAGAGCGGCATCGAGCACCTCGCCGAGGCCATCGGCACATCGGTGAGGACACTGCAGCGCAGGCTGAAAGACGCGGGTGTGAACTACAACGACCTGCAGAACGATGTGCGCAAGACGCTGGCGCTGAATCTCCTGGAGAACGAGACGCTGGCGCTGGCGGAAATCGCGTTCTCGCTCGGCTACTCCGAAGTCAGCGCCTTCAACCATGCCTTCCGGCGCTGGGTCGGCCAATCGCCCGGCGAGTATCGTCGGCTACGCGCGGCTACGCCGCCCGCGGCATGAGTCTACTCCCACTCGATCGTGCCGGGCGGCTTGCTTGTGACGTCGTAGACGACGCGGTTGATACCTTTCACTTCGTTGACGATGCGCGTCGCGACGTGCGCGAGGAACGCGTGGTCGAAGGCAAAGGAATCCGCCGTCATGCCGTCGGTCGATGTGACCGCGCGCAGTGCGCAGACGTGGTCGTAGGTGCGCGCATCGCCCATGACGCCGACGGTGCGCACCGGCAGCAGCACGGTGAAAGCCTGCCAGATCCGGTCGTAGAGCCCGGCCTTGCGGATTTCGTCGAGGAAGATGACGTCCGCCTTTCGCAGGATGTCGAGCTTTTCCCGTGTCACTTCTCCCGGCACGCGGATCGCGAGGCCCGGCCCCGGGAAAGGATGCCGGCCGACGAAGGTCTCGGGCAGGCCGAGTTCGCGCCCCAACGCGCGCACTTCGTCCTTGAACAACTCGCGCAAGGGCTCGACGAGCTTCATGTTCATGCGCTCGGGCAGGCCGCCGACATTGTGATGCGACTTGATCGTGACCGAGGGTCCGCCGATCGGGGAGGCACTCTCGATCACGTCGGGATAGAGCGTGCCCTGCGCCAGGAATTCTGCGCCGCCGATCTTGGCGGCCTCGGCCTCGAACACTTCGATGAAGGCGGCGCCGATGATCTTGCGCTTCTTCTCAGGATCGGAAACGCCATGCAGGCGCGAGAGGAATAATTCGGAGGCATCCGCGTGCACCAGCGGAATGTTGTAGTGGCCCTTGAAGAGCGAAACGACTTCTTCGGCCTCGCCGGCGCGCATCAACCCGGTGTCGACGAAGATGCAGGTAAGCTGGTCGCCGATCGCTTCGTGAATCAGCACGGCCGCGACGGAGGAATCGACGCCGCCGGACAAGCCGCAAATCACGCGCGATTTTCCGACCTGTTTTCTGATCTTTTTGATCTCTTCGGCGCGGAACGCCTTCATATTCCAGTCGGCCGGAATGCCGGCGATGTTGGTCACGAAGTTGGCCAGCAAGGCGGCGCCCTTCGGCGTGTGCACGACCTCGGGGTGGAACATCAGCCCGTAGAATTTGCGCACCTCGTCCGCGACGATCGCGTAAGGCGCGTTGGCGCTCTGGCCGATGACGCGGAAACCCTTCGGCAGCGCGATGACGCGGTCGCCGTGGCTCATCCACACCTGATCGGTGGCGCCGAGTGACCAGATATTGTCGAACAGCGGGCTTTGCCCGGTGACCTCGACCTGCGCGCGGCCATACTCGCGCTTGGACGAGCTTTCCACGGTACCGCCCAGCTGCTGCACCATCGCCATCTGCCCGTAGCAGATGCCGAGCACCGGCACGCCGGCCTCGAACACGTTTTGCGGCGCGCGCGGCGTGTGCGTCTCGGTGAGGCTCGCAGGCCCGCCCGAGAGAATGATCGCCTTGGGCGGAAACATGGAGTTGAGCTGCGCTTCGGCCTTGTCGAAAGGCACGATCTCGCAATAGACGCCGGCTTCGCGCACGCGTCGCGCGATGAGCTGGGTTACCTGTGAGCCGAAATCGATGACGAGGACGGGCGCCGCCATTGCCGGAAACTAGTGAGCACCTTCCGGGTTGTCCAGCGAACGCGCTGCCGCAGCGGGACCGGAGTTTTCGGCCGCTTCCGCGCGCGCAATTCCTTCGGTCGCGGCTCTTTCCTGTGGATCGATGTTGAGGGCTTCGTTGAAATAGAATCGCGCGTATTCGGTCTGATTCTGCGCCATATAGAGTTCGCCGAGCGCGGTATAGCTTGAGGCGCGGGCCGGATCGGCGACGATGGCGGACTGCGCGAGTCCGAGCGCCTGCTCGTGATGGCCGAGGTGCTCCGCCTCCCTGCTTTTCTGGAGAAGCAGGTCCACCTTGTCGGCGAACGCGGGACCGGCAGAACCGAACAGCATGGCTGCGGCGAGGAATATCTGGAAACGGCGCGCCATGCGGAAAACTCGCTGATACAAATTCTGTCCCACCCTATCCCGGCCCATCGCCCACTGTCACTCGGCTTTGGCCGCGCGTCAGAGACGCCGTGAAGAAACCGTCGGTTCCTGTCGTTAACGGCGATGCCATGAAGACATCTCCATCTCCCGGCAACACTGGCGCCCGCGGAAAGAGCGCGCGCCAGAGCAGGTGTACCGGTTCGAGGCGGAAGTCCCGGTGGCGTGCGAGGAAGGCGTCGATGCGGTCCTTGTTTTCCAACGGCAACACCGAGCAGGTGGCATAAAGAAGTCGGCCGCCCGCCGCGACACGGTCCGCCGCCTGATCGAGCAACCGGTCCTGCAGGGCTGTCAGTTCCGTCAACCGATCCGTCGCAAGACGCCAGCGCAATTCGGGCTGACGCCGCCAGACCCCGGAGCCACTGCAGGGCGCATCCACGAACGCGAGATCGAACGGACCGTCTGGCGGAGCGCCGTTCAGAAGCGCGGTGTGGATGATCGTGGCTCCGGCCCGCGCCGCGCGGCTCTCGAGCTCCCTGAGCGCGGCGCCCCGGATGTCGCACGCGACGATCTCGCCCTCGTTCTGCATACGGGCGGCCAGAGCAAGCGCCTTGCCGCCGGCACCGGCCGCGAGGTCGAGAACGCGCTCGCCGGGCCTGGCGCCGCCGAGAAGCGACGCAATCTGCGCTGCTTCGTCCTGAAACTCGAAGGCGCCGCTTTGGAAGAGCGTATGCCGGCTCAAGACGGAAAGGCCCTCGCCGGAAGGAATGCGGATGCCGTCGGGCGCGAAGCGCGCCGGATGCGCATCGAAGCCGTCGGCGCGCAGAGCCGCGAGTATCGCGCCAGCCGACGCCTTGAGCGTGTTCGCCCTGAGATCGATCGGCGCGCGCGCCTGCATGGCAATCATCTCGTCGAGCAGAGCGGGTCCGAAGGCGCGCACGAGCTCGTCCTGCAGAAACGCCGGATATTCGCCGCGCACGGCCACGGGCGGTTCGGACCCGGAGCCGTGCGCGATGGAAGTGCGTTCCTCCTGCGTCAGCGGCTTCGGCGCGTGCCCTTCGCCGTGGAACAGATCCGCGATCACGTCGGCATCGAGTCCTTCGGCAAGAAGCGATGCGATCACGAGCGCCCGCGGCGACTCGCTCTCCATGCGCCATGCGAGCGACGCGCGATGGCGGAAGACGGAAAAAACACGCTCTCCGACGGCGGCGCGATCCTTCGATCCGGCGTAACGCCGGGCGCGGAAATAATCGCGCAGGAAGCGGTCGGCAGGCTGCGCGGTCCGCTCGAGCGCCTCAAGGACCTCAATTGCGGCTTGCAGGCGTGCGGCAGGCGTCATGACGGGGCTCTTTACCGCGCTCGTGGCGAAAACGAAAACGCCCCAGGAGGAGTCAAGGCGTCAGGCCGGTGTCGCGCCGGGCGGGACGTAGCGCGCGAAGCGCGCCCGCGAGAAGCGGATCGTCCATGCGATGAGGACGATGTTGAAGGTGAGGCTCAGCACCTGGCCGGCAAGAAGGTAGTTTGCAGGCGAGAGCGTGATCGCGAGCAGGAAGCTCAGGGAGCTCTGCAGGATGATGCCGCAGCCCCACGTCATGGTGATGAGGAAGAAGGTGCGGCCATTGTCGGCCTTGTTCGCGTCGTCGAAGCCTGCGGCGCGCGCCGGGTTTGCCGCCACGAAGAACTGCCGCGCGATGTAGTAGATGATCGGCCGGCCGATGAGGGCGCTCGCGATGAAAAGGGCCGCGGTGAGCAGACCCTGCAGGGAGCGCGCGATCAGTGCCCAGCGGATGGTGGGCGCGATCGAGGCGGAGATGATGTTGAACGTGATCTCGAACAGCGCGATCACGGCAATGAAGTCGACCGTCCGTGCACGGATGAAATTGAAGACGAGCCCGAACAGCGGAAAGACGCTGGCATAGAGGAGCGGCGTCAGGCTTCCTTCCGGATAGTACGGCTCGAGCGTGCGGTAGAGGATGTAGGGGCAGATGCCGTTGATGAAGATGCTGAGCCCGATGGAACGCGCGGCCTGCCTGAGGCTGAAGCCTCCCTGTGCGCCCGGCTGCGGGACGGCGATGTCCGGCGGTATCTCGGCCATGCGACCCCTTTTTGGCTAAAGGGAGATATGGAGGGCGGCCTTGCCGTATCAAGAGCCCGTTAACCAGCGCCTTGCCCAAACGGCAGGGAAAGGCCTCTACCCGACGCCCGGGTAGTTCGGGGATTCGCGCGTGACGACGACGTCGTGGACATGGCTTTCGCGCAGGCCCGAGCCCGTGATGCGCACGAACTTCGCCTTCTCGTGGAAGCTCTTGATGTCCTTGCAACCGGTGTAGCCCATCGCGGCGCGAAGACCGCCGATGATCTGGTGCACGACATTGGCGACGGGGCCTTTGTAGGGCACCTGGCCTTCGACGCCTTCGGGCACGAGCTTCAGCGTGTCCTTCACTTCGGCCTGGAAGTAGCGATCGGCCGAACCGCGCGCCATCGCACCCAGCGAGCCCATGCCGCGATAGCCCTTATAGGAACGGCCCTGGTAGAGGAACACCTCGCCGGGTGCCTCCTCCGTGCCGGCGAGAAGCGAGCCCACCATCGCGCAATGCGCGCCCGCGGCGATCGCCTTGGCGAGGTCGCCCGAATATTTGATGCCGCCATCGGCGATGACGGGGACGTCCGCTTTCCGCGCCACCTCGACCGCATCCATGATCGCGGTGAGCTGCGGCATGCCCACCCCCGCGACGATGCGCGTGGTGCAGATGGAGCCCGGTCCGATGCCGACTTTCACTGCATCGGCGCCTGCATCGATGAGTGCGCGCGCGCCCTCTCCCGTCGCGACATTGCCGGCGGCGACCTGCGTGTAGTTCGAGCGCTTCTTGATGTTCTCGACGGCTGTCAGCACGCCCTTCGAATGGCCATGCGCGGTGTCGACGACGACCACGTCGCACTCCGCTGCGATCAGCGCCTCGGCGCGGCGAATGCCGTCCTCACCGACGGTGGTCGCGGCCGCGACGCGCAAACGCCCGCGCTCGTCCTTGCAGGCGTTCGGATATTTTTGCGCCTTCTCGATGTCCTTGACGGTGATGAGACCGACGCAGCGATAGGCGTCGTCGACCACGAGGATCTTCTCGATGCGGTGCTTGTGCAGCAGGCGCTTGGCCTCTTCCGCGCCGACGCCTTCGCGCACGGTGACGAGATTGTCCTTGGTCATCAGGTCGCGCACCGGCTGGCGCGTGTCGGTGGCAAAGCGCACATCGCGATTGGTGAGAATGCCGACGAGCTTGCCCGCACCCTTGCCGTTCGCGCCCTCGACGACGGGGATGCCCGAGATGCGATAGCGCTCCATCAGCGCGAGCGCGTCGGCGAGCGTCGCGTTGGGCGCGATGGTCAGGGGATTG
>Ga0335083_10005665_pt1 | contig 15730 bp, 15 predicted proteins | sample Lox_Sample_42_FD_206716 | JGI IMG/M metagenome (GOLD analysis project Ga0335083, IMG submission 206716) | Soil microbial communities from Loxahatchee National Wildlife Refuge, Florida, United States - Lox_Sample_4.2 | ecosystem: Environmental > Terrestrial > Soil > Wetlands | place: USA... | reverse complement strand
CGACACGCCCATCCGTCGGTCGTGCCCCGGCCTTGCCGGGCTTCGCCGTGCTCGAGCCCGCCGCCATGCGCTGGATCTATCAGCAGTCGGGCCCAGGCTTGAAGGAAAAGCGAGTGGGGTGTGCGGGGAGATCCATTAACCGAAACGCTGGCTTCGGGTCATTCATCTGAATCCTGGAGGTTTCGAACATGCGACGGATACTCACGCTGGTGCTTGGGGTTGCCCTGACGGCTCTGCCCGCCGCGGCGTTCGCTCGCGGCGGTGGGTTTCACGGCGGGGGCGGTGGCTTTCACGGCGGGGGCGGTGGCTTTCACGGCGGGGGCGGGTTCCACGCAGCGCCGGCCGGCGGGTTCCACGCCGCCCAGGCGCCGGGCTTCCGCGCAGCGCCCGGCTACTACCACGGGGGCGGATATGGCTGGCACGGCGGCTACGGCTATCGCGCCCCGACCTACGGCGGGATCGGCGGCCGCTACGTCGGCCCGGGCTACCGCTTCTATCACCCGGGCTACTGGGGCTGGAACGGCGGCGTGCGCGTCTGGATTGGCCCGGGCTGGGGCTACCCGTACGCCACCCCCGGCTGCAGCTGGGTCCAGCCCGGCTGGGTCTGGAACGGCGCTCAGTGGGTCTGGCAGGAAGGCTACTGCGCGTCGTACTGAGGCTTCCGGCCTCCGGCCTCGGGCCTCGGGGAAGAAAGTCGAAGGCGCCGGCGGCGATTGGCGGCGAGCGCCAGGGCGGCCAGCATGATGGCCAGGCCGCCGGCGCCCGGACCGCTCGCGTCGCACGAGCAGGTCTGGATGCCGCCCGGGTGTCCCATCGGCGTGATACCGCCCGTTCCGGGGCTGGCGCCGCCCGTGCCGCCCAGGTAGCCACCGCTGCCGGTCGTGCCGCCGGTCGCGGGATAGCCGCCGGTGCCGCTGACGCCGCCGGTCGCCGACTGGCCGCCGGTGCCGGTCGACACGCCCGCGTCGTGCGGGACGATGGGCCCGCCGGCCGGGATGGCGCACTCACCGTCGTTGCATAGCTGTCCGACCGGGCAGACCACGCCCTGGCAAGCGTCCACGCAAGCGCCCTTGACGCACACCTGCGGTGCCTTGCAGGTGAGCTTCTCGCAGCCGCTGTCGACGCAGCTCCCGCTGTTGCTGCAGGTCTGGCCGGCCGCGCAGGGGCGGCACGAGCAAGGCGGCACGCACGCGCCGTTGTCGCAGATGGGCGTGTTGCCGGTGCACTTCACGCCGTCGCACGGGTCGACGCAGCTGCCGATGCGGCAGACCTGTCCCGGCGGGCAGATCACGCCGTTGCAACCACCAATACAGGTCCCCTCGTAGCAGGTCTGCTCGAGCCCACAGGTGACCCCGATGCACGCGGGATCCTTGCAGAGCTGGTCGGCGTGGTCGCACTCGGTCGGGGGGTTGCAAGGGAACTCGCTGTTGGTGCAGGCGCCCAGGCACTGCCCCTGGCTGCACACGAACCCCGTCGGACAGAGGCCGGGCGCGTCCGGGTCGTCGACGACGCCGTTGCAGTCATCGTCGAGGCCGTTGCAGACCTCGTTCGACTTCTGGATGTTGGGCTGGCAGGTGATCATCTGACCGCCGCTGGAGCACTGGGTGGTCCCACCCGCGCACACGCCGGGCATGCCGGTGTCGCAGTCGACCCCGCCACCCTGGCAGTTGAGACCGGTCACATAAAAGACGAAGTCGTTGAAGTCGCCGTCACAGTTCTGATTCCACGACGCCGGCGTCATCGGCTCGTCTTCGAACGCGATGTAGTACGAGCTGGGGTCAACGGTCGACTGATAGATGAGCGTCGTGACCCATGGAACGTTGTACTTCGTCGAGATGGTGTTTAGGTTGGCCTCTGAATACTTCGTCTGCGAGCACTGGCCCGAGTTGCCCATCAGTGCAAACCCGACCTGGCCGCCCTTATAGCGCGTGTCGCTGGCGATCGACGAGGCGTTCCACGTGTAGTTCACCCAAGTGTGCTGCCCAGCCTGGTTCGGATCCATGTTCGGCTCGGCCATCGGGCAGAAATCCCCGTCGGTGCAGCTTATGCCCATGGGAGGCGCTTGCTTCAGGTTAGCCGGCACCAGGACGTAGATCTGATTCGCCGCCGGCGGCGTGTTGCTTCCCGGCATGGCGTTGTACCAGCCCAGCGCATTGGCGCAGCCGCCGCCGTGAAGAACGATCTGACCTGTGAACCCGCACTGGGGCGAGAACGTCCCTGGCGTAGTCTGCGCATCCTTGGACGGATTGAGTGTCTCGCCGCGAATCGCGAACAAGCCGGCCAAAGTGTCATCGCTCGCCATGAACCCTCGGCTGGTGACCACGGAGATCTCCGCCGCCGGCGTAGGCTGGGGCAGCATCGTACCGTCCGGCTCGCTGACGGTCGCGTGGGCGGGCGCGCTCGCGGCGATCGCCAGCGCGGCGAGCGGAAGCCGCATTTTGCGCATAGCAAAGCTAAGGGGGGCCCGCTCCATCCTCGGATCTTGCGCTTTTTCTCGCGATCCGGGAAGGCTGTTGCCGCGAGGATCCGGCCGAGGTAGATCGGACGCCACTTTTGGGAGGCCCCGCAATGGAGTACTTGATCGTTCGACAGTTCGCTCGGTCGCTCCGGAACCTGGACGTGATCCTGGAGAAGGCGCTGAAGCACGCGGAAGCGCGCAAGTTCGACCCGGACAACATGTTCGGGCTCCGCCTGTTCCCGGACATGCTGCCGTTCGCGACACAGGTCCGGATCGCCTGTGACACCGCCAAGGCGACCGCCGCCAACCTGGCGGGCAAGGAGGCGCCGAAGCACGAGGACAACGAGAAGACTTTCGCCGAGTTGCGCGGCCGGATTGGCAAGTGCCTGGCCTATCTGGAGACGCTGACGGAGAAGGACTTCGCAAATGTGAAGCCTGACGCGCTGGTCAAGCTGCCGAACCGCCCCGGCAAGGCAATGCACGCGCGCGAGTACCTGATTGCGCGTCAGGTTCCGAACTTCTACTTCCACGTCACGACCGCCTACGACCTGCTGCGCACGAGCGGCGTCGAGCTGGGGAAGGCCGACTACCTGGGACCGCTGGATATCGTCGAAGCTTGAGCCGCCCGGCCATCGCCCGGGCCGCGGTCGCGACGTCGCTGCTGGCGGCGCTGGCCGGCGGCGTGGCCCGGGCGCAGGACGACGACGTTCCCGTCGTCCAGAAGTTCTATCCGCCGCCGGTCGACGGACCCGCGCTGCGCCTGCCGGAGCCGCCCAGGCGCCTGTACCTGGACGGCGCATTCGCGATCAGCAACGATCTGTCTGCTCTGCCCTACATCGAGGGCAAGGGGACCAACTTTCGATTCGCGCTGGGCGGCGCCTGGCGCTGGGATCGTTTCTCCGTCGACGTAGAGGTCCCTTTCGCCAACGTCACGACGCTGAACGTGACGATGGTGCCGGGGGGCATGCCGAATCCGACCAGGCAGACAGCGACCTCATTGGGTGACATCCGGGTGGGCGCGGTTTGGAGCGAGCGTCTCGCGGGTGAGGCGGCGATCGCCGGCATCGGCCTGCGCACGCGGCTGGCGACGCACACGACGCACTTCGACTTCTACCTGCCGCAGACCTACGCGAATGTCTCTTACCCCTTCCCCTACTACTTCGACATCGAACCAACTGCGATCTTCGGTGGCGCGATCGGCCGCTTCACGTACGTCGTCAACGAAGGGGCTCTGATCATGGTCGGCCCGAATGGCACCTTCCTGGACATGGAGGTGGTGGTCCCGACGATCATGTTCTGGGACTCTCACGTCGCGGTGGCCTATGCGCCCTGGGACTTCCTGGGAGCGTCGGTCGAGCTCGGGACCGACATCCAGTTGAACCAGGTGAACGACCCGCAGTTCCCGATCGACAGTCTCCGCTCCATCTGGCTGGCGCCGGCGCTGCAGTTCCACATCCAGGACTGGCGCGTCGACGCGATCGCCCGCATCGGGATCGGGAAGAAATCAGAGGCGTTCGGGGTGCTGGAATACGTCGGGACGGACTCCTACACCCTGCGTCTCACCTACGCTTTCAAGTAGTCCAGAAACGGCTTAGGCTTGGCCGATGCGCCTAGCTTTCATTTTGTTATGCGCGGTCGTCGTCGGCTGCTCGTCGAACAACGCCTACAAGCCCGACGGCGGCCACGTCGACGCGCTCACGTACGATCTGTCGCTGGACCTGCCGCCAGGCTGCCCGCCGGGACAAGGGAACGAAAAAGGAGTGGGCAAGCCCTGCACGCGCAACGGCCACGAGTGCGGCTCACCGCTCATCTGCGCCTGCGACACGGTCTCAGGCCTCACGCTCAACGGTCTGCCGTGCATCTGCACGATGGCCGGGTTGGATCGGACACCCAGCAATCCCGATCCGTGCAGCTTGGAGCCGTCAGATATCTGCGGGTCGGGCGCGACCTGCTGCAACTACCTGAGCACGGCTTTCTACTGCAGCCCGAACGTCTGCCTGCCGGGCGGCGAGTGCATCCAGTTCTCCGCCGCCGACGCCGGTCACTAGTTGCAGGTCTTTTCGTTGCGCGGCGTCGTCTGGCAGCCGGCGGCGGAGCAGCAGTAGCCGGCGGCGCAGTCGTGCGTGCCCGAGCAGTCGGTGACGCAGCTGTTGCCGCTGCAGTGGACGGCCTGGGCGCAGGCGTTGCCGCCGGTGCACGAGATGTGATTCGTCCCGGCGTTGCCTGAAACCGTCGAGCCGCAGCTGGACGGGCCGGTGCACTGGACCGTGCAGTTGTTGCCGCCGCAGGTGACGGCGCCCTGGCACGAGCCCTGGCCCGAGCAGACCAGCGTGGCCGTGGCGCCGGAGACGGAGACCGACGACGAGCACGAGCCGACGCCGCTGCAGGTGACGGTGCAGGGGTTTCCGCCGCATTTGATCGGCTGCGTGCAAGCCCCGTCGGGGCAGGTGACCGCGCAGCTGGTGGCGCCGTGGCAGTCGATCGGCGTCGTGCACCCGCCGGGGGGGCAGGTGATGCGGCAGTCCATCCCCATCGGGCAGACGATCGGCTGATCGCAGGGGGAGCAGGCCGAGCCGCAATCGAAGCGGCAGGTCGCCCCGTCGCAGGCTCCGCCGGCTTTCAGGCAGTCGACGCAGCTCGCGCTCGCGTCGGGCGGGCCGCAGACCGGCGCCACGCCCGCGTCGCTCATCGGCGCGCCGGCCGCGCCGCCGCTCCCCGAACCGCCCCCGTCGCTGCCGGATGCGCCGCCGCTGTCGGCGACGCCTGACGCGCCGCCGCTGGCCGAGCCTCCGCCGTCGCCGGCCTCGCCACCCGTCGCGTCAGCGCCGCCCGCGCCCAGCGACACGCCGCCCGTGCCCAGCGACAGGCCGCCCGCTCCCGACGCCGGGCCACCCGTGCCGGGGTCGGCGCCGGCCGCTCCCGTCGATCCACCTTGGCCCGACGCGCCGGCGTCGCCGGGCGCGGAGCCCGCGGTTCCTGGAACCCCGCCGGCGGAGTCATCGCCCGAACCGCCCGAACCGCTCGAACCGCCCGAACCGCCCGAACTCGCCTCTATCGTGCTGCCCGCGCCGCCGGAGCCGACCATGGCAATGCCGGTCCCCCCCGAGCCGGAGGAGGCGACGTGGCCGCCCGTCCCCACCAGCGCCACGTTGCCGCCGGCGCCCGCGCCGGTCCCCGTCGACGACAGGCCGGAATGATCGACCCGGCACCCGTCTCCAAAGAGCGGCACCGGTGCGATCGCACAGACGACGAGGGTCGCCCGTATCAAGCGCGAGCCTGTTTTCAATTTTCCGTTCCTCTGAACGGGCGCCGTTGCGCCGGGAAGTTGACTCGGAACGGGACGCGCGGCGAGCCCCTCGCCGCGTTTCCCGCGACTGCCTACAGACTCCCCTTGTCGATCACGATGGCAACCTTGACCCACTGGGGGACGTGGTTGCCGACGACCATGCCGGTCGCCTGCATGGCGTTCTGACCAGGCAGCCAGACCGGCGCCCGGCTCGGATCCATGTCGATGTTCTCCCCGGCCACGACGCCCGTGAACCAGAGCTGCGGCTGCGAGGTCGTGAGCCCGCCCGTGTTGAGCTGGCTGCCGTAGGGGCGGCGCGACGAGAACGCCACCCAGTAGAGCGTCGTCCCCCGGAAGATCCCCACGTCCGGGCTGAACCGCGGCCAGGAGTTGTCGTAGCTCGTCGAGCCGCCGTTGGCGTTGCTGAGCTCCTTGGGGGCGCCCCCGGTGATCGGCACCCACTCGAGCTTCGCCGAAGAGTCGTCGTATCCGTCGCAGGTGCCGGTTCCGTACCCGGCCGACCCGTTGTAGTTGATGTCGGGGTCGGTGCCGCAGGTGCTCTGGTTGTAGACGACGAACTTGCTGTCCTCACTGATGCACGGGTAGTACATCGTCTGCCCGCTGACCCGCTTGACCAGCACCTTGGCGTTGTCCATGACGGCGCTCGCCGTCGCGCCGGCGAGCGCAATCTGGCCGCCCTTCTTGAGGTCGCCGTTCTGTCCCCCGGGATTGCCCGTCGAGTCGGCGGTCGCCGCCGTTGCGAACGACGTGAAAGCCAGGTACGAGCCGTCGTGGCTCCAGAACGGGTCGGACTGGTACATGTCGGGCGAAGAGGTTGCGAACGTCAGCCCCATCGGTGCCAGTGTCGCGTTCGTCCCGCTGACCGTGACGCCGTTGGTGTACAGCTTCGCCTTGTACATGCTGACCATCACGTCGCCGTTCGGTCCCCAGGCCGTCTCGGTCGCGAAGGCGTCCTTGCGGTACTCCTGCCAGTAACAGGTCGAATCACTGGTTGCCGTGGCGTTGGGATCGTTGCAGCCGCTGCCGCCCGTCGCGGTCGGGTTGTCGAGCAGCAGCGCCTGATTCCCGATGTCCAGCAGCTCCCAGTTCGCGGCGTTGTAGGTCGACGAGCCGCCGATCGTGAGCGCCATGTACTTGCCGTCGTTGGTGATCGTGTGGCAGCCGATGCAGTGGCCCCCCGCGACACCCCCGTTCCAGGCCTGGGGCCCCCCCTGGTAGGGCGGCGTCGAATTGGGGCCACCATCGTCCGTCCAGACCAGCTGCGGCGCCGGGTTGGTCGCCGAGAAGTCGTAGCGGTAGATGGCGGTGCCGTTGGGCGGGTTCTGGGTGGTGTCCTGCAGGCAGTAGTTGGGGGGGTCTGCCGCCGTCGCGGTGGGGCAAGGCTTCTGGTTCGGGAGCACCGTCCAGTAATAGAGGCCGCCGGTCAGCCCCGCTTGCGCCCAGTCGACGCTGACCGGGGCCGACTCGACCGGGGCGCCGCTGGCCTTGGCGACGCGCGCGGTGATCTTGATGTCGTCGGTCTCGCAGCTCGGCACGAACAGCTGCGTGAGCGCCAGCGGGATGGTGACGTAGCAGGCGCTGGCCGAATTCAGGTTGGCGCCGCCGGTCTCGCAGGCGCCGTAGTAGTTCACGTTGACGTTGCCGCTGTTGGCGGTCTGAAAGTTGATCCGGGCGCTGGTGCCGGCGGTAGCCACGTGGACCTGGATCGGACCCAGGTTCTCGGGGAACAGCGAGCTGTCGAGCGGGTAGGTGATCATCGTCGAGCCCGAGGGGCTGCCGTCCAGCTTGCCCATGTCGACCGTGCCGCACCCGGTTCCGCCGAAGTCGGAACAGGTGAAGTTGCCGCTGAAGGTCGCGACCAGCGTCACCGGGGCGCTGTTGACGTCACCGCTCGACGCCGTGATGGTGTAGGTGCCGGGCGCGGAGACGGTCACGCTGCCGCCCAGGTTCTGGATGCCGGTCCCGGGGCTGGACGACCAGTTCACCTGACTGCTGACGTCCCGGCTGCTGCCGTCCATGAACGTGCCGGTGGCGGTGTACGACGCCGTCCCGGTCAGCGTCCCCGGGCTGGATCCCGCGGTCAGGCTCACGCTGGGCGTCCCGCTGACCGAGAGGCCGGTCAAGCCCTGGATGGAGGGCATCATCATGATGATGACGTTGCCGGTGCCACCCGTTCCGGTTCCCCCGCCGCTGGTCCCACCCGTGCCGCCCACGCGCGGCTTCACGCCGGCGCAACCAAATCCGGAAACCAGTCCGCCACCCACCAGGGCGACGGCGCACAAAGCTAGGCTGAGCAAAGGTCGTGAACGCATAATGTTGCTCCAACGCTGGGGGGGACAGGCGCCGGGTGGCGCAGGGGCCTCGCCTCCCGGGGGCACCTTGAGGGGCCGACTATACTGCGGCCCGTTACTGGGGGCTACGGGGTAAAGGGTAACGCGCCGCGGGTCCCGCGGGCTCCCAGGCTTGACCCCGGCGCGGTATCCAGCCGACCATGTTTGGTCATGAACGCCTCCAATCTCCGTACCGCCCTCACCCTGGCAGCGGCCGTCACTCTGACCGGGTGCGGCGGGGGGCTGCAGTACAAGGTCGACGACTCCTCGCTGGACGCGGTCCCCGCAGGCGAGAAGCAGGACGTCTTCACCGCCCAGAACGACGTCGAGGTCGCGCGCAGCGAGCAGCGCACCGCCAAGAACCAGCTCGAGTCCTGGGAGCGTGACCGGGACATCGCCAAGAAAGAGAAGGAGCAGGCCGACCTGGAGGTCGAGAAGTCGGCCACCGAGCAGGAGTCCGCCAACGCGGCGCACGACGAGAACCGGGCGAACGCGGCCCGCCACGGCAAGGAAATCGCGGATATGGGCGTCCGCGCCGCCGAGGCCAAGCTGGACTGGCTGGACGAGAAGCACGATTGGCTGGAAGCGACGCAGAGGGCGGCCGACGCGCACGCCGCCGCCGCCGACGCCAAGGTCCAGCTGGAGAAGGCCAAGCTGGCCCAGCAGAAGGGGATCAAACCGGACAGCAGCTTCTCGGTCGACCACTTCCAGGACCAGTGGAACGACAAGAACAGCGACTGGCAGTCGGCCAAGAAGAAGGCCGATTCGGAGCAGAAGGACGCGCAGAGCAAGGAAGAGAAGTGGAAAGACCTGACCAATCAGCAGGCCAAGATGAAGGGATGAGGTCGGTTGCCGCTGGCCAACCCCCCGCCCCTGGTCTAGGCTCATCGCCGGGGAATTCTTGAGCACGAGCGACCGAGAAGCCCTGTTGGCCGGCATGGCCGCCGCCCGAGCCGAGGCCGTTCCGGAGCGCACCGAGCCGGAGCGCTCGGGCTATGTTCCGCCGCTGGAAACGGCGCGGATCCTGGTCGTCGACGACGAGAAGGTCATCCGCGACATCCTGGCCGACTTCCTGACCGAGGAGGGCTACGTCGTGCACGCCGTCGAGGACGGCGCGCAGGCCCTGGAGGAGCTGCACCACCGCAGCTACAACCTGGTCCTGTCGGATCTCAAGATGCCGAACCTCAGCGGCCTCGAGCTGATCCAGAAGATCTCCGAGGAGAGCATCCCCGTCCTGACGGTGATCATGACGGGGTTCGGCACCGTCGAGACCGCCATCGAGGCCATGAAGAAGGGGGCGTACGACTACGTCCTCAAGCCGTTCAAGGTCGACGAGGTGATCCACATCGTGCAGCGCGGCCTGGATCGGCAGCGGCTGCAGCACGAGAACATCCGTCTCAAAGACGCGCTGTCGATCTACAAAATCAGCGAGGCGATCGCGACCTCGCTGTCGGTCGAGAAGGTGCTGGACCTGGTGCTCGACGCGACCATCGATGCGGTCGACGCGGACGTGGTCAGCCTGCTGCTGGAAGACCCCAAGCAGGCCGGGCGCTTCGTCGAGCAGATGCGGAAGGTTTCGGAGCGCGCCGCCCCCGGCGTCGAGGCGCCGCCGCTGAACCTGACCGAGGCGCTGCCGCTGTTCCGCGAAGACCGGCCGCTGCTGGTCCACGGAAACGGGTCGTACCGGTTCCTCGAGTCGCCGCCGCGCGACATCGACCGCCACCTGATCAGCCTGTGCAGCATCCCGCTGAAGCTGAACGGCCGCATCATCGGCATGCTGAACGCGTACAGCTACACGCGCGGGAACAAGTTCTCCGAGGGGCAGCGCAAGATGCTGTACGTGCTGGCCAGCCGGGCCGCCGTCTCGATCGAGAACGCGCGCCTGTACGAGCACCTGGTCGACGCGAACAAGGATCTGACGCGCGCCAACGTCTCGCTGGAAGAGAACTTCAAGCAGTCGATCATCGGGTTCGCCCACGCGCTGGAGGAGTCGGACCGCTACACGCGCGGCCACTCCGAGCGGGTCGCGATGTACGCCCGCATCATCGCCATCGGCCTGCGCCTGACCGAGGCGGACATCGCCACGGTCGTCAAGGTCGGCCTGATGCACGACGTCGGCAAGATCGGCGTGCGCAACGACAAGCTGAACAAGCCCGGCAAGCTGACGCCCGAAGAGCTGGCCATGTTCCGGTCCCACCCCGCCAAGGGGAAGCGGATCCTCGAGCCGATCCCGTTCATGCGCGACATCGTCCCCGGTTGTTACTGCCACCACGAGGCGTGGGACGGGTCGGGCTATCCGCAGGGGCTGATCGGTGACCACATCCCGCTGATCGGGCGGATCGTGGCCATCGCCGACGCCTACGACGCGATGACGTCCGACCGCGCCTACCGCAAGGCGCTGCCCCACGAGATCGCCTGCGGCGAGCTGGAGCGCTGCACCGGCGTGCAGTTCGACCCGGAGATCGTCCCCGTGTTCCTGGCGCAGATCGAGGAGTACCGGCGGGTCGAAGCAGCCGCCGGGCGCATCATCCCGCGGTAGCGCGGAAGGCTTGCCCCGCCCCACCCCATTCTAGATCTCGTGGGGCCTGCGCTTCGGGTCATGGCGGCGGTCGCGCTCGCGGCGGCGGGCTGCGGCGGGACGCCGCGCGCGGGCGACACGGGCTGGTCGCCCGGGCAAGACGCTGGGCTCATCCCGGACACCATCGATGCCGCGCTCTGCGACCAGAGCGCGGTCGACCCCGCGGCCCTGCCCTGCACGCCAGGCGCAGCCAGACAGTGCCAGAGCTCCGCCTGGAGCCCCAGCTGCGGCGCGCCGCCGCGTCGTTTCTGCCTCCCCAGCCCTGACGCGTCGGCCGGGACTTGCGTGGCCTACGGGTCCGACGCCGGCGCGAACGTGGTCCCCGACGGAGGCTCCACGCGCCCCGACGGCGCTCCTCCCAACGAGAGCTGCAACCAGCTGGTCGCCGACTACGCGGCGGCGGTGAGCGCGGCGCGCGCCTGCACGCCGGGCGCGCCGAATCAGTGTCAGATGTTCGTCCTCACGACGGTCTACCAGTGCGGCGCCTGTCCCACCTTCGGGACCGTCAACGGCGGCCCCGACGTGGATTACAGCCTGGACAATGCCTGGTCCCGGTGGTCCTACCAGTGCGCGCTCTGCCCGGAGCCGACCTGCTCCCGACCCTTCGTGCCGGCCGGCGTCTGCGTCGCGGTCGACGGCGGCGGCCCCGCGGGCGGCGTCTGCGTTCCCGGGACGGCACCACCAGGCTGAATGATGAATCCCGCGCGCCGCTCACTCTTCGTCTCGCTCGTCGCCCTGGCGGTCGCGGCCGGCGCGTCGGCCTGTGGCGAGTCCCCGGAGGCCGCCGCCGCGGTGACGATGGTCTCCTACACGCCCGACGGATCGCCGGTGCTGTTCTCCGCGGCCGGCATCGACGTCTACGACCAGCTGCTGAAGACCAGGATTCGGCGCATCTCCACCGGCCAGGTCGCGCTGCCGGCGGCCGCCAGCCAGTCCCTGTACAGCCTGTCCGCCGACGGCACCACCGCCGCCATCGCGTCCACGCCAAAGCAGGAGACCCTGGCCGTCTACGGCAACCAGAGCCGGGCGGGCGTGTTTCGGATCCGGGATGGCGCGCTCTTGAAGGCGTTCCAGATCCGCGACGCGACCGATCCAACCGATCAGCTGTCGATGCTGGAGCTGGCCCTGTCACCGGACGGCCGGCTGCTCTTTGCGTCGACAGAAACCTATGGCGCTCGGTCCATGGTTCTCGACGCCACGACCGGCGCAGAGCTGTGGGCGCAGGATGGTTGGTGGTCTCACCCGATCTGGTCGGCGGACGGGACGACGCTGTTCGCCACCGAGATGGACCTGAGTCACTCCCTCGCGACGAGCCTGGACGCGCTCGACCCCACCACCGGTGCCTTGAAATGGCGGTCGGTTCTGTTGACGTACCCTGGCGGCGACGTGACGGAGGCGACCGGCACCCGGCTCACAGGGCTGGCGCTGGTCGGAGACGGAACGTCGCTGATGGGCTCCGGGGCCACGGTCTACGGTTCCTGCTCCCTCGGTTGCGGGGCGTCCTTCCCGTTCTGGTCGGCTGCCACGGGCAATCTGACGGGCGAGCTGCCGCCCCAGCAGTTCGTCTCCGACCCGCTGATATATTGGCAATTCGCGTGCAACGCGTCCGACACCTGTGTCGTCGACATGGAGGAGCAGGAGCAGCTCCCGCTGCGCGTCTTCAAGACCGACGGCACCACGCTGCTGACCGCGGCGAACGGGAACTGGGAGTCGCCGGTCGTATCACCCGACGGCAACTTCGTCGTCATCACGGACTACGGTGAACAAGCCCAGCTGACCCTGAGGGTGCTCAGCGTGCCGGACGGGACGATCGTCGGCTCGCGGTCGTTCCCACCCCTCGAGTAGGGCGTCTACAGGCTCCAGTAGTGGATGCCGCGCTCCATCTTGGCGGGCGAGAAGACGCTCTTGACGTCGATGAAGCAGCCGCCGTCGCGCACCATCCCCAGCAGCTTCTGCTGCCCGAGCTGGATGTACTGCTTGTGGCTCACCGCCAGGATCAGGCCGTCCAGACTCTCGTACTCCTCGAGCTGGTTCAGCGACAGGCCGTATTCGTGCTTGGCCTCGGCCGGATTGCCCAGGCTGTCGTGAATCAGTGGGTTCATGCCGAACTCGCGCAGCTCCTTCAGGATGTCGGGGACCTTGCTGTTGCGGAGGTCGTTGCAGTCCTCCTTGAACGTCAGGCCCAGGACGCCGACCCGCGCGCCCTTCACCGGAATGCCCTGGGTGATGAGCATCTTCACCAGGCGCTGCGCGACGTAGGGGCCGACGTTGTTGTTGATGCGCCGGCCGGCCAGGATCACCTCGGGCTGGTAGCCGAGCTGCTGGGCTTTCATCGTCAGGTAGTAGGGATCGACGCCGATGCAGTGGCCGCCGACCAGACCCGGCCGGAACTTCAGGAAGTTCCACTTCGTCCCGGCGGCCTCCAGCACGTCGGCGGTGCGGATCCCCAGCCGTTCGAAGATGATCGCCAGCTCGTTCATGAGCGCGATGTTCAGGTCGCGCTGCGTGTTCTCGATGACCTTGGCGGCCTCGGCGACCTTGATGGACGACGCGCGGTGGATGCCGGCGTCGATGATGGCGCCGTAGGCGTTCGCGACGCGATCGAGCGTCGGCCCGTCCTGCCCGGAGACCACCTTGGTGATCCGCTCGAGCGTGTGCTCCTTGTCGCCCGGGTTGATGCGCTCGGGCGAATAGCCCAGCGTGAAGTCCTTGCCGGCCACCAGCCCCGAGACCTTGGCCAGCAGCGGTCCGCAGACCTCCTCGGTGACGCCCGGGTAGACCGTCGACTCGTAGACCACGACCGCGCCCTTGGACAGCGCCTTGCCCACCGTCTCGGAGGCCTTCACGACCGGCGTGAGGTCCGGGACGTTGTTGTGGTCCACCGGCGTCGGCACCGCGACGACGAAGAACGTCACGCCCTTCAGGTCCGCCAGGTCGCTCGTGATCTTCAGGGTGGTCGACTTGAGGACCTCCTCGGGGACCTCCTGGTTCCGGTCGTAGCCGCGCCGCAGCTCGTCGACCTTCTCCTTGTTGACGTCGAACCCGATCGCCCCCGGAAACTTCCTGGCAAACGCCAGCGCCACGGGCAGCCCCACGTAGCCGAGACCCATCACTGCGATTCGCTCTTGCATCAGTCGCACACCTCGGCCCGCTAGAATATCGCGTTCCTCAGAGAAGGTCGATTTCCGAGTGCACGACCTTCGACCCTCGATGGACCTCGACGGTCATCCGGAGAGCCTTCTGCCAGGAGGTCCAGTCCCGATCCTCCGTAACATCTATCTGGACGTCGACGGCTTCGCCGTTGGCGACGGGCAGCACCAGGTATCGGTGTCCCGTATATCGGTAAGGGTAGCCGGTGGGGCCGACGCTTTCATAAGCCGCGATGACGTCCAGACTGTGCTCGCCGGCAGGAACGGCGGCGGGTGGGATCGTCCTGAACACCCTCTGATCGTCGATCCTGGTCACCTCGCCGCTCAAGGGCAGAAAATCCACTGCGAGTGTCAGCTTCAGGAAGTGGATTCTTCCGACTTCCTGATTCTGGAAGCGAACGCTCAGGCGGCCGGCGCCGGCATCGAGACGAAACGATTTGGACGCCTCTTCGTGCGCCCGGGCTTGAACTCCGTCGATCCTCGCCGTCAACGGTCCGCTCACCGGTTCGTCCCAGCGAGCTTGCTCTGCGGCACGGAACGCTTCCCGCAAATCACCGAGACGCAGGTAGGCTTCGGCCGCGGTGACTCGCGCCTCCTTGCAGCGCGGGTTCCCCCACGGACCTCCGCAGCGGCCGTACGCAAAGTCGTAAAACTTCTCGATCGCTTGTTGGTAATGGCCCTGTTGAAAGGCGTTCATTTCCATCGCGAACGTCGCATCCGCGCTGGCGCAGCCCGCAACAACCGCGAGGAGCGGGAGGGCGACGGTCACGCGTCTCAAAAGATGCCTGGCTCCATGTGGTGGCAACTGTCCACACCTCTTCGTCAGGGCGCCGCTGGTCGGGCTCACCATGAACGGCACCAGCGAGCCATCGGCGACGCTGTCGAGGCGCATCGAGACGCACAGGAGGTCGTCATGATGGCTTGGGCGCCGGCGGTAGCGACGGACTCCCGCACAGGGACAGCTCGAAGAAGAGCTGGCAGGTGCGACACCTGAGGCTGATACGCAGAACTTCCTTCGCCACCAGATGTTCCGCGAAGGTGAACACCCGCCCTTCGGTGGTGACGTCGCGGGATTCGATCATGTCCACGGTACCGTCCTGGACCCGTTCCTGAACGGCCCGCACGGCCCGGACAACGTCGTGAGGCGTCCTGACCAGTCGCGGAGCCGTCAACTCATCGCATCGGTTGCAGCTCATTTCGCGCCGACCCGGGTTGATGATCGCGCCTCCGTCTCGCGTCGGCCGCCACAATCTCCCACGCCGCCAGGAAGTCCATTGCGGATGCGTGTGAACCAGGAAAGCACTCGGGGGCGGTCCGTGGTCCACTCGGGCGTCAGCTCGATGAGGTCAGGGTGCGGCATGGAGATCCTCCCGGGACCGAGACGAAGCTTGAAACAACCGACCTGGCCCCCTTCGGTCAGCGGCGTCGCGGCACGCGCCTCTGTGACAGCGGGCGGAGCCTCCGGTTTCGTAGACGTCGGTCAGTAGCCAATGGTTCCTCGGATCCTTCTTCAACCGCTTCTTGATGAGGCCACGCGCGCCAGCCATCTCTCAGCGCGAATCAGTGCTTCGATATCCATGGCCGACCCGGCCCTCCGATTGTACCCGGACCGGCGGATAGGTGGTCATCGTCACCGTGCCCACGAGCACGGCGACCTCCGCGTACACCGTTTCGAACTCTCCCCACATGATGGCGCTCAGAGCGTCCAACGATACTGTGGCGTCTAACGATACTGCAGTTCAGGCCTTTTTTCTGGCGTGGGCGGCTGAGACTTCTGACGCCGGGAGTACTAGATTGTCGGGCGTGCCCATCGTTTTCGTTGCCGGCGCTGCGGGCGTAATCGGCAGGCCTCTGGTGACCCTGCTGGTGCAGGGTGGTCATCGCGTGTTCGGAACGACCCGGTCGAAA
>Ga0335083_10005663_pt1 | contig 15735 bp, 15 predicted proteins | sample Lox_Sample_42_FD_206716 | JGI IMG/M metagenome (GOLD analysis project Ga0335083, IMG submission 206716) | Soil microbial communities from Loxahatchee National Wildlife Refuge, Florida, United States - Lox_Sample_4.2 | ecosystem: Environmental > Terrestrial > Soil > Wetlands | place: USA... | reverse complement strand
ACGTTGTGGGGCTTCACCGAATTGCAAGCCGGTATCCGTGATACAAAAGCCCATCGGCTTCGGCTTACTCCCCAAGTTTTCTTTCACCACGGAGACACGGCGAAACGGGCTGTCCGGGTCCGGCTTGTCGATGCCAATGGCCGAACGCATCATGGCGTGGATAGCATTGCTACCGCGTGAAGCGTTGGCGGTGATGTCTTCCCCGATTTGCAGTTTGCGGCTGTGGTGAACGACGGTAATGGCCGTATTAGTCCGCTCGGCAATCTGTGCTAACGGTTGCAAGGCTTGAGCCACACGGCTGCAATTCTCATCGTGTCCGTGAGCAGTTCGCAGAGCGTCAATCACAACCAAGTGAATGCTTTTGGAACCGATGAGCAATTCGATACGGCGGAGGTGGTCAGGGTTTGTAATGCAAATTGGTTGGAAGATGTCGGGGAAGGGAAGCAAGATTCGCTTGGGTGGCAGGCCCCAGCGTTTGATCCGCTCCACTGTTTCACCTGTCTTCCCTTCCGTGTCGCACCACAGAACGTTGTGGGGCTTGCGGGGGCCTAGCTGCCCATCCGGCCATTTGCAGCCCGTGGTGACGGCGTTGATGATGCCACCCAACACGAAAGCACTTTTACCGTCTCCCGGCTCTCCGAAAACTTCGCAGCACATACTGTAGGGAATCCAACCCCGCCACAGCCAGCGGACACCCTGTACACTTTTCATCGCTTCCGACATATCGACGGTCTCCGTGGGACACGGGGAATTTGGTTGGCAATTGGTTAGGTGAAGGTTGAACGTCTTCCGCTGAATTTCCGTGAGGGATTCTGTGAAGCGGTCGATACGTTGTTGCCGCTTCTTAGGAATCACACGCTCCAGGGCATCCAAAAACTTTCGCTGTTCGGGCGGCAGAGTTTCCACAACACCGTTGACGGAATCCCCATGAGATAACTGCTTGATGAACCAAGCGAATTGCGGATCGTCGTACATTGGCAACTGCGTGCAACGGATCGGAACAATGTCCGTGCCTTGCTTTTGCTTCCGCATGGCAGCAACGAATTGCTGCGTGCTGGGTGGTTGCCGCGTTGATTTGTGCTTTGTAGAATTGGGCATGTTGATTTATCACCGTGAGCCGCTTTCCTTTGCCGGGGGCGGCTTGCGGTGTTTAACGGGGCTTACCAGCCGGCCTTCTCCAATTCAAAGTTGGCAGTATCGGTTGCCCGTTGCCGCTGCTTAGACGTGCGGCTGGTTGGCTGCTCACCATTGCGAGCTGCGGTTGTAGCGGCTGCGAACCGCTCCAGGGCTTCTTTTGACGTGTAGCGGCGGCCGCCGATTACGACGGTCTCCAATCGAACGCCGCGACATCCACGTTGATACCAACGCCAGAGCGTGCTGACGTTAACCTTGCCCGGCAAAGAGCGGGCGGCTTGGGATGGTGTGAGCAATTGCTCGGCAGAAATGTCGATCATGGTAGTGCCTTGCAGAGTGTGTTAAACATCTACAAAGCACTCTAATTACTTGAGCAGGGAAGAAAATTGCACACGAGTGAACAGGCAGTGTGCAGTTTTTCTGAGCGAAGATTTGCCTAGTTTGGCTTAATGGCCCGTGGTCGTCCGTGTTGCCGTTTGGGAATCTTTGGCAACTTGTTGCGGTTAGCGTATCGAATAGCCGCCTGCTTCGCGGCATTGGATGACCCGAGCGGTTCCCAGTTTTGGTGTTCGTTCACAATCCTGCGAATTTCTTTATAGGTAGTTCCATCACAGCACTTTTCATAGCAGAACTTATCGCGGGCATCGTTAAGGTTCACTGGCGCCTGTCGGGCGTTGCGGCGAAGATATCCTTGGATGAGTGCCAGTGCGTCGTCAGGTGTAATATCTTGCTCCAAAGCAAGGTGGTGGTCTGCCGTGGCTTCGTGAATTAATTCGATCCATTCCCGCCGGGTGGTCGGATACATTCTTCCCCATTTTTGTTCCCAGTCGGCACGATCAGACTTAATGCCCTCGCAGATTTCAGCGAGCCACCGTTCCAATTCAGGGGAAAGCGGTGTCTGCTCGGGCAAATGCTTGAACTTCTTGCTGGCAATGATGCTAGAGGCAGTCATAGTACACCTACTTGTTATGTGAAATTTATTAGCTTTTGAAAAACAATCAAGTGTCAACCTACCCTGCCGATAACCTCTAAAGCTTTGCCGTGGTCAAGTTCCGCATAAACTTCAGTGATTGCCGCCGAACGATGGCCCAGCACGATACGGGCCACGTCCAGACCAAATTCTTTGCGGAGATTCGTGGCTGCATTGTGCCTGAGCCGATGGGGACTCCAGCGGTGGGCTTTTCGCCATTGGCGGGTTTCATCTTCGGTTGCATCTTTGGGTGCCGGGAAAGCCTTATCGCAGCCACGGGCAATTGCTCTAGCGTAGGAGTGGACGGAATACTTATTGCCTGGTGTCCACCTTGGTTTGCGTTGTCGATTCGTCCCCGGACGGTTGCCACACGATAGAGCCGTTATTCGTTGGGTATGCCGGATGGCTCGAAACTGCTGCACGGCTTCGGCTGGCGAAAACAGGAACGCCGTCAGGTCTGTTTTCAGAAACGGACGCAGTATCGCTTGGGCACGGGGGCCAATGTAGATCGTGCGACGATGGCCCCGGTGGGCAGTTTTGTGCCTTTCGGGAGTATAGGTCCAAATCCGGCCGCTCGTATCCAAGTCGCCCGTCCGCATGATGAGCAATTCACCTGGACGGGCAGCAGTCAGCAATTGCAAGTTGATGAGTGCGGCGACGGTGGGCGGAACATGATCTAACACGCCATCGACAAATGCTTGTGGCACGGGTTTCACTGGGTCCGATTCTTTTGCACCGCTCCGGCCGATCCGCAATCCAGCGACGGTTTGCAATCCGTGATACACGCTGGCTGGGATTAGCTCTTGTGACCCTGACCATTTGAACATGAGCTTGATTCGCCCGATGTCACGGTTGATGCTTGTGCGGCAGTAGCCTTTGTCGATGAGAGACCCACGCACGGCTTGCAGAGCCAGAGGGCCAAAGTCTTTGGCTGCAGTATCGCCATAAAGCAATCGCAGCAGACGGCACGCCTTGCGGATGTTATCGACTTCGCAGGTCTGCTGACCGTCCGGGCCACGATAGTACGATTCAGCGTAACGCCTGAACCGCTGGATAACCTCAGCCACAGTCAATTCGGCGTTGTCCGCCGGACTGCCGCCGGTTGCCGCCCACTCGGCGATAAGCCGTTTGTACTCCTGCCGGCTGGCTGCTGAATTGTGCCGGCCAAGATAGCGGTCTCGGCCATTGATTGTGGCAACGGCCTGCCCGGTGGGCTTGTGAAGGCGATACGACGGAACGCGGGGAAAAGTAACGGTGGACATCGTGCGGACCTCCTATGTGGGCCGATTCCGGTAGACTACCGGATTGTTCGGAACCAACAGGCCGCACTAACGAACGCCGTTAGGTATCCTAATTCCAGGATTCAGCACAACTTACAACTAGCTCCCCGAGTAGGACTTGAACCTACGACCCAGCGGTTAACAGCCGCTTGCTCTACCAACTGAGCTATCGGGGAAAAACTGACGCTATCTACTAATCCGCTCCCCCGTCCCAGCGGTTAATCCCGGCGCGCCGGGACTTGCTCTACCACCTGAGCTATCGGGGAATGATTTTTTAATGTAATCAAAGACCCGCGAACCGACAAGCAGTCCACCCCTATGCTACAATGCGGGAATGAAAGCCTTGGGCGGCATTCTGTTTATCGCAGGATTGATCGGGCTGCTGGCAAGCATTGCGCCCAGTCTCCATGCTTTTGGAGTAGAGAAAATCAACCACGTTGCCGTAATGCTTATTTCTTTCCTGGCGATGGTGATTAGCTTGGGCCTGCTTTTCCCTGGGAGAGGAGACAAGTGAATCGAACAGCACGGCGTCATTTTCCTGCGTTGTAGCCCAGCTACGCACTCTTAGGACACTATCGCCCCATACGTTAGAATGCGAGAATGAGTACGATTTTGGCTCCTCTCCGTCGTCTGCCCATTTGGTTCTGGTTACTTGCTTTTGTAGCGACGTTCGTAGCGCTGTTAATATGATCTAGCGCACGCCTAAATCTCGCTCCACTTCCTGCGATTGCTCGCTCACGCCGGCTAAATTGCCCGGCTGGCCCGCCGGACGCAGGTTTTCGCCCCAGTGGGCAAACTCATCGTGAAAGCCATCTCCCATCCAATTGACGCTGCCGCAGCCCGAGTTGAACACGACGGCAATCCCCAAGGCCGCGCTTAGCCACGCAAGCCATAACCCATCGGCGATGAACCGTCGAGCAGCGCCTATGAACATGGACTGTTCCCACGAATTTTGACAGCGAAAAGAAGTGAAGAAAGGGACAAAACTCTCTCAAAATCCTATAATTGCGTCCAGATCATTTACGACCTTTGAAATTGCCGCAAATTGACGCTGGCTGAGCGAAATTTGCGTGGCCGCGAGACATAATTCAAGTGAACACCGACCACAGACCACTCTATCCGCCATGCTTGATCTGCTTGTTATCGCCCCGCACCCTGACGACGCCGAACTGGGCATGGGTGGCTCCCTGCTGCGTTTCAAGGATCAGGGTTTGCGCGTGGGCGTGCTCGATTTAACCGATGGGGAGCCGACGCCATACGGCACGCCGGAACTGCGCGCGCGCGAAACCGCCGCCGCCACGGCCATTTTGCAGCTCGATTGGCGTGAAAATTTGGGGCTGCCCAACCGCAGTTTGGAAGCCACGCTGGAGGCCCGGCGAAAATTGGCCGAAGTGTTTCGCCGCACCAAACCGAAATGGCTGTTTGCGCCGTATTGGGTCGACGCCCATCCCGACCACGTAGCGGCCACGCAATTGGTGGAGGCGGCGCGGTTCTGGTCGAAGCTCACCAAAACCGACATATCGGGCGAGCCGTTTCATCCGGCTCGCATTTTTTATTACTGGTGCGTGCATTTGCGCATGATCGAGCCGCCCACGTTTGTGGTCGACATCAGCCCATACTGGGAGCGGAAGCGTGCCGCCCTGGAATGCTACGCCAGTCAGTTCATCACGGGGCGTCCACAGGAATCACCCACGTTTATCGATCGGGTGCGCGATCAAGCGGCTTACTGGGGCTGGTCGATCGGTACAAACTACGGCGAGCCTTTCTGGAGCCGCGAGCCGATTGGCGTGACATCGCTGCGCGATTTTGTGTGAACCCGCGGCCCAGGCCACGTTTTCGGCCAAACGGAAGCAGACACTTCGTCGGCTAAATGACGCAGCTCGAAATCCGGCATTTCGCCGTAACAGGGCAAGTTCACAATCAGGGGCAACATGGCCTCGGCCATGGTCGCGCGCAATTCGGGGCGATCAGCCGGCGGCGGAACCACGTACAAGCTGTGGGCCCGCGAAGCGTCAAAACCAGCGTTGAAGAGCCGCAGAATCAATCGATCCGGCTCGTCATGCAGCACCGGAAAGACCCAAAAACTGTGCTCTTTCGATCGCGAGCCGGTGCTGGGCACGGTGGGGGGCAAGAGCGACAACAATCGCTCGCCGCGCTGTGTGCGGCGCGCCAACGTGCGGCGGTTGAAAAAAGCGATGCGGCGATGCATGAGCGCCAACAGCGGCGCCGAAGGTTGCCGGCGGATGAGGGGCAGCAATTCCGGACCAGGAAAACCGCGCGTCAAACCGGTGACAAACCGTTCCGGGTCCTGACCTAGCAATCGCATGGTCCACACCAAAGCGGCGAACGGCAATCCGTACGACATCAATTTCATCAGGCCGTATTTGAAAACACGCTTGGCAAACGCTTCGCGCAATTGCAGGGGATATTCCGCTTCCAATTGCCGCATGCGCGACAGCACCTCCGCATCGCGCACGCACAGCAGTGCGCCCCCCAAGGCCGTGGCCGTTTTAATCGTTCCGAAGCTGAACATCGTGACATCGGCCTGCGGGTGCCCCGTATAATGCCGACCGGCAAACGCTTGGGCACAATCTTCAGCAACGAACAAACCATGTTGCCGGGCAACTTCCAAAATGGGTTCCAGCGGTTGCCGTGTGCCGAATAAGTGGGCGACCAAAATTGCCCTGGTACGGGGAGAAACGGCGCGCTCCAAACTTTCCCGATCGACCGATAAATCGTCCGGATCCACGTCGACGGGCACCGGTACGAGGCCGTGCGCTTCGATAATCCGGACCATGTCGGGAATGGTAATGGCCGATACCAGCACCTCGCTCCCCGGCGGCAGTGCCAGGGCTTTCAACCACAGATCGAAGCCGGTGCGCACCGAGAGGCAAGCGAAAGCATCACAGGCGGCGGACCACAGGTCTTCCAGATCGTCGGCCAATGCGGCCCGATTCCACTGCGTGAGGCAATCGCGCAGTGCGCTGCCCAAATCGGACCAACGAATATCTAACCGCTTACGAACCCACATTTTATTTCCTTACGGGTTCATGAATTGGGCGGGCGGCGGAATATATCTTTCGAATCGTCGCGGAAAGCAGTTTTCAAATCCTCCGCGAAAGCAACTTTCGTAACCGTCATTGTGTGCTAGCATTCCAAAACTTGCAACGGGAGGGGGCGAACGTTCGAAAGCCAAACCGCGACAGCCGCAAGAACTGTCGCTGACCTACCTCTGCGTGTTGACCTGTGACTTCGATACGGGCAACCCGGCCGCTGCCGCGGCAGTTACTTTGCCTAATTATTTTTCGGACTCGGCAGCCCCGCGTTGATAGCAAGGCTGCAGAGAAACCGTGCAGGATAAGAAAATTAGTTAGAGAAGACAAACCGATTTTGCCGATAACGCGGACGCACCCCGATGGCCGGTTTACAGCCGGGTTTCGGGACGGCGGGGGCAACCTCTTTCAGCCTGCGGTTATCTCATGATGCGTTTGGCGATAGCCATCGGCGTACTCATCTTAATTTGCGGTTGAGGCATTTTGCCGCAAAACGGTTAAGGAATTGTCAGACCGCGCTCCGTGTCCGCAGCTGACTAAGATGGCGGCGCTATCGCTCTTGGAACGTAGCGACGAGGCGGCGGGCGAAGTCCGGTCACTGGCATGTCCTTCTTCAGGGCCCATCATATCGGCCCCGATACCGGCTTGAACAGCACTTTGGAAAAATGATCCTATTCTCGCGATGATGCCCGAAAAGACGGCTGGCCGGGCAGCATGCAATGCAGCACCGGATTGATTCGCTTCCATTGCTACAACAGCATCGGCGGAATTCGGATGGCCGTTGTCCGCGCCGGCGAAAGCGGAGTGGTGTCTGGGTGGGCAACAAACCGATAAGAAGCAGTGGCGGCGGTGTCTCGATAGCAGCGGCCGACGGATCGACCGCACTGAGAGCAAGCACGCCGGGAAGCCAAATCGGGAGCCACGAACTGTGTCGCACGACATCAACGTACTGGCGCTGGTCAAGGGAAACGAACGGTACATTTTTCTGTACGACGACGCCAGTCGAGCTGAAGCGCTCCGCACGTTGGGACGCTATGCTTCGAACCCGGAATTGAGCTTCTCCTGGTACGATGCCGCGGTGCTGAGCCAGAAAATTCGTCAAAGCACCGCCGCAGCGCCCCACAAACCCGTGCGCCGCTTCGAACTGCCGCTGCCTACCGACGTCGACCGTGAAGAGTAAGCTGGGGGTAAGGCCTCTGCGCTTTGACCTGCCGCTGCTTGCCGCCAACAGCCTGCTGCGTCCATGCAAAACGCCATCGAACGCTTTTTGCAGTATCTGCGCGTCGAGCGAAACGCCTCCGAACTAACGATCAAAAGCTACCGCGAAGATTTGCAGTGCCTGGTGGCGTACCTCACTGAAACCGGGGGCCCCTGCCCAGCGCCCACGGCCATTAGCACGCTCGACCTGCGTGGTTACGTGGCCAGCCTGCACGAGGCGAATTTCGCCAAGACCACGATCGCGCGCCGATTGGCTTCGACACGGAGCTTTTTTCGGTTTGGGCAGCGCGAAGGCTGGTCGACGTCAAATCCCGCCAAGCCGCTGCGAAATCCGCGCAAGCCGCGCGACCTGCCGCACTTTTTGTCCAGCGACGAATTGAACCGACTGCTGGAAACGCCGCCCGCGAATCAACCATTTGGATTGCGCGATCGGGCGCTGCTGGAAACACTGTATTCCGCCGGGCTGCGCGTGAGCGAACTCGTGGGCCTGAACGACGACGATCTGGACGCAGCGGCCGGCGTGATTCGGGTTCGGGGCAAAGGGCGCAAAGAGCGGTTATCACCACTGGGATCATTCGCCGAAAAAGCGATTAGCCGTTGGATGAAGGTGCGGAAGCTGGAAGGGGCATTGGCTCGCCAGCCGCGGCGGCCCGTATTCACCAATAAATTCGGCCGCCGCTTGACGACACGGAGCGTAGGGCGGCTGTTGGAGAAGTATCTGAAAATGGCGGGGCTCGATCGCCGCACCACCCCGCACACTTTGCGGCACAGCTTCGCCACGCATTTGCTTGATCGGGGGGCCGATATCCGCAGCGTGCAGGAACTGCTGGGCCACAAAAGCCTGGCGACGACGCAAATTTACACGCACCTGAGCACCGCCGGCATCCGCAAGGCGTATGAAAAAGCGCATCCGCGGGCAAAATAGCGATTAGCAACTAACCCGGCGCAGAATGGTTGTCCGAGCTAGCCGCTAATCGCTAATTGCTTCTATTACACCAAGCTTTTGCGCACGGCCCACACCGCGGCCTGGGTGCGATCGGTCACGGCGATTTTACGTAGGATGTTTTGCACGTGTTCCTTGACGGTTTCCACGCTGATGCCCAACGAACGGCCGATTTCCTTATTGCTTAGCCCGAGTGCAATGTGCCGCAGCACTTGCAATTCGCGCTGGGTCAAAGGAATATCTTCGTCGTTACTGCTCTCGCGGGTGGCCATGGTGGCTTGCACGCGTCGCAACTCGCCGGTGCGTGTGGCGGGTTGGCCGGCGGCGGCCGAGTTAATGGCCGAAACCAACTCGCTCTTCGTGGAGCCCTTGAGAACATAATCGCAGGCGCCTTGGGCGACGGCTCGGGCCACGTACGTGGGGTTATCGTAAGTCGAAAGCATGACGACTCGTTGATCCGGACGGTCGCGCCGAATTCGCTCCAGGGCTTCCAATCCGTCGGAATCGGGCATGCGAATGTCCAACAAAACCACGTCAGGCTTGTGCTTTTTGGTCAGCTTGACCGCTTCATCGCCGCTTTTGGCTTCGGCGACGATTTTAATATCGGTGCCGCTCAACAAACTGGCCAAACCGCGCCGCACGACTTCGTGATCGTCTGCCACCAACACTTTAACACTCATGAAATCCTCCCGTGTGAAACCGAGCCAAACGCAACTCGCCACAAGCTGCATTCAACCGGCAAAAAAACCGCAGGCATCCGCCGCTTTTCGCGGGCTGTTCAATCATGAAACGGGACGCCTGATGCCCCTTTCAATACTTTTGGCCTCTGAAAGAATCTGCGTTGATAGTTCCTGTATTAACCGTTTTGGAAAGGGGTAGGCCCAACCCCTCTTCCTCCATCATAAGCAGGTAAAGGCATATTGAACAGCCTCTGGAGTGCATTTTGTAAGGATGCGGGAAACCGAAGTTCGCGAATACAACATTGCATATCACGGCATCAAACGCCAACTTTTTTGTTTGACAACGGATGCGGCTCGCAAGAACAAACAGCGCTTGCGTTTAGAATTGGCGCAAAAAGCGGACGTCGTTGCGATAGAATTCGCGAATATCGGCGACGCCGTGTCGACGAGCGCAGACGCGCTCCACGCCCAGGCCGAATGCAAAGCCGGTGACTTCTTCCGGATTGTATCCGACGGCCCGCAGCACGTGCGGATCGACCATGCCGGCCCCGCCCATTTCGACATAGCGCGTTTTGCCGCCGACGGTTTCCCAGGCCATGTCGACTTCTACGCTGGGCTCGGTGAACGGAAAAAAAGAGGGGCGAAAGCGAATGTGCACGTCGTGCCCCAAAAAACTGGCCGCGAACAGCCGGAGGACGCTTTTCAAATCGGCCATCGTGACATGCTTGTCGATCAGCAAGCCTTCGATTTGATGAAACATGGGGTAATGGGTGGCGTCGGCATCGTCGGGGCGGTACACCCGCCCCAGGGAAATGATTCGCACCGGCGGCGGTTGCTTTTCCATCACCCGAATTTGCACCGTGCTCGTTTGACTGCGCAGCAGCATTGGCCCCGTATTCCCGACATTGGCCGCCGCCAAATAAAAATTCTCGAGCGGATCGCGAGCCGGATGCGAAGCGGGAATGTTCAGGGCCTCGAAGTTGTGCCATTCGTCCTCGACTTCCGGGCCATCGGCCACGGTGAAGCCCAGCCGGCCCATGATGTCTTTCAGCTCTTCAATGGTCTGGGTCAGCGGATGCAAGTGCCCCATGAGGAGTGGATAGCGGCCTTTTTCCAATTCCCGTCCGCCAGGCAGCGTGGGATCGAATAGGGGCGCGCCGGGACTGCTATGCGTCGCCGCCCCGCCGGCTGCCAACCGCTCCTGTGCCGCCGCCAGCGCCGCTTCCAATTGAGTTTTGACTTCGTTGAAGCGCTTGCCCGCCGCCGGCTTGTCAGACCGTTCGACTTCGGCGAGACGCTGCTGAACAGATTTAAGCAATCCGTTTTTTGCGCCTAAGAATTCGATTCGCTGGTCTTCGAGTGTGGCAGCATCTTGCGCATCTCGAAAGGCGGCTATGCCTGCTGCAACTCCATTTAATTCACTCAAGAATTCATTTAACGTCATGTGAGGCCTCGCGCTGCCGATGAGCAGATTTCGAGCCTACCACAACCTGTGGATTTGCCGCCAGAGGGCGTTGAGATTAGCGACTTCAGCCCACCCGCGGAGAACTGGCCACAGGAATCATGTCAGGCAGCATTGCCAGCCAAGCGCGAACACGGCCGGGCACATCAACCTCGGTCGGCACTTGGCCGACGATGCGCAATTGCAGAGTCGAAAGCATGCGGTGCAGCGATTGCAAGCGGCTGAGCGCGTCGGCAAGAAATTGTGCGGTTTCGGCATCGTTCAAATTGTGGTGCAACAAATCAACGGATTCGGCCGTGCGATGTCGGGTTAATTGCACGAGCCGGCCGCAATGGGCCTTGTAGAGGCGGCCGTTCAGAAAGGCGCGGCGCAGTTGATTGGCCGCGTTGAACTGATACACGACTTGCTGGCCGAAGAAGAAGCTGGCGGCCCCATCGCGGCGAAAGCCGGCCACAATCGGCTCCTCGCAGCCCGCGGCCGCCAATTCGACGCGTGCCGCCAAAGCGGTGGCCTGGCGGAGCAAATCTTCGCGGTTTACTTCTTCGCGCGCCATCGGCGGAGCTCGGCAAGGTAAAGCATGGCACATTTCGCAATGCTGCCATTATCACGCGCAGAAAAAGAGGCGCGAAGCAGAATTTACGTGATCAGGGCCAGCTCGGAATCTTCCAATTCAGATTCCTCAGTTTTTTCGGTATGCTCAACCCGTGCAACTTTGTCGCGAATCGCGAAGAACGCTTGGATTACCTGCGGATCCCATTGGCAGGCCGCACCGTTTTGCAAAATGGCTTCCAATTTTTCGTCCGACATGCCTTTGCGGTACGGCCTGTCACGGGTCATGGCGTCAAATGCATCGGCCACCGCCACGATGCGGGCGTACAGCGGAATTTCCTGGCCGGCCAATCCCATGGGGTAACCCGACCCGTCCCACGACTCGTGATGATGGCGGACGACGGGCAAGACCTGATCGAGCTGCTTCAGGTCTTTGAGAATTCGGTATCCAATTTCCGCGTGCAGCTTGATGTGCTCGTATTCGGCGATGGTAAGCTTGCCGGGTTTGCGGAGCACTTGGTCGTCGATGCCGATCTTGCCGATGTCGTGCAAAAGTCCGCCCAGATACACGGTTTCCATTTCGTGTCGTTTGCAACCGAGTTGGTCGGCGAGCTGGACGGCGATTTGAGCCACCCGGGTACTGTGCCCACAGGTGTAGGGATCTTTGGCATCGATGGCGGAAGTCAAAGCTTGGACAACCCCGGCGAGAAAATCCGCCTGTTTTCGGTACAGATCCAAGTTGCCGGCATGAATTCCCAAAATGGTGGCAACGGAGGAAAGCAAGCTAATCTCGGACGATCCAAATTCGCTTTTTTGAACTTCGTTGAAGGCGGCCAGCCATCCGAATAGATTTTCGCCTTCCGTAAGCGGCACAATGACCGCTTGCTGGATCGCTGTCAGCGGCCAATTCGCGCCGCGCGAATCGGCATTAATCACCTGCGGACATTTTTGATCGACCAAATCCAAATGCTCGATCATGCGGCAAAACTGGTACCGGTCGATCGCACTGTGCCCGAATTGCAAATACGTAGATTGCCGAGAATTGTTTGCCGCGGCTTCGCCCTCTCCTTCCGTGCACGGCAAGAGCTCCAACACAAACCCGTCGGCGGCAATGGCCTCGGCCAGCCACGAAAGCGCTTTCTGGCCAAGATCTTCGATCGAATCCGATATTTTTAATTTTTGGGTCAGTCCATAGAGCAGGTTGAGCTCTTCGTAGGAGGCGGACAGGCGGGACGAAAGATCGTGAATTTCGCGCTGCATTTGAGAAGCGCGAAATTCCGAGGCGAAACGCGTAGCCGCCAGTTCCGCCAAGTGCAGCAGTCGATTGGAATCCCTAGCGCTTTGCCCAGCGGCCCAGAGGCGTGCCTCCTGGGCATCGCCCCCCAGCGAAGTGATCGCGCGCATGATGGTGGCTTCATCGGCGGAATGAATCAGAAATGTGGCCAGCGCCACATAGCGCGGCGGCTCGTCTTCCACCAAGGGAATGGCGAGCACCACGACGGGGTCTGACTCGGCAATATATTCCGCTCGGCCGTTTCGCAATACGGCGCGGCATAGTTCCAGTTGGTTTTGTAGATTACTGCCGGGCAAGAAATCTCCCCGGCATAAACAATCGCCGGTAACAACATCGAGGACAGAAAACTTGGCGTCGAAACACAACTCCAGCGATTGACACAAGTCCTGCAAGAGGCGGAGCCGATCTCCGGACTTAGTTGGTCCGGCACCGCGCTCCGCAGGCCCATCGCTATTGTGCGTGGATATTGATTGTATTTTCGATCCGATTTTGCTCATCACCGTTCCCTGTGCAATCCCATGAGAATGTGGGAGTTGCCACGTCGAGACGTAACATCACCCCAAGTTAGACCCGCCTTAGGTTTTTGGAACCCGAACGTCCTTCGGACCTTAAATGGCTGTCCATCTATGGTGGCGAAAGCATTGGGGATGACCCTTCAACACTCTACGTCAAAGGGGGAAACTGGCAAAAGCGATGGGTCAATTCGGAGCATTCTGAGCAATTTGCTTCTGAAATCAGCGAAATTCCAGCCGCCGAACCGTTTGAGCCAAACGCATTGGAACAACAAGAGGAACCGTTCCAAATGTAACAGTCGTGCGGACGGTTTCGGGTCGATTCTCCAACCCATCCGCTAGGGGAGACCGCAGGTCTGGCGACTCCAGGCACCCCTGGCGAGAACACTGGGCGCAAAAAAGAAGAATTCCAACGATGAATGGATGGCGAAAAAACACCTGAGAAGCCAGAGAAAACAGCTACGATTGCAACCGATTGCGGTAGCGTGCGCTGACCCGCTGCAGCAAAGAACGATCTTCGGGCGAGAGGCCGTGGATCCCCACTTCCTTGACGCGAATTAACACCTCGTCGACGCGTCGTTCTTCATCGGCTTCAATTTCGCGCATCCGCCGCTCCTTCATTTCTTGTCGCTGTTGCAGCCAACGGCGCATGGGCCCGGGACCGTGCTGGCGGCGCCGCGTTCCAGACGGCTGCTCCAAACTGGTGAAGCCTTGCGAAAAATCGTAGCCGAACAGATCATCGTCGGCGTCCTCATCGTCGACCCGCTGCACTTCCTGCTGCGAACTGAAGAACAAAAACAGGGCCATCAGCACCAGGGGCAACCACATGGGAATGGCGCGAAACTCGTTCGGCGGGTCGCGTAAAATCAAAGCCAGCAAACACAAGACCAGCGCGGTTAACATGCCACTGCGGCTTACCGTGCGGATAGCGCCCCGATAACCCATCACGGGCCAGAGCAAACTGCGTAGCGCACGGCCGCCATCCAGCATGGGGGCGGGAATTAAATTCACCAACAACAATAGCCAGTTGAACCAAAACGCCATTTTGAGGGCGACGATGCCCAGGGGACCGTTAAGCATTTCATCCGGATAGAGCGGATGCAGCAATATCTCTCCCAGATTGACCTCCTGAAGCATCAGTGCGGGGCCCAAGGCCAATAGCGCCAAAAAATGGACTAAGGGGCCCGCCGCCGCCACGGCGATTTCGCGGTTCGGCTCACGCGGCATGTTGGGTAAATGCAGTCCACCCAGTGGGCCAAGCACTACCAAGTCGACACTCCCCCCCAACTGCCGAGCCACCAAGGCATGCGCCAGTTCGTGTAATACCAGCGAAAACAGAAGCACGGCCGAAGCCAGCAATCCATACACCGAGCCGTCTTCCAACGTGCCCGAGTGCAGCACGTGTTCCACCTCACGCAGATGAATCAGCTGCGTGGCGAAGTACATCATTCCGACGAACACCAGCAGCAGCGAAGCGTGTACGTAAACCCGCACGCCTCCCCACAGGCCGCAGTTCAAACTCCATTGGGAATTGTCGCGCATCGTAGCAGTTCCGGCCGCAACCCTTGGTGCTCAACCGCCCGAATCGTTATCTTAACATCCGCCACCGCTACTGGCAATAAATTCGCTATTGCTAGCGGTCGATAAAGCAACGCAAACCACCATCCCGGGCGATCTAAGGAGTTCAAATTGTGAACGAACCGCGAGAATTATTGTTGCAAGCCCGACGATTTCAGGTCGTGCGGATCGCCCATCAAGTGCCGGACGGCACGCTCCACAATCACGAGGTGGTGTTACACCCCGGCGCCGTGGTAATTCTGCCCTTGGTCGGCCCGGATCGGGTTTGCCTGATAGAAAATTACCGGGTAGCGGTGGGACAAACGTTGTGGGAGTTGCCGGCCGGAACGTTGGAACCCGACGAAGACCCTGCCGAAACCGCAGCACGCGAACTCATCGAAGAAACCGGTTACCGGGCTGGTAAAATAGAAAAGCTGACTGAGTTCTTCATGTCGCCGGGCATTTTGTGTGAGCGGATGCACTTGTTTCTGGCGACCGATTTGCGGCCCGGCTCGGCCGCGCCGGAAGCGGGCGAGGAGATCCAAACCCACGTCATGGGCTTGGACCAAGCATTGGCCAAGTGTGACAGCGGCCAAGTGCAAGACGCCAAAACCCTGGCCGGCCTGCTTTGGTACGACCGCCTAAGGCGGAAATGACCAATGACCAAGCACCAATGACCAATGAGGGAATGACCAAAGCGGACAAATTCTGCTTGCCTGCTTTCATTGGTCATTGGTCCCGGCGCGCCGGGATGGACATTGGTCATTCTCGCTTCATCCGCGCCGCATGGCCCGTTGAATATCGCGCTGGGCCGATTTGTTTTTCAGCACTTCGCGTTTGTCATGCAGCTTGCGTCCCTTGCAGAGCCCCAGCAGCACTTTTGCCCGGCCTTCGGTGAAATACATTTTGAGGGGAATCAGGGTCAGGCCTTTTTGGGTTGCCCGGGCGGCAAAGTTTTTGATTTCGCGGCGGTGGAGCAGCAACTTTCGCGGGCGTTTTGGGAGGTGATTTTGCCGATTGGCTTGCACGTACTCGGGAATATCGCAGCCCATGAGCCAGAGCTCGTTTTTTTGCAGCCGGGCA
>Ga0335083_10005661_pt1 | contig 15737 bp, 12 predicted proteins | sample Lox_Sample_42_FD_206716 | JGI IMG/M metagenome (GOLD analysis project Ga0335083, IMG submission 206716) | Soil microbial communities from Loxahatchee National Wildlife Refuge, Florida, United States - Lox_Sample_4.2 | ecosystem: Environmental > Terrestrial > Soil > Wetlands | place: USA... | reverse complement strand
GCCCTTCAGGTGGTAGACCACGCCCGTCTTTGTCGCGCCGAGCGCGATCCAGTCCTTGGCGGCGTACTGCAGGTCGAGGAAAAATGCCTCGGCCCGTTTCATCGCCGCCTCGCGCAGATCTTCACGCTTCTTGAACTTGATCTGGAAGGCGAACTCGCCGATGAGCGGCCGATGGTCGCCGCGAGCGCGCCACAGCGCCACGTTCGCCTTGGCGGACATGCCCTCGCCGAAGTCGATGATGCCGATGTCCTGGAGGACCTCCTCGACGATCGTCTCGCCGACGAGCTCGACGCGCTCGCCCTCGTGCTTCTTGAGCTTCGCGAGAACCGGGAAGATCCGGCAGATGGTGTCGAAGGACCGGGGGTCCGACTCGTGGGCGTGCGAGAGCGGGAACTCCACGTTGTGCGAGAAGAGCAGCCGGACGCCGCCGAGCTCGTTCTTCAGGGGCAGGGCCTCGCACTTGAATTTGATCCGGTAGTCGCCGAAGATCTGCGGCCGCACGTCGGTCTCGGCCGCGGCCTGCATGTCCGGACCCCGGAACTTGAAGACGATCTCCGGGTCGCCGGTCGGGAACCCGTCCTCGTACGGAATCCGACGGCGCAGGATGAAGGCGTTGTTGTAGAGCCGGAAGTCGTCCGTGTCCATGAACAGAACTTCACGGATCTGGAGCGGCGCGTCGACGAACTCCTCGGTCGAGAAGCTGACGTCGTGCCTCGCCGCCGGCTTCTTGAGGACCTTGGCGAAGTCCCACAGGCTCGCTCGCGAGGTGAAGTGATTCGGCCGCAAGATGAGCTTGCACTCCAGGTACTGGACCTCGTGCAGCGGGAGGCCGTCGGCGTACTTGCCGGGCTTGAGGGGCGGCACCCGGCGAACCGGGTTCGCGGGCGCTTTCTTCGGCGGTGCCGGAGCCTTGGCCTTCTTCGCCATGTCGATTCCTTTCTCAGTTTGCGAGTGGCAACTATATCGCCACCCCTGCCGCGTTTCGGCGCCGGCCGCGCCCGGTTCACGACGCCTCGGAAGATCAGGTCGGGGACGGCCACGAACGAACCTGCTACCCTGTTCCTATTCTTCCGGAGGAGGCCCCCATGCGCCGTTGGCGACTCTCGGTCCTGGCCCTGGTTGCCGTTTCCGCCGCCGCCGCCGCCCAACAGGCGGCGTCCGCCCCGGCCCTGAAGACCTCCGAGCCCACGAAGGTACCGCACCCGGCGATGGAGATTTACCAGGTCGATCTCATCCCGAGCGGTATGGGCTTTGCCCTCGGCAAGCCCGTCGACGACGGCGATTTCTACGTCTTCAAAGCGCTTCCCGAGAAACAGCAGGTGCGCGTCTCGAAAGCCAGGGTCAAGGCGATCACGCTGCGCATCAAGGACCTGAACGAGGAGGCCGTCTACGAGATCCGGCTCCTGCCGTCGGGTCGGATGCTTTCGCGCGAGCAGCCGGTGCTCAAGAACGGCGCCTGGCAGTTCCACACCTGGAAGGACAACCGGTTGATGAGCATGCGCCAGAAGGACGTCCAGGAGGTCGTCGTCCTCCAGGGCCTCGCGGCGTTCAAGGCCAAGCAGGAGGAGAAGGGCGCCCGGCTGATCGGCAACCTCGCGATGCAGGACGGGCAATTTCAGTCCGTCGGCGAAGCACCGCCGCCTCCGGGACAGGCCGCTCCCCCTCCGGCCGCCGGCCCCGCCGGCGCGAGCAACTGGATCTACGACGGCGTCCCGGGGATCACGGACGCCTACGCGCCGCCGAACGCGGTCGTGGCTTCCCCGGGCGACGTGCCGAAGGCGGCCGAGCCGCCGCGCTGAGGCCGGGTCAGGCGCCGCCGTTCTGACCCGCGGCCGCGCGGTCGGCGAGCACCAGCGCGCCGTCCCGGCGGACCCGGCCCGCGGGAATCGTCGCGTCTCCCGACGTGAGACGGGGAAACATCGGCGCCTTCTCCGCGCCGTTCATGAGCCAAAGGATCCGCCGCGCGCGGTTGAGCGCGGGATAGGTCAGCGTCATGCGCCGCCGGCCCATGTAGACGCCGGTCAGGGCGACGTCGCGGTCGGTCACCGCACAGACGGGATCCCCGGGGACGAGCGAGGCCGTGTGCCCGTCGGGCCCCATCCCGAGGTGCGCGAGGTCGAGCGCGGGCGGCGCGCCGACGACGTCCTCGAGCGTCCTGGCGTAAGCGGCCGCCGCCGCTTCGAGGTCCGCCGCTTCGACCGGCATCGCATGGATCTGGTCCGGCGGCAGGGGCGCGTGCGAGAGCAGGCTCTCGCGCAGGTGCGTGAGGTTGCGGTCGGGGTCGCCGGCCGGCGCGACGCGCTCGTCCACCTGGAAGACGTGCACGTCCCTCCAGGGGACGTCCTCGTTCGCGAGCGCGCGGAGCATCACCCAGGGCGTGTGGCCGCCGCTGACGGCCATCGCGAAGCGTCCGCGCGCCGCCACCGCCGCGCGCGCGTCGGCGGCGATCAGCGCCGCGGCGCGCGCCGCGACGGCGTCCGCGTCCGCGAGGATCTCGACCTTCACCGCGCGGCCGTCTTCGCCCGCCGGTAGCGGCGGATGAGCGCGTTCGTCGAGCCGTCGTGCGCGAGCTTCGGCTCGGCCGGCCCCTCGAGCTCCGGGATGATGCGCTGCGCCAGCACCTTGCCGAGCTCGACGCCCCACTGGTCGAAGGAGTCGATCGCCCAGATCGCGCCCTGCGTGAAGACGCTGTGCTCGTAGAGCGCGACGAGGGCGCCGAGGGCCTCCGGCGTCAGGCGCTGCGCGAGGATCACGTTGGTCGGGCGGTTGCCCTCGAAGACGCGGGCCGGCACGAGCGCGTCGGGCGTCCCCTCGGCCTTGACCTGTTCCGGCGTCTTGCCGAACGCCAGCGCCTCGGCCTGCGCGAAGACGTTGGCGACGAGCATGTCGTGGTGGCGGCCGAGCGGGTTGAGCGCTTCGACGAACGTGATGAAGTCGCACGGGATCAGCCGCGTGCCCTGGTGGATGAGCTGGTAGAACGAGTGCTGCCCGTTCGTCCCCGGCTCGCCCCAGTAGACGGGCCCCGTGTCGGCGTCGACCGCCGAGCCGTCCAGGCGCACGTGCTTGCCGTTGGACTCCATCGTGAGCTGCTGGAGATAGGCCGGGAACCGCTTCAGATACTGGTCGTACGGCAGCACCGCCACGGTCTGCGCGCCGAAGAAGTCGTTGTACCAGACGGCGAGCAGACCCAGGATCACCGGAAGGTTCTCCGCGAGCGGCGCCGTGCGGAAGTGCTCGTCCATCGCATGGAAGCCCGCGAGCATCGCCCGGAAGTTCTCGGGGCCGACGGCGAGCATCGTCGAGAGGCCGATCGCCGAGTCCATCGAGTAGCGGCCGCCGACCCAGTCCCAGAAACCGAACATGTTGGCCGTGTCGATGCCGAACTCGGAGACCTTCTCGGCGTTGGTCGAGACCGCGACGAAGTGCTTCGCCACGGCCTTCGCGTCGCCGCCGAGGCCCTTCAGGGCCCAGTCGCGCGCCGAATGGGCGTTGGTCATCGTCTCGAGCGTCGTGAAGGTCTTCGAGGAGATGACGAAGAGGGTCTCGGCCGGATCGAGGTCGCGGGTCGCCTCGGCGAAGTCGGTGCCGTCGACGTTCGAGACGAAGCGGAACGTCATCGACCGCTCGCTGTAGAAACGCAGCGCCTCGTAGGCCATCACCGGCCCCAGGTCCGAGCCGCCGATGCCGACGTTGATGACGTTGCGGATCCGCTTGCCCGTGTGGCCCGTCCACGCGCCGCTCCGAACGCGGCCGGAGAATGCCGCCATCTTGTCGAGGACGGCGTGCACGTCCGGCACGACGTCCTGCCCGTCGACCCGGATGACCTCCCCCTTCGGCGCGCGCAGGGCGACGTGGAGAACCGCGCGGTTCTCGGTGACGTTGATCTTCTCGCCGCGGAACATCGCGTCGCGGCGGGCGGCGACGCCGCACTCTTCCGCCAGCCGCAGGAGCAGCGCCAGCGTCTCGTCGGTGACGCGGTTCTTCGAGTAGTCGAGAAAGAGGCCCGCGGCCTCGAGCGTCAGACGCTCGCCGCGGCCCGGGTCGTCGGCGAAGAGCTGGCGCAGGTGGAGCCTCGAGACCTTCGCGTGGTGGTCGAGCAGCGCCCTCCACGCGGGCCGGGACGTCAGCGCGGGGATGGCCGTGCCGGCCATCTCAGCTCGCCTTCCCGAGGGCGGCGCTCTTGGACGCGATCACGCCGAGGAGCTCGTTCCACGAGGCGACGAAGGCCTTCGCGCCTTCGTCCTGGAGCCGGGCCGCGAGCGCGTCGATGCCGACGCCCGCCGCCTCGAACCGCGCCAGAACCTCCTCGGCATCGCCGCCGTCCGGGGAGAGGGTCCCGCCGACTTCGCCGTGGTCGCCGAAGGCATTGAGCGTCGCCTCGGGCATCGTGTTGACCGTGAACGGCGCGGCCAGCGCCTTGACGTAGAGGATGTCGGACGCCTTCGGGTCCTTCGTTCCCGTGCTCGCCCAGAGGAGCCGCTGCGGCCGGGCGCCGGCGTTGTAGGCCCGCTGCCAGCGCGGCGAGCCGAGCACGGCGCCGTAGGCCTTGTAGATGCGCCCCGCCACCGCGATGCCGAGGCGATCCTTGAGCCCGTCGGGAGCCTTGCCTGCCACGGCGACGTCCCAGCGGCTGATGAAGACCGAGGCCACCGAGCCGACGGCGGGCTTGAGCCCCGCGTCGATGCGGCGCTCGACGCCCCGCATGAAGGCCTCGGCGGCCGCGACGTACTGCTCGCGCGAGAAGAGGAGGGTGACGTTGACCGGCACGCCGGCGAAGATCGCCTCCTCGATCGCCGGCAGCCCTTCCTTCGTGCCCGGAATCTTGATGAAGAGGTTCGGCCGCTTTGCCCGCGCGAAGAGGTCCTTCGCCGCCGCGATCGTTTTCGCCGTGTCGTGCGCGAGCAGCGGCGAGACCTCGAGCGACACCCACCCGTCCACGCCGTCGGTGCGGTCCCACACCGGGCGCAGGACGTCGGCCGCGCGCGTCAGGTCCTCGAGCGCGAGCTCGAAGAAGAGGGCCTCGCCGCTCTTGCCGCGGGCGAGCTTCTCGCGGATCGCGCCGTCGTAGGAGGCGCTGTTCTTGATCGCGTGGTCGAAAATCGTCGGGTTCGACGTCAAGCCGGTCACGGACAGCGTGTCGACGTAGCGCTGCAGGGTGCCGGTGTCGAGCAGGTCGCGCGTGATGTTGTCGAGCCACAGGCTCTGGCCGAGGGCGTTCAGCTTCCGGGTCGCCTTCATGGATCACCTCCGGGGAAGAGCGGAATCATGACACGAGGGCGCGGTCGACGATCTCCTGGGCCTCCTTCAGGATGGCGTCCAGGTGCGCCCTGTCGCGGAAGCTTTCGGCGTAGATCTTGTAAATGTTCTCGGTCCCGGACGGTCGGGCGGCGAACCAGCCGGTCGCGGCCACGACCTTCAGCCCGCCGATCGGCGCGCCGTTGCCGGGGGCCTTCGTCAGGCGGTCCACGATCGGCTCCCCCGCGAGCGTCTTCGCCGAGACGGCCTCCGGGGAGAGCCTCTTCAGCTTGTCTTTCTGCTCGGGAGTCGCCGTCGCGTCCACGCGCGTGTAGCACGGCGCGCCGAACTCGGCCGTGAGGGAGCGGTAGAGCTCCCCGGGGTCCTTCCCCGTCCGGGCCGTGATCTCGGCCGCGAGCAGGTCGGGCACGAGACCGTCCTTGTCGGTCGTCCAGACGGTGCCGTCGCGGCGCAGGAAGGTCGCTCCCGAGCTCTCCTCGCCGCAGAACCCGATCTGGCCGCCGAGGAGCCCCTCGACGAACCACTTGAAGCCGACCGGAACCTCGACGACCTGCCGCCGGAGCTTCTGCGCGACCCGGTCGATCATCGAGCTCGACACGAGCGTCTTGCCGACCGCCGCCGCCGCCGGCCACTGCGGCCGGTTCGCGAAGAGATACGCGATCGAGGCCGAGAGGTAGTGATTCGGCTCGAGAAGCCCCTGGCTCTTCGTGACGATGCCGTGGCGGTCGGCATCCGTGTCGGCCGCGAAGGCGACGTCGTAGCGATCCTTGAGCGCGACCATGCGCGCCATCGCGTACGGCGAGGACGGATCCATCCGAATCTGGCCGTCCCAGTCGACCGTCATGAACCGGAACGTCCGATCCACCTCGTGGTTGACGACGTCGAGGTCGACACCCCAGCGCTCGCGGATCGCATCCCAGTACGCCACGCTCGCGCCGCCGAGCGGGTCGGCGCCGCAGTGCACTCTGCTCGAGCGGATGACGTCGAGGTCGACGACCGCGCCGAGGTCCGCGACATACTTCTCGCGGTACGGGTGCGGCCGCGTCGTCGACGCCGCTCGCGCCCGCGCCAACGGGATCCGCCGGACGCCGGACAGCTTCGCGGCGAGAAGGTCGTTGGCCGTTTTTTCGATCCAGCCCGTGACGTTCGTCTCGGCCGGGCCGCCGGTCGGCGGGTTGTACTTGAATCCGCCGTACCTCGGCGGGTTGTGGGACGGCGTCACGACGATGCCGTCGGCGAGACCGTCGCGGCGTCCGCGGTTGTAGGTCAGGATCGCGTGCGAGACGACCGGTGTCGGCGTGTAGCCGCCCTCGGCGTCCACGAGGACATCGACGCCGTTGCCCGCGAGGACCTCGAGGGCGCTCGCGAACGCCGGCTCCGACAGCGCGTGTGTGTCGATGCCGAGAAAGAGCGGCCCGTCGATCTTCTGCGCCTCGCGGTAGAGGCAGATCGCCTGCGTGATCGCGAGGATGTGGGATTCGTTGAAGGCGTCGTCGAGCGAGGAGCCGCGATGCCCCGACGTCCCGAAGGCGACGCGCTGGCTCGCGACGGAAGGATCGGGGACGCCGGTGTAGTACGCCGTGACGAGCTTCGCGACGTCGACCAGAATCGACGCCGGAGCGGGCTTGCCGGCGAGCGGGCTGACGGCCATCGCCGACCTCCGATCAGTTCGTCCCGGCCGGTTTCGCGCCGGTCGCGGGCGGGTAGCCGGCGAAGAGCTGCGCGAGCACTTGGCGCAGCCCCTCCTCCTTCGCTTCGTTCGACCGGGACGGGTCGATGTCGCCCTTCGCGCGTCCCCGCCACACGATGTGCTTCATCTTCACGTCGACGAGGTCGACGATGATGGTGCCGACGGGAATCTGCTCCGTGTAGTCGTCCACGGGCGCCCACGCGCCCCAGCCGTAGCCCCAGTCGGGCGAGAACGGGACGACGACCGTGTCGGCGCTGAGCCGCGCGTGGATGACGCCCCACAGGTCCGGATTCTGCTCGAGCGTGACCTGCTTCAAGCCGTCGGTCTTCAACTGGTCGGAGAGGACGTCCTGGCAGCGCCGCGCCCACGTCGGGTCCGAAATCGAGCCATCCGGCCGCCAGGCCCACGTGTGGTACCGCGCGAAGGATACGTTCTGATCCCAGCCGACCTTGGTCTTCGGCGCCGTGGCGCACCCGACGAGGAGCGCGAGACCCAGAGCCGCGGCCGGGACGATTCGAAAACGCATGCGTCTGCCCTCCGGTGGTCCGGGGATCGTATCTCGACTCTCTCTTCGCGTCGCCGCGATATGCTCCGCCGATCCCGTCACGAGGAGGAACCATGCAGCTCGGCATGATCGGACTCGGTCGCATGGGCGCCAACATGGTGCGCCGCCTGATGAAGAACGGCCACCAGTGCGTCGTCTTCGACCGGAGCGCGGAGGCCATCGCCTCGCTGGCGAAGGAAGGAGCCACGGGCGCTTCGTCGCTCGAGGACTTCGTCGCCAAACTGAAACCGCCGCGCGCCGCCTGGCTCATGGTGCCGGCCGCCGCCGTCGACGGCACGCTCGCCGACCTCGCGCCGAAGATGGGCAAGGACGACACGATCATCGACGGCGGAAACTCCTACTACATCGACGACATCCGCCGGCAGGCGGACCTGCGCGCGCGCGGCATCCACTACGTCGACGTCGGCACGAGCGGCGGCGTCTGGGGCCTCGACCGCGGCTACTGCATGATGATCGGCGGCGACAAAGAAGCCGTGGACCGCCTCGACCCCGTCTTCAAGACGATCGCCCCCGGGCGCGGCGACATCCCCCGCACGCCGGGCCGCGACAAGGTCGGCGGCACGGCCGAAGACGGCTACCTCCACTGCGGCCCGCCGGGCGCCGGCCACTTCGTCAAGATGGTGCACAACGGGATCGAGTACGGGATCATGGCGGCCTACGCCGAGGGCCTGAACATCCTCAAGCACGCCAACGTCGGCAAGTCGAACCGGACCGTCGACGCCGAGACGACCCCGCTGCGCCACCCCGAGCACTACCAGTACGACATCAACCTGACCGACGTGGCCGAAGTCTGGCGCCGCGGCAGCGTCATCGCGTCGTGGCTCCTCGACCTGACGGCGATCGCGCTCCTGAAATCGCCCGACCTCGCCGGGTTCGCCGGCCGCGTCTCCGACTCGGGCGAAGGGCGCTGGACGATCCTCGCGGCGATCGACGAAGGCACGCCGGCCGACGTGCTGACGGCGGCGCTCTACGAGCGCTTCGCGTCGCGCGGCGAGGCGGACTTCGCGAACAAGCTGATGTCGGCCATGCGCTACGAATTCGGCGGCCACCTCGAGAAGAAGGAAGGCTAGCTCCGCCATGCCCCAGAACCCGCGCACCCTCTGCATCGACATCGGCGGGACGGGCTTGAAGACGCTCGTCGTCGGCACGGACGGCAAGCCCCTCGGCGAGCGGCTCCGCGTCGACACGCCGCGCCCGGCGACGCCGAAGGCCCTCGTCGAGGCGATTCGCGGCATGGCCGAGAAGCAGACGACGTTCGACCGCGTCTCGGTCGGATTTCCGGGTGTCGTCCGCAAGGGCGTCGTCGAGACGGCCTTCAACCTCGACAAGAGCTGGATCGGCGTCAACGTCGACCGGCTGCTGACCAGGGAGCTCGGTAAGTCCGTCCGCGCCGCCAACGACGCCGACGTCCAGGGACTGGGCGCCGTCAAGGGCGAGGGCGTCGAGCTCGTCATCACTCTCGGCACCGGCTTCGGGTCTTCCCTCTTCGTCGACGGGCGGCTCGTGCCGAACGTGCAGCTCGCCCACCACGCGGGCTGGAACGACAAGACGTACGAGGACGAGCTCGGGAACAAGGCGCTGAAGAAGGCCGGCAAGAAGCGCTGGAACAAGCGCGTCCGGAAGGCCATCGAGGCGCTCGACGAGCTGTTCAACTACGACCGGCTGTACATCGGCGGCGGCAACGCTCAGAAGATCCGCTTCGACCTGCCGCCCCGGGTCAAGATCGTCTCCAACGTCGAGGGCCTGCTGGGCGGCCTGGCGCTCTGGAACGGCAAGGAGAACTGCTATGGCGTCCGCTGAGTCGGCCTCGGCGCCCGTCGCCGCCGACGCGCTCGTCTTCTTCGGGGCGACCGGCGACCTCGCGTACAAGAAGATCTTCCCGTCGCTCCAGGGCATGATCCGGCGCGGCTTCCTGAACGTGCCGGTCATCGGCGTCGCCAAGTCGGGCTGGGGCATCGACCAGCTCCGCGAGCGGGCTCGCAAGAGCCTGCAGGAGTACGGCGGCGGCGTCGACGAGGCCGCGTTCGCAAAGCTCGTGGGCCTCCTGAACTACATCGACGGCGACTACGTGGATCCGGCCACGTTCGCGAAGCTGCGCCAGACCCTCGGGGCGGCCAGGCATCCGACGCACTACCTGGCGATCCCGCCGAGCCTCTTCGGCGAGGTCGTGCAGCAGCTCGGCAAGTCCGGGTGCGCCAACGGCGCGCGCGTCGTCATCGAGAAGCCGTTCGGGCACGACCACGCCACGGCTTGCGCCCTGAACCAGACGCTCCACGCCGTGTTCCCCGAGTCCAACGTCTTCCGGATCGACCACTACCTCGGCAAGGAAGCCGTCGAAAACCTGCTCTTCTTCCGCTTCGCCAACACGTTCCTCGAGCCGATCTGGAACCGCAACTACGTCGACTGCGTCCAGATCACGATGGCCGAGGAGTTCGGCGTCCAGGGCCGCGGCAAGTTCTACGACGAGACGGGCGCCATCCGCGACGTCATCGAGAACCACCTGCTCCAGGTCGTCGGCTACCTCGCGATGGAGCCGCCGATCGCGATCGACGCCGACCGCATCCGCGACGAGCAGGTCAAGATCTTCCGCGCGATCAAGCCGCTCAAGCCCGCCGACGTCGTGCGCGGCCAGTTCGTCGGCTACCAGAAGGAGCCCGGAGTCAAGCCCGGCTCCACCGTCGAAACCTTCGCCGCCGTGCACCTCGAGATCGACTCGTGGCGCTGGGCGGGCGTTCCCTTCTTCATCCGCGCCGGCAAGAACCTCCCGCTGACCGCGACCGAGGTGCTCGTCGACCTGAAGCGCCCCCCGCTGTCGCGCCTCACGGCCGAGGAGAGCAACTACTTCCGGTTCCGCCTCGGACCGAAGATCTCGATCTCGATCGGCGCGCGCGTCAAGAAGCCGGGCGCCGAGATCGCCTCGATGCCGACCGAGCTGATGGCCGTGCAGACCGGCAAGGACGAAGTCGACGCCTACGAGCGGCTGCTGACGGACGCGATGAAGGGCGACGCGACGCTCTTCGTGCGCGAGGACGCGGTCGAGGCGGCCTGGAAGGTCGTCGACGGCGTGCTCGACGACGCGACGCCGGTTTATCCCTACCAGCCCGGGACGTGGGGTCCCGCCGAAGCCGACCGGATGACCGCCGCCCTCGAGGGCTGGCACAACCCGGCGAAGGAGTCGTGAGCGGCAGTCCGGGGGACACGGCGGAGGGCCGGCGGCTCGACGAGAACACGCGCCGCGTCGCGCGCTGGAACCGTTGGGGGCCTTACCTCTCCGAGCGCGCCTGGGGCACGGTCCGCGAGGACTACAGCGCCGACGGCGCGGCCTGGGACTCCTTTCCGCACGACCACGCGCGCTCGCGGGCCTACCGCTGGAACGAGGACGGGCTCGGCGGCGTGTGCGACCGCCATCAGCTCCTCTGCTTCGCCCTCGCGCTCTGGAACGGCCGCGATCCGATCCTGAAGGAGCGGCCCTTCGGGCTGACCAACGCGGAAGGCAACCACGGCGAGGACGTCAAGGAGTACTGGTTCTACCTCGACTCCACACCCACGCATTCGTTCATGCGGTACCTCTACAAGTATCCGCAGGCCGAGTACCCGTACCGGCAACTCCTCGAGGAGAACCGCCGCCGGACCATCGACGATCCCGAGTACGAGCTGCTCGACACGGGGATCTTCGACGGCGGGCGCTACTTCGACGTCGTGATCGAGTACGCGAAGGCCGCGCCCGAGGATCTGCTCGTCGAGATCACCGCGTTCAACCGGGCGCCCGACCCCGCCCCGATCGATCTCTTGCCCACCGTCTGGTTCCGCAATACCTGGTCGTGGCGGCCCAACCGCAAGCGCCCGGTGGCCGGCGCCGCCGAGCGCCCCGGCGGGCGCGCGGCGCTCGTTCTCGACGAGGCCTACCTCGGGCGCCGATACCTGCACGTCGAGCCCGGCTCCGAGCTGCTTTTCACGGAGAACGAGACGAACGCACGGCGCCTCTTCGGTTCTCCCAACCCGTCGCGGTACGTCAAGGACGCGTTCCACGAGTACGTGATCCGCGGCGACGCGGCCGCCGTGAACCCCGCCCGGACGGGAACCAAGGCCGCGGTGCACCGGCGCGTCGTCGTCCCGGCCGGCGGGAGCACCCGCGTGCGCCTGCGCCTGACCGACGCGGCGTGGGAATCCGGCGATCCGCTCGGCGAGGAGTTCGAGCGCGTCTTCGCCGACCGCCGCCGGGAGGCCGACGACTTCTACGGCGCGCTCATCCCCGCCAGCCTCTCGCCCGACGAGAAGAACGTCATGCGCCAGGCCTTCGCCGGGATGCTCTGGTCCAAGCAGTTCTACAAGTACGACGTGCGGCGCTGGCTCGACGGCGACCCGCTCCAGCCGCCGCCGCCCGCCTCGCGGAAGACCGGCCGCAACAGCGACTGGCGGCACGTCTTCAACGCGGACGTGCTCTCGATGCCCGACACCTGGGAGTTTCCCTGGTACGCCGCCTGGGACCTCGCTTTTCACTGCGTCGTCTTCTCGCTGCTCGACGCGAACTTCGCCAAGGAACAACTGGTGCTCATGCTGCGCGAGTGGTACATGCACCCGAACGGGCAGATCCCGGCGTACGAGTGGAACTTCGCCGACGTCAACCCGCCCGTCCACGCCTGGGCGGCGCTGCGCGTCTTCCAGATCGAGCGCGCCAAGACGGGCAAGGCCGACCGCGCGTTCCTCGAGCGGGTCTTCCACAAGCTGCTCCTGAACTTCGACTGGTGGGTGAACCGGAAGGACGCGCTCGGCAACAACATTTTTCAGGGCGGTTTCCTCGGCCTCGACAACATCGGCATCTTCGACCGGAACATGAAGCTTCCCGACGGCTGGGTCCTCTCCCAGGCCGACGGCACGAGCTGGATGGCGATGTATTGCCTGAACCTCCTCGGCATGGCGCTCGAGCTCGCCGCGGAAGACCCGGTCTACGAGGACGTCGCCTCGAAGTTCTGGGAGCACTTCGTCTACATCGCCCACGCGATCCAGCGCCCCGACCAGCCCGAGCTCGGCCTCTGGGACGAGCACGACGGCTTCTTCTACGACGAGGTTCACCACACCGACGGCCGCCAGATCCCGATCCGCGTGCGGTCGCTCGTGGGCCTGCTGCCGCTGACCGCGGTCGTCGTCGGCGACTCGGCGCTCATCGACCGCTTTCCGAGCTTCAAGCGGCGGATGGAGTGGTTCTTCGCGCACCGCCAGGACCTGACCAGCGCGTGCGCCTCGATGACGCAGCACGGCCGCGAGGAGCGGATCCTGATGTCGGTCGTGCGCCCCGAGCAGCTCGCGCGCGTGCTCCGGTACATGCTCGACGAGTCCGAGTTCCTGTCGCCGTACGGCCTGCGCTCGGTGTCCCGCTACCACCACGACCACCCTTACAGGGCGACCACGGCCTACGGCCAGTCGTTCGGCCTCGACTACGAGCCCGGCGAGTCCCGGACGAAGCTCTTCGGCGGCAATTCCAACTGGCGCGGGCCGATCTGGTTCCCGTTGAACTACCTGATCCTCGAATCGCTGAAGCGGTACCACCTGTACTTCGGCGACGCGTTCAAGATCGAATGCCCGACCGGCTCGGGACGCATGATGAACCTCCACGAGGTGTCGCAGGAGCTCGCCCGGCGGCTGTCACGCATCTTCGTCGCCGACGCGAAGGGCCGGCGAGCGGTTTTCGGGGACCGCGAGCTCTTCCGGACGGACCCGCACTGGAAGGACCTGCTGCTCTTCCACGAGTACTTCCACGGCGACACCGGACTCGGCCTCGGCGCGAGCCACCAGACCGGCTGGACCGGGCTCGTGGCCAAGCTCCTCGACGAGCTCGGGAGCCCGCACGCCCGGACGCTGCGGGGCTGAGCGCCGGCTAGCCGCCCGCGGGATTCGCGCGCGGATTCACCGCGCTCGAGGCGCGGCGCACGATCCCGCTGAAGAGCTGCAGCGGGAGATGGAGGCGCATGCCCCACGACTTCTCGTCGTGCACCGCCAGCGGGAAGGCGAAATGGACGACGTCGAGGCCGTATCGGAATCCGCGCGAAACGAGCGCCATCGCCATCGACACGGTCACCTCGTAGTTGTCCTCCGGCCAGCCGCTGTCGAGGTAGAGCTTGACGTCGCGCCGGGGCTCGCCGAGCACGCGCTCGAGCAGGTCGTCGCGGTAGCCGAACGTGCTCGAGAGACACGCCGCGCCGCCGAAGACGCCCGGCTGCTCCCAGGCGAGGAAGAAGGACACCACGCCGCCGAGCGACGACCCCAGGACGCGCGTGTCCAGGGGCCCCGGCAGCGTTCGGAAGTCGTGGTCGATGCGGGCTTTCACCTCGCTCGAAAGCGACGCGCCGTAGGCCTCGTAGCCCGGCTTCGTGTACTCGGCCATCCGGTCCTGCGAGTAGACGCCCACCACGATGAAGTCGTCGACGACGCTCATCGTGTCGAGAAGGCCCACGGTCCGGTCGACCCGCCAATCCTGCCCGAGGAAGGCCTCGTCCGGGAAGAACAGGTTCTGCCCGTCCTGCATGTAGAGCACCGGGTAGCGCTTGAGGGTGTTCTCGCGGTAGCCGGGCGGGAGGTACACGCGGATCCGGTGGCGGCGGCCGAGGCGCGTCGAGTCGAACTCGATCGGCTCGGCAAAGTGGCCTCCCCCGGCGGTGCGGAAGTGCGGGTACACGGGACGCGTGTCGGGCTCGGTCATCGCCACGAGGCGGTTGACGCCGGGCGTCCAGAAGATCGCGTCGCCGACGCGGAGGACCGGCTTGAAGTAGAGGAACGGCTTCTTCGACTCGAGCGTGAACGTGCACGTGTGGCCGCCGTCGGGCGGGCCGTCCGGCTCGACGTCGCGGTTCCAGTCCTGCTCGGTGCGGAGGACGATCCGGCCCTCGGCCAGCGGATAGATGACGCGCAGGGTGCGGCGGAACGGCGGATCGCCGGCGCGCGACGTTCCGGCCGCGCCGGGCGTCACTTCCCCAGCCACTGGTCCCCGATGCCGGGCCCGTACCACTTGTGGGTGTTCAACCCGTAGTACATGCCGATCTGCGTGTACGGGATCCGGAGCACGTCGAAGGCGAAGTAGAGGATCTTGCTCCACCACTTGTCCGGCCGGACGCCGACCGCGCGGAGGATCTCGTTGAAGTTGATGCCGAGCTCGAAACCCACCTGCCGGTCGCGGATCAACGGGTCGGCGTACGGGTATCCCTTCGCCGAGTAGCTCACCGAAAAGAGGAGGTAGCGCGCGGGGCCGATGTTCCAGCGGTTCCGGTCCGCGAGGCCGGCGAGCTTCAGGTCGGCCGTGTAGATCTCTTCCGTGTAGTCCTTGCCCGTGCCGCCGTAGGGACAGCAGACCGCGGCCGGCTCCGGCAGGAGCCCGGCGCGGTAGCCGACGAGGTCGTCGAGGCCGTAGTGGGCGATGCCGAGCGCGGAGACCGCGCCGATCCAGTCCATGACCAGGTCTTCGTAGGAGAAGCCGTACTTGCCGCGCCCGTCGCCGATCTCCGTGACGAGGCCGGCCATCATCGACACGCCCATCCCGAGGAGCGCGGCGTCGTCCTTCTTCATGCCGAGCTCCATGTTCACGCCCGTCAGGAGCTTCGCGACGATGTAGTACGAGACGACGTGCGAAGCCTTGTCGCCGCCGCCGGCGTAGGTGTTCTGGCCGAACCAGCCTTCGCGGGTGAAGTGCCACTTCTGGTTCGGGCCGTCGCCGAAGGAGTTCCACGCCGAACCGATGAGCGTCGCCCCGGAGACGACGCCGATCCAGAACGAGTGCACTTTCTGCGGGGCCGGCGCCCCGGCCGACTCCTCCTCGCCGCCGTCCCCGCGGCCCTCGATCGGCGCCTCGATGTGAACGCCGCCGTCCTCGAGCACGCGCGCGAACGACTCTTCGAAGCCCGTGCCGGCCGCGGCATGCGTCAGCGCCTGCAGCGGCTCGGCGAGGGCCGACCCGGCGGCGATCGCCCCGGCGAGCGCCACGGCCGTCAGCCGAGCCACGCGCTTCAAGCGGGGGACCGGTCTTTCTTCGGCGGCTCCTCGGGCAGCGCGCCCGAGCGCACGTGGACGGTCTGGGTCGGAAACGCGACGGACGTGCCGGCCTGCTCGACGATGTCCAGGATCCGCAGCAGCAGGTCCTCCTGCACGCCGAGGAACTCGGCGTAGCTCTCGGCCCGCACGTAGCCGTAGACGTCGACGTCGAGGGTCGAGGCCCCCAGGCGCACGAAGCGCGCCCGC
>Ga0335083_10005660_pt1 | contig 15738 bp, 12 predicted proteins | sample Lox_Sample_42_FD_206716 | JGI IMG/M metagenome (GOLD analysis project Ga0335083, IMG submission 206716) | Soil microbial communities from Loxahatchee National Wildlife Refuge, Florida, United States - Lox_Sample_4.2 | ecosystem: Environmental > Terrestrial > Soil > Wetlands | place: USA... | reverse complement strand
CGGGCAGAAGTCGTGCCGCCGATGATCCTTGGCGTGGTGACCGCGCACGTAATCGACGGCTACGACCTGTCCAGCCTGCGCCTGATCACATCGGCCGCGGCGCCGCTCAGCGCCGACCTCGCGCGCGCCTGCGCGCGACGGCTCGGCTGCCGGGTGAAGCAGGCCTACGGCATGACCGAGCTGAGCGGCGGCACGCACATCGCGCCGGACGACGGCCCTGACCGCCCGGAATCCATCGGCCCCGCACTGCCAGGCGTCGAGTGCCGGATCGTCGAACCGGGCACCGGGATCAACCTGGGGCCGAACGAGCCGGGTGAACTGCTGGTCCGCACGGCGGGTGCGATGCGCGGGTATCTCGGCAACCCGCAGGCGACCGCGGCGACGATCGACCCGGACGGATGGCTGCATACCGGCGACATCGTCACGGTCGGCAAGGACGGCTGGTTCTATGTCACCGACCGGGTCAAGGAGCTGATTAAGTACAAGGCGTACCAGGTGGCGCCGGCCGAGCTCGAGGCCCTCCTGCTGACTCACCCGGCAGTGGCGGATGCGGCGGTGGTCCGCAAGCGTGACGCGCTAGCCGGGGAAATCCCCAAAGCCTTCGTCGTGCTGCGAAGTCCGGCTTCGGCCGACGAGTTGATGGCCTGGGTGGGCGAGCGCGTGGCCGGCTATAAGCGGGTGCGCCAGATCGAGTTCACGGACCACATCCCCCGATCCCCGGCGGGCAAGATCCTTCGTCGGCTGCTCGTCGAGCAGGATCCGCGATGACCACCTTCACGTCCGCGCCGGGCGACGACGCCGGCCAACGTCCACTGGAAGGGATGGTCGCCCTGGTGAGCGGCGGAAGCCGAGGTGTCGGGAGGCTGCTCGGCACCCGGCTGGCCCGGGCTGGGGCCGCCGTCGGGCTGATCGCACGGTCTTCTGGGGACCTCGCCACCGCTGTCAGCGAGATCAGCCGGGCGGGCGGCACGGCGGCCGCGGCCTGCGCGGATATCACCGACAGGCAGGCGGCGGCCGCCGCCGTCAGCGAGCTGCGTGACCGGCTCGGAACGGCCGACATCCTGATCAACAACGCCGGCATCAGCGGGCCGATCGGACCGGCGTGGGAAGCTCCGCCGACCGAGTGGTGGCGGGTGATAGAAGTGAATCTCGGCGGCGCGTTCGTCCTCACGCAACTGGCGATTACGCACATGATCGCGAAGGGCAGGGGGCGAATCATCAACATCACCAGCTACGCCGGCGTCTACCGATGGCCGCTGGTGTCCGCCTACGCAGCCTCCAAGGCCGCGCTGGTGAAGCTGACCGAGACCCTGGCCGAAGAGACGCGCCCGCATGGAGTGTCCGTATTCAGTGTCGACCCGGGCCTGCTGCGCATCGGCCTGGGCGGGGCAGCGCTGAGCAGCACAGCCGACCGGCAGACCCCAGCAGGTCGTGTCTCCCGCTGGATGAGAGACCAGTTCGACGCAGGACGCGGCGCCGACCCGGAGAGGGCCGTCCGCCTGATCCTCGCGCTGGCCGGCGGCAAGGCGGATCGCCTGTCCGGGCGCCATCTGTGCGTCAGCGAGAACCTGGAGACCCTGCTCACCCAGATCGACGAGATCGAGCGCAACGATCTGCATACGCTGCGGCTGCGAACCGGCATTTGACAGAACCCACCTGTTCACCGACATCTTGGAGAAGGCCCTGCACATCCAAAGCGCGCACTCAGTTGTGAGAATGCATTGGTTTCTTGGTGCAATACCTCTCGGACACGTTAAGTCCCCATGAGCGGCCGTTCACGGGCATGCTCGGACGTCACCCGCGTCCAGCCTCCGGCCGCGACGGGTGCTTTCTTCCCCCGTTTTCCTAGGCGGTCCTCACCCACCGACCGCAGCCCGCGGAGGTACACCTTGTCCGCGGCAGATCCGCGCATCCGCTGGCCGCGTCGACACGAATACTTATGCGGTCGTCCGACCCAGGAAGCTGGCCGGACCTGACTCAGCGCGTAGCGGTGGAACTGCTGGCCGAGCGCGAGTAACCCGCCGCTATGGAAGAACGCACCGGTGCGGCCCGGTCAGCTCGCGGGCGCCCAGTTTCCCAGTGCCGCGGTGTATGCACTACCGACCGCCCGGACGATCCAAGCGCTGGATCGTGCCGCGGCAGCCGGAAAACGACCCTGGAGGCTGACGATGGAATCGTCCGCATCGGCCGGGCGCGTGGCGTTCGCCGTTCTCGATCGCCGCTGCCGCGGGCGCTGATGAGCGTGCGCGTCTCGGGCATGCACGGGAAAGCAGCCAACCGCGGGAAGCAACCGCGCAGGACGCTCGCTCGTGTGTTCGGCGGCTGGCGGACGGGCCTGTCGGGGCCTGTCATCGTTCTTCAGGCGGGGACCGCGGTCAACTACTTCGGCACTGGACTGATCCTTCCCTTCGAGATCATCTACCTGCACCAGGCCCGCGGCTTCCCGACGGCGACCGCGGGGCTGGTGCTGGCGGCGATCATGGGCACGGCGGCGGTCGTAACGCCCCTGTCGGGTGCGCTGCTCGATCGTTTCCGCGCCAAGCCGATCCTGATCACCGGCAATCTCGCGAGCGCGGTGGGCTACGCGGGCTTCGCATTCGTCGACCGTCCCTGGCAAGCCTTCGTCTGCTCGGCCGTCGGCGGCGCCGGGTTCGGAGTCGCGAACACCGCGAACCAGGTTCTGAGCCTGACTCTGGTCTCAGCGGAGCAGCGCGCCTCCTCGATCGCGCTCCGCCGAGTCGCAGGCAACTTCGGGCTTGGCAGCGGCGCGACGGTTGCGGGCTTCATCATCGCTTCCGCCAATGACCTCCGCGCGTTCCAGGCGCTCTACCTCTTCGACGGCGTCACCTTCGCTGTCTTCGCGCTGGTTGTGCTGGTGGGGATCCCGAATCCCCGCCTTGCGCATGCTGCGCCGGCGAGCGACCGGGGAACAGGCTTCCGAGCAGTTGCTCGCGATCGGCTTTTCCTCATCCTGATCGCCGCCAACATCGTGCTCATAATGACCGGCGGCGCGTTCTTTTCCAACATCCTCGCGCCGTTTGCGAAGGCGCATACGCCTGTCGGGCCAGGCGAGATCGGCGTCGTCTTCTTCATCAACACCTTCTTCATCGTCGTCGCGCAGATTCCAGCCACACGGGTCGTCAAGCGGATGCGCCGCGCACACGCTCTTGCCGCGACCAGCGCGCTCTTTGCCATCGGCCTGCTCGCGGTCCTGCTCGCAACGCTAACGAGCTCGGCGCTCACCGCTACCACCGTCTTGGCCGGGGTCGCGATGGTGATCGCGATCGGTGAGTGCGCGCAGTTCATCGTGCTCGGCCCCATCGTCGCCGACCTCGCACCGCCGCATCTGCTCGGCCGCTACATGTCGCTCTACAGCCTCACCTTCACGGTAGGCGTAGCCCTCGGCCCCGCGGCCGGCGGCGCGCTGCTCGCAACCTCACCCGACGCCGTCTGGTGGGGCGGCGCCTTGGCGGCAGCACTGACCGGAGCCGGCTTGCTGCGACTCGGCAACCGGATACCCGACCCGCTCTTGCAGGCGCAATGCCCTCCGCCGCAAGCGGCACCGGAGGCGATGCGGGATTCCCCTGAAAGCGTGGAGACCTGAAGAACTCGCTCGGCGCGGGCAGCCTCGCCATGGCCGGTGCTGGCTACCGCCCCGGGAGGGAGCGCGGCAGCCCGAACCAGGGCAGCACGCTGGCCTCGAAACGGGTCATGCCGCAGATCTGGCCGCCAGCCAGGGTGAGCACGTAGAAGGCGGTCGCGTGGCGGACGCCGTCCGGGCCGCGCAGGTAGGCTCCGAACGCGGGCTGGCCGTTGGCTCGGGTCGGGACGAGGCCGTACCGGCGGCCGGCGGCGAACTGGCGGGTGCAGTAGCGGGCCACGAGGTCTCGGCCCTCGTATCCGAAGGGCTCCGGCGGCATCGCGATGAAGACGTCATCGGTGAGCAGGGCCACCAGCGCGTCCAGATCGGCCGACTCCCACGCACGGGCGAACTTGGCCACGATCGCGTCCTCGGCGGGTGAGCCAGCGGCCGGCGGCGGCGGGTGGCCGACGGCCGGCTGCGGCCGGCGCTGGAGGCTGGCGCGAGCTCGTTTGAGGGCGCTGTTGGCCGAGTCGAGGGTCACCTCCAGCATGCCGGCCACCTCGCTGGCGCGGAATCCGAGCACGTCGCGCAGGATGAGGACGGCCACCTGGCGGGGCGGCAGCAGCTGCAGGGCGGTCACGAAGGCCAGCGAGATGGCTTCGGCCTGCTCGTAGCGGGCCTCCGGCCCGGGCGGCACGTCGGCGGCACCCTCGAGGAACGCGTCAGGAAACGGCTGCAGCCAGACGGGCTCGTCGCGCGGGGTCGGTACGGGCGGTTCGAACTGCGACACGTCCCACTCCCTGGCCGGGCGCCGGCTCGCGGCGCGGCGCGCGTTGAGGCACCGGTTGGTGGCGATCTTGTACAGCCAGGTGCGCAGCGAGGCGCGTTCCTCGGTGAACCCGCCGATGCCTTGCCAGGCGGCCAGCATCGTCTCCTGGACCGCGTCCTCGGCGTCGGCGACCGATCCCAGCATCCGGTAGCAGTGCACCTGCAGCTCCCGCCGGTGCGGCCCGGCCAGCTCCCGGAACGCCTCGCCATCTCCGGCCCGTGCCCGTGCGAGCAGATCGGCTGTCACCATCCCGCGCGCCTTCCTTCCCCATCACGTGACGCTTCCATCCGGTATTTACACCGCCCGGGGGGCGAACTGGGCGGCTCGCGGGCGCCCAGTTTCCCGGCGCCGCGGTGTATGCACTACTGACCGCCCGGACGATCCAAGCGCCGGATCGTGCTCGGCGCAACAGGAGGAACCGCCGTCATGACCGAGCTCATCACCCCGCCCGGCGCCCCCGTGGCGGCCGGCCCGCACAAGTGTTCCGCAACATCGAGGTTCTGCTGCGCGCGGCCGGCGCGTCGCTCGACGACGTCGTCTCCTGCCTCGTGCACCTGAGCGATCTCGCGCAGTTCGCCGAGTTCAACGCCAGCTACGCAAAGCAGTTCCCCGGCCCGGTAAAGCCGGCGCGCACTACGGTGGGCAGCAGCCTGGTGGCCGGAATGCGGGTGGAAGTGACAGTAGTCGCCCGCAGGCCAGGCAGCACGCCCAGCGCCGGCGCCCCGGCGGGCAGGTGAGGGAAAGCGTGCCCGATTCCGCCTTGCCGCGCGTGACCCGCCTGTTCCTGGCGGGCAACGCGGTGGCGATGACCGGCAACGGACTGGTCATCGCGTTCACCCTCATCTACCTGCACCAGGCCCGCGGCATCGCGCTCCCCGTCGTGGGCCTGCTCCTGGCGGCAGGGGCGGCCGCCGGCATCCTGGCCGTGACCGTCTCCGGTGTCCTGCTCGATCGGCTCGGCGCGCGCCGGGTGCTCACCGGCATCATCCTGGGCCAGGCGTCCGCCCAGGTACTGCTCGCCTGGGCCCACAATGCCGCAACCGCGCTCCCCGCCCTGCTCCTCTACGGCGTGACCTGGGCACCGATGTTCCCAGCGATCGCAACCGTGATCGCCGGGCTGACCCCGGATCCGGCCGCCCAGCAGCGCGTGTTCGCCATCAACTTCACCGTGCAGAACGCCGCGATCGGGATCGGCACGGTACTCGGAGCCGCCGTCGCGAACGTGCATCATCCCGGGTCTTTCCAGGCCCTGTTCCTGGCTAACGCCGTATCGTGCCTGATCTTCGCCGTGGCGCTGACCTTCCTGCCCGCTCTGCGCACCGCGCCCGCAAGGAAAGAGCCGCGAGCCGGCTACCGGGACGTGCTTGCCCGCCCTGGCCTGCGCCTGGTCCTGGTGGCATCGCTCATCGTTGCCTTCACCGCGTACCCGGCGTTTGACTCTGGCCTGCCGGCCTACGCGTCAGTCGAAGCGCACGTGTCCGCGCGTGTCGTAGCCTTGTCGCTCACCGTCAACACCGCCCTCATCGTGCTCGCCCAGCTGTTCGTGCTGCGCCGCGTCCGCCGCGCCCGGCGAAGCAGCGCGCTTGCTGTCAGCGGGCTGATCCTCGCCGTCTCCTGGGCGGTGTTCGGCCTCGCCGCGCTGCCGGTCGCGGCCACCGGGCGAATTGCTGTCGTGTTCGGCTTCACTGCGCTGTTCGGGCTCGGCGAGACCGTGCTGGCACCCACTGTGAGCCCGCTGGTCAATCGCCTGACCGACGACAGGCTCCGGGGGCGGGCCAACTCACTCGCCGCCCTCTCCCAGTCCCTGGCGTTCATCATCTGCCCGGCACTTGCGACGGGCCTTATCGCTGCCGGTGCAGCCGCGGTCTGGATTGGCCTGCTGTGTGCCGGCTGCCTCGGCACCGTCGCCGTCGGAGCCCGGCTTCGCCGCGTGCTGACCTCAGACCAGGACCATGTGACCGAAGCGCCCGCGACCCGGCCTGAGCCGGTGGCAGGCCGCCGTCGCGCAGCGCGGTCCGGGACGCGTGGCTGACCGGGCTGCTGGCCTCGGTGTTCGAGCCCAGAACGGATGGCAGGCTCCCGCCGGAGTCGCTGTAGCGGACCGCGAGGATCTGGGGGTGGCCGCAGATCGCGGGGGGCGCTCCATCGTTCAAGACGGCTGCTGCGTCTGCGGGTACCGTCTGGGAGTGTGACCGGAAGCGAGCTAGGACGGGCAGGGATGCTGATGGAGTTCGGCGGCCTTTCCACGCCACTGGTGGCCGATGCCTGTGTCCGCACGGGAGTGCCGCTGCGGGTCGCGCCGCCGGGGATCGGCGCCGTCATCCCTGGACAGCGGATCGCCGGACGGGCACTGCCGGCCCGCCACTACGGCAGCGTTGATGTGTTCTTGGAAGCCTTCAGCGGCGCCGCGCCTGGCGACGTCCTGGTCGTCGACAACGGCGGGCGGGAAGATGAGGCGTGCGTCGGCGATCTGGTCGTGCTGGAGGCCCAAGCGGCCGGGGTCGGCGGAGTGATGGTGTGGGGACGGCACCGCGATACGGCGGAACTGACCCAGATCGCCCTGCCGGTATTCAGCTACGGCCGCTGCCCGGCCGGCCCCGTTCGCCTCGATGAGCAAGGACCATCCGCGCTGGCCAGCGCACGGTTCGGGGCATGCCTGGTCACCCGCGACGACATCGTATTCGGCGACGACGACGGCGTGGTGTTCGTCGCGGCCAGTCACGTTGGGGAGGTGCTGGCCGCAGCCCGGCAGATTGGCGATATCGAGCAGGATCAGGCCCGTAAGATCCAGGCGGGTCAGACCCTGCGCCAGCAGACAGCCTTCAGTGAATACCTGGCGCGGCGGGCAGCCGAACCGTCCTACACCTTCCGGCGGCACCTGCGGCGGATCGGCGGTGCCATCGAGGAGTAGGCGGCCATGACGGCCAGCCGCCACCGGCGACTCGCCCGGACTGATGGTCACCCACCACTATCGGCCCAGTGCGCGTAATAACGGCCGGGTGCGATGTAGCCCGGCCATGAACCTGCGCGTCGTCACCTGCCCTGATCCCCGCGTCGACCCGATGGCCATCTTCGGGCTGCGGCCCGGCGACGCAGCCGTGGTCCGGGTAGCAGCTGGCCGTGTCTCCCCCATCGTGATGCAGCAACTCGCTTTCCTGGCCGCGACCGGGTCAGACTACGGACAGCGGCCCGACGGCACCGAGCTGATCCTCATGACTCACACCAACTGCGGCATCGTGAACTTCACGGGCGACGACCGCCGGGACGCGCTCGCGGGATTTCTCGGCTGCTCCACCGGTGAACTCAGCTCGCGTGCCGTCACCGATCCGCGCGAAGCGGTCCGCCGCGACATAGCCATTCTCGCCGCCAGCCCGCAGCTGCCAAGCGAGCTGTCCGTGACCGGTATCGTCTACGACGTCCAGACGGGCCGCACGGAAGTCATCGAGCGCAATTCTCCGCTGCGCCAGGGCTAGCCAGCCCACCCGTTCGGTACCCGGGACGAGCATGATCCCGAACGGGCCGGGGTGCTACGGCCCGGTGCCGGCGCCTGCCCCGCCCCCTGATATCCGGGTGCCTGGGTCAGCTGGCGTCCGCGGGCGGCTTGACCTCGCGCCGCAGGATCTTCCCGGTCGGGCCCTTGGGCAGTTCGCCGACCAGCCAGACCTGCCGCGGGTACTTGTACGCGGCGATCTTGTCGCGGGCGAACGCGCGCAGTTCCTCCGGGGTCGCGCTGGCGTCCGGCTTCAGCGCCACGGCCGCGCCGACCTCCTCGCCGAGGCTGTCGTGCGGGATTCCGATCACGGCCACCTCGGCCACCGCCGGGTGCTCGTGCAGGACTTCCTCGATCTCGCGCGGGTAGACGTTGTAGCCGCCCCTGATGATCAGGTCCTTCTTGCGGTCGACGATGTAGAAGTAGCCGTCCTCGTCGACCTTGGCCAGGTCCCCGGTGCGGAACCAGCCGTCGGTGATCGCCTCGGCGGTGGCCTCGGGCTTGCCCAGGTAGCCCTTCATCACGTTGGGGCCCTTGATGGCGATCTCGCCGATCTCTCCCTCCGGCGCGGGCCGTCCCAGGTCGTCGACCAGGCGCATCTGCACGCCCTCGACCGGGACGCCGATCGAGCCTGGCTTACGGGGGCGGTCCGGGAGGTTGAACGACGCGACCGGTGAGGTCTCCGACAGCCCGTAGCCCTCCAGGATGACGCAGTCGAACTTCTCCTCGAACCCGCGCAGGATCTCCAGCGGCAGCGAGGCGCCGCCGGAGACGCAGGTCCGCAGCGTGGCGGCCTGCGCCGGGTCGCCGCCGGGGGAGTGCAGCATGGCGGCGTACATGGTCGGCACGCCCTCGAAGATCGTCACCGCGTCGCGCTGGATGATCTCGAGCGCCTTGGCCCCGTCGAACCTGGGCAGCAGCGTCAGCGTGCCGCCCGCCGCCACCGTCGCGTTCAGCCCGCAGGTCAGGCCGAAGACGTGGAACAGCGGCAGGCAGCCCATCGTCACGTCGTCGGTGCCGTTCCGCAGCAGGGTTCGCGTGACGATGTCGGCGTTGCTGGTCATGTTGGCGTGGGTGAGCTGGGCGCCCTTCGGCTTGCCGGTGGTCCCCGAGGTGTACAGGATGACCGCGTCGTCCTCGCCGCCCCGGTCGGATGATCCGGTGGCGGGGGCGTGCCCGGCCAGCAGGTCGCTCAGGTCGGCGGTCTCGGCGACCAGGACCTGGGCGCCGGCGTCGGTGGCGCCCTTGGCCGCCTCGCCGGCCGCGGTGTTCCAGGCCAGCAGCACCTTGGCCCCGGAGTCGCTCAGGTAGTAGCCGATCTCCCGGCTTTTGAACAGCGGGTTCATCGGTACGACGACGGCCCCGGCGGCCAGCGCGCCGTAGAAGGCGATGGGGAACGCCGGGACGTTCGGCAGCATGATCCCTACCCGGTCCCCGGGTTCCACTCCCGCCGCGGACAGCAGCGTGCTCATCCGTCCGGCCGCCTCGCGCAGCTCAGCGTAGCTGAGCACGAAATCATCCAGCCGGATCACGGGATGGCCGGGGTGGGCGGCGGCCGAGCGCTCGAGGAAAGAACCAAGACTCGCCAGGTTCTCGTCGGGATGCACCATTACTGTTCCTCCCCTTTACACGGCTGATCAATAGCCGCGACTGCCCGGACCTGACCAGCCAGGTGCTGCCCGAGGTACGGACCTTGGCGTGTCAACCATCGCACGGTGGCGCCCGAACAGGAAGACCGCCGCCACAAGACACCAGGTCACCGGGTGATCGGGGCGGATGGTCAGTTCCGGCTCACCTACGCCCGGCAGCTCGACAGTCACGCTCGCCACCGGTACCGGCGGAACCGGTGACCCAGCCGTTGCTGGCGGCGGCGGCCGAGTCGATGTCATGATCCATCGCCGTGCTGATCACCGGTGTCAGCCGTCTTGCAACTAGCGAGTGTTTCGCGGACTGGCGCGGGCGGGCATCCGGTCAGGCGGCGGACCTCATCGGAGACTGCCGCCCAGCGTTGTTCCCGGATCGAGGCGAACATCGTCGAGTAGGCGTAGATCCACCAGGGATCCTCCCCGGCGATAGCCATCTCCGCGCAGTGCTCGGCGGGCGTGATATCGGCGTACTCCAGCGCGGTGCCCCACTCGCGTCCTGCCAGGGCTGTCGCGGCAGTCAGGTCGAGGGACTCCGGGCCGGTGATGTCGTGGCGGCCGCTGGCGGACCTGGCCGCTGGGGCGGGCGCGGGCCAGGAACCCGGTGAAGAACTCGCTGTAGATCGATGCCCGGGCGATGGAGACCAGGCACCCGCTCTCGGCGAGCAGCCGCTCGGTGTACCCGTAGCTGGCCGCGTAGCAGAACGGCGAGCAGGGATCCGCGTCCAGGCCGCTCAGCGCGACAATGTGAGCAACCCCGCTCGCGCGGGCTGCGCGGATCACGTTGTGATGGTGGGCCATGACCTGCGCCACCGGGCCGTCGCTCGAGACGAACACCAGCGTGTCGGCACCGCGCAGTGCGGTGCTGAGAGCCTGTGGGTCGGCGTAGTCGGCGGCCCGCCCGCTGACGCCGACCGGCCAGTGCCCGGACGGCAGCGGTCGCCGGGACAGCGCGATGACCTGATCCGCCTGCTCACCGGCCAGCAGCCGCACCACCTGGCGGCCGACCTGCCCGGCACAGCGCCCCGGCAGCGATCACGGGCCCGCTACGCCACGCCACGCCGGCCATCCAGATCTGATCAGCGTCCTGCGGACTGTAAGCCAAGCCCGCCCATACCGGGCGGCTACCTTTCCCTGGGAGTGCTGATCCTCGAGACTGGCCCGGTGACGGAACAGATATCGGCGTACGCTGCAAGCGGGTCGGGATCTGTCGGAACTAGGGGCGGGGTCATGGCCGAGTCGGGCACCGAAAGGACCAGCCGGGGCGCGTTTGAGAAGGTCCGGGGCCGGGTCCAGGCCATCCGCGGCTGGGCTGAGCAGACGTTGCTGTGGAAAGTATGGGACCGGATGCTCGAGACAGAGTTCATCGACCGCAGTATCGCCCTGGCGGGTAAGGCGTTCATCTCGTTCTTCCCGCTCATCATCGTCGTCGCCGCCTTCGTGCCCGGGCACCTGCGCATGTCCATCTTCACCACGCTGACTCATCGCCTCGGCATCACGGGCGGTTCACTGGTCACGGTCAGGCAGGCGTTCGCCTCCGCGGCGGACATCCGCCGGGCCACCGGCCTGCTCGGCCTGGTCCTGGCGGTCTTCTACGCCAGTTCGTTCACGACTGCGCTGCGGCGCGCCTACCTCCGCGCCTGGCGCCGGCCCCCCGGAGGGAAGGCCACCGGCAACTACGTCCGGGGGGTCGCCTGGGTGGCGGCATTCCTCGCCTACATGGCGCTGCTGGGTGGCGCGCGCAACGTCTTGGCGGGCGACGTGGGGATAGCCCCATTCGTCGTCGTGGCGCTGGCCTTGTCCACTGCCATCTGGTGGTTCACTGCCTGGCTGATGCTCAAGGGGCAGGTACGGCTTCGGGTTCTGCTTCCCAGTGGCCTGATCACGGCGGTCGCCCTGTCTGCCTATGCGCTGTCGTCGACGCTGTGGATGCCGAACAACGTGACGAGCAACAATCACCAGTACGGCATCTTCGGGGTGGCGCTCGCCCTGGTCTCCTGGTTTTCCGGCGCCGCCATCTGCATCGTCGTCGGCGCCTGCGCGGGACCGGTGCTGGCCGAGGACCCGGGGCCGATCGGCCGCCTGGTCCGCGGCGGTGCGGCCTCCGCCCTGGTCGAGGGTGCCCTGCCCCCGTTGCCTCCCCCGGTGCGATCGCTTCGTCTCGCCGACGCCTTCGCTTCCAGCGATGAGGACATCCCCGCAAAGCCCGGGCAACCCGCCAAACCCTCCCCGGTAGAGCAGAACACCGACGAGTGACTGGTACCTGGGTCTGCGCCATCACCCCGGCCCGGGCGGCTTCGCCCGAGGCCCGTTCACCAGGCAGACATGCCTGGTTACCGCCTGGTTCATCGTAAATTCACCCTGGCTGGGTGACGCGACAGGGATCGCCGGAATCTGACAATCGGGCAATGGACAAGACTGTGCCTTCCCGTGGCCTGGCTGGCCGGGGTCGGCGGTGACGCCGGAGGCGGGCCGTCAGAGTGTGTCAGGCACCTCCGCTCAGCGGTGGCTGGCGCGCCTGAGCTTCTTGCTCGCGGGCCTGGCGATCGTGATCGTGGTGGTCTTCGCCGGGCTGAAGAGCCTGGCCATGCTAGCCGTGGGCCTGGCCGCCGCGGTCGTGACCCTGGCCGCCGCGTACGTTTTCCTGTCCCGGCGGGGTGTCTTGCGCTGGCTGGCGCTGGCCGTCTTCGTGCTGGCACCGGTCGCGGTGATCGTGGTGTACGCGTTCAGGAACCTGCTGTGGGTGGCGATCGTGGCCGCCGCGGCCTGGCTGCTCGCGGGCCTGACCGCGCGCCTGGCCCTGGCCGGGGATCAGCCGGAATGGCGGATGCCCGAGCACCCGGCCACACCCCCTGCCCGGCATCCGTACCTGATCATGAACCCCAGGTCCGGCGGCGGGAAGGTCGAGAAGTTCGACCTGAAGCGCAAGGCCGAAGCCCTCGGCGCCGAGGTGTTCCTGTTCGGCGGCCCCGAGCCGGTCGACGTCGCCGAGGTGGCCCGCCAGGCGGTGGCCAGCGGCGCCGACCTGCTCGGGGTGGCCGGCGGTGACGGCACGCAGGCGCTGGTGGCCGGCATCGCCGCCGAGCACGGCCTCCCGTTCGTGGTGATCAGCGCGGGTACCCGTAATCATTTCGCTCTCGACCTGGGGCTGGACCGGGAGGACCCGTCAGCCTGCCTGGCCGCCCTGTCCGATGGGGTCGAACTGCGGGTCGACCTCGGGGTGATCAACGGCCAGACGTTCGTCAACAACGCGTCCTTCGGCGCGTACGCTGAGATCGTCCAGAGCCCGGCCTACCGCGACGACAAGCGGAACACGACGCTGAACACGCTCCCGGACCTGCTGGGAGGCCACCGCGGGGCACGGCTGTCCGCGCAGGCCGACGGCACCCAGATCGACGGGCCGCAAGCACTGCTGATAGCCAACAATCCGTACGGCACGGGGGACATCGCCGGCCTGGGCCGCCGCGCACGGCTGGATCGCGGCATCCTCGGCGCCGTCGGCGTCACGGTCAGCAGCGCCGCGCAGGCCGCCGGCCTGCTCCGCGGCCGGCACGCGGCCGGCCTGAAGGTGCTGACGGCCAAGCAGATCAAGATCACCGCCGACACACCTCAGATCCCGGTCGGCGTGGACGGTGAGTCGATCATGATGTCGACGCCGGTGATCTGCACGATCTCCCCCGGCGCGCTGCGCGTCTGGGTGCCACGGGACCGTCCGGGCGTCCCCGCGCCGAAGCCGCCGGTGAACTGGGCCAGCCTGCGTCATCTCGCGGGCATCCGCCGTGAACGCCCCGAGGGGCGCCATGCGAGCCATCAGTAGGCCCGAGGGAAGGCCGTGGTCCTTAACCTGCTGCTGATCGGCCTGGCGGTCACGCTCAGCCCGCTGCCGCTGACCGCCTTCCTCGTCGTGCTGCCCTCGGCGCGGGGCGTGCGCAAGGGCGCGGCGTTCGTGTTCGGGTGGCTGGTGTCCCTGGCCATCGTGGTCACGGTGACGGTCGTGGCTACCGGCAATAACCCGCCCAAGCCGGCCACGGTCCCGTCGCTGGCCGCGCTAGCGGCCAAGATCGCGCTGGGGGTGGTGCTGGTCGTGATCGGCGTCCGGCACATCCGGGCCAGGGGGCGGCCCAAGCCGCCCAAGAAGCCGCCGAAGTGGCAGGCGCAAGTGGACAGCATGTCCCCGTGGTTCGCCATGGGCCTGGCGCCCGCGCTGCAGCCCTGGGTGCTGATCGGCGCGGGCGCGGCCACGGTCGTCGAGGCCAAGCTGTCCAGCTGGCAGACCTACCTGGCGCTGTTCGGGTTCTGTGTCCTGGCCTCAGCGTCCTACCTGGCCATGGAGATCTACGCCGTTTTCCGGCCCGCCCAGACCCAGGTGCTACTGGCCAGGTTCAGGACCTGGATCGATTCCCATACCGACCAGGCGATCATCGCAGGAAGCCTGATCGTCGGTTTCTGGTTCATCACCGACAGCCTCTACCTGATTGTCGTCTCGTAGCCTCCGATCATGCCCGCCAGGGCGGGCTTAGCCCAGGGGCGGCGCTGCGCGCATTCTTAACCCTTCCGCGTCTCTGAACCGGTCAGCTGGTGCTGACGTTCGTGGGCTGGGATGCCGGGGGCCTGGCCAGATGCCGGTTCGTGTCGTGGGGCAAGCGCTTGTGGAAGGTGAACGTCAGAGTCGACACTGAAGGATGCTTGTCACAGCTACGTCCCGGGAGCCACGCAGGTGGCGGCCAGCCGACCGCTTCGGCCGGCTGAGGTTGCAGACCACGCCGGGGCGTATCCGCGCGCTCGCTGCCGTCGCGGTGCTGGTGATCGCCGGGTTCTACCTCGTCGCCAGCATCGCTGTCGGAAACGTACGGGACGGTCTGCGTGTTATCGGGCATGACGCCGGCCCGCAGGTTCTCGCCACCGGCGATCTGTACTTCGCCCTTGGCGACCTGGACTCCCAGGTGGCCAGCATCCTGCTCACCGGCCGCGAGAGCAGTCCGGGCGCTCGCCAGCAGGAACTCCGTCGCTACAGTCAGGACCGTGCCGTTGCCGACCGGGCCGCGCTGCAGGCCGCGGAACTCTCCGCTGGTGACCCTGCCGACCAGGCAGCAGTGCGCTCGATCCTGGACGGGCTCGGGCAGTACGAGCGGCTTGCCAGCCGCGCGATGGTCCTCGACGAGCAGGCCCATCATCCGGCCGGCCCGCCACCGGCCAACGTGATCGCCGTGTACCGCCAGGCAACCGACCTGATGACGCTGGAACTGCTTCCGCCGGCGTACAACCTCACCCTGGAGGGCGGCGCCACGGTCCGCGAGGCGTATATGGCGAAACGATCCGCGGTGTTGTCGGGCCGGCTCTGGGTGGCACTCGCAGGCCTGGTCGTGATCGCGGCGCTGGCGGCCTTGCAGTTCTTCGTCGCGGCACGCTTCCGGCGGCGGCTGAACTTCGCGCTGGCGGTCGCGACGCTCGGGCTGCTCGTGCTCACCGTATCGGCGGTCCGCCTGCTGTCCGGCGAGGCGGCGCACCTGCAAGCCGCCAAGACCAACGGGTTCGATTCGATCCTGACGATGTCCCGGGCCCGGGCGATCAGCAACAGCCTGCACGCCGATGAGCGCCGCTTCCTGCTCGACCCGGGACGAGCCGATACGTACTCGCTGGCCTACCTGGACAAGTCGCAGACCGTCCTTTATGTTGCGTCGGCGGATCTGAGCGAGTACTACACCGCGCTCGGCGCATCCATGAAGGCATACCGCGCGAACCCGCAAGCCGTGAGGTTCCTCGGGTTTTACGGCGACGAGGCACGTGCCCATCCCGGTCCCGCCGTCACCGCCGCCCTGTCGCGCTTCCAGCAGTTCCAGGCCGACGATCAGCGTCTCCGGCAGCTCGCGGGAGCGGGGCATGACCGTCAGGCGGTCATGCTGCTCACCGGCGGCACGGCGGGTTCCCCGGGGTACGACTTCGATCAGTATGACCAGGCAGTCGTCTCCCTCATCGGCCAGCATCGCGCGACCTTCGATCAGGCGATCCGGGCCGGCGACCGCGAGCTCGGGCGGTCCGTTCTCGGGAACTGGGCGGCCCTGCTGCCGCTCGCGGCCCTCGGCGCCGCCGTCCTCGTCGTGGCCGGCGTCTGGGCACGGCTGGCGGAGTACCGGTGAACCGGGGGCGCGTCAAGGCGGGCGGCTGGGTCGGCGCCGTGGTGGCCCTCGCCCTT
>Ga0335083_10005658_pt1 | contig 15739 bp, 15 predicted proteins | sample Lox_Sample_42_FD_206716 | JGI IMG/M metagenome (GOLD analysis project Ga0335083, IMG submission 206716) | Soil microbial communities from Loxahatchee National Wildlife Refuge, Florida, United States - Lox_Sample_4.2 | ecosystem: Environmental > Terrestrial > Soil > Wetlands | place: USA... | reverse complement strand
CCAAGGGTCGGTGGCTCCTACAGGGAGGGCTGGATGAATTCCGCGAGCATCTGGGCGGAGAGCTGACCATAACGCTGCTGCGTGAGATCGGCCGCGGCGAAGAGGTGCACGTCATGGACGAGGCCGAGATCCTGCGTGCGATTGCCTGGCTGCGTCACAAGGAAACAGGACGATAGCGCTGGGTCGGACCCTGTGCGCAGGGACTGGGACGGTCTGACTGCGTGCTCTTTCTTTTCAGCAGCGCGCAGTCAGCCAGTACGGGAGCAGCGACAGCGGCTTCAAGGCCACTGTCGCTTAAGCGCTGAGGCGGCAAGCCACCGCTACTGATGAGTGCTGGCATGGTTAGCCTTCATGAACGCTTTGATCTCGTCCATGGATACTGTGCCGTCCTTGTCGGTGTCGATTGCGTCGAAGTTTTTGGCTACACGCGGCATCGCTTTAGCCTCTTCCTTGTCGAGAGTACCGTCATTATCTCCGTCCGCCTTCTTGAACGCCGCTTCGCCCTTCTCGTGCATGGCTTTCTTTGCCTGCTTCATGGACGCCTTGATCTCATCCATCGACACCGTACCGTCCTTGTCGGTGTCGATTGCGTCGAAGTTTTTGGACACGCGCGGCAGCGCCTTTGCTTCTTCCTTGTCCAACGTGCCGTCGTTGTCTTTGTCGGCGGCCTTGAAAGCGGTTTCCAGTTTGTCCGTGTTGTCCGCGAGCACGACGCCCGGCAAAGCGAGCACGGCGGCAAGAGCGAAAGCGGAACTAATGAGGCGGGTCTTCGACATGATGGGCTTCCTTGAATTCGTAGAAACAACAAGGTCACGCGCATACCGCACTGCTGCTTCATCGTGCGGCTCACGTGTTGGGAATTATGACTGGGTTTACCCGGGAAGGTTTCGTATATCTGTCGGGAGATTATCCCGACGTGTTGGGCCATTTTCCCAAATCTTTGGGAGATTTTCCCGGCTGCTACCTTCCGGCAGGCCGGCAACCGCGCCGGATCTTGTGCGCTGGCCAACTCAATGAAGACAAGCTAATGGACTCTATCTGGATCGCATGCGAAGATGCGACGGAGGTCAATCCTTCTTCTTCAAGCTGCGCACGTAGGCGATGATCTTGAGCATCTGGTCCTGGCTGATGCGCTTGCTGAACGGCTGCATTGCCCCAGCGGCGCCGCCGTAGATCACCTCGAACATCCCTACGTCGCTCGACACGCGGTCGTAGGTGAAGCTGTCTCCAACCAGACTGGGCCCGATGCGTCCAGTGCCGTCCGGCAGGTGGCAGCCCTGACACCAACTAAGGTATAGCTGCTTGCCTTCCGCGAGGACCTTTCCATCGCCGGCGTAGAGGTTCCGACCCGTCGCGTGGAACGTCTTGACGGCATCGGTCAAAATTTCTCCAGGCTTCGCTCGGACGTCTAATGGGCTGTCGTCGAAGGCGTTGCGGAATTCGATAGAACCTTGTGCGGGTGCGCCAACGGATGCGATCGCCATCGCGCACGCGCCGGCGATCGCGATTCTCCAGCAGGGGAGATCTAGCATCGTTGGATATGCGCGACGCCCGCGCCGGAGGGGCCGCGAGCGTCGCGCGTATGAAAGGCTATCTATCGCGAACGAGTCTTTGCTGTCTCGGCGCCAGATGGTACATCGCTGGCTCCGACCAACCGCCATAGCGCTCCCGGCGGATTCGAAGTTGCTCCCCTGTCATCGGTGTAGAAGCAGTAGCAGTTGACGGCCAATACCGAGCCGTCCTGGTCGCTGTTACCCCCGGTGAATTGCAGAGCGGTGTGCAGCAGTTCCTGCATCTGCCACTTCTTCGCCGCCTTATCCCAGCCCACGCCCCAAACTCTTCCCGAACACCAGTCGCCCGCGATGAATACGCCGTCCATGTTTGCATAATTGGCGACGCCGAGCCCCGTCACCGAACAACCCCAACCGTCCTTGAGTTTCGTTGCGCCAGGATAAGGCTCTTGATGCGGATACTCGGCGACGGGCAGCACTCCAACGATCGGACACACGTCGTTCGGACCCAGGGTCGGGTGGCAATGAGACGCCTGATTGTGCTTCCACCCGTAATTCTCTCCGCCCTTGCTCGAACGCGGCTGCCAGTCGATCTCTTCCCAGTGGTTCTGGCCGACGTCGCCGATCCACAAGTCCCCGGTCTTCGGATCGAAGCTGAACTGCCAGGGATTGCGCAAGCCGTAGGCCCATATCTCCGGTCGAGCGCCGATCTTGATCTTGGAGAAGCCTTCCTCGGTGATGCCGAACAGGCTCATCATCCGGTCCTTCGAGGCGGCGAGGAAGGGATTGTCGTGGGGAATGGTATACGCCGGGTTCTCTTCCTTCGTATCCACGTTCACGCGCAGCATCTTGCCCCACAGCGTTGTCAGACTCTGGCCCGCGTCGAGCGGATCGCCTTCCCATCCCGCATCGCCCTTGCCGACATACAGGTAACCGTCCGGTCCGAACACGATCTTGCCGCCGTAGTGGTTGTAGTAAGGCTGCGGGATATTCAGGATCACTTTTGCCGTCTTGTTGAATTGCTCGGTCGTGACCTGGTTCGAGTTTGCTGGATCGACGGTGAAGCGCACGATCAAATTTGCGCCGTTGAACGGAACCGACGCGAATGACACGAATGCGTAGCCGTTGCTCTTGAACTTCGGGTGAAACGCGATCGACCACAACCCCTGTTCGACGAATACAGTCTGCACTTCCGTCCCGAGCGGGTTGATCTTGGTCAGATCGAGGAACGGCTCAGGCAATACATTGCCGTCTTTTGTCACTACTTTGATGCGGCCTACGCGCTCGACGACGAACAGCCGCCCGGTGCCGTCGAATGCAGAAGCGACGCCAACCGGGTCGTTGAACCCGTCGGCAATCTTGACCAGCGCGATCTTCGGGTTTCCTGTGAGCGTGCCGCCGGGCCTTGCGACCTGATCCGGCGCCTTGGGAATCGTTTGACTGGCGACGGGCAATGCAACCACCAATCCCATCGACGCAACCAAAGCTGATATGAGTCTGAGCATGCCTCCTCCCTTGTGTGGGTTCATGAAATCGTGTGATCCCCGTGGCGACGGGTGCCCGCACGAACCACCAGACGGCATCGCCGGTCCTGCTTGGAAGAGCTGCGGGCTGGGGTGGGGCCCGGCTGCACGCGAAGCACCATGGCGATACAACACGCGCACGATAGGTTGAGGCGCCACATGGCGACAGGGAAAAGTTCCCGCGACACCCGGGCGTATACCCGGGCTTCGCACCGCTGAGGGTAGGCAGTCGGGGGCCAGCCAATCTCGGGTCGCGAGGGCGAAGCTCAGAGGGTGCTTGGCGATGCTTCGCCTATCGTGACGCTGTCGTTGTTCATGGCGGTGTCACCAGCATCGCGGCGCTCAACGGCACTGTTTCATTGTTTCAGCAGGACTCCCAAAACTTCAGCTCGACCCTCATCACCAGTCAGGCGAATGCGCTGTGGCCTTATGCTCGTATCATCAAGGTCGATACGCGCGTCGTCGGTCTTGCAGAACATCGCGCAGGCGAGATCTACGTCCTCACTAACGAGACGCTCGGGCCATACGGGACCACCGGAAAGGTGTTTCGCCTGACGCCGCGTCCGCAGTAACCACGCATCAGGTACCGGTGGCCATGACCGGCGTCGCCGTTCAATGGGCGGCTGGATTCGCGCCAGCAGGCGCGTCATTGTCCACGCGTCGCAGCGACACGATAGCGGCGATGACCGTCCACATCTCTTCTTCCGACAGCGTGCCGTTCCAGGCCGGCATCAGTTTGCCGCCTCTCTTGCGTCCGTATTTGATCGTCGCGATCATGGAGTCCGTTGTGAGGTCAGTGCGGTTGCGCAATGGCGGACCCTTGTAGCCGCGTCCGGCGCTGCCGTGGCAGTAACCGCCGCAGGTACTGTTGAGCGTCTCCATTCCCTTCTCGATCACTTGAGGATCGCGCAGATCGACGCCGGCGCTCTTCGCCGGTGGCGGGATGTCGGTGTCGCTGTCGGCTCTACCGCCGGCAACCGGGAGCGCGAGCGCGACGGCAACCAACAGAAGGGCCTGCGGAAGTTTGCTCATCGAAGGATGAGACGGAAGTGGAGTGCGCCCCCTTCGTCCAAGTTTGCGATTTATCGCGGGACCTTGAATGCGAACAGCGTTGCTCCAGCGGGGAATTCGGCTACCTCAGGATAGATCTGTGCAGTTACTCCCTGTAGCGCCGATCCGATACCGCTGGGCACCAGGATGTACTGCTCTCCGCCGGCCATGTAGCTGATGATCCCCCCGCGCGAGCCCGAGCCCATGTTGAACTTCCACAACTCCTTGCCGCTGTCGGCGCTGTAGGCATGCACATAGCCCTTCATGTCACCGCTGAAGACCAGCCCGCCCTTGGTGGACAGGATGGTAGAGAGGCGCGGATATTTGTCTGTAACGGACCACTTTTTCTTGCCGGTCAGCGGATCCCACGCGTCAACGGCGCCGTAGGCTTGGTCACCGGGAGGATGAACCCATTGCAGGTCAGCCCCGGCGTACCAAGCAGGGACGGGTGTCATCTTGGGCTTTTCCGGCCGGGTCTTGGCCTGCTCGCACATCTCCTGCCGCGAATTGAACCAGACTCCGGTGTCGGGATTGTACGAGCCCGCGTTCCAGCTTCGCCCACCGCCCATCGACGGGCAGAACACATTGTTCGGCAGGGTGATGGGGGATTGGCGACCGATCAGCTCGCCGGTCTTGGGGTCGACGGTCTTGACGAAAGTGACATGCTTGTTGATCGTCCACACATTCTCGATCTTGCCGTTGGTGCGGTCGTAGATATAGACGAACCCGCTCTTGGCCTGATGCAGCATCAGCTTCTTGTCGCCCTGATTGATGAACACGAACTCACCCAGCGTGGAGTCGAAGTCCCAATCGTCGTGCGGGTGCTCCTGGAAGTACCACACCAGCTCGCCGGTTTCCGGGCGCAGCGCTAGCACGGAGGAGCTGTATAGGTTGTCGCCCGGTCGCGCCCCGACCCCGTTCTTGCGCAAATACCCCTTCGGACCCTCCGTATACGGTGCCCAGTCGAACCACGGCGAGGGATTGGAGGTGCCGTAGTAGATCAGATCGAGCTCGGGATCGTAGCTACCGACGTGCCACGCGCCCACGCCAGCGTACTTCGCGCTCGATTCGCCGAAGTCGGTCATGCCCCAGTGTTCGTCGCCCTCCAGGACCGGATCGAAATACCAGACCTTTTGGCCGGACTTTTGATCTACGCCGAAGATGCCGCCATGGCGAGCGGGAATACCGCCCTGCGTCGAGCCGTAGATCACCTTGTCCTTTACCGCCAGCGGCGGTGAGGTGAACATGCAGCCGCAGTCCATCGTGTCGACCAGCTGCGTCTCCCACACCGGTTTGCCGGTTTTCTGATCCAGCGCGATGGCGCGCCCGTCGATCGTGCCGATGAAGACCTTGCCGTTGGCTACGGCGACGCCGCGCGCGGTCGGTGCAGTCGGAAGCTGTTCTACGCCGTCTTTGATCTTCGGATAGTAGTGCCAGATCTCGTCGCCGGTCCGGCCGTCGAGCGCGAAAACCCGGTTGAAGTTAGCCGTGTAGTAGATGACTCCGTCGATGGCCAACGGGGTGGACTGCAAACCCTGCGTAATCTCGCCCGGCTGGTGCGTCCAGGCCACGCCCAGCCTGTGCACATTGCTCTTGTTGATCTCGTCCAGTGGACTGTAGCGTTGACCATCATAGGTGCGATGGTAGCTCGGCCAATCTCCCGCAACCGCGTTTTGGATAGTCCTGACTTCGGCTGCGATGCCGGTGCTAGAGAAACAGAAAGCGAGGACGACGACAGCCTCGTCGGCGACTGTGAGCCTGCGCATAGATCTCCTCCTCTAATTTTCGTTATGAACGCAGCGGCCGGCTTCGTGAGCGGAACCAAATACTCAATTAGGAATTAGGGCCCTTGCCGCGAGAGCAAAGTAGACCGCGCTACGCGAATCCGACAGGGAATGAATCCCTGCGGAGCCGGGATCGACTCTCGGAGCCCGCCTGGAAGGTTGACTTCCCAGCTCTGCTCGGACCGATCACGGCGGTATGGCGGCTGAGAGAACCGTTACAGATACAGCGTCAATACCCGGCTCCCTACAGGAGACAATGCGATGGCGTCGAGGCGGTCGGGAGCCAATCCCGGGTTGCCAGGGCAAAGCTCAGAGGCGGACTCGTTCGGGCTTCGGCTATTGTCAGGTTGTCGTTGTGCCTCGACGTAGCTAGGCGCCACGCCGTGGCGCAGCGGCAGGTTCGTTGTTTTTCGTTGTTTCACAGGACTCCCAAACTTCACCGGGCCTCACAAGGTCCGGTTTTTTTTGGTGTCTTGGATACCGTTGGTCCCACATCTCGTCGATGAAATGGTCCAGAGGTGTCGTCGATCGGCGCGGTCACGTTTCTTCGTGTTTCACGCACGTCGTGACCTCCTGCAGCGCGCCTTGATCGTGGTACACGCGGCGCCGGATCTCGAGGATCTCGGCCCGCTCCTGCGAGGATTCCCAATCGGACGCGATGATGATCCGGTCTTCCGGCAATCCTTCTTTGAAGTACCACAAGAACTGCTGTGTATACGCAATGCGCGCTTGGCACGAGAGCACGGGTGTTTGGGGCCATGCCATCGGCTCCTGAACTTCCACGGCCGGATCGGGGGCCTTGTTAGTCTTGCCGGCGCACGAACCTAGGGGTAGCAGAGGCAGGGCGACAACGATGCACGTCGTCGTAAGACGTGCCATGATTTTCTGCATTCGAGTCCCCCTAAGAATATTCGCTGTTGCTGACGGCGGAATTGCGTAGAGGCCCAAGCTACCGTGTTCTCGGGTCCATTCCACCGAAACGCTCCCGAGCGAATAGTGACGTCTTCCCAAAGTTTGGCAGGCGAGAAATGACCAGGGTGCCGGCGTCCGGTTAGCGCGTCGTCGAGCGACTCCGCGCAATCACAGACACGATTCCGGCGTGGACATACGCGAGATCTCCGATACTGGCGTGGCAACTACTTGCGGTGAACTGGACTCTGCCGCAGGTGTCTTCTTGTAAGGTAGGATGCCGGCCGGCGGATTTAGTGGCCGAATTGTGTGCGGGAACGGCTGTCGTTACTCGTTTATCGCACGGTCCACAGGGAGGTCGGGCTCCATCGCCGAGCAATGGGATTGCAGGCGGAACCTGGTGCAGATCCTACCAGGAGAGACATCGATATCAGCGCACACCCGCACGCGCGGACGCAAAGCGCTCGGTACTCGCCTTGGCATCGGAGAGCTGCTCTTGGTGCGCCTCTTCGGCCGCCAACTCTCCTTGGATGAACTCGATAACCATCCAGGCTGGAGCGGCCGGCATATGACGCTCGAGCTCGGCCCGGATCGAGGGCCAGGCGTTACGAAAACCTGGGTTCACTGTTCACCTCCTTCCGTGTCGAGTTTTAGGGGTCTCGACCCTTCGATTGGTTCTTCGCCGCCCTCTTTTCAATCCCACTGCACCATGAGAAGCACAAGGGCCACTATCCATACACTCCATACAAGCCACCAGCCCAGGGCAGACAGCCCGGTGAGACTCTCATCGGTAAGTAGTTTCTGTTCGAGTTCCATAGCAACGTCCCTCCGGCAAAAGACACCCGCGTAGACGCGGGCGAAATGGAGGAAAACGAAAAGACGCAGAACGGCGACACTGAGCGCTTTACCGCGAAGGGAGGGTCGCAGATGGCGCAGCATCGCCGCACTGCTGTTTAAACTCTACGCGCACGTAGTTGGGATGTCAGTCGGACGACGACGCTGAAAACTGTAGGACACCGCCTACAATGCTCCCGCGTCATCCTTCTCAGCTTGGGACTACTTATGCTTGTCAGCGCTGTTTTCGATGCTCTGCCCAACGCTCTTGACGTCCTTGCCCGCACCTTCCATGGTGTTGCAGCCGGCCATGAATGCGATTGCCAGCATGGTCGCGATGATTTTCAGGTACATGACCGCCTCCTATAACGTAGCCCGTCCGGGCCAGGACACTCGAGGATGAGCCGCAGGGAGCGACCATACGTACGAGAGTCCAGGGGAAGGATTGAGTACGTATCGCCGCTATGCGGTGCGCAGATCGCTACGTGATCGCCGAGCTGCGTTAGCTGAACTCTATCTCGACGATACTTTCGTGTAAGTCAGCCGCTATCGGAACTTCACGTAGGACGCTCCCTACAACACTTCCGGAGCGAGCTCGGAACAGGAGATAGAAGCGCGGCGGTTGTCGTCGATTCTTCCTGACCTTTGGGCACTACAGTTCTGCCAGACTCAGCGCGCGCGGTCTTTTTGTCGCATGCGGATATCAAGCCGGCGCGGCGTCAAGCAACTGCGCTCAATGACGAGGCTCGTAACGAGGTTCAGGTCTGGCGTACGTCAGACATCCAGTTTCGGCGGTATCAATGACCGCGATGAATCTCGCGAGTAGCTTGCCGGAGAGACTTGCTGCCGGAGTTAATCCAATGTCACAGCCCTACGTTGCCGGGGCGTTTGTGCCCTTCCCAGTCCATCACAGATGTGCATAGAGGGCTAATCAGAGGAGTTCAAATATAGCCTAGTCTCACCGTTCCCCAATGGGTCCGGTCTTTTTCTGTCGCAGGCGATATCAAACCAGCACCTCGTCGAGCAGCTCAGCCCAATGACGAACGAGTAGTGCTGTTCCGGTCTGAATGTGCGCGAGACATCCGATGTTCGCTGTCGCTATCACTTGCGGCGAACCGGATTCCAGCGCCCTGACCTTGTTCACCAGAAGCTGACCGGACAATTTGGGTTGGAGTATGGAATACGTACCGGCCGAACCGCAACACAGATGCGCATCGGGGACCGTCGTGAGCTGACAGCCCGCGGTCTCCAACAAGCTTTCGACTACGCCACGTATCTGCTGGCCGTGTTGCAGAGTACAGGGGGAGTGAAATGCAACGCGCATGTTTCCAGACCTGTTGTCGGCCGATCGCCCGGAGCTCTCCAGCAGCGGCGCGAGCACGTCCTGATGCGCTGAGAGAATCTCGGCTGCATCTTTGGTGACATCCGATATCCGCTTCGCCCTTTCGGCGTAGCGCACGTCGTGCTTCAGTAGATCGCCGTATTCCTTCACCAATACGCCGCAGCCGCTCGCGGTCATGACAATGGCCTCCACGCCCTGCTCGATGTAGGGCCACCATGCGTCGACGTTTCGGCGCATCATCTCCAGCCCCTCCTCCTGGGCGTTGAGATGGTACGCAACAGCGCCGCAGCACCCCACCTTCGGTGCCACGATGAGAGAGATACCGATTCGATCCAGCACCCGCGCGACAGCAGAATTGATGGTAGGGGCGATAGCCGGCTGGACGCAGCCTTCGAGTACGAGCATTTTGCGGCGATGGCGAGGCGCCGGCCACGCGGCAGCGGTGCGTCGTGGCGGCACCTTGCGCGCTATGGCTTTCGGCAGGATGGGTCGGGTGAGTTGCCCTAGACGAAGCAGGGGTTGGAATAGTGCCGGTCTGGATATCACCGCTTTGAGTGCCGAGCGCAGAAGTCTCTGCGCAACACTGCGATCCACCTGCTCCTCGACGACTCCGCGGCCGATGTCCACCAATCTCCCGTAACGCACGCCGGAAGGGCAAGTCGTCTCGCAGGAGCGGCAGGTGAGGCAACGGTCGAGATGGAGTTGGGTCTTGTCCGATACCTTGCCGCCCTCGAACAGCTCTTTCATGAGGTAGATACGCCCGCGCGGACCATCCAGCTCATCGCCGAGCAGCTGATAGGTGGGACAGGTGGCCGTGCAGAACCCGCAGTGCACGCAGGCGCGCAGGATCGCGTTTGCCTCCTTGCCCTCGGGCGTATCGCGGATGAAGTCAGCCAGCTTGGTCTTCATTCGAATCAGAAGTCAGCGTGCAGGCGCTGCGGCCCGAAGATGCCAAGCGGGTCGAGCGCTGCCTTCAGGCGCTTGTGTACCTCGAGAACCGCCGGATCGAGGCGCATGACGGGTGTGCCATTGCCTGCCCGGAATCGAGTGGCGTGTCCGCCGGCTTTGCGCGCGGCCTCGAATACTTCGTGCGCCGGCGCATCGGTGGCGAGCCAGCGCAGGCTCCCGTTCCATTCGATTGTTTGTCTGCCGGGGAGCCTCAGCGGAGGTGTCGTAGATTTGATCGACAGTCGCCAGAGCGGTCCTCGGAACGACTCCAGTGTCTGCTCGCGTACCGCACGCCAGAAAGCATTGCCCTCAGGAACCAATTCGCCGCCAATCCTATTGCGGGCTGCGTTGACGCCGAGAGTGCTTCCGGACAGGCGAACGGTGAGCGTTCCATTGGCGTGGCAGGTTGCAGAGATGGGCAGCGGCTGGCCGGCCCAACGATTCATTGTCTCGATCGCCGCGGTTTCCTCCATGTCGAAGCGCAGCGTGATTTCCTCTTCGGGCCGGGGCAGTACCTTGAGCGACGCCTCGAGAATGACACCGAGCGTGCCAAACGAGCCTGTCATCAGGCGGGACAGGTCGAACCCGGCGACGTTCTTCATCACTTGTCCGCCGAAGCGCAGGTCCTCTCCTGCGCCGTTCAAGATGCGGGTGCCAAGCACAAAATCACGCACCGAACCCGCCGAGGCCCGACGCGGTCCCGAGAACCCGGCCGCAACACATCCACCCAGTGTCGCGCCGGGGCCGAAATAGGGCGGCTCGCATGCCAGCATCTGGCCGCCGGCGTCCAACGCATCTTCGATCTCCGACAGCGGTGTGCCGGCACGCGCCGTCATGACAAGCTCGCTTGGCTCGTAGTCTACGACTCCGCGGTAGCCGGAGACGTCGAGCGGCTCGCCGTCGAGCTTATAGGCGTAGAAGTCTTTTGTGCTCCCGCCCCGGATTCGCAGGGGACGTCTGTACGCTGCCGCCTCGCGGATGCGCTCGCTCAGCTCGGAAATGGATGAGTCCATTGCAATAGGGAAGCTCTGATCAACTTTCGCATGCGCAACCGCGGCGGTTGGGACCGAAGGCAAGACGCAACCTCGACACAGTCATGCCCGGCCGCTTGCGTACAGGATCGGCGCGTCGACGCGCTCTAGAAACGCGGAATCCCGGGAAACTTCTCCTGTCCGCGGTTCACGCGCATCGAACCGAACTCGGCGCAGCGGTGCAGGGTGGGCACGGCCTTGCCGGGGTTCAGCAGCGCATGTGGATCGAGCGCGTGCTTGACCGCGAGGAAGGCGGTCAGCTCACCAGTGCCGAACTGGAGGCACATCTGATCGATCTTTTCGATGCCCACGCCGTGCTCGCCGGTGATGGTTCCTCCCGCCGCGATACACAACTCGAGAATGCGGGCACCGAACGCTTCAGCCCGCTCCGCTTGATCGCCTTCGTTGGCATCGAACATGATCAGCGGATGCAGATTGCCGTCGCCGGCGTGAAATACGTTGGGACAGGTGAGCTCGAACTCCTTCGAAAGCGTGCCGATGCCTTCCAACACCTCACCCAGTTTCTTCTTGGGGATGGTGCCATCCATGCAGTAGTAATCCGGCAGGATGCGGCCGACGGCGGGAAACGCGGCCTTGCGCCCCGACCAGAACTTAAGGCGCTCCGCGTCGTCGCGCGACAGCCGGATCTCCGTAGCCCCAGCTGCGCGCATGACGCGAGACACGCCTTCGATCTCGACGGCGACCTCTTCCTCGGTTCCGTCGCACTCGCACAGCAGGATTGCCTCGGCATCCAATGGGTAACCGGCGTGGACGAACTGCTCCACCGCGGCGATCGCGAGCTTATCCATCATTTCCAGTCCTGCCGGGATGCAGCCTGCCGCGATGATCTGTGCGACCGCATCGCCCGCTTTGACCACCGAGTCGAAGGCTGCCAGGAGGACTTGAGCCTTGACCGGTTTTGGCAACAGCTTCACCGTTACTTCCGTTACGACGCCGAGCAGCCCTTCCGAGCCGGTAAAGAGCGCCAACAGGTCATAACCTGGCGCGTCGAGTCCTTCCGATCCGATTTCGAGAATTTCCCCGTCGATGGTTGCGACGCGCAGCTTGAGGAGGTTGTGTCCCGTCAGCCCGTACTTTAGGCAGTGCACGCCTCCCGAGTTTTCCGCGACATTGCCGCCGATGCTGCAGGCGATCTGGCTCGAAGGGTCCGGTGCGTAGTACAAGCCATGAATAGCGGCCGCTTCCGAGATCGCCAGGTTGCGTACACCGGGTTGGAGGCGCGCGGTGCGGGCGACGGGATCGATAGCGAGAATGCCCTTAAGCTTCGACAAGCCGAGTGTCACGCCCGATGCATGTGGCATAGCCCCGCCGGAGAGGCCAGTTCCCGCGCCGCGGGCGACGACGGGTACGCGCGCCAGCGAACAGATACGCAGCACCTCGCACACCTGCTGTTCGTTCTCGGGCAACGCAACAGCCAGCGGTACCTGGGTGTGAGCCGAGAGGCCATCGCACTCGTAGGGTATGAGGTCTTCGCGTTCGCGCAACAGACATTCCGGGGGTAGCGCAGCGGAAAGGCGCCTCAGCAGCTCGGCTTTGTCCAGCGCGGGCTCGATCGATGGGTGGAGAATCTCCGGCTTGCCCATATCAGCCGCGCGCGGAACTGCGATGCGAACGCCGACGTGGGCCATTACGCGAAGCGGCGACGCAGCGCGTCTCCACAGGGCTCGCGAGGCACGACATATCCGCGATCGGTATGTCTTGGCTAGTGGTCGGGGATAACCAGGATGGCACGAAAGTCATTGACATTAGTGAGCGTCGGACCGGTCTTGACCAAGTCGCCCAAGCCGGAGAAAAAACTGTAACCATCATTATCGGCAAGGTGCGCTTTCGCGTCCAGGCCACTGGCTGCTGCGCGCTGGAGCGTGTCGGGCGTGACTATGGCGCCGGCGTTGTCTTCGGTTCCGTCGACGCCGTCGGTGTCACCAGCCATGGCGTATATGCCGGGCTGGCCATCCAGCGCCACGGTCAGCGCGAGCAAGAACTCGGCATTGCGGCCGCCACGCCCTTTTCCTCGGACGGTCACGGTTGTCTCTCCTCCCGAGAGCAGTACGCACGGTTGCGGCACGGGCTGGCCATGTCGCACTACCTGCCGTGCGATGCCGGCGTGTACGAGCGCTACCTCGCGCGATTCACCCTCGAGGCTGTCGCCGAGGATGAGCGGGGTAACTCCGGCCTGATGGGCTACCTCCGCTGCGGCCTCCAGAGATTGCTGAGGGGCGGCGACCATATGCGCTTGTGTGGCGGCTAAGCGAGGATCGCCAGGCTTCGGCGTCTCTTCGCGCGCGGCGCGCAGGTGTTCGACTACGGACGCCGGCTCGGTGATGCGGTACTTCCCGAGGATCGCGAGGGCGTCTGCAAAAGTTGTACGGTCCGGGACCGTGGGTCCCGAAGCGATCACTGCCGGGTCGTCGCCCGGAACATCCGAGATCGTGAGCGTTACGACTTTGGCCGGATAGCACGCCGCTGCCAGGCGGCCGCCCTTGATCGCCGACAGATGCTTGCGCACGCAGTTCATCTCGGCGATGTTGGCTCCGCTTTTCAGCAGTGCGCGGTTGATCGCCTGTTTGTCCTGCAACGTCAGGCCCGGTGCGGGGAGCGTGAGCAACGCTGAGCCGCCACCCGAGATCAGGCATAACACAAGGTCGTCCGCGCTGAGGCCTTGAACCAGGCCAAGGATGCGCTCTGCAGCTTCGCGTCCAGCAAGGTCCGGCACCGGGTGAGCCGCCTCGACGACCTCGATGTGCTTGGTCGGTCCGCGATGACCATAACGGGTTACCACCAGCCCCGAGAGGTCGCCGCGCCAGTGTTCCTCAACGGCCTTGGCCATGGTCGCCGCGGCCTTGCCCGCACCGACAACGATGGTCCGTCCCTTGGGTGGATGCGGCAGAAACGGAGGCAAGCACTTGTCCGGCATTGCGCGCGCTACAGCGGCATCGAACATCCGGCGCAGCAGGAACTTCGGATCGATCGTCATCGCGATGTGCTCAACCGCGGGCGCGCGAAAAGGAGCACGACCGCACGATTTCTATTTTGCTACCTGGTGGTTCGCCAGGGCTTCCAAGGCGCGCACCATCCCGGAGTGGTCCCATTTCGAGCCGCCGTGAGCGATGCAGGCGTTGAATAGCTCCTGCGCGGTGGCGGTGTTGGGCAGGCTCACGCCCAGCTTGCGCGCATTGGATAGCGCCAGACCGAGATCCTTCTGGTGCAGTTCGATGCGGAATCCGGGGTCGAACGTACGCTTGATCATGCGTTCTCCGTGAACCTCCAGAACGCGCGAGGAGGCGAATCCCCCCATCAGCGCCTGACGCACTTTCGCGGGATCTGCACCGGCCTTGGAGGCGAACAGCAGCGCCTCGGCAACGGCTTCGATGTTGAGCGCAACGATGATCTGGTTGGCCACTTTGCAGGTCTGCCCGGCACCATTGCCGCCCACAAGCGTGATGTTCTTGCCCATCAGCTCGAACAACGGCTTTACCTTCTCGAAGGTGCGCTCGCTGGCCCCGACCATAATGGTGAGAGAGGCGTTCTTGGCGCCTACCTCGCCGCCGGATACGGGCGCGTCGACGTACTCGCATCCGAGCTGGTTGATGCGTTCCGCGAAGGCCTTGGTCTCGAACGGAGAGATCGAGCTCATGTCGATGACCACCTTGCCACCCGACAACCCGTCGGCTACTCCGCCTGCACCGAACAGCGCCTTCTCCACGTCCGGCGTGTCGGGGACCATGGTGATGATGAAGTCGGCCTTCTGCGCGACTTCTTTGGCCGATGCGCATGCTGTGCCCCCGGCCGCGGTCAGCTCCGGCGCTACACCGCTGCGGCTGTACAGATACACCGTGTGCCCGCCCTTCATGAGGTTTGCCGCCATCGGCTTGCCCATGATGCCCAACCCAACGAATCCGACCTTGCTCATGCCGTGCTCTCCCTATTTCAGATAAGGCTTGATCCAACCCAGCCCCGCCTCGGTGGTGGTGGCGGGCCGATACTCGCAGCCGATCCATCCCTTGTAACCAACCCGGTCGATGTGCTGGAACAAGAATGCGTAGTTGATCTCACCCGTTCCGGGTTCGTGTCGGCCGGGTGTGTCGGCCAGCTGCATGTGACCGATCTGCGCGAGGTGTTTTTCAATCGTTGGCGCGAGGTCGCCTTCCATGATCTGCATGTGGTAGATATCGTATTGGAAGGAGAGGTTCGGCACCTGTGCGTAGTGCATGATGTCGAGCGCCTGGCGCGAAGTGTTGAGATAGAAACCCGGGATGTCGCGTGTATTGATAGCTTCGATCAACAGCTTGAGTCCGTGCTTCGCGAGCTCGCGTCCGGCGAACTGAAGGTTGGCGATGTAGGTCTCGCGCATTTTTTCTTCGCTCACGCCGCGCGGCTTCAGACCGGCCATGCAGTGGATCTGCTTACAACCCAGCGCGAGCGCGAAATCGACGGCCTTGGCAATCCCTTCCTGGAAATCATTCACGCGCGCTGGATCGCAGGCCAGTCCGCGGTCGCCGGCATTCCAGTCACCCGGCGGCGTATTGAACAGAACGACCTCGAGCTGATGCTTGCGCAGGACGTCCGCCAATTGGTTCTTGTCGTAAGCATAGGGGAACAGAAACTCGACGCCCTTGAAGCCGGCCTTGGCGGCGACCGCGAAGCGCTCCATGAACTCCACTTCGTTGAACATCATGGACAGGTTGGCGTTGAACTTGGGCATCCGCAGGCCTCCGAGCTAGGAAGGGAGGAATTGTACTTGCTCCCGTATCCGAGCGCCGTCGCGGGTGGCGCCCAGCTATAATCG
>Ga0335083_10005657_pt1 | contig 15741 bp, 18 predicted proteins | sample Lox_Sample_42_FD_206716 | JGI IMG/M metagenome (GOLD analysis project Ga0335083, IMG submission 206716) | Soil microbial communities from Loxahatchee National Wildlife Refuge, Florida, United States - Lox_Sample_4.2 | ecosystem: Environmental > Terrestrial > Soil > Wetlands | place: USA... | reverse complement strand
TTAGCGGGGGAGAGGGTTGGGGTGAGGGGGCGCAAGTCGCGAGGTCTGCATTGCGAGACCCAACGTGCGTGAAGCGGCGCATGCGTTTGAATTCTGGTTTCGTTGCTATGACAAACACCCCCTCACCCTAACCCTCTCCCCCAACATTCGTGGGGGAGAGGGAATTCATTTGAGACGCGTCCCGATCTCGATGCGGTTGCCGGCGGGATCGCGAATGAAGATGCGATGCAGCCCTTCCGCCGTGCTTTCTTCCTCGACGGCGATGCCGCGGGCTTCTATGTCCCGGCGCGCCGCCGCGACATCGGCCACCAGAAAGCAGATGTGGCGCTTGCTCTTCGGCGAGCCCTCCGGATCGACGCCGATATGCATCTGCATCCCGCCGGGCACGACCTCGAACCACGCCCCGCCGCGGCCGCGCAGCTCCTCCGGCTTCGGGATCTCCCGGAACCCGAACACCTGCCGGTAGAAGGCGAGGCATTCGGCCTCAAGCCGCCTCGGCACGGCGATCTGCACATGATCGATTCCCATGATGCCGAGGGGCGACTTTGCCGCGTTCTCATTCGCTCTCACGGCCTCAAACGTTGTGAAGCATTCTGAACAAATGTCGGCTTTTCGGTGCTGTCCGCCCAAGAAAGAATCGGCCCTCATAAACCATTCGACCTCCTCGGGACGTTTCCCGCAGAAACTGCACCTGAACTCTTCGGGCGGAGTCGTGATGGCCATTATGCACGCCGTTCGCTTGCCAGCCTCGCCGGGCGTTGGTAGCAACAAAGTTCGTATTCCCTAGCAGCTTGAACCCATGTCCGTCGACAAGGCCACCGTCCGCCGCATTGCCAAATTGGCCCGCATCGCGCTTCCCGAGGAGCGTGTCGAGCCGATGATGGCCGAGCTGAACGGCATCCTGGGGTGGATCGAGCAGCTGCAGGAAGTGAACGTCGAAGGCGTCGAGCCGATGACGAGCGTGGTCGCGCAGAAACTCAAGATGCGCGACGACGTGGTGACGGGGGGCGGCGATGCGGCAGCCATCGTCGCCAATGCGCCGCAGTCGGAGGACAATTTCTTCGTGGTCCCGAAGGTGGTGGAGTAGCCATGGCCCTCACCATCGCCATCGAAAGCCCGCTGACGGACGAGATGCGCGGCCTGATCGCCGAGCTGAACGAAACCTTGCTGGCGCTGACGCCACGCGAGGCCTGCCACCATCTGACGGTCGAGCAGATGGCAGAGCCGTCCACCACCGTGTTCGTGGCGCGTGAGGATGGCGTCGCCATCGCCTGCGGCGCACTGAAGCGGCATGGCGGCGGCATCGGCGAAGTGAAGCGGATGTACACGAAGCCCTCGCATCAGGGCCGTGGCATCGGCAGCCGCCTTGTCGATGAGATCGAGGCGCTCGCGCGGTCCGAAGGGTTGACGCACCTGGTACTCGAGACTGGCGACCGGCATCCCGCGGCGTATCGCGTGTATGAGCGCGCGGGCTTCCATCGGTGCGGCCGGATTCTGGATTATCCCGATACGAAATGGTCGGTCTTCTACGAGAAGCCGCTCGCCCGCCAGGCCAGCGCGGCATGAGCGATCTTACCGAATTCACCCTGGCCGGGGCGCGCGATGCGGTTCGCGCCAAGAAGGTGTCGTCCACCGAGCTGACGAAAGCGTTCGTCTCGGCCATTGAAGGTGCGCGCACCTTGAATGCCTTCGTCACCGAAACGCCGGACCGCGCGATCGGCATGGCAAAGGAATCCGACGCCCGCATCGCGCGCGGCGAAGCGCGGCCACTGGAAGGCCTGCCGCTCGCCATCAAGGATTTGTTTTGTACCAAGGGCGTGCGCACCACGGCGGGATCGAACATCCTCAACAATTTCGTGCCGCCCTATGAATCCACCGTCTCGCAGAATCTGTGGGACGCAGGCGCCGTCATGCTCGGCAAGACGAACATGGATGAGTTCGCCATGGGTTCGTCGAACGAGACGAGCTACTACAAACCGGTCATCAACCCATGGCGGGCGCGCAATTCGAACCAGAACCTCGTGCCAGGCGGATCGTCCGGCGGATCGGCGGCCGCGGTCAGCGGCAATCTGTGCCTTGGCGCGACCGGTACCGACACGGGCGGCTCCATCCGCCAGCCCGCCGCCGTCGCCGGCATCGTGGGATTGAAGCCGACCTACGGCCGCTGCTCGCGCTGGGGCATCGTGGCGTTCGCGTCGTCGCTCGATCAGGCGGGCCCGATGGCGCGCACCGTGCGCGATTGCGCCATCCTGATGCGCCATATGGCGAGGGTGGACGACAAGGATTCCACCAGCGTCGACATTCCCGTGCCGGATTACGAAGCCACGCTGGAGCAGGGCGTGAAGGGTCTGCGCGTCGGGATCCCGAAGGAATACCGCATCGATGGCGCGCCGCCGGAGATCGATGCGCTGTGGGTCAAGGGCGCGGAATGGCTGAAGAGCCAAGGGGCGGAGATCGTCGATGTCTCGCTGCCGCACACCAAATATGCGTTGCCCGCCTATTACATCGTAGCGCCGGCGGAGGCCTCGTCCAATCTCGCCCGCTATGACGGCGTGCGCTACGGCCACCGCACGAAGGATACCGTGCGTGACCTGACCGACCTTTACGAGAAGACCCGCGCGGAAGGCTTCGGCAAGGAAGTTCAGCGCCGCATCCTGATCGGCACCTATGTCCTCTCATCGGGCTATTACGATGCCTACTACACCCGCGCGCAGAAGATCCGCACGCTCATCAAGCGCGATTTCGAGCAGGCCTACGAGAAGTGCGACGTGCTGCTGACGCCGGCCACGCCCGGTCCGGCCTTTGCGCTCGGCGAGAAGAGCAACGATCCGGTGTCGATGTATCTGAACGACGTGTTCACGGTGACGGTGAACCTCGCAGGGCTTCCCGGCATTGCCGTTCCCGCGGGTCTGACCGAAAACGGATTGCCGCTCGGCTTGCAGATCATCGGCAAGGCCTTTGATGAAGCGACCGTGCTGCGCGCCGGCCGCGCCATCGAAATCGTGGCGAATTTCACGGCCCGTCCGCACAAATGGTGGACGGCATGAGCGATCGCGCCGCAAAGACTCTGAAGGGCCAGACCGGCGAGTGGGAAATCGTCATCGGCATGGAAGTCCATGCCCAGGTGCTGTCGAACGCCAAGCTGTTCTCCGGCGCGGCCACCGCCTTCGGCGCCGAGCCCAACAGCCAGGTGAGCTTCGTCGATGCGGCCATGCCGGGCATGCTGCCGGTGATCAACCGCTTCTGTGTGGAGCAGGCGATCAAGACCGGCCTCGGCTTGAAGGCGAAGATCAACCATCGCTCGGTGTTCGACCGGAAGAACTATTTCTACGCCGACCTGCCGCAGGGCTATCAGATCAGCCAGTACAAGCAGCCAGTTGTCGGCGAGGGCGAGGTCACCATCGATCTGGCCGACGGCGTCAGCGTGCGCGTCGGAATCGAGCGGCTGCATCTGGAGCAGGATGCCGGCAAATCCCTGCACGACCAGCACCCGGACTATTCCTACGTTGATCTCAACCGCGCCGGCGTGGCGCTGATGGAGATCGTGACCAAGCCGCACATGCGGTCATCCGAGGAAGCGGCCGCGTTTCTGCGCAAGCTGCGCGCCATCGTGCGCTATCTCGGTACCTGCGACGGCAACATGGACGAAGGCTCCATGCGGGCCGACGTGAACGTGTCGGTGTGCCGGCCGGGCGGCTACGAAAAATTCCGGGAAACCGGGGAATTCCGGCATCTCGGCACCCGCTGCGAGATCAAGAACGTGAACTCCATGCGCTTCATCGCGCAGGCCGTGGAGTACGAGGCGCGCCGCCAGGTCGACATCCTGGAATCCGGCGGCAAGATCGATCAGGAGACGCGCCTGTTCGACTCCAAAGCCGGCGAAACGCGCTCCATGCGCTCGAAGGAAGAGGCGCACGATTACCGCTACTTCCCCGATCCCGATCTTCTGCCGCTCGAGATCGATCAGGCCTGGATCGACGGCATCGCGCGTTCGCTCCCCGAGCTGCCGGACGAAAAGAAGGTGCGGTTCGTGGGGCTCGGATTGTCCGCGTACGATGCCGCCGTGCTCGTGGCGGAGAAGGAAACCGCGGATTATTTCGAAGCGATGCTGGCCGAGGGCGCCGAAGCCAAATCGGCCGCTAACTGGTTGAACAACGAGGTTTTTGGCCGCCTGAACAGGGCTGGACTGAACGTTGCCACCAGCCCGGTTTCGGCGGCGCAGAACGCGGTGATCCTCGCGCTGCTCGCTGAAAATGTGATCAGCGGAAAGATCGCGAAGGACCTGCTCGACATCGTGTGGAGCGAAGGCGGCGATCCGCGTGCGATCGTCGATGCGCGTGGTTTGCGTCAGGTTACCGACACATCGGCAATTGAGGCGGCTGTCGATCGCGTGATCGCGGCAAATCCGCAGAAGGTCGAGGAAGCGAAAGCGAAACCGAAACTTGCGGGCTGGTTTGTCGGTCAGGTGATGAAGGAGACGGGCGGAAAAGCCAATCCGGGTGTCGTGAACGCGCTCGTTAAATCCCGTCTCGGAATCGTCGACGAGGGTTGATTCGCACGTTTTCAAGCGTTGACGGGTCACGGCCGCCTGATGCAGCCATTTTCGTCCGTACACGAATGATCTTCTGGAACGCTGTAAAATACAGGGCTTTACGATGGCGCTTGCGGTGTGGTTTTGGAGCATCACCGGGCGCTATTGCATCGTTAACAAAAATTCCCTCATAGTCTCAACGTTTTGGGGGGTGCGAGTCGCACAGCCCGAAAACTTTAGAGGAGTCGTTTGACATGCCAATGACTGCAAAGAAGAAGCGCAAGGGCGCGAAGCGCAAGGCGACGCGCAAGGCCGCGTCCGCGCGTGGTGCCGCTCGCAAGACGAAAAAGCGTCGCGCGAAGAAGAAGTAGCATTCGATTTTGCCCGCGCGTTGTGCGGGCGATTGAATGATCGGCAAAGCCGCGGCTGCTCCCTCCATGCGGAGTCGCAAGGGTGGAGCAGCCGCGGCCAAGCCCAGAAAGGGTCGAAGCCCCGCGGTGACCCGGTCGCCGCCGATCCAAGGAAAAGCAGGGCTTTTCGTCCGATAATCCTCACATTTGACTCGCATCAGCGTTAAGGCTGTTAACCTCGCCTTAGCTCTCAGCCCATCACGATCCTCATCGTCGCAACGGGAATTGGCCCGGGGCGAACGAGGGAAGGGCCCGTGAGGGTCAAGGGGGAGGCGATGGCGTGCATCGATGTGGACGCGCTGACGCAATACGAAAGCGACGCGAAGAAGGGCCGCGCAGACGCGCTCTATAATCTGGGGCTGGCGTACTCGACGGGGCAGGGCGTAACGGTGGACTACGTCGCCGCGCACAAATGGTTCAACCTTGCGGCCATGCGCGGCAGCGAAATCGCGAAGAACTGGCGAGGGCAGATCTCCCGTGAGATGAGCACGACCCAGATCGCCGAGGCGCAGCGGTTAGCCCGCGAATTCCTGTCGTTCTTCAAGACGGCCGTCTAAGCCGTTCTATTTGCTGGCAACGGAGCTTGGGCTGCCGGCAGCATTTTCCGCGCGCGTGGCCGGCGCCGGTGCGGAAAGCACCTTCGTCTCGGGCGCCCGCGGCCGATAGACATCTGCCAGAATTCGCAACGGTTCGTCGTGCCCGGAAAGCCGGTTGCGGTAGACCTCCGTGTTCTCCAGCACCCGCTGCACGTAATTCCGCGTCTCGCTGAACGGGATCTCCTCGATCCAGTCGATGGGGTCGACGTTCGGGCTGCGCGGGTCGCCATAGGTGTCGAGCCAGCGGTTCACGTTCGCCTTGCCGGCGTTGTAGGCGGCAGCGGTGAGGATGTAGGAGCCGCCGAACGTCGCCAGATCGTCCGACAGTTCGATCATGCCGAGCTGGGTGTTGTAGGTCGTGTCGCTGATCAGGTCGTTGGGCCGGTACTGCAGATTGGCTAGGCCGGCCGAATGCTTGGCCGAGGCCGGCATCAGCTGCATCAGGCCGCGCGCGCCGGCACCGCTGACGGCGGAGGGATCGAATTCCGTCTCCTGGCGGATGATGCCGAGCACGAAGGCATTCTCCGGTGCCGGACTCGGCCCCTGATACGACGGCAGCCCGATGACCGGATGCAGATAGGTGAAGAAGTTTGTTCCCGTATAGCTCGCCTGCTTGGCGACCCGCACCGCCACATCCTTGAAGCCCATGTCGACCAGATCGGAGGCGAGCAGCTTCACGTGCCGCGGATCGGCGTTGTCTTCCGCGTCATGCGTGGCGAAGACGCGCAGCAGGCTCACCATGCCGAGATCGGCGAGCACATGCTCGGCATGGGTGAGATCACTCTTTTCGTACGCGGCCTTCACCGCGCCGGTTTCGGCTTGCGTGTCGGCCAGGTGAATGTGTGGCGTGGAGTCGATGCGGGCGAGCGCCAACTGTCCGTAGAAGGTCTCCGGCGATTTCGCCGCCTCGCGATATTCGGCCCACGCGGTCGACGTGTTGCCGGCGGCTTCGCTGGCGCGACCCGCCCAGTAATAGCCGCGACTGCGGCTGATCGGCCGGGTGAAATTCTTCGCAATGTTCATGAAATGCGCATGCGCCGACGACGGTTCGTGCAGGAAGCGCAGCGCCAGCCAGCCCGCCATGAACTCGGCTTCGGCATATTCCTGGCCGGATGACAGCCCCGTGTCGCGCACCAGCTGGTAGGCGGTTGAGTAGCTCTTCTGCTGGATGGCGGCGCGGGCGGCGAGGTTCAGCTCGTTCCACCATTTGCCGGGATTGATTTCGGCCATCTCGCGCGTCGGCGTCTTGGAAAGGAGGGGCGGGATGGCATCCACCGAACTCTGCTGGCGCAACAGCTTGGCGCGGTCGAACAGCAATCCGGGATCGTTCTGCAGGTTTGCCGGCAGCGCATCGACCACCTGCATGCCCTGATACGGATTGACGTGCAGTACCAGGCGCGCTTCCGCCAGTTGCTGCGCATCCGAAGGCACGCGCGACATCTCGCGGCGTGCCGCAGAAAGGTCGTTGTTGAACAGCAGGCGGTCGAGACGGGCGCGATCCACATCTGGCGTCAGGATATCGCCATGGCGCTGGATGATGGCGAATTCCTGGTTGAGATCGAAATCCCCGCTGACCCAGGCCGTGCGGATGAGATCGCGGCCCTTCGCGGTGTTGCCGGTGGCGAGGTAGGCCTCGCCCAGGCGCACGCGGCCGATGTCGGAGGCGGGATCGCGGCCCGAGAAGAACGCCAGCACCGCATGCGGATCCATGTTTGGATCCATCGCCTGCTCGGCGCGGGCGAACAGCGTGTCGCGCGCCGGCCAATCGGGATTGCTCTTGAGGAAGGCGGAAATTTCTCCGAACGAGGCGCCGCTGTTCTTGTCGAGCAGGTAGCGCCACTCGATGATCCGCCGCGCCACCGGGTCATGGCCCTGATCGGCAAGGCCCTTGGCGGCGATCCAGTCGCCGCGATCAGCCGCCGAGAAGGCATTGAGATAGGTGTCGCGATCGGACGTGCTCAGCACCCGCACGAGGCCGGCGCGGCGTTCGGCCGTGATCTGTGGTCCGCGGTCGCCGGCATCGTCGGCAATCGGCGCCATGGTGATGACGCCGCCCTTGATCACGACGCCGGGCGGCAAGGTGCGCTGCCCTGCGCCTTGCGACGGATTCTGTGCAACGCCGAGGTTCGCGCTGAACACAAAGGCGGCCGCAGCCAGAAGGGTGGCACGGAGAGCGATCATCGACATCCCGATCGGTTTGGCTGCGTTGGGGGGCACGCAACGGTAGAAAAATAGCGGGTCCGCCTTCATGTCGCCAGCATTGTCTTGCTGCATTGCGGGTGCGAGCGTTAATTTTGTCATTGTTTCGTCAATGGATCATTTCATGCGCGATGTGCGCGAGCGGCTCAAAGGTTCCATTCCGGCCCTCATCACGCCTCTCAAGGATGGCGCGGTGGACGACGATGCCTTCCGCAAGCTCGTCGCCTGGCAGATCGCCGAAGGCAGCCACGGGCTCGTCCCCTGCGGCACCACCGGCGAATCACCCACGTTGACCCACGAAGAACACATGTGGGTGATCGAGATGTGCGTGGAGGAGGCGGCGGGCCGCGTGCCGGTGATCGCGGGCGCCGGCTCGAACTCCACAACCGAAGCCCTGCTGCTGACGAAGCATGCCAAGGAGGTCGGCGCCGATGCGGTACTGTCCGTCACGGGCTACTACAACAAGCCGTCGCAGGAAGGCCTCTACCGTCACTACGCGACGATCGCCGAAGCCGTCGACATCCCCATCATCGTCTACAACATCCCCGGGCGCGCGGTGGTCGAGATTTCCGTGGAGACGATGGCGCGGCTCAACGAAATCCCCAACATCATCGGCGTGAAGGACGCCACCGCCAATCTGGCCCGTCCGTCGCGCGAGCGGCTGGCCTGCGGCAAGGACTGGCGGCTACTTTCCGGAGAGGACGGAACAGCGCTCGGCTACATGGCGCATGGCGGGCACGGCTGCATCTCGGTGACGGCCAACATCGCGCCCAAGCTGTGCTCGCAATTCCAGGATGCCTGTATGCAGGGCGCGTTTGAGACTGCGCTGAAGCTTCAGGACAAGCTCATACCGCTGCACGATGCCATGTTCCTGGAGCCGAGCCCTGCTTGCGTGAAGTATGCAGCCTCGCTGCTGGGTCTTTGCCGCAACGAAGTCCGCCTGCCCATGATGCCCGCAACGGATGCCGCCCAGAAGCGCGTGAAAGACGCGATGGCCGGTGCCGGATTGTTGTGACTCTCACGCGGGGGCACGGAGATGCGGAGCGAATCGCACGAACTCACTGCCGCAGAACTCTCCGCCGCGTTCGCGAACCGTGATCTGTCGCCGGTAGAGGTGACGGAAGCGTGCCTTGGCCGCATCGAGGCACTGGATTCGGAAATCAATGCCTTCTGCCATATCGATGTGGCAACGTCGCAGAAACAGGCGGAAGACTCCGAGGCGCGCTGGCTCGCCGGCGATCCGCTGTCGCCGCTCGATGGCGTGCCGGTGGCGATCAAGGACCTGCTGCTGACCAAGGGTTGGCCGACGCGGCGCGGATCGCTCACCGTCGATCCCCATCAGCCGTGGAACGAGGATGCGCCGAGCGTCGCGCGGCTGCGCGAAGCGGGTGCGGTGCTGATCGGCAAGACCGCCACGCCGGAATTCGGCTGGAAGGGCTCGACGGATTCCCCGCTCACCGGAATCACGCGCAATCCGTGGAACAAGGCGAAGACTCCCGGCGGCTCCTCCGGCGGATCGGCGGCGGCACTCGCCGCACGCTTCTGTCCGCTGGCGCTCGGCACCGATGGCGGCGGCTCCATCCGCATTCCGGCGAGCTTCACGGGCACGTTCGGATTGAAGCCAAGCTTCGGCCGTGTACCTGCGTATCCGCTGTCGCCGTTCGGAACGGTGGCCCATGTCGGCCCGATGAGCCGCACGGTGCTCGACGGCGCCATGCTGCTGAACGTGATCGCCAGGCCGGATGCGCGCGACTGGCATTCGCTGCCGTATCAGCCGACCGACTACGCGGCGGAACTGGAAACCGGCGTGCGCGGCAAGCGAATCGCCTTCAGCCCACGCCTTGGCTATGCGAAGCGTATCGATCCCGAGGTGGAGACCCTGGTTGCGGCGGCCGCGAAGCGGTTCGAACAACTCGGCGCGCATGTGGAGCAGGTCGATCCGTCCGGCGGCGATCCCGGTGAGATGTTCCGCACCTTGTGGTGGGCCGGCGCGGCTTTCCTGTTCGGCGGCCTGCCGGAAGCGAAGAAGGCGCAGCTCGATCCCGGCCTGCGCCAGATGGCGGACGAAGGCGCGCGCATCACGACGAAGGAATATCTCGCGGCCAATGCGGCGCGTGGCGTCTATGGCAGCACGATGCGACAGTTCATGGAGCGATACGATTTTCTCCTCACGCCGGCGCTTGCCACGACCGCGTTCGATGTCGGCCAGCTTTCGCCGCTTGACGATGACGGCAAGGCGTGGATGCAGTGGACGCCGTTCAGCTTCCCGTTCAACCTCACGCAGCAGCCGGCGGCGAGCGTGCCGTGCGGCTTCACGCGTGACGGTTTGCCGGTTGGCTTGCAGATCGCCGGCCGCATGTTCGACGATGCCGGCGTTCTGGCGGCAGCGGCCACTTATGAACTCGCCGATCCGCATGTCGAGAAGACGCCGCCGGGTTTCTAGCGCCTGAAGGAGAATATAATGTCACGGCTTTTGGTCCGCAGCATCGGGGTCTCGCTCGACGGGTTCGGCGCCGGTCCCGATCAGGCTCTCGACCATCCGCTCGGCATCGGCGGCGAGCGAGTGTTCCAGTGGTTCTTCCACACCAACACCTTCGGGGAAATACAGGGCCGCACAGGTGACCGAGACCTCGATGACGAGTTCGCACGCAAGGGTTTCGAGAACATCGGCGCGTGGATCATCGGACGCAACATGTTCGGGCCCGTCCGCGGCGGCTGGGGCGATGAAAGCTGGCGCGGATGGTGGGGCGAGGAACCACCCTATCACGTGCCGGTATTCGTGCTCACACATCATCCACGCAAGGATTTGCCGATGCTGGGCGGCACAACATTTCACTTCGTAACCGGCGGGATCGGCGAGGCGCTTGGGCGTGCCCGGGAGGCTGCGAACGGAAAGGATGTGCGCGTGGGCGGCGGCGCTTCGACCATTCGGCAATATCTGGAAGCGAAGCTGATTGACGAACTGCATCTCGCCATTGCGCCAACTTTGTTGGGGAACGGCGAGAGTTTGTTTGCCGGGCTGAACCTACCGGCCCTCGGCTATCAGTGCACCCGGCATGTGGCATCCAGCCACGCAATGCATGTGACCCTTACGAAGCAGGCATGAAGGCGAAAGAACGATGGCGCGACCGGTCTTCGATCAGATCAACATCGTCAGCGGCGACATGCGCAAGTCGATCGATTTCTATCGGCTTCTTGGCGTGGAGATTCCGGAACCGGCAGCCGGCCAGTCCGGCGAGCCATTCCATGTGAATTGCGACGTGGGCGGGCAGGCGGACCTCGATCTCGATTCGGAAGGCTTCGCGCGGGTGTGGAATGCCGGCTGGCGCGGTGCTGACAAGCTGGCGGGCCGGGTCGTCGTGGGATTTGGTGTCGAAAATCGCGAGGCGGTCGATGCCTTGTATGAAAAGCTGACTCAGGCAGGCCACAAAGGCCTGCAGCCGCCGTGGGATGCATTCTGGGGATGTCGCTATGCGATCGTCGAAGACCCCGACGGTATCGCAGTTGGCCTGATGAGTCCGCGCGACGCCAGCAAGCAATACTGGCCACCGGAAGGCTGGAGCGGCTAGAAAACGGTGCGTCGGAACGAGGCCGCCATGGACCAGGACAGACTTTCCAGCCGCATTCTCCCGAATTCCGCCACCATGATCGGCGTGTGCGTAACCGCCGTGGGGCTGGTGAAGATCGCGGAAAGCCATATCGGCCCCAGCAATGTCGATATCTACTTCTCTCTGGCGGCCATCATCTTTCTCGGCAGTGCGTTCCTCTCCTATCTTGCCCTTCGCGCTCCGGCGGCGGCGCGGGGCGTGACCGTTCTCGAACGCATGGCGGACATGCTGTTCATGGGCGGGCTGCTGGCACTGACACTCATCGCCACGATGTTCGCCTATGAAGTGATCTGATGGCGAACGAGATCCTCACTGTCGCGCAGTGCTACGAGGCGGATCGTTACGCGGCAGCGCACGGCGTGCCCTCGCTCACGCTGATGGAGAATGCGGGGCGCGCAGTCGCGGATGAAATTTGCATGCGCTTGCCGCCACGGCCGACGGCCGTTCTGTGCGGCCCCGGCAACAATGGCGGCGACGGCTATGTCGTCGCGCGGGTCCTGAAGGAGCGCGGCTGGACCGTGTGGGTGGAGACGCTGGTCGATCTTGCCGCGCTGAAAGGCGACGCCGCCGAGATGGCGAAACGATGGGATGGCAAGACCATTCCGCTCTCAGCGAGTTCGACGGCGCAATTGTATGTCGACGCCCTGTTCGGCGCCGGACTGACACGGCCGCTGGAGGGCAAGGCTGCCGAGATCGTCCGCATGCTGAACAAATCAGACTATCCGGTTGTCGCGGTCGATGTGCCGAGCGGGCTGCATGGTGACACGGCGCATGGCTACGATGATATCGTGATCGAGGCCGATGTCACCGTCACCTTCTTCCGCAAGAAGCCGGCGCATGTGCTGGTCCCGGGCCGGCAATTTTGCGGCGAGGTGGTCGTCGCCGATATCGGCATTCCGGACACCGCGATCGAGTCCATCAAACCCAACATCTTCGAGAACGGGTCCGAGCTGTGGGGCAGGGATTATCCCTGGCCGCAAGTCGATGCGCACAAATACGCCCGTGGACATTGCGTGGTGGTGAGCGGCAACGCGCACGCGACCGGTGCCGCGCGGCTCGCCGCGCGCGGGAGCTTGCGAATCGGAGCAGGCCTCGTCAGCGTGGCCAGTCCGTTGGATGCCGTGCCGATCAATGCCGCGCATCTCACTTCGATCATGGTCAAGCCGTTCTCCGGCGCGAAAGGGTTGACCGATCTACTCTCCGACAAGCGCTTCAATGCCGTCGTCATCGGTCCCGGCTGCGGCGTGGGCCGCCAGACGCAGGAACTGGTGGCAGCGGTGCTGGCCAGCGGCGCGGCAACAGTCCTCGATGCCGATGCGCTCACGTCCTTTCATGACGATCCCGCTGCTCTGTTCCGCTTGCTGCGCGAGCCCTGCGTGCTCACGCCGCATGAAGGGGAATTCGAAAGGATTTTCCCCGGCTTGCTCGCAAAATCTCAGAACAAGATTGAAGCAGCCTGCGCAGCCGCCGCCGCCGCCAAATGCACGGTGCTGCTCAAGGGACCGGACACCGTCATCGCCGCGCCGGATGGCCGCGCCATTGTCAACAGCCATGCGCCGCCGACATTGGCGACCGCCGGTTCCGGCGACGTGCTTGCCGGCTTTATCGGTGGTCTCATGGCGCAACGACTCAGTTCATACAAAGCGGCTGCGGCGGCAGCGTGGCTGCACGGGAAGGCGGCATCCAGGTTTGGGCCAGGTCTCATCTCGGAGGACCTGCCGGAGCTGTTGCCGGCGGTGCTCTCCCAACTGAAGGACGAGCTCAATGCCCGACATCGTCATACGCAGGGCAGCGCAGACTGATCTCTCCGCGCTGCTCGACATCTACAACCGATACGTTCTCGAAACTCCGGTGACGTTCGACGTCGAACCGCGCACGCTGCAACAGCGCCAGGAGTGGTTCGATCTGTTCAGAGATAGTGGCCGCTATCAATGCTTCGTTGCCATCGAAGGCGGTCGGCCGATCGGGTGGGCGTGTTCGACGAAGTTCAAGGAACGCGCGGCTTACGCGACATCGGTGGAAACCAGCGTGTACTGCGCGCCCGGCACAACCGGCCGTGGCATCGGACGACAACTCTATTCGCGACTATTCGAGGCGCTGGCCAGCGAGGACATTCACCGCATCTATGTCGGCATCACACTGCCGAATGACGCGTCGCTGAAGTTGCACACGGCGTTTGGGTTCCACCAAATCGGGACGCAGCACGAAGTGGGATTCAAGTTCGGACAGTACTGGGACGTGGCCCTGTGCGAGCGCCGCTAACCATTCCGTAAGCCCGTTCATCCGAGACGTTTCGATACATCATGTCCGGATTTTCATTTGGCACGCACGGCGGACTGCCTAGATTTAGCCGCGCGGGGGCAGCACGGAGAATTTCATGACGGCTGCCTATGAACCACGTTCCAAGAGTTCGACGGCCCCGGCCAACCCTTCAGGTCTCGGGGCGCGCATCGGGGTGATCGTCATGCGCGCGGTGCCCGCATGGAACGCGATGTTCATCGAGCCCTGGATCATTGGCGCCTCCATTGTCGCGTTGCTCGTGCGCAAGGTTCGGCATCAGCAGCAGGTCTTGGTCTCGAAGCCTGTCTCGGCAAATCGGCCGCTGATCACGGCGGCGTCCGGCATCATGATCCTCTGCCTTGCAATCGTCGTGCTTCTCAGGATCACCCATGAAAGCGGCAAGACCTACTCCGATGAAGTGGCCTGGGTCGGCGCCATCCTGATGCTTGCAAGCCTCCTGCTGGCACGGGCCCGCCGGCAGCCTCAACCGCAGCGCGCCGCGCTTGCCGATTTCACCTTCGCCGGAGGCACGGCCGCGCTTCTAGCTTCGATCCTTTTTGCAATATTCCAGTTGTAATGATTTGAGCGAGCGGGGCGGCGGACGTTTTGCGAGAGCCCCGGCAGACAAATGCTTGCGACGTCACGTTGTGACGTTCGTGTGCGTCATTTCCTGACGAGCAACCGCGATCATCCGCCGACACGTCGCGGCAAGTGATCGCGATTGCTCTTCAGCGATACTAGCCGCGCGGGCCCTGATGCGCAGGCGGTGCGGGTGCCGGCGCAGGCGGCGGAGGCGTGTAGGTCTCCTGCGGTGGCGGCGGCGCTTGCACCGCCGGCTCTGGCGGCGGTGGCGGCGGGTTGGTGGTTGCGCACCCACCCAACGTGACTGCCGCGCCGAGGGCGGACAGCACCAAGACGTTTTGGACAACCTTGTTCATGGTGATCTTCTCCCGTTGCACCGCGCGCGCTGATGCACTTGGCGCTTGGTGTCGCAAGCGAGAACGATTTCGGACCCATGTCGTTTCGTACACGCGCGAAACAGAGCAACAGCATCGCCGTTTGTGTGGGAGATTTTCATGGCAGGTGCGGCGATGAAGCTTATCGTTCGGCAATCAGCAAGGCGGGCGATTTTTCTTTTGATGTTATTTCTCTGCGGCATGCGCGCGGCGATCGCGCAAGATCAATTCGATCTCCGGGAAGCCGATGGAATGCAAGCCGCGATTCAGGACGCGCTCGCTGCGGAATCGCGTTCGGCGGACACGTCGCAGCTTATGACATTTTACAAGGGGCGCGACTTCCGGCCGGTGTGGACCGGCAGCGATGCTGCACGCGCACGCGGCACTCTTTTGTTACGAACTCTGAAAAATGCGGAACAGCAAGGCCTGCGCAGCGCCGATTACATGACGGGCATTCCAAAAGATGATCCGCGTTCGGCGGCGAAGCAGGCGATATTCGATGTCGCGCTGACACAATCCTACTTCAACTACGCCAATGACGTGCGCCTCGGGCGCGTGCGGCCTGGTGACGTCTATAAGGATGTCGACCTTCCGGCGCAGAACTACGATGCCGCTGCCAACCTCAACAGTGCGATCGAGGAGGACGACGAGAACGGCGATTTCGCGGACTTCCTGAAAAGTCTGCCGCCGCCGCATCCCGAATATTATCGACTGGTTGAAGCGCTCGCACATTATCGCGGCCTTGCGAAGCATGGCGATGCGGAAGCCGCCAAACGCGTCGAACAGATCGAAGCGAACATGGAGCGCTGGCGCTGGCTGCCGCGCCACTTCGAGTCGCGGACCATTCGCGTCAACGTTCCGGACCAGAGCGTCGCGTTCGTGGAAGACGGCGAGGTCAGGCTTCGTTCGAAAGTGGTGGTGGGACGCAAAGGCATGCCCACGCCGATCCTGCGCACGACTGCGGTCGCGGTGGTGGCCAATCCATTCTGGGATATTCCCGACGACATCGCGGCGAAGAGCATTCTGCCGCATCTGCGGCGCGATCCGAATTATCTCGAGAGTCGCCATATGGTGCTGGCCGACGGTCCTCCCGATGATCCGCACGGCACCCAGATCGACTGGAAAGGGGTGAAAGGTGACATTCTGCCGTACCAGATCCGC
>Ga0335083_10005655_pt1 | contig 15744 bp, 10 predicted proteins | sample Lox_Sample_42_FD_206716 | JGI IMG/M metagenome (GOLD analysis project Ga0335083, IMG submission 206716) | Soil microbial communities from Loxahatchee National Wildlife Refuge, Florida, United States - Lox_Sample_4.2 | ecosystem: Environmental > Terrestrial > Soil > Wetlands | place: USA... | reverse complement strand
GAGCTGCCTGATGACCTGATCTTCCACGTGAACTACCTGGGCGGCGACATGCCGGTGTTCCAGATCAACTTCTCCCGGCCGGCCGGGCAGATCGTCGCCAGCTACTACAACTTCCTGCGGCTGGGCCGGGAAGGCTACCGGCGGATCCACCAGGCCTCCTATGAGATCGGCCAGTACCTGGCGGCCGAGATCGTCAAGGCCGGCCCGTTCGAGCTGCTGTGTGACAGCCACCCGGACACCGGCATCCCGACGGTGACCTGGCGGATCCGGGAAGGGGAGAACCCGGGCTACACGCTGTTCGACCTGGCTGACCGGCTGCGCGGCCGCGGCTGGCAGGTCCCCGCCTACACCCTGACCGGATCGGTGTCCGACATCGCCGTACAGCGCATCCTGGTCCGCCTCGGCGTCAGCCGGGACATGGCTTCCCTGCTGCTTGATGACTTCCGCGACGCGGTCGCCCACTTCGGCAAGCACCCGGTCACCGTGTCCATGACCAAGGAGGAATCCGGCGGGTTCAGCCACCTATAAGGTCACCAGTGTCGTCGCGCTCGCGGTCACCTTGGCGGCGGGCGGGTGTACCGTTGCGCCGGCCACGCGTGCCCCGCCCGCCGGGACGTTCCCAGCGGCGACAGCGGGGCGGATTTCCGCCTACCTCGACGGGCTGGCCGCCGGCGGGATGCTGACCGGCACCGTGCTGGTGACCAGGAACGGGATGTCCTACACGGCTGCGTTCGGCTGACGCCACAACCCGGTGCGCCCGTGGCGGCGGAAGCCGGTTACGAGCTTTCGACCGGGGCGCCGGGGGTCCGGCCCCACTCGGCCCAGGATCCGTCGTAGACCCGGACGTGGTCCCGGCCGAGCAGGTGGGTCAGCACGAACCAGGCGGTGGCCGCCCGCCCGCCGATGGTGCAGTAGGTGATCAGTTCCCCGTCGCCGTCCAGGACGGCCGGGGCGAACGCCTCGCGCAGTTCCGCGGCGGGGCGGAAAGAACCGTCCTCGCGGTAGATGCCGTCGATGGGCTGACGGACGGCCGAAGGGACATGCCCGGCCCGGCCGCCTGGTTCCATGCCGCCCGACGGCCAGAAGCGCTCTCCCCGGTACTCGGCCGCTGAGCGCACGTCCACCAGGGTGGTACCCGGCTGGCCGATGGCCTCGCGCACCGCGGCCCGGTCGGCCCGGATGCGGGAGTCCTCGCCGCCGAGGCGGAAGTCGCCCACTGGCGGTTCGGTCGCGGCGGTGCTCCAGGGGTAGCCTCCGGCCCGCCAGCTGTCGCGTGAGCAATCCAGGATGCGCACGTCGGGGTGCCCGTACAGCTGCATCAGCCACAGGCCCACCGCGGGAGCGTACCCGTAGCACACCACCGTGGAATCGCGGCTTATCCCCGAGCGCGCGACCAGCCGTTCCAGCGCCTCGGTGTCCCGCAGGCGGTAGTCGGCGTCCTTCAGGTCGGCGTAGACGTTCCACAGCACCGCGCCGTCGACGTGCCAGTCGTCGTAGGCGGCCCGGCTGACGTCGACTTCGATCACCCGCACCAGCGGGTCAGACAGGTGATCGCGCAGCCAGGCGGGATCCACCAGCACCTCGTCGCTGATGCCCGGGTGCGGTGCGGAAGCATCCATTGCGGTTTTCATGCGAACCTCCCTGTGTCCGGCTTCAGGACACAGGTGTACAGCGGTGCCGTTGCCGCAACATTGCCGCGAGGTTGGCGAAACCTTGGCGTCCCTGGCCGGTCAGGTCGCCCGGTCAGGTTGCAGAGAGGAGGCGCTGGTGCAGCTCGCGGGTGGCCGGGCTGGGGGAGACCCCGAGCTGGTCCCGCAGGCACGTGCTCAGCTGGCCGTAAACGCCCAGGGCTTCGGCTAGGTTGCCCTGGGCGGCGAGGGCCTGCATGAGGTAGCGGTAGCCGCTCTCCCGCAGCGGCGCCAGGCGGGTGAGCTGCCGGCCGGCCCGGACGGCGGCGGTCAGTTCGGTCCCGCCGAGGCCAAGACCGGCCGCCGCGTAGCACTCCAGGGCGCGCAGGCGCAGTTCGGTCAGCTGGTGCCTGATCTCGTCGATCCAGGGCGCGTCCTCGCCGGGGAGGAAGTCCCGCTCGGCCACGAACAGCGCGGTCAGCGCCGGCCCCCACGCCCGCGGCCAGTCCTGCTGAGCCACCGAGGATTCGGACCGGTGGATAGCCTCGGTGGCTGCCTCCAGGTCGACCCAGGCATCGCGCAGGCACAGCCGGATCGTGGCACGTCCGTCCACCGCGTCGGCGCCGAAGACCCGGCGCAGCTTGGACAGCAGCGGGTTGAGCCGGGCATCGACCGCGGCCGGATCGGGTTCACGCCACAGCGCCTCAGCCACCTCGTCCCGGAGAACGTGACGGTGCCGGTTGACCACCAGGTAGGTGAACAGCAGCCGGCCCTGCCGGCCGGGCAGGCGGGCATCGAGCCGCTCGCCGTCGCGCTCGACGGCCAGCGCCCCGCAGATCTGGATCCGGACGAGGTGCGAAGACACCAAGGTCACGCCAACATCCTGGCATTACGCTGGGCGGACGGCCAGAGAGGCGGAACGGCCAGAGAGAAGGCACTCAGGTGAAGCTGATCCGGTGCGAATGCGGGTTCGTCGCCCGTGGCGACAGCGATGATCAGGTGGTCGGGATGATCAGGGGACACATGGCCACCGACCACCCGGCCCTGCTGGAAACGGTTAGCCGGGAAGACCTGGCGAGCTGGATCCAGGCGGAATAAGCGTGTCATCCCCCCGTGGGGGAGGATGCCCTGCTTTTCACCCATTTCGGCTGAGGAAGTGAGCCCCCGGGGCGAGGTGGAATGGTGCCCTGATGGCGGATGGCTTTGGGGTGGGTACGATGCGCGCAGCCGGCGACGGGGCTCTGGCCGGGGTAAGGAAAGACCCTGGGAGTCGTCCCGCGGCAGCAGCCGCGGCGATGGACCGCGGTATCTCATCAGGGGCGCGGTTCGCGGTGGCGAAGTTCCGGCCGACCACGCTGCCGAGCACGCTGGTTACCCGGCCGGTCCGGCATGACCAGCTCACGGCCGGGGCTGGCCAGCGGCTGACTCTGGTGGCGGGATCGGCGGGTGCGGGCAAGAGCGTGCTGCTGTCGAACTGGGCGGCGGCCCGGCCAGCCGGGTCCACCTTCTGGCTGTCGTGCGATGAGGCCGACGCCGATCCGGTCCGGTTCTGGGCCGGGTTCATCGAGGCCACCAGGACCGGGGAGCCCTGGTTCGGCACCGATGCCGCCGACCTGCTGATGATGGACGGGAACGTGTCGGCCGATGTCACGGCGTCGATCGCCAACGACGCCACGATGCTGCCGGCCGGGTCGGCGGTCATCGTGGATGACTTTCACTACGCGGCGGACTCGGCCGCCAGGGACATGATCGCCCTGGTCGAGCGCTGGCCGGCCGAGACCGTCCAGTTGGTCCTGTCGGCTCGTATCGACCCACCGCTGCGGCTGCACCGGCGGCGGATGGCCGGCGAGCTGTGCGAGCTGCGTGATCGCGACCTGTACTTCTCCCTGGCCGAAAGCGGGGAGCTGCTGGCTAACTTCGGCGTGCACCTGGCCGCGGACGACCTGGCGCTGCTTCATCAGCGCACCGAGGGGTGGGCCGCGGCGCTGCAGATGGCGGCGCTGTCGCTGCGCGGCACCCAGGATCCAGGACCGGCAGCGCGGGCGCTGGGGGAGCACGGCTACGCGATCGCCGAGTACTTCAGCGATGAGGTCCTTGAGCAGCAGCCGGCCGAGCTGGCCCAGTTCATGCTCGACACCTGCGTCCTCGGCGAGCTGACCGCGGACGCGTGCGCGGCCGTGACCGGCAGACCGGACGCGGCGGCGCTGCTGCACCGCATCGACGCGGCCAACTTGTTCGTGGTGCCCCTGGACGAGGAGCGAACCAGCTTCCGCTACCACCATCTGGTCCACCGGATCCTTCGCGCCCGCCTGCGGGCCAGAGAGCCGGTGCGGGAGCGGGCCGTGCAGCTGCGGGCGGGTGAATGGTTCGAGTCGACCGGGGACGTGCGGCGCGCGGCGCGCCATTTCCTCGCGACGAAGCAGACCGACCGGGCGCTGGTCCTGCTGGCGGACCGGGTCTTCACCAGCTTCCAGCGTGACCCGGCGCTACCACCGCCGCCGGATCTGAGCATGATCGACCCGAAGGTCCTGCTTGATGCCCCCGACCGGCTGCTGGGCCTGGCCACTGACCTGCTGTTGTCCGGGGACCCGGTCCGCGGCGGCGAGTACCTCGACCTGCTGGGGCGCGCACAGCCACCGATCCCCCCGGGATCCGCGCTGGCGGCCCGGCTGGCCGAGGGCCGGGCGCTGTGCCACATGATGACCGGCCAGGCGGAGTCGGCAGTGACCGAGGCGCTGGCCGCCCGGACCATGGGGGAGCGTACCCAACTTCAGGATGAATGGAGCGCCGCCGTCCCGCTGATCCTCCAGACCGTCTGCACCTGGCTGGAGGACTACGAGTCGGCGGAGCGTGAGGCGGCGACCGCGCTAATGGCGGCGGAGCTCACCGAGTCGGCCAAGCAGGTGCTGGTACCCGGTCTGCGGGCGATGGCCTGGCTGGAGGCTGGGCACCTAGCCCAGGCCGCCGATGCGGCCGCGGCAGCCGAGGCAGAGGCCGGGCGGCTGGGATTCGGCCGGCATATTTTCGCGGTGCACTACCTGCGTGCGCTGACCGGCCTGGCGCTTGAGCGTCGCGACCTCGAAGCCGCCGAGCACCTCACCGAACAGGCGCTGTCCATATCGGAGCAGGGGTGGCCCGCCTTTCAGTTCCTGGCGCTGCTGGACCAGGCCGGGATCGGGGCCGCCCGCGGGCAGGTCCGCGACGCGCTGGCCAGCATCGAAACGGCACGGCAGGTCCTGGCCGGAACGGGTTCGGTGCTGCTGGCCCGGGCCGACGAACTGGAGGCGCTGCTGCGGCTGTCGCTCGGCGACCCGCAAAGCCCAACCGAGCTGGCGGGACACCTGCCCGCGACCCGCCGCGTCCTGCTGCTGGCTCAGATCGCGCTCGCCGCCGACAACCATCAAGCCGCGCAGCAGTATCTTCAGTCGGCCCCCAGGGACCTGACGCCGCGGCACGCCCTGGTCCGCCAGCTCCTGCTGGCCGCGGCCGCGATCGGCCGGGGCGACCCGCTGGCCGCGGGCATCCTGGCTGGTGCGCTGCGAGCGGCCCGCCTCGGCGGGTTCCACAACACCGTCGTGACCACCGCCCCGCAGGTAACCAGCTACCTGGTCGAGCACTCCGGGCCGGCCCACCCGGACCCGTTCACCGAGCAGCTGGTCGGCGCGGCGATCGAGGTGCGCGCCGCGCAGCCGGATACCGGTGGCTCCCGCCACCGGACGGCCGAACCGCTGACCGCGGCCGAGCTGCGTGTCCTGAAGCTGCTGCCGACCAGCACCTACCCGCAGATCGCGGCGGCTCTCTACATCTCGCGCAGCACGGTCAAGACCCACCTGCAATCGGTCTACCACAAGCTCGGGGTGGCGTCGCGCGCGGCGGCGATCGAGCGGGCGGTCGACCTGCGCCTGCTCTGAACCGCCGCTGGGCCGCGGAATCATCCCCCGGTGGCCGATGCGCCCCCCGTCCCGCGCGCCGGAGGGTAGGAGCATGACCGAGCACTACGACGTCATCATCATCGGCAGCGGCGCCGGGGGTGGCACGCTGGCACACACGCTCGCCGCGTCGGGCAAGCGGATTCTGCTGCTCGAACGAGGTGACTTCCTGCCCCGTGAGCTGGAGAACTGGGAGCCTAAGCCGGTGTTCGTGGCGGGCCGGTACATCTCGCCCGACACCTGGTTCGACCGCGACGGCAAGCAGTTCCAGCCTCAGGTCCACTACTTCGTGGGCGGGGCCACCAAGCTGTACGGCGCCGCCTTGTACCGGCTGCGGCCCGGGGACTTCGAGGAGATCAAGCACGTCAACGGGATCTCCCCGGCCTGGCCACTGTCCTACGGCGACTTCGAGCCGTGGTATTCCAGGGCCGAGCGGCTGTACCAGGTGCACGGGGCCGACGGCGAGGACCCGACGGAGGGTCCGCGAAGCGAGCCCTACCCCTGGCCCGCGGTCTCGCACGAGCCCCGGATCCAGCAGATCTGCGATGACCTGGCTAAGGGTGGCTACCACCCGTTCCACGCGCCGTGCGGGATCCTGCTGAACGAGGCCGACCGGCCACGGAGCACCTGCATCCGCTGCGCGACCTGTGACGGCTACCCGTGCCTGGTGCACGCCAAGGCTGACGCCGAGGTCATCGCGGTGCGCCCGCTGCTCGGCCGGGACAACGTCACCTTGCTTACCGGGGCCGAGGTGACCCGGCTGGAGACCGACGACGCCGGCCGTACGGTCACCGGGGTCGTCGTCTCCCGCGACGGGAACCGCGAGGTCTACCAGGCCGACATCGTGGCCGTATCCGCCGGGGCGGCTAACAGCGCCAAGATCCTGCTCAACTCGGCGAGCGACCGGCATCCCGGTGGCCTGGCCAACGGCTCCGATCAGGTCGGGCGCAATTACATGTTCCACAACTGCAAGGCCATCGTGGCCCTGGCCAAGGAGAAGAACGACACGGTCTTCCAGAAGACGCTGGGGATCAACGACTTCTACTTCGCCACCAAGGACTACCAGTGGCCGATGGGCAACATCCAGATGATCGGCAAGTCCAACGCCGAGGCCATGCGCGGCGAGCAGCCGGAGAAGACGATGTTCGCCCCCGAGTGGACCCTGTCCGACGTGGCCGAGCACGCGGTGGACTTCTGGCTCACCACCGAGGACCTGCCGGTGCCGGAGAACCGGGTGACCACCGACCAGGACGGCCGCGTCCACCTCGCCTACTCCTCGACCAACGACGAGGAGGCCGACCATCTCTACGGCGAGCTGAAGAAGATCCTCAACCACACCGGCATGGCCGCCCACCACGTCCTGCGCAAGAACTTCTACATGGACATGAGCATCCCGGTGGCGGGCTGCGCGCACCAGGCGGGCACCTGCCGGTTCGGCACCGACCCGGCCACCTCGGTCCTCGACGTCAACTGCAAGGCCCACGAGCTGGACAACCTGTACGTGGTGGACACCAGCTTCTTCCCCAGCATCGGGGCGGTGAACCCGGCGCTCACGGCCATGGCCAACGCCCTGCGGGTCGGTGAGCACCTGCTAGGCCGGATGGCGTGAGGAGATGACCATGGACCGGTATCCCAACATCAGCGACCACGGGCTCATCGGTGACCTGCAGACGGCGGCGCTGGTGACCACCGATGGCGTCCTGGACTGGTTCTGCTGTCCGCGGTTCGACTCACCTAGCGTGTTCGCGTCCCTGCTGGATGCCGATAAGGGCGGGTTCTACCGGATCGCGCCGGACCGGGACGACTACGTGTCCCGGCAGCTGTACCTGCCGGATACCGCGATCCTGGTGACGCGGTTCATGACCCCGGACGGGGTCGGCGAGGTGCACGACTTCATGCCGGTCACCGGCAGCACTCCCACCGACCGGCACCGGCTGGTGCGCAACATCCGGGTGGTCCGCGGCGTGATGCGGTTCGCGATCGAGATCCAGCCGCGGTTCGACTACGCGCGCAAGCCGCACGAGCTGGAGATCACTGATCAGGGCGTGGTGTTCACCTCCGATGACCTGGAGATGACCCTGCACGGCATCGCGCCCGAGGGATCCTCGCTGACGGAATCGGACATCAAGCTGGAGCGCGTCGGTGACGGGTTGCGCTGGACGCGGACCTTGCGCGAGGGCGAGATCGGCGGGGTGGTGCTGGAGTCCATGGGCGGCCCGCCGCGCTGGGTCACGCCCGCCGAAGCCCAGCAATTGCAGGACGATACCGCGCGGTTCTGGCGCTCGTGGCTGCACCAGTCGACCTATACCGGCCGGTGGCGGGAGATGGTCGGCCGTTCGGCCATCACGCTGAAGCTGCTGACCTACGCGCCGACCGGCGCGCCAGTGGCCGCGCCGACCACCGGGCTGCCCGAGCAGGCGGGCGGGGAGCGCAACTGGGACTACCGGTACACCTGGATCCGGGACGGGTCGTTCTCCATCTACGCGCTGCTCGGCCTGGGCTACGTGGAGGAGGCCGCGGCGTTCGGGGTCTGGCTGCGGGACCGGATCGAGGAGCAGGCCGGGAAGGGGTCGCGGCCGCTGAAGATCATGTACCGGGTGGATGGCACCTCGGACCTGGTCGAGGAGAGCCTGGAGCACTTCGAGGGCTGGCGCGGATCGCGGCCGGTGCGGATCGGCAACGGCGCCGCCGACCAGCTCCAGCTGGACATCTACGGCGAGGCGATGGACTCCATCTACCTGGCCGACCGCTCCGGCATCATCGCCGGCCACCAGGGCTGGACGGACCTCGCGCACATCATCGACTGGCTGTGCGAGCACTGGGACCAGCCCGACGAGGGCATCTGGGAGACCCGGGGCGGGCAGCGCAACTTCACCTACGGCCGGCTCCAGACCTGGATCGCGCTTGACCGCGCGATCCGGCTGGCCACCGCCCGCGGCCGCCCGGCCGACATCGCCCGGTGGACCGCCACCCGCGACGCGGTCTACACCCAGATCATGGAGCGCGGCTGGAATCCCAAGGTCGGCGCGTTCACCCAGCACTACGAGACCGAGGTGCTCGACTCCTCGCTGCTGATGATGCCGCTGCAGGGCTTCATCGCGCCCCACGACCCGCTGTGGCTGTCCACCCTGGCGGCCATGGACCGCGAGCTCGTCTCCGACAGCCTGGTCTACCGGTACAACCCGGCCGCCTCCCCCGACGGGCTGGCCGGCGACGAAGGCACGTTCTCCCTGTGCACGTTCTGGTATGTCGACGCGCTGGCCCGGTCCGGGCGGCTGGAGGAGGCCAGGCTGACCTTCGAGAAGATGTTCACCTATGCCAACCACCTGGGCCTGTTCTCCGAGGAGATCGGCAGCACCGGTGAGCAGCTCGGCAACTTCCCGCAGGCGTTCAGCCACCTGTCGCTGATCAGCGCCGCGATCAACCTCGACCGCCAGCTCGACCACGGCTCCGGCATCGCCAGGTAAGGCGATGTCCGAGCCGGGAAGGTAGCCGATGAACGTCGACCTGGCGCGGATCCAGTTCGCGTTCACGACGGTCAACCACTTCTTCTTCGTCCCGGTGACGATCGGGCTGGCGTTCCTGACCGCGCTGCTCCAGACGGCGTGGCACCGCAGCAGGCGTGATGAGTACCTGCGGCTGACCCGGTTCTTCGGCACTCTGCTGGTCATCAACGTGGCGATCGGCGTGGTGACCGGGCTGGTGCAGGAGTTCGAGTTCGGGATGAACTGGGGGCAGTACTCCCGGCTGGTCGGCAACATCTTCGGGGCCCCGCTGGCCATGGAGGGGCTGGCCGCGTTCTTCCTGGAATCGACGTTCCTGGGGTTGTGGCTGTTCGGCTGGGACCGGCTGCCGCGCCGGGTGCACCTGCTGACGATCTGGGCGGTCGCGCTGGGCAGCGCGCTGTCGGCGATGTTCATCCTGGCCGCCAACTCCTGGATGCAGCATCCGGTCGGCTATCAGATGGTGCAGGGCAAGCCGCAGCTGACCGACATCTGGGCGGTATTCACCAACCCGGTGTTCGTGTGGGGATACGCCAAGGTCCTGTTCGCCTCGCTGGTCACCGGGGCGATGGTGATGCTGGCGGTCTCCGCGTGGCAGCTGCGGCACGGCGGGGACCGGCCGGTGTTCACCCGGTCGGCCCGGATGGCGCTGATCGTGCTGGTCCCGGCGATCCTGCTGACCATGCTGGTGGGCGACGAGCTCGGGGTGATCGAGGGCCGGTACCAGCCGATGAAGATCGCCGCGGCCGAGGCGCAGTGGACCACCTGCCAGCCGTGCTCGTTCTCGCTGTTCCAGATCGGCGGCGGCAACAACGACCAGACCCCGACCGAGATCATCGCGATCCCGCACCTGCTGTCCCTGCTGGCCACCAACCACTGGAACGGCAAGGTCCAGGGGCTGACCCCGCTTCAGCAGCAGTACAGCAAGCAGTACGGACCGGGCAACTACGTGCCGAACGTGTTCATCCAGTACTGGGGCATGCGGGTGATGGCCTACCTGGGCGCCCTGACCCTGCTCATCTCGCTGTGGGGGCTGTGGGCGATCTGGCGGAAAACGCTGACTACCGCCCGGGTGTTCTTGTGGGTGGCGACCTGGGCCGCGGTGCTGCCGTTCGCCATGAACACCGCGGGCTGGTTCCTGACCGAGAGCGGCCGGCAGCCCTGGATCGTGCAGGGGCTCATGCTGACCAAGAACGGCATCTCCCCGACGGTCAGCGTGACCTGGCTATGGATCAGCCTGATCGGGTTCATCGTGCTGTACGGCACGCTCGGCACCGTGGACCTGGTCTTGATGCTGCGGTACTCGCGTGAGCAGTTGCCGCCTCCGCGCGAGCAGGCCGACGCGGACCTGCCCCTGCCCGCCGTCCAGTACTGAGGGGGCCTGATGAGCGCCTTCGTCCCGTTCTGGTTCGTCGTCATCGCGATCTTGTGGACCGGTTTCTTCGTCCTGGAAGGGTTCGACTTCGGCGTCGGCATGCTGCACAGCGTGGTCGGCCGGGACGAGGCCGAGCGGCGGGCCGCGATCAACACCATCGGGCCGCTGTGGGACGGCAACGAGGTCTGGCTTATCGTCGCCGGGGCGGCCATGTTCGCCGCCTTCCCGGGCTGGTACGCCACCATGTTCTCCGGCATGTACCTGGCCCTGGTGCTGCTGCTCGGCGCGCTGATCATCCGCGGGGTGGCGTTCGAGTACCGCGGCAAGCGGGACGCGGCCCGCTGGCGGACCACCTGGGACTGGGCGCTGACCGTGGGCAGCGTGCTGGCCCCGCTGCTGATCGGCATCGCGTTCGGCGACCTGCTGGCCGGGCTGCCCATCGATTCAGCGCAAAACTACACCGGATCGTTCTGGGATCTGCTCCAGCCCTACGCCGTCTTTACCGGAGTCACGTTCGTTCTCATCTGCCTGCTGCACGGCGCGACGTTCCTGTGCCTGAAGACCACCGGCGAGATGCACGAGCGGTCCCGCCGCGAGGCCCGCCGCGCGGCACCCCTGGCTGGCGCCGCCGTCATCGGCTTCATCATCTGGACCCACGTCACCGCCAGCACCACCTTCTTCCTCAACGTGATCGAGCTATTCGCCATCCTGGCCGTCATCGCCGCGATCTGGCTGGTCTACGCCCGCCGCGACGGGTTCGCGTTCGCCGCGACCACGCTCACCATCGCGTCCTGCATCCTGGCGGTCTTCACCGACCTGTACCCCAACCTGATGGTCTCCTCCACCAGCCCCGCCTACAACCTCACCGTGCACAACGCGGCGTCCAACCCGTACTCGCTCAAGGCGATGACCGTCGTGGTCGTCGTCTTCCTGCCCCTGGTGCTGCTCTACCAGGCCTGGACCTACTACGTCTTCCGCAGGCGGGTCAGCGCCAGTGACTTCGCCCCGATTCAGGAGAAACGAAATGTCCGACAAAGTTGACGCGCTGGTGATCTTCGGGGCGACCGGGGACCTGGCCAAGATAGAGACCTTCCCGGCGCTGGTCGGGCTGGTCAAGCGCGGCGTGCTGGACGTCCCCGTGGTCGGGGTGGCCAAGAGCGGCTGGGGCCTGGCGCAGTTCCGCGACTACGCGGCCGCGTCGCTGAAGCTCAACGGGATGGACCCGGCCGACCCGGACGCGGTCAAGATGCTGAACCTGCTGCGGTACGTAGACGGCGACCTCGGCGACGAGGCCACCTACAAGGCCATGTCCGACGAGATCGGCGCCGGCCAGAAGGTGCTGTTCTACATGGAGGTTCCGGCCCAGCTGTTCGGGCGGATCGCGCAGGGCATCGCCGGAGCCGACCGGGCGCGCAACGCCCGGGTCATGGTGGAAAAGCCGTTCGGCACCGACCTGGCCTCCTCCCGTCAGCTGAACGACACCATGCACCGGTACTTCAGCGAGGAGGCGATCTTCCGGGTCGACGACTGGCTGGCCTTCGACCCGGTGGAGAACGTGCTGTTCGTCCGGTTCGCCAACTCGGTGATCGAGCCGCTGCTGAACCGGAACTACGTGCACTCCATCCAGATCACCATGTCCGAGGCGTTCGACGTCGCCGATCGCGGCCGGTTCTACGACCGGACCGGCGCGATCCGCGACGTCCTGCAGAACCACATGCTGCAGGTACTGGCCACCGTGCTGGCCGAACCGCCGTCCGGCGCGGGCCTGGCCGGCTGGCGGGACGCCAAGCACGCCGCGATCAGCGCGCTGAGCCCGCTGACCCCGGAGAACACCATCCGTGGCCAGTACGAGGGCTACCACCAGGTCGACGGTGTCGCCTCCGGCTCGACAGTGGAGACCTACGTCGCGGTCAGGCTGACCGCCGATACCTGGCGCTGGGCCGGGGTGCCGATCGTGATCCGGGCGGGCAAGACCATGCCGGTCACCGCGACCGAGGTCACCATCACGTTCAAGGACCCGCCGCACGACGTGTTCGGGATCGAGCCGGAACGTCCCGGCGACAACCTGGTCTTCCGGATCTGGCCCGAGACCGCGGTCAGCATGACCCTGCAAGGGAAGAAGCCCGGCGCCGGCTGGGAGCCGCTGGCCGAGCAGATGTCGTTCGCCCAGCAGCCCGGGGCGGACATCCGGCCCTACGACCGGCTGATCGGCGCGGCGCTGGACGGGGACCGCTGGCTGTTCGCCCGCCAGGACACCGTCGAATCCGCCTGGCAGATCGTCGACCCGGTGCTCGGCGACGTGGTGCCGGTGCATCCCTACGCCCGGGGCAGCTGGGGCCCGAAGGAAGCCGACCGGCTGCTGCCCGGCCGGGACACCTGGCACGACCCGGCGGGCTGACCCGGCCGGGCCATGCGGGCTGTCGACCCGAGGCTGCTCACGCATGCGCGGGCAGCCAGGAGCTACCTGATCGTCACCGTGCTGCTCGGCCTGGCCGTGACCGGATTGATCGTGGCCCAGGCGGCCCTGCTGGCCCGCGCGCTGGCGGGCGCCGCGCGCGGCACCGGGGCGGCGGCCCTGGCCGGGACCCTGCTGGTGCTGCTCGGCGTGGTGGTGACCCGGGGCGCCGCGGCCTTCGGGGGGGAGGTCGCGGCGTTGCGGGCCGCCGCCCGGGTCAAGTCCCAGCTGCGGCGCAAGCTGACCGGGCACTGCCTGCGGCTAGGCCCGGCCTGGCTCGGCGGGCAGCAGCCCGGCCAGATCGCCGCCCTGGCCACCAGGGGCCTGGACGGGCTGGACCCTTACTTCGCCCGGTACCTGCCCCAGCTGGTGCTGTCGGTGCTGGTCCCGGCGGCGGTGCTGGCCACGGTGACCGTCACCGACCCGATCTCCGGCCTGGTGATCGCGGTGACCTTGCCGCTCATCCCGCTGTTCGCGGTGCTGGTGGGCCTGCATACCAAGGCGGCCACGCGCCGTCAGTGGCGGCTGCTGGCCCAGCTGTCCGGGCATTTCCTCGACGTCGTGCAGGGCCTGCCCACGCTCAAGGCATTCGGCCGGGCCAAGTTCCAGGAGCAGGTGATCGCCACCGTCACCGAGCAGCACCGCTCTACGGCCATGGCCACGCTGCGGGTGGCGTTCTTGTCCGCGCTGGTGCTGGAGCTGTCCGCGGCCCTGGCCACGGCCCTGGTCGCGGTCGAGACCGGACTGCGGCTGCTGTACGGCCACCTGCCGTACCAGGCCGCGCTGCTGGTGCTGCTGCTCACTCCGGAGGCCTACCTGCCGCTGCGGGCCGTCGCCGCCCAGTACCACGCCAGCGCCGAGGGCGCCGCCGCCGCCGGCAGCGTCTTCGAGATCCTGGAGACCCCGGTGCAGGCCCCTCCCCGCACCGGGGTGGCCAGCACTGCGCCGGCCGGGCCCCGGACGCCGGTTCCCGACCTGCACACGGCCACGATCAGAATGAACGAGGTCGCTGTTACCTATCCGGGCCGCGATCAGCCGTCGCTGGCCGGACTCAGCCTGGCCATCAGCCCCGGCGAGCTGATCATGCTCACCGGGCCGAGCGGAGCGGGCAAGACCACGCTGCTGACGCTGCTGCTGCGATTCTCCGAGCCGACGTCCGGGACCGTCCGCGCCGGCCGGGCCGACCTCGCCGCCGTCCCCGTCGACGCGTGGCGCGCCCAGATCGCCTGGGTCCCGCAGCATCCGCGGCTGTTCGGCGGCTCGGTGGCCGGCAACATCGCCCTCGGCCAGCCCGGCGCCTCCCGGGCCGCCATCGAGGACGCCGCCCGGCTGGCGGGCGCGGCGGCGTTCATCGAGGCGCTCCCGCGCGGCTACGACACGCTGCTCGGTGAGCGGGCGGCCGAGCTGTCGGCCGGGCAGCGGCAGCAGCTCGCCCTGGCCCGGGCGTTCCTGCGCGATGCCCCGCTGCTGCTGCTCGACGAGCCCACCGCCCACCTGGCCCCGGCCGCCGCCGCGGCGATCGACCGCGTTATCCGCGGGCCGCTGGCCGGCCGCACGATCATCGTGGCCACCCACCGGCCCGCGGGCGTCGCCGGCGCCAGCCAGGTCATCAGCCTGGACGGCCGGCGCGCGGAGACCGCGTCCCGGCCGGCCGACGCGCTCGTCGTGGCGGCCGGCTCATGACCGCGCCCGTGACCGGCGGCCTGCCCCGGGACGGGCGGCCCGCGCTGCTGCGGCTGCTGGCGATGGCCGGGCCGCTGCGCGGCCGGCTGCTGTTCGCGGTGGCGGCCGGGGCCGCCGCCACCGGCTGCGGCGTCGGCCTGCTCGCCGTCTCCGGGTTCCTGCTGGCCCGGGCGTCCCAGCACCCCGCCATCATCGCGATCTCGGTCGCCGTGGTCGCGGTCCGCGCGCTGTCCATCGGCCGCGGCGTGTCCCGGTACCTGGAGCGGCTGGCCTCCCACGACGTGGCCTTCCGGGTGCTGGCCCAGGTCCGGGTGGCGATCTGGCGGCGGCTCGAGGCGCTGGCCCCGGCCGGCCTGGCGCTGTTCCGGTCCGGGGACCTGCTGGCCCGGCTGGTCTGCGACGTGGATGCGACCCAGGACCTGTTCATCCGCGGCCTCACCCCCGCGCTGACGGCCGTCCTGGTCGGCGGCGGGGCGGTGACCGTATGCCTGTTCATCCTGGCCCCGGCCGCCGCCGTGCTCGCCGCCGGGCTGCTGACCGCGGGCATCGGCGTGCCGCTGGCGGCGGCGGCCGTGTCCCGCCGGGCCGCCCGCGCGGCCGCGCCCGCCCGCGGCCGGCTCGCCGCCACCATCACCGATCTCCTCGACGGGGCAGCCGACCTGCACGCCTTCGGCGCCGCCGACGCCGCGCGGGCCGCCGCGGACGCGACCGACGCCGAGCTGACCCGGCTTGAGGGCCGGACCGCGGCGGCCTCGGCGCTGGGCACCGGGCTGATGAGCTTGCTGTCCGGCCTGACGCTGTGGGCGGTGCTGCTGCTGGGCGTCGCCGCCACCGGGACCGGCGAGCTCACCCGGGTGCCGCTGGCGGTCCTTACCCTCACCGCGCTGGCCGCGTTCGAGGCGGTCACCGCCTTGCCGGCCGCCGCCCTCCAGCTCGGCCAGGCCCGGGTCGCCGCGGAAAGGATCGCTGCCGTCACCGACGCGCCCGACCCAGTCCGCGCTCCGCGCCGTCCGCGGGCGCTGCCGCCTGCCCCGTTCGTTATCAAGCTCTTCGAGGCCACCGTGCGGTACCGGCCGGACGGGCCGCCCGCCCTGGACCGGGTCAGCCTGGACCTGCCGCCCGGGCGGCGGGTCGCGCTGGTCGGCGCCAACGGGGCCGGCAAGTCCACCCT
>Ga0335083_10005654_pt1 | contig 15744 bp, 13 predicted proteins | sample Lox_Sample_42_FD_206716 | JGI IMG/M metagenome (GOLD analysis project Ga0335083, IMG submission 206716) | Soil microbial communities from Loxahatchee National Wildlife Refuge, Florida, United States - Lox_Sample_4.2 | ecosystem: Environmental > Terrestrial > Soil > Wetlands | place: USA... | reverse complement strand
ACCCGGATATCGACCTTCAACTCGGCCTGACCGACCGCCCCGTCGACCTGCTGCAGGAAGGCGTGGATTGCGTCGTGCGCGTAGGCGCGCTGCAGGATTCTTCGCTGGTCGCGCGGCGTATCGGCCTCTTCGAAGGCGTGTCGTGCGCCGCGCCCTCGTATCTGGAGCGCCACGGCACGCCGCAAACGCTCGAGGATCTGACCGAACATCGCGCCGTGAATTACTTTTCGTCGCGCACGGGGCGTGTGATCGACTGGGCCTTTCTCGTGGATGGCAAGGAAGTCGAGGTCAAGCTCAAGAGCATGGTCTCGGTAAATGACGCGGACGCCTACGTGACGTGCGGCATCGAAGGCTTCGGGCTGATTCAGGGGCCACGTTACATGGTGCTGCCGCACCTGAAGTCGGGCGCGCTGGTCGAGGTGCTGCCCGATTTCAAGCCACTTCCCATGCCGATCTCGGCTGTGTATCCGCATAGCCGCCATCTGTCACCGAAAGTGCGCGTGTTCGTCGACTGGATCGCCGAAGTCTTCGACCGTTGCCCGCTCTTGAGCGGCCGCGCATCGCTCGACAAGGCCTGCACGATGCGCACGCCTGAAGAGCGCGAGAACGCACCAGCCCTCGAAACGCCCGTCATTTCGGAGTGGGCCGCATAGCGTCCAGCATCGCCTCACCGCCCTCCCAAGCCGCATCCGCAAGGCTTTTGCGGGTGCGGCGCAGCGATTGTTCCGGATTTTCGACAATTCCTTTCGCGTTGCGACTGTTTATCGCGCTCGCTCGCGCAACTACATTTGCTCCTGTCGCCGCAGCGGATCTCCTTCTGGCCCGCACACACGGCGCCCTTATATCAGGAATCAGGAGCAGATCATGAAACGCACTCTCGCAACCGCTATTGGCGCCACACTGGTTCTCTCACTCGCGGCGAGCGCATCGGCTTTCGCGCAAACCGCCAGCAGCGCCCCGAAAACGCGCGCCGAAGTGAAGGCCGAGATCGTCGCTGCCTATCGCGACGGCACGCTGCCCTCGCTCAACAAGACGAGCTACCCCGAGCAAAGCCTGATCGGCCGCACCCAGGCGCAACGCATCGCGCTGCAGGAAAGCCACGCCAATGCCGCTGCGCGCGTCGCGCAAGCTGGCGAATAAGGCTGCAGGGCACATCGACATTTCCCCTGCAAGACGAAAAACGTAGGAGTCCGACATGAACCAGACCGTACCGTCCGAACTCGACACCTGGGATAACACCACGCCCGTGTGGACGCCGTTTCGCCACTGAAGCGCGCGTGTAGATGTGAAAAGGCCCGACGGCTTCGAAACCGTCGGGCCTTGGCTCATTTCAGCTCATTGTGCAGTCCGGATTTATCGATTCACGAAATCCGGTTCGAAGAACACCCAGCGCACGAGAGGAAAGCGCGCCTGCAGCGCGGCTTCGATCTCGTTGATCGCCTCGACCATCGTGCGGCTGTGATCGTAGTCGATCATCTCGCACTGCACCGCGACCACGACTTCCTTGCCCCACTGCAGCGTGATGAGATTGATGATGGCGCGAATTTCGGGCCGCGCGCGCAGGAACCCCTCGATATCGCGGCGCATTTCCGGGCTCGCCGATTCGCCCACGATCATCGACTTCACTTCGCGCGCGATGAACCAGGCGATCAGCATGAGCAGTACGCCCACGCCAATCGAGCCGCACGCGTCCCATACCGGATTGCCCGTGATGACTGTGGCCAGCACGGCGGCGAATGCGATGGCGAGGCCCGCCAGCGCCGCGATATCTTCGCCGGCCACGACGAGCAGATCAGATTCGCGTGTTTCGCGCGCCCAGCGCCACAAGGATTTCGTGGGCGCGCCCTTGCGGATTTCGCGCATCGCGCCGTAGAGCGAAAACGCCTCGAGCACGACGGAAACGCCGAGCACCACTAGCGCCACATACACGAACTGGAGCGGCTCGCGCAAGATCAGGCGATGAATGCCCTCGTACACCGAGAACGCACCGCCCACGAAGAACAGCAACAGCGCGACGAGCAGCGCGTAGAAGTTGATCGCGCGACCCGAACCCATCGGGTGCAACGGTGAGGGCGGTTCGCGCGACTGGCGCAGCCCGAGCAACAGCAGCAGTTGATTGCCGCAGTCGGCGGTGGAGTGAATCGCTTCGGCGAACATCGACCCCGAGCCGGTGAATACCGCGGCCGCGTACTTGCAGATCGCAATGCCGAGGTTCGCAGCGAGCGCGTAGAAGATGGCTTTGCGCGATTCTCCGCTCATACGGCCTCGACGCGTGCCGGGCCTTCGCTCACCTCTCCAATTGCGCGTGCGTCGTCGAAGCCTTGCGCGCGGAAGATCGCCAGCACCTCTTCCACGCTCTGCGGCGCGCAGGCAACGAGCAGGCCGCCCGAGGTCTGCGGGTCGGTGAGCAGCGTGCGCGCGCTTTCGGGCAGGTTCGGCGCGAGCGTCACGGCCTCGCCGTACGAGGCCCAGTTGCGGCCCGATGCGCCCGTATAGATGCCCTCGGCCACGAAGGCCTCCACGCCCGGCAGCCAAGGCAGGTCGGCATAGCGCACGCGTGCCGTGAGATTCGCGCCGCGCGCGATTTCGAGCGTGTGGCCAAGCAGGCCAAAGCCCGTCACGTCGGTCATCGCGTGCACGCCAGGCAGTTCGGCCAGCGCCGTGCCCGGCTTGTTGAGCATTGTCGCGGCGGCCACCATCGCCTTGTAGCCGTTGTCGTCGAGCCGATCCTTCTTGAGCGCCGCCGAGAGCACGCCCACACCGAGCGGCTTGCCGAGCACGAGCACGTCGCCGGCGCGCGCCGATGCGTTGCGCTTCACGCGCTCAGGATGCACCACGCCGAGCGCCGCGAGCCCGTAGATGGGCTCCACCGAATCGATCGAATGTCCGCCCGCCACGGGAATGCCCGCTGCCGCGCACACGTCCTCGCCGCCGCGCAGCACCTGCGCGATCACGTCGTGCGGCAGAACGTTGATGGGCATGCCCACGAGCGCGAGTGCGAGGATCGGCTTGCCGCCCATCGCGTAGACGTCCGAGAGCGCGTTGGTCGCGGCGATGCGGCCGAAGTCGTACGGATCGTCGACGATCGGCATGAAGAAGTCGGTGGTCGCGACGATGGCCTGCTCGTCGTTGAGCTTGTAGACGGCCGCGTCGTCGGCAGTTTCGGTGCCGACCAGCAGGTTCGGAAACGCGGTGGTGAGCGGCGTGCTGCGCGCGAGCAGCGCCGAGAGCACGCCCGGCGCGATCTTGCAGCCGCAGCCGCCGCCATGCGAGAGGCTCGTGAGGCGCGGCACAGCGGCGCTGATTGCGTTGTTGTCGTTCATGTCGGGAATCGTCCTGAAAGTGCCGGATTGACGCTTCGTATTATGGATCAATCGCCGGCAGGACGATGCGGGCGGCGGGCGGCTGCCGCGTGCCGGGGTTTGCTCAGACGCTCCCGGCGGCGGCCGTCGCGGTGGCGTCGCCCGCGTGGAGGGCGTCCGCGAGCCATTGGGGATCGTCGTGAGGCAGGTCATGCCCCGCCCACGGATGCTCAACGTGCGGCGCACCCCACGCGCGCGCGAGCCGCGCCGAGCAAACGGGATTCACGAGCCGGTCGCCGCGCGACGACACCACGAGCAACGCGCAGCGCGGCACGTCGCGCACCGTGTAGCGTGCGGCGGCGGCCAGCTGGCGCAGCGCGTTCGCGCGGCTCACGGCCGCGCTCGCGCGGATCGCGCGCCATGTCGCGAGGTCCGCCGCGAGCGTGTCGCGCCGCGCGCAGGTGAGGCCGTGGATCAGCGTTTCGGCAATGCCCTCGGCGTCGCGGCCGTCCCAGTGGTGCGCCACGCGTACGAGCACGGGCCAGGCGGTGGGCCGCAAACGCTCCGGCATGCGGCTATATGGCCGCATACTCGTATTCACGAGCACGAGCCGCTCGATCTCTTCTGGGTAGCGCAGCGCCCACGAAGTCGCCACCATGCCGCCCAGCGACATCGCCAGCACGCGGTACGGCGCGCGCGCGCCGCGTCGCCGCGCCTCGGCGCGCAGCGCGTCCACGTAGGCATCGACCGCGAGCGGCGAGCGCGTATGCACTTGCGCGCCATTGCCCGGCAGGTCGATGGGCAGAACGCCGTCGCGCGCGGCGAGCAGCGTTGCGAACGCGCCCCAGTGCCGCGACTCGCGCGTGAGCCCACGCAGCAGGATCCACGGTTCGCTCATGCGCCCGGCCTGCGATACCAGTGCCCGATCGCGCTTTGCAGCACCTGCTCGCGCGTCACGCCCTCGGGCAGCCAGCGCGGCGCCGAGTACGCGGCGCGCGTGAGGAACTCGAACAGGTTCGCATGCCGACGCAAGACACGCGCCGTGCGATGCTGCATCACCGGATTGAACATGCCCTGGCGCGAGAAGAGCTGCCGAGGGTTCTTCTTGATCCACAACCACGAGCCCAGCTCGAGCGTGAGCGGCAGGAAGATGTTCTCGGCAGGCGCGCGATCGTATGCGCAATCCCACAGGTCGCCATGCAGCAGATACTGATGGCTCTGCGGCTCGAAGGTATAGCCGTGATGCGGATGCGCGCGCTCGAACATCGTCTTGAGTACGTACATTTCGGGCAAGTGGCGCATGAGCCGGCGCGTGCGCGCGTACGGAAACCAGATGCTGTCGCTCCAGCCGTAGCCAGAATGGCAGTCGAGTGCGAACGAGAGCGGCCGGCACGAGAGTTCTTCGTCGACGATCTTCAGCAGCGCCTTCGCCTCGATCTCCATGGGCGCCCCGCGCCTGCCGCGATACCACGGCAGCCAGGAGCCGACGCGCTGGCCGCCCGCGAGAAAGGGCACGTGCTCGTCGGCGTCCTGCGGCGCGTTACGCATGAGGTCCACGCCGTTCGGGTTCGCGCGCGTGGCGAGCCACATGCCGCCGGGATTGAGGATGGGCACGAACACGATACGCACGGATTCGAGCTGGCGCATAAGCAGTTCGTCCCACGCAAGACGCCCCAGCAGCGCGCGCATGTAGTCGAGCACGAGTTGCGAGCCGATGCGCTCGAGCCCGTGAATGCCGCCGAAAAAACCGATGCCGGGCGCCGCGGGATCGCGCGAACCGATCGCCGCCACGTGGAGCGGAAACGCGCGGCCGCGGACCTCGATTTCGCCCTCGCTGCGGATATCGAACCAGCGTGCGCCGGCATCGAGGATCGCCTTGAGGTCCTCGTATTCCGCGAAGCTGTCGGGTAGGAAGCTCAGTGCCTGCATGGCGCCGGGATTCGTCGCTCGTTCGGATCGGGGCCGTTACGCGCGGCCACATTGTCTACAACTGCCTGGGTGCTTGCCGCTTGTGTCAGCAATAAGTCGGCAAAACCGGGGACACCACATGCGTTGCCACCCAATATAGCCGTTTCCGCCGACATTGCGCGTGACAGATATTTGCCGTCATGTACGTGTCACATCACGCGTGTCGATTTTCCCGGTCAACAGCGTGCGAGACGTGTAGTCGTCTAGACGTCGCGATGCCTTCACTCAACCGTCACAGTCGCTTCCTAGAATGAGCCCTCGACTTCACCTGCGACGGATTGTTATGGACGCCATACGCATCGAGCGCCTCTCGAAAAGCTTCGACCGTGACCGCAAAGCGCTCGACGAAATCAACCTGCGCATCGGCGAGGGCGAGATGGTCGCGCTGATCGGCGCATCGGGCTCGGGCAAATCGACGCTGCTGCGTCATATCGCGGGCTTCACGGCTTCCGACCCGCAGCCTTCGCGCATCGACATTCTCGGCCGTCCGATCCAGCAGGACGGGCGCATCGTGCGCGAGGTGCGCCGCATTCGCCGCGACATCGGCTTCGTGTTCCAGCAGTTCAACCTCGTGAATCGCCTCACGGTCGAAACCAACGTGCTGATCGGCGCGCTTTCGCGGCTGCCGCTGTGGCGCCGCCTCACGGGCCGCTTTCCGCGCGCCGAGCGCGAGTTGATGCTCGCGGCGCTCGGCGAAGTGGGCATCGCCCACAAGGCCGCGGAACGCGCCGCGAATCTCTCGGGCGGCCAGCAGCAGCGTGCGGCGCTCGCACGCGCGCTCGTGCAGCGCGCGCGCCTCATTCTCGCCGACGAACCGATCGCCTCGCTCGACCCCGAATCGTCGCGCCGCGTCATGGACATGCTGCGCATGCTGAACCGCGATCACGGCCTCACGGTGGTCGTTTCGCTGCACCAGGTGGACATCGCCATGCAGTATTGCCCGCGCACCGTCGCGCTGCGCGATGGGCGCGTGGTGTACGACGGCCCTTCGTCCGCGCTCACGCCCGCCCTGCTGCAACAGCTCTACGGCGCCGCGGCGCGCGAACTGCTCGAACCCGATGCCGCGGCGCCCGCTGCCCCGCGCTTCGGCGCACAGCCGCGCGCGGCCTGAACAAACATCCCCCCTCAACCCGTAACGTTTCCTCTCACCAAGGACCGCCCCACATGAAACTGCTTCGCTCCATGCTCTCCTGGTGTGCCGCCGGCACCGTTGCGTTCGCCTCGCTCGGCGCCGCGACCGCTCACGCGGAAGACCTCAACTTCGGCATCATCTCGACGGATTCTTCAGCAGTGCTCAAGCAACGCTGGCAGCCGTTCATCGACGACCTGAACCACCAGACCGGCCTGAACGTGAAGGCGTTCTTCGCCACCGACTACTCGGGCATCATCGAAGCGATGCGCTTCAACAAGGTGCAGATCGGCTATTTCGGCAACGCTTCCGCGATGCAAGCCGTGGACCGCTCGAATGGCGAAATCTTCGCAAAGGTGCTCTACACGAACGGCGACACGGGCTACAAGTCGGTGCTCATCACGAACGTAAACAGCCGCGTGAAGACGCTCGACGATGTGTTCAAGAATACTAAGGATCTCACGCTCGGCTGGGGCGACCCCAACTCGACCTCGGGCACGCTCATTCCGGGCTACTACCTTTTCGCGCAGCACGGCGTTTCGGTGAACGGGTCGAACTTCAAGACCGTGCTGCCTTCGAGCCATGAAGCGAACCTGCTCGCCGTGGTGAACAACAAGGTGGACATCGCCACCAACAACACCATCGAGCTCTCCACGCTCCAGCAGAAGCACCCGGACCGTTTCGCCCAGGTGCGCGTGCTGTGGACCTCGCCGCTCATCGCGTCCGACCCGCTCGTGTACCGCAAGGACCTGCCTGAAGCGACCAAGCAGAAGCTGCGCGACTTCTTCTATCACTACGCGAAGACCGACCCGCGCGAGAAGAAGATCATGGCCGACATCACCGGCTACGCAGGCTTCGCGCCCGCCACCGACGAGCAGCTGCTGCCGATCCGCCAGATCGCGCTGTTCCAGCAGAAAGAGAAGATCGCCGCCGACACCCATCTCTCCGACGAAGACCGCAAAAGCCAGATCGCGGCCATCGACGCGAAGATCGGCGCGCTCGCTTCCTCCGCGAAACAGTAATGGGCGCGATGGATTTCGACAGCTCACGCGCAGCACCGCACGGCGAAGGCACGGGGCACGCCGGTGCAGCGGCGGTGGCTCCGGTGGCTCCGGTAGCCACGATGGCCCCGGCGGCTCCGGCCGCCGCCGCCGCGCCACAGCCGGCAGCGCGCCATGCCGCGCCTGGCCCAGCACCGGGCGTACACGCCGGCAAACGCAGCTGGTCGTCGCTCGTGCTCTGGGCCATCGTCTTCGTGCTGCTCGGCGTGGCCTGGCGGGGCGCCGACATGCGTCCGCTCGACCTCTTCTCCGACTCCGCGAACATGGGCACGTTTGCGCGCGGCTTCTTCCCGCCCGACTTCACGGAATGGCGCACCTACGTGCAGGAAATGTGGGTGACGCTGGCGGTCGCGCTGTGGGGCACGGCGCTCGCCATCGTCTGCGCGGTGCCGTGCGGGTTGATGTCGGCGCACAATCTCGCGCCCAACTGGGTCCTGCACCCCATGCGCCGATTGATGGACGCCTGCCGCGCCATCAACGAGATGGTGTTCGCCATGCTGTTCATCGTCGCCGTGGGGCTCGGGCCGTTCGCCGGCGTGCTCGCCTTGTGGGTCCACACCACGGGCGTGCTCGCGAAGCTGTTCGCGGAAGCCGTCGAGGCCATTGATCCGCGCCCCGTGGAAGGCGTGCGCGCCACGGGCGCCTCGCCGCTCGACGAGATCATCTACGGTGTGCTGCCCCAGGTCATGCCGCTGTGGATCTCGTACGCGCTCTACCGCTTTGAGTCGAACGTGCGCTCGGCGATGGTGGTGGGCATGGTGGGCGCGGGCGGCATCGGCGTCGTGCTGTACGAGGAGATCCGCTCGTTCGACTACCCGCAAACCTGCGCCGTCCTCATCATGGTGATCGCCGTGGTCACGGCCATCGATCTCATCTCCGCGCGGCTGCGCGCACGCGTGATCTGACGTGATCTGACGTAATGCGACGCAGCGTTCGGGCGTTGCGTCCTCGTTCTGCGCGTATCCTGTCGCGCGAGCCATAACCGAACGCTTTGCGCGTATCCCGTCGCGCGAGCCATAACCGAACGCTTATAAAACGGCTCGCGCCATCCCCTTTTTCTGGCAATTTGTGGCGATTTGTGGCAATTGTGCGGATTCGGTGGAATAATCACTTTCTTGCGGCTGCAACGGCCCGCCCCTCTTCCAACCCGTTCGATTCGCAACCCCGATGGCTAGCTTCGTCGTCCTGCTGGTCCTGCTTTCGGCGCTCATGCACGCGAGCTGGAACGCCTTCCTTCATCTCTCGGGCGACCGCCTCTGGCTGCTCGGCATGTTCTCGGTGCCGTACCTTGCCGTGAGCGCGATCGGCGTGTGCGTGCTGCCGCTGCCCGCGCAGGCAAGCTGGCCGTACATCGCGGCTTCTGTGGTACTGGAGTTCGCGTATTGCTTCACGCTGATCCGCGCCTATCGCAGCGGCGATTTCGGGCAGATCTACCCGATCGCGCGCGGGCTCTCCCCGCTGCTCGTGTTCGTCGGCGCGCTCGTGTTCGCGGGCGAAGACCTGCACGCGCTCGCGGCGACGGGCGTCGCGCTCGTCTCGCTCGGCATCATGTCGCTCGCCTTCCGCCGCGGCATGCGCTTTTCAGGCGAGAGCGTGCCGTATGCGCTGCTCACGGGCCTTTTCATCGCGATGTACTCCGTCATCGACGGGCTCGGCGCGCGCCTTGCCGGCAACGCGCTCAGCTACATCATGTGGGTGTACCTGCTCTGGAACATTCCGCAGTTTCTCGTGGTCTGCAAGCTGCGCGGCGGCGTGGCGCAGATGTTCACGTCAAAGTCGGCGGTCGCGCGCGGCATGCTCGCCGGCGTGCTCGCGCTCACGGCCTACTGTCTAGTGATCGAGGCGTTCCGCTTCTTGCCTATCGCGATGGTGTCCGCGCTGCGCGAGCTCTCGTCGATCTTCGCCGTGCTGATCGGCTGGCTCTTCATGAACGAGAAGCTCACCACGCGCCGCATGGTGGCGTGCGCGCTCGTGACCTGCGGGGCGGTGCTGATCCGGCTGTGACGCTATGCGGCGTGACGAGCCCCCGCACCGCAAGGCACGGCACGGCACGGCACGGCTCACGCTAACGCCGGCAAGGTCGTGTCGATGGCCTCGGCGAGCGTCTCGAACGCCGGCGCGATTTCCTCGTCGGGCACGCACGCATAGCCGATCAACAAACCCGGGGCGGCCCGCTCGCGCGCCGAGTAATACCCCGAAAGCGGCCGCACGACGATGTTGCGCGCGAGCGCGGCCTCGGCCACCGCGCGGTCGTCGCTGCCTTCTGGCAGCTGCATCACGACGTGCAGGCCGGCATCGCCGCCCATCGCGGGCAGCGCGTCGCCGTAACGGCGCGCGACGGCGTCGAGCAGCACCTGGCGACGCTGGCCGTAGAGCGCGCGCATCTTGCGGATATGCGAGGTGAAATGCCCTTCGGCGATGAACTCGGCGAGCACGGCCTGCTGCAGCAATTGGCCCTCGCGGTAAAGCTCGGCGCTCGCGGTCGCGAAGCTTTCCGCCAGCGCTTCCGGCGCGACGAGATAGCCCACGCGCAAGCCCGGAAACAGCGTCTTGCCGAAGCTCCCCACGTAGATCACCTGCCCCGCCGTATCGAGCCCCTGCAATGACGCGAGAGGGCGGCTGCCGTAGCGGAACTCGCTGTCGTAATCGTCCTCGATGATCCAGCACTGATGCTGGCGCGCGTACTCGAGCAGCATGCGGCGGCGCGCGAGGCTCATCACCATACCGAGCGGATATTGATGCGAAGGCGTGACGAGTATTAGCCGCGGCGGCGGCGCGGCGAAGTCGGCGGGCGACGGGTTGAGCCCTTCGCTGTCCACGGCGATCGGGCGCGCATCGAGGCCCGAGACGTGCAGCACGCTGCGCACGCCCCAGTAGCACGGGTCCTCGGTCCAGATGGTGTCGCCGGGGTCGGAAAGCAGACGCACGGCAAGGTCCACCGACTGGTGAATGCCCGTCGTGATGATGATCTGCTCCGGCGAGCAGCGCACCGAGCGCGACGTGCGCAGATAGTCGGCCAGCACGTGGCGCAGCAGCGCGAGGCCGCCGCCGGGCGCGTAGGTCAGCAGGTCGGGGCGCAGGCGGCGCCAGTACTTGTTGTGCAGGCGCGTCCAGACGCGCGCCGGGAAACGCGAGACATCGGGCACCCCGGGCATGAAGGCGCCTCCCTGGCGCTTCGAAACGCCCGCGCCCGCGATCAGGCGCGCGCCGCGCGCGGAGAGCGCGCGAGCCGTCGCACGCTGCGGGTGTGCAGGGGCGATGGAGTCGGCCTGCTGCCCGCGCGCGGGCGTCGTCGTGGCGGCACCCCCTATCGTCGCGCCGGCGCCGCCCGTGCCTTCGGTCAACGCTCCGTCGGCGCGCAGGTCTTGGCTGTTAGTTGCGATTCGATCCGACTGCAGCGTTAGTATTGGCCCTACCTTGCCTACGTTTTTTGCCATTTTCACAGAGCCAATTTCCGCGGCCCCGACGATCTCGTCCGGCGACGTATCGGCCACGAAGGTTCCGCGCCCTGTCGCCGAAGTCACATAGCCTTCGAGCACCAATTGCTCGTAGACCTGCGTGACGGTATTGCGCGCAATGCCCAGTTCGGCCGCCAGCAGCCGCGACGACGGCACCCGCGCCCCGGCCGGCAATTCGCGCGAAAGGATGGCCTGCTGCAGCAGCTTGTGCAGCTGCCGGTAGACCGGCTGACCGCTCCCGCGCTCGAGCCGTTGGGCCAGCCAGTCTGACAGGACACTCGCACGCATCGAAATTGGCTCCTATGAATTTATCTGAATGGCTCTGAAATTTAGAGCCAAACGTGAGTATAGTCGCGACATGGACTGCCTGCTGGTCCGCCAACCAATCCGAGAACCGACTGATTCCGAAGGAGATGAACGTGAGCAAGAACGCCGATCTGCTGAGCCGCAAGGACGCCATTACCCCGCGCGGCGTGGGCGTGATGTGCAACTTCTACGCCGAGCGCGCCGAGAACGCGGAGCTGTGGGACGTGGAAGGCCGCCGCTTCATCGACTTCGCAGCTGGCATCGCCGTGTGCAACACGGGCCACCGCCATCCGAAGATCGTGGCCGCGATCAAGGAACAGCTCGAGCGCTTCACGCACACCGCCTACCAGATCGTTCCCTACGAGTCGTATGTCTCGCTGGCCGAGAAGATCGCCAGGCGCGCGCCGGGCAGCTTCGCCAAGAAGGCCGCGTTCTTCACGACCGGCGCTGAAGCCGTCGAAAACGCCGTGAAGATCGCGCGCGCCCATACCGGCCGCCCGGGTGTCATCGCCTTCGCGGGCGGCTTCCATGGCCGCACGTTGATGGGCATGGCGCTGACCGGCAAGGTCGCCCCGTACAAGCTCGCGTTCGGCCCGTTCCCGGCCGACGTCTACCACGCCCCGTACCCCAACTCGGTCCACGGCATCAGCACGGCTGATTCGCTCAAGCACATCGAGATGCTGTTCAAGGCCGACATCGATCCGAAGCGCGTTGCCGCGATCATCTTCGAACCGGTTCAGGGCGAAGGCGGCTTCTACCAGGCACCGGCCGACTTCGTGCGCGGCCTGCGCAAGATCTGCGACACGCACGGCATCCTGCTGATCGCCGACGAAGTGCAGACGGGCTTCGCACGCACCGGCAAGCTGTTCGCGATGGAGCACTACGACGTGGCGCCGGACCTCATGACGATCGCCAAGAGCCTCGCAGGCGGCATGCCGCTCTCGGGCGTGGTGGGCCGCGCGGAAGTCATGGATGCGCCAGCGCCCGGCGGCCTCGGCGGCACCTATGCAGGCAACCCGCTTGCGGTCGCATCGGCGCATGCGGTGATCGAGATCATCGAAGAAGAAAAGCTCTGTGAGCGCGCGACAAAGCTCGGCGACAAGCTCAAGGCCCGACTCAACGCGATGAAGACCGAAGTGCCGCAGATCGCCGACGTGCGCGGCCCCGGTGCCATGAACGCAGTCGAGTTCTGCAAGCCCGGCACGAGTGAAGCCGACGCCGACTTCACGAAGCGCGTGCAAACCGCCGCGCTCAATCGCGGCCTGCTGCTGCTCGTTTGCGGCGTGTACTCGAACGTCGTGCGCTTCCTGTTCCCGCTGACGATCCAGGACAACGTGTTCGACGAAGCGCTCGCGATCCTCGAAGAGTCGGTCAAGGAAGCAGTGGGCGTGCCGGCGTAAGCCTCGGCGCCCCTCATCGCTCCTTTATGCAAACCAGGCCCGGCGCGCGGCGCGCGGGCCATCCACGTGACGGCACACCGGCGCTTGCCGCTGTGCCGTTCGTCGTTCTGCGCCCCCGCCTCGCACGGGGACGCCTGTCCGGAGTTCAAGCATGAACCTGAAAGACGCATCGCTGCTGCAAACCAACGCCTATATCAACGGTGAATGGCAAGGCGCCGAAGACGGCGCCACGCTCGAAGTGAAGAACCCTGCCACCGGCGCGCTGATCGGCACCGTGCCGCGCATGGGCGCGGCCGAAACGCGCCGCGCGATCTCCGCCGCGAATGCCGCGTGGCCCGCATGGCGCGCGAAGACCGCGAAGGAGCGCAGCGTCATCCTGCGCAAGTGGCACGACCTGATGATGGAGAACGCCGACGACCTCGCGCTCATCCTCACCACGGAACAGGGCAAGCCGCTCGCCGAAGCGAAGGGCGAGATCGGCTATGCGGCTTCGTTCCTCGAATGGTTCGCGGAAGAAGGCAAGCGCATTTATGGCGACACGATTCCCACGCCCGCCAACGACAAGCGCATCGTCGTGACGAAAGAGCCCGTGGGCGTGTGCGCCGCGATCACGCCGTGGAACTTCCCGGCCGCGATGATCACGCGCAAAGTCGGCCCTGCGCTCGCAGCGGGCTGCCCGATCGTCCTGAAGCCGGCCGAGGCCACGCCGTTCTCGGCGCTCGCGCTGGCCGTGCTGGCCGAGCGCGCGGGTGTGCCGCGCGGCGTCTTCAGTGTGGTGACCGGCGACCCGAAGGCGATTGGCGGCGAGCTCACGAGCAACCCGACCGTGCGCAAGCTCTCGTTCACGGGCTCGACGCCGGTGGGCCGCCTGCTGATGAGCCAGTGTGCATCGACGGTCAAGAAGGTCTCGCTGGAACTGGGCGGCAACGCGCCGTTCATCGTCTTCGAAGACGCCGATATCGATGCGGCCGTAGCAGGCGCCATTGCCTCGAAGTACCGCAACAGCGGGCAGACCTGCGTGTGCACGAACCGCTTCTACGTGCATGACGCCGTGTACGACACGTTCGCCGCGAAGCTGCGCGACGCGGTCGAAAAGCTCAAGGTCGGCCTCGGTACCGAGGCCGGTGTGACGCAAGGCCCGCTCATCAACGAAGCGGCCGTGCTGAAGGTGGAATCGCACATCGAGGACGCGCTCGCGAAGGGCGCGCAGGTGACGACGGGCGGCAAGCGCCACGCGCTCGGCCACGGCTTCTTCGAGCCGACCATTCTGACGAACGTCACGCCCGCGATGAAGGTTGCGCGCGACGAAACGTTCGGGCCGCTCGCACCGCTGTTCCGTTTCTCGTCGGACGAGGAAGTGATCAGGATGGCGAACGATACGGAATTCGGGCTCGCTGCCTACTTCTACAGCCGCGACATCGGCCGCGTGTGGCGCGTGGCCGAGGCGCTCGAATACGGCATGGTGGGCATCAATACCGGCCTGATCTCGAACGAAGTGGCGCCGTTCGGCGGCGTAAAGCAGTCGGGCCTTGGCCGCGAAGGCTCGCACTACGGCGTGGACGATTATGTTGTGATCAAGTACCTGTGCATGGCGGGCATGTAAGACGCGAGACGAACGATGGGGGCCTTTTCGAGGCGCCCATGTGGCTCGTCGCGAGGCCGGCGCGTTGCGGTGATACCGCGGTGCGCCGGCTTTTTTGATGTGTCCTTCTTCGACGCGTGCTTACTTGGCTGTGCTGACTGTCGTCACTTGCGTGGCATAGGCGGAAACGAACACGGCGTGGATCGTGTCGCCGACCTTTAAGGTCTTGAGGTCGATTTCGGGCCCGACCTTGAGCGTCAGGGTTTGGTACGCGCCGCGCAGCGTCACCTCGCGCTTTTTCGCGTTGATATGTTGCACCGTGGCCTGCACTTCGACCTGACGCGCGGCGTCGTAGCCCGACGAGGCCGGCAGATAGACGTTGGTATCGACGCGTTTGCGAATGCCTTCGTCCTCGCCTTTGACCTTGTCGGCCGTGATGAGCAGTGCGTTCTTGTAGAGCACGTCGACGGTATCGCCTACGTTGAGCTTGTCGAAGTTGCTGACTTGCGGGCTGAGCGCGATATCGACATCGTTGCCGCGCGGACCGCGCAGCGTGACGACGCGTGCTGCTCGGTCGATCCCGACGATCTTCGCCTGGATGTGCACCGGCGGCGCATTGGCGATGACTGCCTGCGCCTCGGACGCAAGTGCCGATTGATCTTGCGGCACTGAGGCGGACTGGTCGTTTTGCGCCGACGCTGCATGCGAAACACCGAAGCCCATCATGCATGCCGCTGCGAGAATCGCTAGCTTGCTCATTTACGTTCTCCTGTTCTAGACGGGGTCGATATGGGTTCGGCGCGTCGCGCCGAGGTCGGGACGATTCTACGCGTGGGTTTCGGAGGCTGGACGCAATGCGTCCGGAGTTGCGGCTCAACTTCGCGTTGTGCGCGGGAATTTATATGAATCTGGGTATTGTTGCGGGATGCGGAATTGTTTTCTTTTTTTGCGTTGATGGTTTCTTTTTTTGTCGCGGTTCTTGGTGGGTTGGGATTTTCTTGTTTTCGCGTCGGTATGCAAGCGTTGCCCCTGTGCGGGGCGGCACCTACTTTTCTTTGCAGCGGCAAAGAAAAGTAGGCAAAAGAAAGCCGCTCACACCGCCAATACTTCAATTAGCATCACTTACCATTACTCGGAGTGGTGCCGGGGCGTCTGTCACCTCGCACCCTTCACGTTAGTGACAAAGCGCTCATTCATCCCACTGCGCGCTACGCGCGTCGCGGTCGGGTCTGCGAGGGAAACCAACGTGCTGTTTCATTTCTCGAGGAACGACGAGCCAACCACTGGTTTGGGGTTATGCCCCACGGCGCGCGAAGCGCCGCCGGAAGGAAGAGCGCTTTGTCACTCCGGCAAACGGCCAGTGATGCCAGACGCTCCGGCACCACTCCGATAAAGGTCATGTGATGCCAGGCGTAACACTCGCGGTGTGAGCGGCTTTCTTTTGCCTACTTTTCTTTGCCGCTGCAAAGAAAAGTAGGTGCCGCCCCGCACAGCGGCGACATCCAGTTTTCTCGTCAAATCGCTCAAAGCCTTGCGCA
>Ga0335083_10005653_pt1 | contig 15747 bp, 9 predicted proteins | sample Lox_Sample_42_FD_206716 | JGI IMG/M metagenome (GOLD analysis project Ga0335083, IMG submission 206716) | Soil microbial communities from Loxahatchee National Wildlife Refuge, Florida, United States - Lox_Sample_4.2 | ecosystem: Environmental > Terrestrial > Soil > Wetlands | place: USA: Florida... | reverse complement strand
GATACTCGTGAAGGAATCCCCTCGCGAGCCGGCGGAGCCCTGGGACGCACCACTCGATGCCGGGCTGGCTCCGGCCAACGCGCTCTCCTTCAGGCGCGCGTCCACGAACGCGGTCAACAATGCGCGCGCGCTCTCACTGTCGGCTTCGGTCCAGTCCGACAGCGCCGCCCGCAGCCAGACTCCATCGATCATCGCCGCGATCGTTCCAGCCAGGCTGCGTGCCGGTTCCGGCGGCATGATCTGCATGAGCGCGTGCCGCAGATTGGACAGAGTGCGACGCTGATACACGTCCTGCACTTGCTTCAGAGCCGCCACGTGCGGCACCTGTCCCCAGAAGGCCAGCCACGCGCTGCCCGTTCGACGTGAGAACTCTTCCGGTCCGAGGTTGGTGTCGATGATCGCCTGGATGCGCCCGCGCGGAGTGTGCGCCTGGCGCACCCGGCTACGGATGCCTTCGGCCAGCCGGCGCCCGAGAGTGCGGAAGGCAGCCTCGAGCAGACCGTCCTTGTCGCCGAAATAATGCGCCACGAGACCTGCGGAAACCTCGGCGCGACTGGCAATCTGTGCAAGAGTACTGCCGACGTAGCCGACCTCGGCCAGACTGTCGATGGTGACCTCGATCAGCTGTGACTTGCGGCCTTCCTCGATCTCGTCCCGGGCTGGCGGGGCGGCAGGATCGCGCAGGCGGCGCCCCGGCGGTGGTGTTGATTGTCTGTTCAATGCCGTGCTCCGCGAGGCCGCCGGCCAGGCCTGGTCGGGGCGCTGCGCGAGTGCACCCCCTGGCACGGTACGTCCCGATTCTTCAACTAGTTGCCCCTGTGGTGGGACGCTTGACAGGCAGTCCGTTAAACGGCTATTCAAGGTTTCTGATCCGATCATGTAGTCGCAGCCGCAAGCCGGTCAAGTCCGGCCAGGCTGCTGTTCCGCATCGGAGCGTGCATGTTCCATTGCGCAGTGCCCCAGTGAGGGCCGGGCTGACTCCGGTGCGCGCGCCGCGGCGCGCACCTGGACCGGTATGCGCGCGCGCAGCCCTGAGCGCCGTGATGCTCGGACTCTCCCTGGGTTTCGGTTGCGCTGCTGCGCAGGCGGAGGATGTACCCGCCGGTGCCGAACCGGCTTCCTGTCGCGAGGTGCGCCTGTCGGACATCGGCTGGACCGATGTCACCACCACTACCGCCATCTTCAGCACGCTGCTGCGTGATCTGGGCTACCAGCCCGAAGTGACGGTGCTCTCGGTGCCGGTGACCTACGCATCGATGAAGAACAAGGACATCGATGTCTTCCTGGGCAACTGGATGCCCTCGATGGAGGGAGACCGCAAGCCTTTCGTCGCGGACGGTTCGGTCGAGGTGATCCGCGCCAACCTCACCGGCGCGAAGTACACGCTCGCCGTACCGGCCTACACGCAGGCTGCCGGTCTGCGCGACTTCGCGGACATCCAGAAATTCGCGCCACAGCTGAAGAATGCCCTCTACGGCATCGAGCCGGGCAACGATGGCAACCGCCTGGTGCTGGGCATGATCCGCCAGAACCAGTTCGGCCTGGGCAGCTTCAAGCTCATCGAGTCGAGCGAACAGGGCATGCTCGCGGAGGTGGAGCGCGCGATACACGATCATGAGCCGATCGTGTTCCTCGGCTGGGACCCGCATCCGATGAACATGCGGTTCGACATCCGCTACCTCACCGGCGGCGATGCCGTGTTCGGTCCGAATTTCGGCGGCGCGGCCGTCTATACCAACACCCGCGCGGGCTATTCGGCGACCTGCCCCAACATCGGACGGCTGCTGCGCAACCTGAAATTCACGCCCCACGGTGAGAGCGAAGTCATGGACGCGATCCTCAACCAGCACCGCCAGCCGGAGGTGGCCGCACGTGACTGGATGAAGGCGAATCCCGCCGTGGTGGGCGGGTGGCTCGATGGCGTTTACACTTTCGACGGCCGGCCCGCGCTCGCGGTGTTGCGTGGCAGCGGTGCGGTGGCGTCCACGCCGGGCTTCGAGCACTGGATGAGCGACCACAAGATCCCGATAGGCGATGCGGTTGCCATCGCGATCGAGTACGTGAAGACACATGGCCGCACCCTGTTCGATGGCATTTCGGCCATCATTCGCGGCAGCGTGAATGGACTCACCGCCGCGTTGCGCGCCATCCCCTCGCCCATCCTCATCGTCCTGCTGTGCGCGCTCGCGTGGTTCCTGCGCCGCTCGATCCCGCTCACGATCTTCGTCGCGCTCGCCCTGCTCTTCATCATCAACCAGGGGTACTGGCAGGCGACCCTGGAGACCCTGTCGCTGGTCATCGTGGCGGCGGTCGGCTCGGCCCTGATCGGCATTCCGGTGGGCATCGCCGCCGCCCACCGGCCCAGGCTGTTCGCCGCGCTGCGCCCGGTGCTGGATCTGATGCAGACCCTGCCGACCTTCGTGTATCTCATTCCCACGCTCGTGCTGTTCGGTCTCGGGGTGGTACCGGGGCTGATCTCCACCATCATCTTCGCGCTGCCGGCGCCCATCCGCCTGACGCACCTCGGAATCAGTTCGGTTCCGCGTGCGCTGCTGGAAGCCGGCGAAGCATTCGGCGCCACGCGCCTGCAGATGCTGTGGAAAGTCGAATTGCCGAGCGCCGCTCCAACGATCATCGCCGGCATTACCCAATGCATCATGCTGAGCCTGTCCATGGTCGTCATCGCCGCGCTCGTCGGCGCGGGCGGGCTCGGCGTGCCCGTGGTGCGTGCGCTGAATACGGTGCAGGTCGGTATGGGCTTCGAAGCCGGCTTCGTGATTGTGCTGCTCGCGATCATCCTCGACCGCATCAGCCGGCCGGCTGACTCATCCCATCCGGGTGCCAAATAACAAAATGAACACCGTCGTCGAATTCCGCAACGTGGACATCCTGTTCTGCGCGCAACCGGGCCGGCGCGGCGCGGCGCTCACGCAGCAGGCGCTCGCAGCCCTGGATGCGGGCCGTTCCCGCAGCGACATTGCGCAGGAAACCAGCGTGGTCGTCGGCGTCGCCAACGCGAATCTCACCGTGGAGCGCGGCGAGATCTCCGTGCTGATGGGCCTGTCGGGCTCGGGCAAATCAACGTTGCTGCGGGCCGCGAATGGCTTGAATCCGGTGACTCGCGGCCAGGTTCTGGTCAAGGACGGCGATGCGGTCGTTGACATCGCGAAATGTAACGCGGAGACGCTGCGACAAATCCGCCGATTGCGCATCGCCATGGTGTTCCAGCAGTTTGGCCTGCTCCCCTGGCGCAGCGTGCGCGATAATGTCGGATTCGGCCTGGAGCTGCGCGGCGAGCCGCCCGCCACGCGCTCGCGGATCATCGAGGAACAACTCGAACTGGTCGGATTGTCCCAGTGGGCCGACCGGCACGTCGGCGAACTCTCCGGCGGAATGCAGCAGCGCGTGGGTCTGGCGCGCGCTTTTGCCACCAACGCCGACGTTCTGCTCATGGACGAGCCGTTCTCGGCGCTCGACCCGCTGATCCGCCGCAAGCTGCAGGACGAGCTGCTGGCACTGCAGGAGCGCGTCAAGAAGACAATCCTGTTCGTCAGCCACGATCTCGATGAGGCACTCAAGCTGGGCGACCACATCACCATCCTGGAAGGCGGCCGCATCGTGCAGACCGGGACGGCGGAAGACATCGTCATCCGCCCGGCCAACGACTACGTGGCGGAATTCGTCACCCACATGAACCCGCTGAGCGTGCTCACCGGCGCAATGGTGATGCGCCGCTGTACGCAAATGACGCGCACGGACCGCACCATCTGGATCGACTCACAGCGTCGCTATGAGGTGCAGGTAGGCGAGCGCGACGAACCTACCTCGCTAAAGGTGGACGGCCGCGAGCAAGCGCTGGGATCGGTGACCGAGTCGGATCACTGGCCGAGCGAGCGCGGCGGACTGGCGGTGGCTCCGGCCTCACTGTCGCTCAGTGCCCTGATCCGGCTGCGCAATGCAACCGGACACCCGGTCATCCTGGTCCACGAGGGCCGCTTCGCCGGGGTATGCGACGAGCCGGAGATCATCCGCGCGCTCGCCGGCGGCCATCGCGGGCCTATGTAGAAAAACGTCACCCGATGTCGCTTTGATTCAAATGGCGCGGCGGGCCAATGCTCGTTCGCGCGACGCCGACCCGGCATGATGCCGGCGCCCGGCCACCCCACAGGTCAACCGCCGCCATGCAACGCTTTTCCGCCCTGTCGCTCCTGAAGCGCGGCCTGTCAGGCCAGCGTGGCTGGAGTGCCCAGTGGCGTCAGGCAGCGCCGCAGTCGGGTTACGACGCGGTGATCGTCGGCGGCGGTGGTCACGGGTTGGGTGCGGCCTACTACCTCGCCAAAGAGCACGGCATCAAGCGCGTCGCGGTGCTGGAGAAAGGCTGGATTGGCGGCGGCAACACCGGCCGCAACACCACCATCATCCGTTCCAACTACCTGTTCGACGAGAGCGCGGCGCTCTACGACCATGCGCTCAAGATGTGGGAGAACCTCTCCCAGGAACTCAACTACAACGTCATGTTCTCGCCGCGCGGCGTGATGATGCTCGCGCACACCGTGCATGACGTCCAGGTGTCCAAGCGGCACGTGCACGCCAACCGCGCCAACGGCGTGGACAACGAGTGGCTGAGCCCGCGGGAAGCGCAGGAATTCTGCCCCCCGCTGAACATTTCCGACATCCGCTACCCGGTGATGGGAGCTGCCCTGCAACGGCGCGGCGGCACGGCGCGTCACGACGCCGTCGCCTGGGGCTACGCCCGGGCGGCCGACTCCCTCGGGGTGGACATCATAGAGAACTGCGAAGTCGTGGGGATCCGCCGTGACTCGAACGGTGCCGTCGCGGCCCTGGAGACCACCCGCGGCGTCATCGAGGCCCGCAAGGTCGGCGTCTGCGCCGCGGGCAGCACCAGTGTCGTGATGAAGCTGGCCGATGTCCGACTGCCGCTGGAGAGCTATCCACTGCAGGCGCTGGTCTCCGAACCGGTCAAGCCGATCTTTCCCTGCGTGGTCATGTCCAACACCGTGCATGCCTACATCAGCCAGTCCGACAAGGGCGAAATGGTGATCGGCGCCGGCACGGATGCCTACAACTCGTACACCCAGCGCGGCGGGCTGCACATCAGCGCGCATGCGCTCGAGGCCATCTGCGAGCTGTTCCCCGCATTCCGGCGGCTGCGCATGCTGCGCAACTGGGGCGGCATCGTCGATGTGACACCGGACCGCTCGCCCATCATCGCGAAGACTGCGGTGCCGGGCCTGTACGTGAACTGCGGCTGGGGCACGGGCGGTTTCAAGGCGACGCCGGGCTCGGCCCATCTGTTCGCCCACACGATCGCCAACGATGCTCCGCACCCCATCAACGCGCCCTTCACCATCGAGCGCTTCGCCGAGGGCAACCTGATCGACGAGGCCGCCGCGGCCGCCGTCGCTCACTGAACATCATCCATGCTGCTCATCGTGTGTCCGTATTGTGGCGAGCGCCCGGAGCTCGAATTCACGCATGGCGGCCAGGCGCACATCGCGCGGCCCGGCAAGCCCGCCAGCACCGATGCGCAGGAGTGGGTCAACTTCCTGTACATGCGCGACAACAGCAAGGGTCGCTATGCCGAACGCTGGCGCCATGTGAACGGCTGCGGCAAGTTCTTCAACGCCGTGCGTGACACGACCACCGACCAGTTCATCGCCACCTACAAGGTCGGAGAGCGTCCGTGAGCGTTCCAGGCGGAAAAATGCGCACGCCCGGCGGCGGCCGCATCGATCGCAGCCGCCCACTGAACTTCACGTTCGACGGGCGCAGCTACAGCGGCTTCCAGGGCGATACGCTGGCCTCGGCGCTGCTCGCCAACGGCGTGCATCTGGTCGGCCGCTCGTTCAAGTATCACCGCCCGCGCGGCTTTCTGTCGGCCGGCGCGGAGGAGCCCAACGCGCTGGTGGGCGTGCGGCGCGATGCGAACCGCTACACACCCAATCTCCGTGCCACGCAGATCGAGCTGTACGAGGGACTGCGGGCCGAGAGCCAGAATCGCTGGCCGAGCCTGTCCTTCGATACCGGCGCGCTGAACGATGCGCTCGCACCGTTCATTCCGGCCGGTTTCTACTACAAGACCTTCATGTGGCCGCGCAGCGGCTGGGAAAAGATCTACGAGCCGCGAATCCGCGCGGCGGCGGGTCTGGGTCATGCGCCGGAGCGCGCCGATCCGGATCGCTACACCAACCGTTTCGCCCATTGCGATGTGCTGGTGGCCGGCGCGGGACCGGCGGGCCTGATGGCGGCCCGGACTGCGAGCCGCAACGGCGCGCGCGTCATCCTGTGCGATGAGCAGTCGGAACTGGGCGGCTCACTGCTGTCGGATCCGGCAACCGGCACGACCATCGACGGCAAGTCGTCCCCGGACTGGTTGCGGGCCGCGGTAGCTGAACTGACTGCGCATCCGTCGGTTACCGTGCTCACGCGCACCACCGCGTTCGGCTACTTCCCACACAACCTCATCGGCCTGAACGAGCGGCTGACGGATCACCTGGCCAGTCTCCCGCCCCATCTGCCGCGCGAGCGCACCTGGCAGGTGCGCGCCCGCGAAGTGATCCTGGCCACGGGCGCCATCGAGCGACCGCTGGTGTTTCCGGGAAATGATCGCCCGGGTGTCATGCTGGCGAATGCGGCACGCACCTACGTGAACCGTTATGGGGTGCGCCCCGGCTCGCGCGCGGTCGTGGTCGCGGCGAGCGATGAGGCCTATCGGGCCGCGATCGACCTGAACGCCGTGGGCATCGAGATCGCCGCGATCGTGGACGTCCGCGAGCATCCCGAGGGTGAGCTGCCCGCGGCCGCGAGGCGCGCCGGAATCGAGATCCAGGCGGGCACGACCGTGGTCGGCACGAGTGGCCGGCTCCGGGTGAAGTCGCTCCAGGTTGCCCGGGTCGACTCGCATGGCGAGGTCAGTGGCGGGGCGCAATCCATTGCCTGCGATCTCGTCCTCATGTCGGGCGGACTGACACCCAGCGTGCATCTGTTCTCCCAGTCGCGCGGCAAGTTGCAGTGGGATGAGGATCTGCAGGCCTTCGTGCCGGGTGAACCTGCCGAGCGCACGACCGCCGTGGGTGCCTGCCGTGGCGTGTTCGACCTCGCGGCGGTACTTGGAGCGGGACACCCGGTCGCAACGCTGAACGCGGGGAGGAAGGGTTATGCCGGTGCGTTGCCGGCGCGACCCGGCGCCACCAAGGCGTTCGTGGACTGGCAGCACGATGTGACCAGCCGCGACCTGAAGCTCGCCACGCGCGAGGGATTCCGCTCGATCGAGCACATCAAGCGCTACACGACCACCGGCATGGCCACCGATCAGGGCAAGACCTCCAACCTGAACGCGCTGGCGGTGGTTTCGCGCGAGATGGACAAACCCATCCCGCAGGTCGGGCTGACGACGTTCCGCATGCCCTACACGCCGATATCCTTCGGCAGCTTTGCGGGACTGCAGCGCGGCGACCTGTTCGACCCGCAGAGAACCACGCCGACGCACGGGTGGGCCGCAAGCCGCGGCGCCGTCTTCGAGGATGTCGGCCTGTGGAAGCGTGCGCGTTACTTTCCGCGCGGCTCAGAAGACATGCATGCGGCCGTGGCACGCGAATGCGTGGCAGTTCGCAACTCCTGCGGCATCTTCGATGCCTCGACGCTCGGCAAGATCGAGGTCGTGGGCAAGGATGCCGCGACGTTCATGAACCGCATGTACGTGAATGCCTGGTCGAATCTCGGCGTGGGCAAGTCCAAGTACGGCGTACTACTGCGTGACGACGGTTTCGTTTACGACGACGGCGTCGTTGCGAGACTCGCGGACGACCGCTTTCACGTCACGACGACCACTGGCGGGGCCGCTCGTGTACTCGCCCTGATGGAAGATTACGTCCAGACCGAATGGACCGAGCTGGATGTCTGGCTCACCTCCACCACCGAACAATGGTCGGTGATCGCCGTGCAGGGCCCGAATGCCCGCAAAGTCATCGAGCCGCTCGTTGAGGGTATCGACCTGTCGGCGGCGGCGTTGCCGCACATGAGCGTCGGTCGCGGCCGAATCTGCGGCATCCCCATGATGCTGTTCCGCGTCAGTTTCACCGGTGAGCTGGGCTTTGAGATCAACGTGCCGTCGGACTACGGCCTCACCGTCTGGGAGGCGGTCCATCAGGCCGGCCAGTCCTGCGGGATCACCGAGTACGGCACTGAGGCGATGCACGTGTTGCGCGCGGAAAAGGGCTATATCATCGTCGGCCAGGACACCGACGGCACCGCGACCCCGGATGATGCCGGACTGGCGTGGGCCGTCGGCAAGACCAAGGAGGACTTCGTCGGCAAGCGCTCCCTGATGCGTCCCGCCATGTCCTCGCCCGATCGCAAGCAGCTGGTAGGCCTCGCCACCCGCGATCCCGGCGTCGTGCTCGAGGAAGGCGCCCAGATTACCGCCACCGCCGGTCAGCAACCGCCGTTCAGACCGCTCGGACACGTGACCTCCGCTTACCACAGTGCCGTGCTGAAGCGTTCGATCGCCCTTGCCATGGTGAGCGGGGGCCGTGCGCGTCTGGGCAGGGAGCTGTACGTTTCCATGCCCGGCGGCGATATTCCGGTGACCGTCACCTCCCCCGTGTTCTACGACCCTGAGGGAGCGCGGCTGCATGGTTGATCTCTCACAGGCCCGCAGAGCACCCGCTCTCGTTCCCAGTGCAGTCGTGCGAATGCTGCCGCCCGCTGCGCGGCTGGTGCTGCGGGGTGGACCCCGAGTCATGAAGGTGGCCGCAGAGGCTCTGGATCTGGCGATCGCAACCACCGCTTGCAGCAGCGTCCGTCATGGCGACCGCGCGGCGCTGTGGATGGGTCCGGATGAGCAGCTCCTGCTGGGTCCGGCCGCGGAGAGCGACAGCCTGGCCCGGCTGCTGGAGGGAGCACTGGCGGGCATTCCGCACTCTGTCGTGGACGTGAGCCATCGGCAGATCGCAATTGAAATCGCGGGACCGCGTGCACAGACGGTGCTTGCCGTCGGTTGCCCGCTCGACCTGCACCCTTCCGCGTTTCCTCCGGGCATGTGCACTCGCACGGTGCTGGGCAAAGCCAGCATTGTGTTGTGGCGTACCGGAGCGGAAGCCTTTCACGTCGAAGTATGGCGCTCGTTCGCCGATTACACCTCGCGATTCCTCGCCGAGGCTGCGCGCGAACTCGCCTGCTGAACCTGGAGTACCTGTTGTGAAGACGCATGTTCGCGTGTTGGTCATCGGCGGCGGCGTGGTAGGTGTGAGCACGCTGTATCACCTGACGAAGAAAGGCTGGAAGGACGTCGCGCTCATCGAGCGGACCGAGCTGACGGCGGGCTCGACCTGGCATGCAGCGGGTCTGTTGCCGCTGTTCAACATGAGCTACACCGTGGGCCAGCTCCACAAGTACTCCGTGGACCTGTACAAGCGGCTGCCGGCCGAGACCGGCCAGGATGTGAGCTTCCACGTCACCGGCAACCTGCGGCTGGCCACCTGCCGCGAGCGCATGGACGAGTACCAGAAGTATTGCGGCACGGCCAACACCATCGGCGTCCCCTTCGAGATCATTACACCCGCACGCGTCAAGGAGCTGTGGCCCCTGGTCGAGTTGGGCGGACACGGGGATACGCCCGCCATCATCGGCGCTCTGTACCACCCTGACGATGGTCACATCGCGCCCGCCGACCTGACCATGGCATTACGCAAGGGAGCGCGCAACGCGGGCGCCGAAATCTACGAACACACCGAAGCGCGCAGCATCGAGCGCACGCCTTCCGGTGAATGGAAGGTGCAGACCTCCAAGGGCGACATCATCGCCGAGCACATCGTCTGCGCCACGGGCAACTATGCGCGCCAGACCGGCCGGCTGCTGGGACTCAACATCCCCGCGATCCCGGTCGAGCACCAGTACATCGTGTACGACGAATCACCGGAGCTGAAGGCTTACCGCACCGGTGGCGGCCGCGAGCTGGCCGTGCTGCGGGAATCGGACCAGTCCTACTACCTGCGCGAGGAGCGCATGGGCTGGATCCTGGGGCCCTATGAAAAGGGCGCGCCGGCGCGTTTTGCCGATGGCGTGCCGGACTGGTTCGGCCGCAGCCTGTTCCCCGGCGACCTGGACCGCCTGGTACCGCACGTGGAGGCGGCCATGCGCCGCGTGCCGTCGCTGGAGACCTGCGGCATCAAGGACATCGTCAACGGACCGATTTCCTACACGCCGGACGGCAGCCCGATGATCGGGCCGGCCTGGAACCTGCCCAACGTGTGGATCAACGAAGGTCACAGTTTCGGCATCACCGCCGCCGGGGGTTCGGGCTGGCAGCTGGCCGAGTGGATCGTCGAGGGCGAGCCCGGCATCGACATGCTGGCCACGGATCCGCGCCGCTTCGGCGGCTATACCAGCAAGCGCTACGTCGTGAAGAAGAACGAGGAGACCTACCGCAACGTCTTCACGATCCACTTCCCCGACGAGGAGCGCCCCGATGCGCGGCCCGCGAAGACCAGCCCGGTGTACGACAAAATCGACCGGATGGGCGCGGTGTGGGGTCAGCGCTATGGCTGGGAGCGGGCCAACTGGTTCGCTCCGCCCGGCGTGGAGCGCAAGGACCTCTGGAGCTTCCGGCGCACCAACTACTTCCAGCACGTCGGCAACGAGTGCCGCCTGATGCGCGAGCGGGTCGGTGTCATCGACCTGAGCCCGTTCACCAAGCACGAGGTGAGCGGACCCGGTGCGGAACGCTGGCTGGACAGCCTCGTGGCCAACAAGGTCCCCGCGAAGATCGGCCGCATCGCGCTGTGTCACGCGCTCACGCGGCGTACCGGCGGTATCCGCTCGGAGTTCACCATCACCAAGGTGGAGGACCAGAAGTTCTATGTCGTCAGCGCCGGCGCAGCCGAGCGCTACGACAGCGACTACCTGCTCAAGCTGTTGCCGGCCGACGGTTCCGTGGATTTGCGCAACATCACCAGTTCGCGCGGCTGCTTCGTCATCGCGGGACCCCGTTCGCGCGACCTGCTCGCGAAACTGACCGACACGCCGCTGGACAATGCATCCTTCCCCTGGCTCACCGGTCAGACCATCGAGGCGGGGCTGGCGGTGGACGTGCATGCGCTGCGCGTGAACTTCGTCGGCGCCCTGGGCTGGGAGCTGCACTTCCCGATCGAGTACGCGCATGGCCTGTTCGATGCGGTGTTCGATGCGGGACGCGAGTACGGCATCGGCATGGTCGGCATGCGCGCCATGGAGTCCCTGCGCATGGAAAAGTCCTACCGGATGTGGGGCAGTGACATGACACCCGACTACACACCCTTCGAGACCAGCCTTGATCGCTTCGTGCGCATGAACAAGGGCGACTTCATCGGCAAGGACAAGCTGGAGAAGCAGCTCGCGGCCGGGGTCCCGAATCGCTTCGTGACCGTGGAAGTGCACGACGTGACGGATGCGGACCCGCTGGGCAACGAACCGCTGTTCGACAAGTCCGGGCGCATCGTCGGCCGTCTCACCTCCGGCTACTACGGCCACTGCGTGCGCAAGAGCCTCGGTATCGGTTATGTGAAGGCGGATCTGGCCGCGGTGGGCACGCAGCTCGAGGTCGAGATCCTCGGGGAGCGCAAGCGAGCCACCCTCATTCCGGAGTCGCCCTACGACCCGGACAACAAGGATCTGCGCGCCTAGCGCAGCCGGGGCGGCATGGCGTTACGATGGGCGCCATGTCCACTGCCGAAGAGCCCCTGCAGAGCGATCTGACGCGTTCACCCGCGCCAGAGCGTCGCAATCACGTGGCGAACGCCCTGCGCGGCGTGCTGCCGGCCGACTGCGTCCTGTCGCGTGAGGAAGAACTGCGCCCCTACGAGTGCGACGGGCTGACCGCGTTCAGGCAGCTGCCGCTGCTCGTGGTACTGCCACACACCGAGGAGCAGGTCCGCGACGTACTGAAAGTCTGTCGCAGCCTCGAGGTTCCGGTCGTGGCACGAGGGGCCGGAACCGGCTTGTCCGGTGGCGCCATGCCGCATGCCTCGGGAGTCGTGCTGTCACTGGCCCGACTGAACCGCATCGTGGAGATCGATGCGGCCGCCAGGCTCGCCCGGGTGCAACCTGGCGTGCGCAACCTGGCGGTCTCCGAGGCGGCAGCGCCCTTTGGCCTCTATTACGCCCCGGATCCTTCGTCGCAGATAGCCTGCTCGATAGGCGGCAACGTGGCCGAAAACTCCGGTGGCGTGCACTGCCTCAAGTACGGACTGACGGTGCACAACGTCATGCGCGTCCGCGGTTATACGATCGAGGGGGAGCTGCTGGAACTCGGATCCAGCGCGCTCGACGGACCGGGCCTGGATCTGCTCGCGGCGGTCATCGGCTCCGAGGGGCTTCTGATGGTGGTGACCGAAGTCACCGTCAGGCTGGTACCGCGTCCCCAGCTCGCCCGCCTCGTGATGGCTTCGTTCTCTGATGTCAGCAAGGCCGGCGAAGCGGTCGCCGCCATCATCGCGGCGGGCATCATTCCCGCGGGACTCGAAATGATGGATCGCAAGGCCACCGCTGCCGTCGAACCCTTCGTGAAAGCAGGTTATGACCTGAACGCCGCGGCGATCCTGCTGGCCGAGGCCGACGGCACGCCGGAGGAAGTGGCCGAACAGATCGAGGAGATCGAGCGCGTGGTGCGGCAGTCCGGCGCCACCGCCATCACCGTCTCGGGCACGGAGGCCGAGCGCCTGCGCTTCTGGTCAGGCCGCAAGAACGCTTTCCCGGCGGCCGGTCGGGTGTCCCCGGACTACTACTGCATGGACGGCACCATTCCTCGCAAGAATCTCGGCCAGGTGCTCAAGGCGATCGGACAGATGGAGCAGCGGCACGGTCTGCGCTGCATGAATGTGTTCCATGCGGGCGATGGCAATCTGCATCCCCTGATCCTGTTCGATGCGAACGTGCCGGGCGAATGGGCGCGCGCCGACCGCTTTGGAGCCGAGATCCTCGAGCTGTGCGTGCAGCTGGGAGGCACGATCACGGGTGAACACGGCGTGGGCGTGGAGAAAATCAACTCCATGTGCGTGCAGTTCTCGCCGCGCGAGCGCGCCGCGTTCTTCGCACTGAAGCGCGCTTTCGATCCTCCTGGCCTGCTCAACCCGGGCAAGGCCGTGCCCACACTGGCGCGCTGCGCGGAGTACGGGAAGTTGCACGTGCATGCGGGCGCCCTGCCGCACCCCGAGCTGCCGCGCTACTGACATGGATACCGGGCTACTCGAGCTACGCGAGCGGGTACTCGAGGCGCGCCAGCGGCGCCGGCCGCTGCGCCTGCGTGGCTCCGGCACGAAGGACTTCTATGGCGAGAGACTGGAGGGAGAGCCGCTGGATCTGCGTGCCTACCGCGGAATCGTGGACTACGAGCCTTCCGAGCTGGTGCTCACGGCACGCTGCGGGACGCCGCTGTCGGAGGTCGAGACCCTGCTGGCCCGATCGGGTCAGTTCCTGGGCTTCGAACCACCCGGGTTCGGCGGCGATCCCACCTTGGGGGGTGTGGTCGCCTCCGGCCTGTCGGGACCACGCCGTCCGCAATCCGGCGCGGTGCGGGACTTCGTGCTGGGCGCACACCTGCTTGCCGCCGACGGTGAGGTGCTGCGCTTCGGTGGCCAGGTGATGAAGAACGTCGCCGGCTTCGATGTCTCGCGCCTGCTGTGCGGTTCGCTTGGTATTTTCGGCATCCTGACGCAGGTGTCCCTCAAGGTGCTGCCACGGCCGCGTGTCGAGCGGACACAGCGGCTCGAGATGTCAGCCCCGGAAGCGGTCGCGGCCTTCAACCGGCTCGCGGGCAGGCCGGTGCCCCTGAGTGGCGCTGCATGGGCGGACGGGCTTGCGTGGTTGCGTTTTTCAGGTGCGGGCAGTGCCGTCGCGGCCGCCTGCGCCAGTGTCGGCGGCGAACCGGTCCCCGCTACTGATGCGTTGGCGTGGTGGAACTCCCTGCGACATTGCATGCATCCGCTGTTTGACAACTCCTGTTTGTGGAGGCTTTCGGTGCCCTCAACCGCTGCCTGCGATGCTTTGCCGCATCCGACTCTGATCGATTGGGGCGGTGCGCTGCGCTGGTCGGTCTGTGATCGATCCGACACCGGGATGCGCACGGCTGCCGGCGCGGTCGGCGGAACTGCCCTGAAATGGCGCGGCAGCGCGCCAGCGGGCCGGTTCCATCCGCTGGCACCGGCGGTGCTGGAACTGCACCGGCGCCTCAAACAGCACTTCGATCCCGATGGCCTGTTCAATCCCGGCCGGCTGCTGGCCGGTCTGTAACCGTCAGCGCGTCAACCCACCCGCAACAGCATGGAAACCCGCCTGACAGACTGGATGCGTGAATCCCAGGCAGGTCCGACGGCGGACCGCATCCTGCGCGCCTGCGTGCACTGCGGATTCTGCCTGGCCACGTGCCCCACGTATCAGCTCACGGGGGATGAGCTCGACAGCCCGCGCGGGCGCATCTACCAGATCAAACAAGTGCTGGAGGGCGCGCCGGCGACGCGCGAGACGCAGATCCATCTCGATCGCTGCCTGACCTGCCGCGGATGCGAAACCACCTGTCCTTCCGGTGTTGAGTACGGACACCTCGTTGACATCGGTCGCGCTGCTGTCGATGAGCGCGTGCAGCGACCGTGGATGGAGCGATTCAGCAGATGGGCCTTGCGCGAGGGCCTGACACGCCCCTGGCTCTTCGGGACGATGCTGCGAATGGCGCGGTCCCTGCGCTGGGCTCTCCCCGGCAGATTGCGCGCCAAGGTGGGTGAGTCCCGACCGGCGGGCAAATGGCCGCTTCGTACCCATGCGCGCAAAGTGATCCTGCTGCGCGGGTGCACTCAGCCCGCGATGTTACCTTCGATCGATGCAGCCACCGCACGCGTACTCGACTCACTCGGTGTGCAAGCCGTCGTCGCGCCCGGCTCGGGCTGCTGTGGTGCGATTCGCCAGCACCTGGAAGACCCTGTCGGCGCGAAGGTGAACTTCCGACGCAACATCGACGCCTGGTGGCCTCTGATCGATTCGGGCGCAGTTGAGGCGATCGTCATCAACGCATCCGGATGTGGCGCCATGGTGAAGGAATACGCGCACCACCTCGCCGCCGAACCGGATTACGCCGACAAGGCCAGACGCGTCGTGGCGCTGACACGCGACCTGGTGGAGTTTCTGGAGGGGGAGCTGACCGAGCCGCGGGCAGGCGAACGACCAGGCCAGAACGGGCGCGGCGGAACGGTCGCGTCTACCGCGTCTACCGCGTCTACCGCGCCGAGCGCGCCGACCACGAAGGCCGCCCGTCGCGTCGCCTTCCATCCTCCCTGCACGCTGCAGCACGGACTGAAGATCACGGGTCGGGTCGAAGCGCTGCTGCGCAAGCTGGGTGCCGAACTCGTGCCGGTAGCCGATGCCCACCTGTGCTGCGGCTCGGCCGGCACCTATTCCCTGCTCCAGCCGGGCCTTTCGGCCCCCCTGCGGGACCGCAAGCTGCAGTCCCTGCTGCGACACGATCCGGCCGAGATCCTGTCGGCGAACATCGGCTGCCTGGCCCACCTGCAGACCGGAACTCCCGTTCCGGTGCGCCACTGGATCGAGTGGGTGGAGCAAGTGCTGTTCGCCGGCGCGGGAGCAGGCACGGGGATGGGGACCGGGACGGACACGGGCACGGGCACGGGTACGCACACGGGCATGGGCGCGGACACGGGCACGGGCACGGGGACGGGGACGGGGACAGGGACGGATACGGGT
>Ga0335083_10005651_pt1 | contig 15749 bp, 20 predicted proteins | sample Lox_Sample_42_FD_206716 | JGI IMG/M metagenome (GOLD analysis project Ga0335083, IMG submission 206716) | Soil microbial communities from Loxahatchee National Wildlife Refuge, Florida, United States - Lox_Sample_4.2 | ecosystem: Environmental > Terrestrial > Soil > Wetlands | place: USA... | reverse complement strand
GCCGCGGCGGCCAGGTCCGGCCGGGCGGCCGCGATCATGGTCGCGGCGCCGTTGGCCGCCGAGGCGACGTTACCCCAGAGCACCTGCGGGGAGACCGCCATCGCCGCCACCGCCTGGACGACCTGCCTGACGGGACCGGCCAGGAGGGCCAGGGGCGCGGCGGTTCCGGCTTCCGCCTCCTCCGCCTCTTCCGGCAGGGACAACCGGAACGGGCCGCCGAGGGCAGGGACCCACCGCGCCTGCGCGGTATCGACGGACAGCGCCCAGCCGACCGCGGCGGCGCCGAGGACGGGCGACAGCAGCCGGGCGCACAGCCCCAGCTGGGCGACCGAGGCCGCGACCCGGAACTCGACGCCGTCGGCCGGGCATCCGGCGGCGGCCGCGAGCCGCGCGCGGACCTCGCCGATCCGGGCGGCCAGCGCTCCCTGATCGCCCATCAGCTCGCCGAGCGGCTGCCACGGCGGACACGCCGGCGCGCCGGGCAGGTGGGAGTCCACGGCGAAGTACGGGCCGAGCGCGGCCAGCTCCGCCATCCGCCCAGCCGGGGCCGGGCGGGCGGACGGGCCAGCCGCTGGGCCGGCGACCGGCCCCGCAACTGGCAGGGAGCCCCGGGTCACACGCCGGCGGGTTCTTCGGCCCCGCGCAGCTCGGCCCGGGCCGGGCCGGGAGCGAGCAGCCGGTCGGCCAGCGGCGCGAAGATCAGCCCGATGGCTCCCCACAGGATGGCCTGGGCCGCGATCGAGTACAGCCGGAAGCTGAACAGCACGTCCGCCGGAAAGCCGGGATAGACGATGTTGCCGCGGGAGTTCCTGAGCAGCAGTGGCGTCTCGGTGGCGTGATTGCCGTACAGGTGCTGGTTCACCGCCAGCTGGCCGAGTTCCGGCAGCAGCGCCATGAGCGCGCCGATCACCACGGCGAAGCCGGCCCCGGCGATCAGGACCGCGTTCCAGGTGCCGAACCGCGGCTTGAGCCGCTGCCCGGCCCACACCGCCAGGACCAGCAGCACGACCGAGGCCACCACCATGACCAGGTAGAGCTCGCCGCGCTGGCGGATGGTCTCGGGATGGCCGATGGACGGCGGGTTCGCCGGGTACTTGATGAACGGCACCAGGTACATGGCCGCGAAGCCGCCCGCGGCCACCAGCAGGGCCAGCGTCCGGGCCCGGACGCCGCCGACCCGGCCCAGGTACAGCGCGTAGGCCACCGCGAACAGCGCGCCCATGGCCGCGCCGAACGCGATCATCCCGACGCCGATGCCGATGTTGGCCTGGATCGTCCGGCTGAAGATGTCCGGACCCGCGTCAGGCGCGGGCAGGCCGGCCGCCTTGGCCAGGGCCGCCTCCACCGCGTCGCGCCCCGACTCGTAGCTGATCGCCTGGTTGATCACCGGCTCGGCGAAGACCCGCGCGAAGACGTACGCGAGCAGGCCCGCAATCGCGCCCGCCAGCACGCCGCGGACGATGAGTTTCCTCTCCATGTCCGGGGAGGCCCGGTCCGGTCAGTGGCAGGGGAAGCCGAGGAAGTGGCGCGCGTCGTGCACGAACTCGTGGATGACCATGGACTTGCCGAACACCGACGTGGCGCCCTGGTCGATGCCGATGAAGTAGTACACCGCGACCGCGAGCAGCGTGGCGCCGAGCAGCCACAGCAGTCCCTTGGAAATGGGCAGGGCGACCGGCTTGGCGGCGGTGCCTGGGGTGGAGATTACGGCCATCAGAGCCTCCTACGGGGATCCTGCGTCCCCTCCGTCCAGTGGAGTGGCGCGGCCCGAAGATCTGACTCGCAAGCCCAGGCACTTGCTCACAGTGGCGCGACCGTGCCGGAATCTCACCGGCTTCCTCAGGGCCAGCGCGCACCTCGACCATAACCCGCGGTTCACAAGCGCGCCAGAAGATCATTTTCCCCTCCGGCCACGCCAGGGGCGGGGATCAGCTGCCGTCCGGGTAGCCGCCGCGGTGCAGGACCATCGGGTAGTGCGGGAGCGTGACCGGCGCGGGGACCGCGGCCCGCCAGTTGTCCGGGTACGGCTCCAGGCCGGCCAGCAGCGGGCAGGCCCCGCCATCAGGCGAGACGGCCAGCGGTTCCAGCGCCGCCCGGAGGGCGCCGGTCACGCCGGGGCCGAAGCGCCGCTGCCAGCGCTGCTCGATCGCGCCGGTGAGCTCACGGTACTCGCGCTGCGCGCGCTGGCCCGGGAGGGTCAGGCGGGCGACCTTGCCCCGGCTGGCGGCCGGATCCGGTTCCTCGGCCGCCAGGCCGGACCTGGTCAGCACGCCGAGGGCCCAGCTGGCGGCCGGCTTGGCTACCCCGCTCCGCGGTGGCAGGTCCCGCAGCCGCGTCCCGTTCTCGCCCAGCACCCGCAGCACGGTGGCGTCGGCCGCCAGCGACCGCCCCGCTTCTGGTTCGTACTCGAGCGCGAACGACAGCAGGGCCCTGGACAGCAGCACCGGCAGCGGCAGGCCGGCCGGATCGGCCGGGTCCGGACGCGGCGGCAGCGCCGGGACCTGGCTGAGCAGGGCCGCGCCGAGGATCGGCAGGCAGTCGGGCAGCCCGGGATCGAGCTGGCGGACCAGCGCGACGAGCGCCTCGGTGAGCCGGCCGACCTGGTCCGCGCCGAAGCGATCGCGCCAGCGCCGCTCGACGCGACCAGGCAGCGACCTCCAGACCTGACGGGCCCGCAGCCCGGCGGCGGTGGCGCGCAGGACGGCGTCCGGGCCCGGTTTGCCTTTATGGATCTTCCTGGCCGTTCCGTCGATGGTGAGGTAGCCCCAGCGCCGCATGCCGTCGAGGTTGGTCCTGGTGCGGGCGCGGGCCTCGAGCTCGCCGACTGTGACGGGCTCATCGGCCACGTAGCGCATGCAGTTCTCCCACATGACCAGCGACGTCAGCCAGACCCCGTCGCCCGACCAGCCGGGCCCGTGGTCGGTGGTGCGGTGCGGGATGCCGTGCTCGGCCTCGTTGTCGCACTCGATCGTGAACGCGACCAGCGCCTGGGACAGCAGGGCCGACAGGGGCAATGGCGCTTCTTGGGACGGCTGGGGTGTGGCGGGGCTGGACCGGGGGCCGGCGGTCGCGGTGAGCAGTCCGGCCGTACGGAGGCGCTCACGGCGGGCGGCCGCTGTTCCGCGGCCGGCTCGGGCGCCCTGGCCGACTCCCGCCTGACCGCCGTCCGCGAGGTGCCAGCCGGTCCTGGCCAGTAGGGCCTCGGCCTGGCCGGCCGCGAAGGCGGACCTGACCGGCTCCCCCAGCGCGGCCACCGCCGCCTGGAAGCGGGCCCGGCTTTCATCGCCCGCCGGCTTGGCTGTCGACACGCTGATGGCCAGTTGGCTGCCGGGCGCGGCGACCTGGCGGAACTGGTCGAGAAGGTTCTCAAGGACGGCGGCCTCGAGGTAGACGGCCACCCCTTCGAGCAGGAATAGGGTGGGAACGGCCGGATCGAGCCCGGCCGCCCGGAGCCGGTCAGCGACTGGGTCGCCGGTGAAGTCGGCCTCGACGAACCGGACCCCGGGGGTGGCGACGCCGAGCCGCTCAAGACGGCTGAGCTTGTCCCGCTGGGTGGCCGGGTGGTCGAGCTCGAACCAGCTGACACCCGGCTTGGCGTAGCGTAGTGCGCGCCCGTCGTAGCCGGCCGCGCCGGTCACGATCTGCCGTCCGCCGCGGTCGATGACGCCGGTCACGAGGCGGTCGAAGAAGGCCGTGCGCGCCTTGAGGTACTCATGCATCCGGCCCGCCGGCGCGGTGAGGCCGTCCACGACGTCGACGGCCAGTGCTTCGTCGGCGGCGGGATCGCCGTAGCCGGCGGCGACCCGGTCGAACGTGAGGCGGTGCGCGGCCACCCGGCGGGCGGTGGCAGAAGGACCCCCGTCTTCCATACCGGCCTATTCTGGCACGGCGTTAGTGTGGCCAGCATGGCGACAGATTCCGTACACCGTGCCGTCCGGCTCGAGCGCGTAGAGAACAGCAGCTATATCGTGACGAACGACCGCGGCGGCCAGATGCGCATCGGTCACGGCGAGGGCACCGACTTCACCCCGGTCGACCTGCTGCTCGCCGGGATCGGCGGCTGCACGGCGATCGACGTCGACATCCTGACGTCACGCCGGGCCGAGCCCGACTCGTTCGAGGTCGCGGTCGACGCGGAGAAGGTCAGGGACGAGAACGGCAACCACCTGTCCGACATCGTGGTGACCTTCCGGGTCAGGTTCCCCCAAGGCGAGCAGGGCGACAAGGCCAGGGCCCTGCTGCCGGACGCGATCAGGAAGTCGCACGACCGGCTGTGCACGGTGAGCCGGACGGTGGAACTCGGCACGCCCATCACGGACCGGATCGAGTCCTAGCTGTGCCAGCGGAACCGCCAGACGGCGACGGCGGCGCCCGCGACGGTCCATAGCGCCAGGTTGAGCAGGTCCCAAGCGGGGAACGGGCGTACCGCGTAGGTGTTCTGGAGCACCTCGGCGAGCGCCTTGACCGGGAACGCCGCTACCAGGCGGGACAGCCAGGACGGCAGCCCGCTGAAGGTGGGGTCGAAGACGCCCGAGATGATCGCGATCGGCAGGAAGCTGGCGTAGGCGACCGGACCGGCGGATTCCGCGCTGCTGATGACCGAGCTGACGGCCAGGCCGAGCGCGGCGAAGCATACGGTGCCCAGGATCAGGGCGCCCACCAGAGCGAACAGCTCACCGGCGCGCGGCCCGGCGCCGAACGCGAGCCAGCCGATAAGCCCGGTGGCGGCAGTGAGGAGGAGGACGGTGGCGGCCGTGCTCGCCAGCAGGCCGCCGATGAAGGCCCCGGGCGGCAGCGGGGTGGTCCTGATCCGCTTGAGCACGCCGTCGTGCCGCAGCACCGCGACCTTGGTACCGAGGTTCGCGTAGGCGGCGACGATCACGCCGAACGCCAGGATGCCGGGCACGAACACCGTGGTGTTCGCGATGGCCGTGCCCGGCAGGTGCGAGCCGGCGTTGGCCGCCCCGATGAGCAGCAGGATCATCAGCGGGAAGGCGAAGGTGAACAGCGCGTACTCGGCGCTGCGCCAGAAGCTGCGCTGCTCGAGCAAGGCCTGCCGGACGGCAAGCCGGGCCGATCTGGTCACGAGTGGTCACCGATGTCCTGGACCGCGCCTGAGTCCGGGCTGACCCCGGTGAGCTGGAGGTAGGTGTCCTCGAGGCGGGGCGCGGCCACGGCCAGGCCTGTCAAGTCGCCCAGGTCGTTCTCGGCCGCCCACGCGAGGAGGAGCCGCAGGGTCACGGTCACGTTGGCGGTATGACAGACCGATTCCGGACCGTGCGGCACTAGGTCGACCCCGGCCGGCGGCGCGACCTCACCGCGGCGCAGCGCGGACGGCGTGGCGAAGGAGATGCGGGTCGCCAGCCCGGCCCGGATCGCGACCTCGTGCGTAGTCCCGGCCAGTTCGATGCTGCCCGCCCGCAAGATGGCGATCCGGTCGGCCAGCCGCTCCGCCTCGTCCAGGTAGTGCGTGGTCAGCACGATCGTCTTGCCCAGCTGCCGCAGGTTCTCGATCGCCGCCCAGCAGCGCCTGCGCGCCTCCGGGTCGAAGCCGGTGGTCGGCTCGTCGAGGAAGATCAGGTCGGGATCGCCGGCGAGGGCAAGGGCGAAGTCCAGGCGGCGCCGCTGGCCGCCGGACAGCTTGCGGACCTGGGTGTTCCTGAACGTGGTGAGCTCGACGACTTCGAGCAGGTCGCCGAGCGGACGAGGGCTGCGGTAGTAGCCGCGCCACACGTCGATGAGCTCGGCCACCCGGGCTTGCCGGGGGAAGCCGCACTCCTGCAGGACCATCCCGGCCCGCTCGCGCAGCCTGACCGCCTGCGCGGCCGGGTCCATGTCGAGCACCCTGACGCGCCCGGCCGATGGCACCCGGAAGCCCTCGAGGATCTCTAGCGTGGTGGTCTTACCCGCGCCGTTCGGCCCAAGCAGGCAGAACACCTCGCCGTAGCGGACGTCGAAGTCCACCCCGTGCAGCACCTCGGTGCCGCCGAAACTCATCCGCAGGCCGCGGACGTGCACGGCGTGGCGGTCGGTGACGAGGGGCGGCGTTCGGTCAACTATGACATGCGTGTCAGTCATTACCTGGATTATAAGAAGATAAACCGTGTACGTGACGAATCGAGCTCGGCCGGGAGGGGCTATGAAGCCGCCTGACGTGTCGTCGCTGCGCATGCTGCGGCGGGCCCGGGACCGGATCGACCGCGACTACGCGGAGCAGATCGGCATCCCGCAGCTGGCCGCCGGGGCCGGCTACTCGCGCGAGCACTTCATCCGCGCCTTCCGCGCGGCCTACGGGGAGACTCCCGGCCGCTACCGGACCAGGCGGCGGGTCGAGCGGGCCTGCGAGCTGCTCCGCTCGGCCAACCTGACCGTGACCGAGATCTGCCTCCTGGTCGGCTTCACCAGCCTCGGCACGTTCAGCACCCGGTTCGCCGAGCTCACCGGCGTCTCCCCCAGCGAGTACCGGCGGCAGGCGGCGATGCGAGGCGGCCCGGCGCCGATCCCCGGCTGCTTCGTGCTCATGTGGCGGACCGGGCTGCCCGCACCACTGCCCGCACCACTGCCCGCACCACTGGCCGCACCACTGGCCGCACCACTGGCCGCCCCCAGCGAAGACATCACTTCCTGAGAAGCACACCGCCGTGGCCGACCGTAAAGTCGCAGCATGATTACGGGAATCTCGATCGTGTCGGTCTGGGTACTCGACCAGGACGCGGCCAAGGAGTTCTACGAAGGCAAGCTCGGCTTCACCGTCACCACCGATTTCACCATGGAGAACGGCATGCGCTGGCTGACCGTCCGGCCGCCAGGCAGCGAGACTCAGGAACTGCTGCTGATGGACCCGCTGCACTCGATGCTGGACGAGGAGACCGCGCAGCAGGTCCGGGCGCTGGTCGCCAAGGGGGCCCTGTCGCCCGGCGTGATGGCCACCACCGACTGCAAGGGTGACCACGACACGCTGGCCGGACGCGGTGTCGAGTTCACCCAGGAGCCGTCCGACCGCCCCTACGGGGTCGAGGCGGTCATGCGCGACGACTCGGGCAACTGGTACAGCTTCACCCAGCGCAAGTTCCTGGAGGGGAGGGCCTGAGCCGGGCCGCTAGTTCAGCACGCGGTGAGCGCAAGCGAGCCGCCAGTTCAGCACTGCGCTGGGCGAAGGCGGCCCAGCCGGGAGCGGACCGTTCGAGGTGACGGCGGGCGGCGGCGGCCGTACAGGGGCGCTGCCGCCAGCCGGTCATCCGGCCGCCGCGGATCTCGAAGCAGACCAGGACGCCCCCGGCCCAGCCGTACACGTCGGCGTCGGCCTGATCGCGCTGGTCCCTGGCGACCTTCTGCTCGGCGGTGATCCAGTCCACGGCTTCGAGCTCAGCCTGGAGCTTGGCGGCGAACTCGAAGGCCAGCGCGGTCGCGGCCGCGTCGCGGCGGGCGGCCAGGTCCGCGCGCAGCGCGGCCACCGCGCCCTGGTCCCGGCTCAGCACGGCGGTGATGCCGCGGGCCAGCCCGGCGCGCCCGGCGGGCGCGGCCCCGCGCACCAGGGCCAGTTCCCGTCCGGTTCCCGGCGGATGGTCCACGGCGAGGCCGAGCGGGAGCACCCGGCTCAGCCCGGACACCGCGTCCCGCGTCTTCTGACCGCCCAGGTACGGGCCGAAGTCGCCGGGCGCCGGGCGGCGCACCACGGTCAGGCCGGGGGTGCGCGGAGAGTCGCTGAGCCTGATCCAGACCTCGGCTTCCTGCCCGCCGGGGCTGCGGTTCCACGGCGGGAGGCGCCGCCTGAGCAGGTTGCGCTCCAGCCAGGCGGCCTCGTGCGCGGAATCGCAGGGCACCGCCTCGACCCGGGCGATCCGGGCCACCATCGGGGCCAGGTGGGCCCGGTCGCCGAGGTCGCGCCAGTACGACCGGACGCGGCGGCGGAGGCTGACCGCGCGGCCGATGTACAGGACCCGGCCGGCCTGGTCGCGGAAGCGGTAGACGCCCGGGGCGAGCGGGAGCGCGGCGGCGGCGCTTGACGCACGGGTGGCCGCGGGGAGATCCGGGGAGTCCACGATCCGAGCCCACTGCACCGGGTTGCCCGCCGTCAAGGGCGGGAAGGGAGGCGGGGCGGGTACCGGCGTCGTTCGTTATGAAAGATCGTGATCTGCAAACGGCGGGCGGCGGTCCGTGCGGCGGTGCATGCGAGCCGGCCCTGCTCTACAGTTTGTCCATGGCGGAATCCGAACCCGGCGGCGAGGTCGCCCGCAGCGAACTGCGTGCCTCGCACGACGACAGGGACCGGGTGGTCGAAATGCTGCGGGTATCCGCCGGCGACGGCCGGCTGACCGCGGAGGAACTCGACGAGCGGCTGGAGCAGGCCATGACCGCGCGGACCTACGGCGAGCTGGCGCGGCTGGTCGCCGACCTGCCCGCGCAGGGGGCCGTGGTCGCCGCCCCGGCCGCGGCGGCGCGGGCCAAGGACGTGGTGCGCATCGACACCCGCAGCGGGCACGTCAAGCGGGTCGACCGCTGGGTCGTGCCGCAGCGGATGGAAGTGAAGGTGACCAGCGGCCACGTGCTGCTCGACTTCACCCAGGCGGAGATCACGCAGTCCACGCTGACGCTCAACGTCGACGTGCGCAGCGGGCACGTCAGGCTGATCACCAAGCCGGGCATCGTGGTGGACACCGACGACGTCACCATCCGCAGCGGCCACGTCCGGGTCAAGACGCCGTGGGGTCCCGGCGTCCCCGCCCAGTTCCGCATCGAGGTCAGCGGCAGGGTGGGCAGCGGGCACCTCGTCGCGCGGCCGCGGTACCGGAACTTCTGGCAGTGGCTGACCAGGCAGCCCAAGCCGTACGCGATCACCGCCCGCTGACGCCTTGACGCTGATCGTGGTGTCCGGTGCGCCGGGCACCGGCAAGTCCACGATCGCCGCGGCGCTCGGGGCCGCGCTGCGCTTCCCCGTGCTCTCGCTCGACCCGGTCAAGGAAGCGCTGGCGGACGTCCTCGGGCTGGGCGGCGAGGACTGGTCCAACCAGGTCGGCGACGCGGCCGCCGAAGTGGTGTTCCGGCTGGCCGCGGACCGGGCCAAGGCCAGGATCGGCCACGGCCGCCATCCCATCCACCGCGACGTGATCAACCCCGCGGTGGCGGGCCAGCCCGCGACGCTGGCGGCGACGGTGACGCCGTTGCGGCTGGGTGCGGCCCTGGTCGAGGTGGACACCGGGCGGCCGGGCGCGGCCGGCCGGGCGGTGGCGGCGGTCAGGGCGGCCTTGGGCTGAGCAGCGCGTCCGGGATCAGGCGGGCGCTAAGGTGGGCTGCACTGGTGATGCGCGAGCTGATGCGGGAGTGCGGCCGGACAATGCCTACTCGACTGGTGCACCTGGTCGTCGACGCGGCCGACCCGGCCCGGCTGGCCCGGTTCTGGGCCGCGGCGCTCGGGTGGGAGGTAGCCCCCGAGGAGCCCGACGAGGTGGACGTGTGGCCGCCGGGCTTCAGCTACCCGGACTCCGCCGCGCTGCCGCTGGTCTTCGTGCCGGTCCCCGAGCCGAAGGCGGGCAAGAACCGGGTCCACCTGGACCTGGCCAGCAAGTCGCGCCGGCACCAGGCGGCCGAAGTGGAGCGGCTGCTCGCGCTGGGCGCGGCGCCGGCCGGCATCGGCCAGCGCGACGTCCCGTGGACCGTGCTGGCCGACCCGGAGGGCAACGAGTTCTGCGTGCTCGACCCGCGGCCGGTCTACCGGGACACGGGCCCGGTCGCCGCGGTGGTCGCCGACTGCGCCGACCCGGCCGCCATCGTCGGGTTCTGGGAACTGGCTACCGGCTGGAAGCCGGCCAGTTCCACGGACAGCGGGCGGTCGCTGCGGTCCCCTGACGGGCTCGGGCCGTACCTGGAGCTGCTGCCGTCGCTGGACCGCAAGACCGTCAAGAACCGGATTCACCTGGACGTGGCCCCCTACCAGGACGACGATCACGCGGCCGCGGTCAGGTCGCTGACCGGCGCGGGCGCGACACCGGTCGACATCGGCCAGGGAAACGTACCGTGGACCGTGCTGGCCGACCCGGAGGGCAGCGAGTTCTGCGTGCTGTCACCCCGCTGACGTCGCCGTGACCCCCGCCGAGGCCCGTACCCTGGCCGCGGTCCAGGCCGAGCTGGCCCGGCTGGTCCGCTACGACGACGAGTCGGTCGTCCACCAGGACTGGATCAGGCAGCGCTACGACCTCGGGGCCGCGGCCAGCTACGCCCCGGCCCGGACCGCGGCGGTGCTGACGGCCTGGCACGAGGCCGGCCACGCGGTGGCCGCGCTGGCCGTCGGGGCGCGCTTCAGCTCGGCCAGCATCCGCCACGGCTCGGGCAGCCAGGGCCGGGTGCACCGGATCCAGGGCGGAGGCGACCGGGGGTTCGTCATCGACGCGGCGGGCCAGCTGGCCGAACGGCTGCGGGACTGGTCGATGCCGGCCGGTGACGACGAGCTGCGGGCGTGGCTGCCGACCTGGCGGGCCGACGGCGGCGACGCACGCCGGTTCCGGAACGGGATCGCCGCCCGCTTCGGCGGCGACGAGGTGGCGGCCTGGCGGCACTGCGAGCAGGCGCTGACCCCGCTGCGGCCGCGGATCCGCCAGGTCGCCCGGGCCCTGCTCGTGCACCCGCGGCACCTGCCGTACGCGGTGGTCGCCGCCGTCGCGGACAGCGCGTGAGCGCCTAGGCGGAGCGGTACCAGTCCGGGAAGGCGGCCAGCGAGGTGAGCACGACCTCGGCGCCCGCGGCCGCCAGATCCTCGCCGGTGAACGAGCCGGTGGCCACGCCCACCGCCCGGACGCCGGCCCTTACCGCGGCGGCCATGTCCGGCGGGGTGTCGCCGACGTAGGCCGTCGCCGCCACGCGGCGCAGCACCGCGGCCTTCTCCGGGCCGTGGACCAGGGTGAACAGCTGGTCGGCGGACAGCCCGGCCGCCTGCAGGCTCGGCCCGGCCGAGACCGGGTGCTTGGCGGTGATGATGACGACCCGCTGACCCGCCGCGCGGACCGCGGCCAGGGCCTCCTGCGCGCCGGGCAGCACGGTCGTCAGCGGCCCGGCCAGCTCCAGGTAGTGCCGCCGGTAGACGACCGCCGCCGCGTCGATGCGATCAGGCGGGAACCAGTACCCCAGCTCGTCGTCCAGCTTGATCCCGAGCCTGCGGTCGACCGCGTCCAGGTCGATGGGGGTGCCGGTCTCCCGGCCGACCGCGGCGAACGAGGCCAGGATGGCCGGACGCGAGTTGATCAGCGTCATGTCGAGGTCGAACCCGACCGGTCCCCGCCCGCTCAGCCCCACGATCACCGACTCTACGTCCTGGACAGGCCGGGGATCGCCCGGGCCGGGCTGAGCCCGCGGAGCGCGGGCGCCAGCAGCGGCAGGAGCCCGAGCGCCAGGCCGGAGCCGGCCACGGCCAGGACGGTACCGGTCACGCCGATCCCGCCGGTCACCATGCCGCCCGCCGCGCTGCCCAACGGGAACCCGAGTGAGGAGATCGTCATCCGCGCCCCCGCCACCCGGCTGCGCACCTGGTCGGGGACCAGCCGCTGCATCAGCGTGCGCTCGAAGACGTAATACGGTCCCCAGGCGAAGGTAGCCAGGCCGAGCAGGACGGCCGCGACGGCCAGGCCGGGCGCCAGGGCCAGCGACCCGAACAGCGCCGCGCCGGCGCCGATGACGGCGGCGAGCCGGGGCGACGGCGGCAGCCGGCCGGACAGGTCGGGGCCCGCCAGCACGCCGAGCAGCGCTCCGGCCCCGGCCGCCGACACCAGCACGCCGTACCCGGTCGGGCCGGCGTGCAGGAACGTCCGGCCGTACTGGGGATAGAGCACGGTGGCCACCCCGTCCAGGAACAGCATCCCGAATCCGCAGGCGGTGAGCACCAGCACGGCGGGGTACCGGAACAGGATCCCTGGCCCTCGCCGGTCACGGGCCCGCGCGGGCCCGGCCTGTGCTGACTCGGCCTGTGCTGACTCGGCCTGTGCTGACTCGGCCTGTGCTGACTCGGCCGGTTCCGGGCCTGCCGGTTCCGGGCCTGCCGGTTCCGGGCTGGCCTGCGGGGGCAGCGGCGGCAGGCTGAGGCAGACCGCGGTCATGACCGCGAAGCTGCCCGCGTCGAGCAGCAGCGCGAGCGGCGCGCCCACGGTGGCCACGATCAGGCCGGCCACGGCCGGGACGGCGATGCCGGCCAGTTCCCAGTTGGCGGAGAGCAGGGAGTTGGCCGCGTCGAGTTCGCCGTCCGCGACCAGGCGCGGTACCAGGGACGACTCGGCCACCTCGGTCACCGCGGACAGCAGCGCGCTGGCGACGGCGATTCCGTACAGGTCCGCCACGGCCAGGCGGTGCTGCCACAGCAGGACAGGGACGGCCGCGATCAGCAGGCCGCGGGCCGCGTTGTCGGCGGCCAGCAGCAGGCGCGGCCTGGCCCCGTCCAGCAGCCGCCCGGCCACCGGGCCGCTGACGATCCGCGGCAGCCCGAAGCACATCAGGACCACACCGAGCTGGGCCGGACCCGCGATGCCGAGCACGAGCCAGGAGAGCGCGACCAGGGTGAAGGCGTCACCGGCCCGCGAGATCAGCATCCCGAGCCAGAACCGGCGGAACGCCCGGCGGCGGAGCACCTGCCTGCCGCTGTGGAGTGTCTGGCGCATTGTCCTGCCTCCCCGGGTTACTGTGCCGTCATGACGTGGGAGAAACTGCTCGCCTACTGCCTGGCCAAGCCCGGCGCCTGGCAGGACGAGCCCTGGGAGGGCGACGTCGTGGCCAAGGTCGGCGGCAAGATCTTCGCGTTCCTCGGATCTGGTGAGACTCTTTCCGTGGGCCTGAAGTGCGGGGCCAGCCGCGAGGCGGCCGACGAGTGGCTGGCGCGGTACCCGGACGACGCCTCGGTCATGGCCTACATCGGCCGCTCCGGGTGGAACACGCTGCGAACCGGCGGCGCGATTCCCGACGACGAGCTGCTCGAGGCCATTGACGCCTCCTATTCGGCCATTGTCAGCAAGCTGCCGAAGAAAGACCGTCCCTGACTATACCGAATTACTAGCGTTCCAAAAAAATGGTTTCTCCGGGTAATTACGCTGACCATTTAATTCAAAAATAAGTAGAAGTCCTCCGCGGTCGCTGGCACGATAGCCCGCATGCCTGCCGTTCGCCGCTTCGCGGCCGGGGACGCTCCAGCCGTCACCGCCATCATCCGGGGCCTGCCTGACTACTTCACCGACGACGTGCCCGCCAAGGCCGAGCACGACGCGGCCGACCATGAGGCCTGGGTCATCACCGACCCGGACGGCGTCGCGGGCTTTGCCATCGCCGCCAGGAAATCGCCCGGCGGCGCGGAGATCCTGTGGATCGCCGTCGAGGCCGCCCGCCGTGGTCACGGCCGCGGGACCAGGCTGCTCGGCCACGTCCTCGGGGACCTGGCGGCCGCCGGGGTCAGCGTGGTGGAGGCCAAGACCCTGGACGCCTCGTCCGGCTACCAGCCGTACGAGGCCACCCGGGCCTTCTGGGAGCGCAACGGCTTCGTCCACGTCGACACGATCGACCCGCTGCCCGGCTGGCAGCCGGGCAATCCCGCCGCCATCTACGTCGCGGCCCTGCGTCCGACCAGGTGAAAAGCCCAGCGGAACGGGCCAGTACCCCGTCCGGGATAATGGTTTGGGGTCGCGGGGGTCCGGGGAGGGGGGTGACGTGGACCAGGAACCCTTTTCTCTTCCGGCTGTTCCGGTATCAGCGGGCGCGCTCATCTTCGATCCGGCGGGCCGGCTGCTGATCCTCAAGCCGACCTACAAGAGCGGCTGGACCATCCCCGGCGGCGTCATGGAGGCGGACGGGGAATCCCCGTGGGAGGCGTGCCAGCGCGAGGTGCGCGAGGAAACCGGGCTCGAGGTGAGCCGCGGCCGGCTGGCCGCGATGGATTTCCGTCCGGCGAAGCCGGGACGGCTGGCCGGCATCAGGTACCTGTTCGACTGCGGCCAGGTGGCTGACGAGGCGCTGGCCGACGTGAAGCTGCAGCCCGAGGAGATCTCCGATTCCCGGCTGGTTCCCCTGACGGAGGCATTCACCCTGCTCAGGGGGCCGATCAGCCGCCGCGTGCAGTCGGCCACCGAGGGGCACTTCTACCTGGAAGACGGTCTGCCGGCCCTGTGACGGGGGTGCGTCAGCGGACGACGAGGCAGAAGGGGTGGCCGGCCGGGTCGCGGTAGACGCGCCAGGGGACGGGCTCGCCGCCGGGGCCGGGTCGGGGCGAGACGTGCTCGCTGGCCAGGGTGGCACCGGCCGAAAGGACGCGGTAGTGGGCGGCGGCGAGGTCCTCGACCAGGACGTCGAAGTGGACCCGGGCCGTGTCCTCGGCCAGGGCCGTGGCGGTGCCCTGGAAGGACAGGCGCTGGCCGTGCGGCGGCGGCTCCAGGGTGACCCAGCCGGGGTACCACTCCACCGGCGTGCCGCCGAGCAGTCCGGACCAGAAGCGGGCGAGGGCCCACGGGTCGGGGGCGTCGAGGACGACTTCCCTGATCCAGCCGACGGGCGGCTCCTGGGACATCAGCCGGCGGCGCGGCACTGCTTAGCTGGCCGCTGCGCGGCGGGTGAGTTCGGCCTGGCCGGCGGCGCGCATCGCCCCGAGCGGGGCGGGCTTGACGCCGGTCATCAGCTCGACCTGGCGGGCGGCCTGGTGCAGCAGCAGGTCGAAGCCGCTGACCACGACCGCGCCAGCACGGCTCGCGGCCTGCGCGAGCGGGGTGGGCCACGGGTGGTACACCACGTCCAGCACGGCGGCGGGAGGGGGGTGGGGAAGGCCGCCCCGTTCGGCATAAAAATCAGCGGCGCCGGCCGGCACCGTGGATATCAGCAGATCGCCGTCGCCGGCCCCGGCCGTGAGCGGCCTCAGCTCGACCGCCATCCCCAGCCGGTCCGCGGCCGCCCGCAGGTCACCGGCCCGGCCCTGGTCGCGGACCAGGACCGTCACCGTCCGCAGGCCGGTCTCGCGCAGGGCGGCGAGGGCGGCGCACGCGGTCGCGCCGGCGCCCAGGATGGTGGCGCTGGCCGGGGCGGTCACCCCGGCCTCAGCCAGGGCCGCCACCATGCCGGGCACGTCGGTGTTGTACCCGAGCCGCTGGCCGCCCTCGAATACCACCGTGTTCGCGCCGCCGGCCTCGACGGCGAGCGGCTCGGTGCGGTCGAGCAGCGGCAGCACCGCCCGCTTCAGCGGCATGGTCAGCGACAGGCCGGCCCACCCGGGAGTGGCGAGCACGGCGGGCAGCCCGGCCTCGTCGCACTCGATCGCGGTGTAGGTCCAGCGCTCCAGGCCGAGCGCGGCGTAGGCGGCCCGGTGCAGCACCGGGGACAGCGAGTGCGCGATCGGCGAGCCGAGGACGGCCGCCCGGCCAGTGCCGGTCATGCTACTTCTTGGCCAGGTTCTGCTCGAGTTCCTGGCGGAACTCCTGGAATTGCTGCTGGCTCGAGGTGAACTTGGTCTCGCCGGTCTTCGGGTTGACGGTGACGAAGTAGATCCAGTTCCCGGGGTCCGGGTGCAGTACGGCTTCGATGGCCGCATTACCCGGGCTGTCGATCGGGCCAGGCGTCAGGCCCTTGTGCTTGTAGGTGTTGTACGGCGACGGGCTCTGGAGCTGGGTGTTGCTGGCGATGATGCCGAACGTGTTCAGGCCGTACAGCACGGTGCTGTCGAGCTCGAGCGGGATGTCCTGCTTCATCCGGTTGTAGATCACCCGGGCGATCTTGGGGTAGTCGGAGAGCCGGCCGCCTTC
>Ga0335083_10005650_pt1 | contig 15751 bp, 13 predicted proteins | sample Lox_Sample_42_FD_206716 | JGI IMG/M metagenome (GOLD analysis project Ga0335083, IMG submission 206716) | Soil microbial communities from Loxahatchee National Wildlife Refuge, Florida, United States - Lox_Sample_4.2 | ecosystem: Environmental > Terrestrial > Soil > Wetlands | place: USA... | reverse complement strand
GGAGTCCCCTGGTAGATCAGCGTTCCATGACCCCAGGTATAGCCGATGCCCGCCGCGACCGCGCCGCCGGTCAGCTGCAGCGTGGCGTCCGGCGTCTCGCTGTCCGATACGGTCGCGGCCTCGTCGGCCATGGCCGGGCCCGCCAAGAGCGCCATCGCGGCCAGGGAAAGGGCTAGTCTGCTCATACACATCACCTCGATTGGCAAGTTGTTACACGGATAAGGATGCGACCGGCGAGCCCGGCGGTCCGCTGCGCGGCCGCAGCAGCCGCCGGCCGTCTGATGGACCCGGTGGCGCGAACCCGACGCCGGGCGGCAGTCTGGGCCCTTCATCCACCGGTCGCTGTCGCCGGAGTGCCGCCAGTCGCTGGATCGTGCGACGACCGTTCACATCGCGTCGCGGATACGGGGGCGTCACCGCCCATGGATGTAATGATCCACGAGCAGCAGCGCGAACAGCAGCAGGAGGTAGTTGATCGAGTAGCGGAACATGCGCATTCCATGCGCGGCGTCGGGCATGCGCTTGAGCTCAAGCGCGTACCTCCCGAAGACGCCGGTCAGCGCCAGCGCCCCGGCCAGGTACACGATCCCGCTCATCCCCGTCAGGTACGGCAGCACGACGACCGCGGCGAGCAGCGCCGTGTAGAGCAGTGCGAAGGTCGCCGTGAAGGCGACGCCGTGGGTGACCGGTAGCATCGGGATACCGGCCTTCGCGTAGTCGTCGCGGCGCGCGATGGCGAGCGCCCAGAAGTGCGGCGGCGTCCAGGTAAAGACGATCAGCGATGCCAGCAGCGCGTTGGCCTCGGCATGACCCGTCACCGCGACCCAGCCGAGCAGCGGTGGCGCCGCGCCAGCGGCGCCGCCGATGACGATGTTGTGCGGCGTCGCGTGCTTCAGCCACACCGTGTAGACCACGCTGTACCCGATCAGCGATGCCAGGGTCAGCACGGCCGTGAGGCGGTTGACCTCACCGATCAGGACCGCCATGGACACGATCCCGAGCACGGCGGCGAAGGCCAGGGTCGCGGCCTCGCTGATGCGTCCGCGCGGCAACGGCCTCTGGCGCGTCCGCGCCATGAGCGCGTCGTAGCGCCGGTCGAGCAGGTGATTGAACGCCGCGGCCGAGGCGGCCGCCAGCCAGATGCCGGCCGAGGCGAACAACACGACGCGCAGCGGCGGCACCGCCGGCGTCGCGAGGAACATGCCGATGACAGCGGTGAAGACGATCGCCCCCACGACCTTCGGCTTCGTCAACTGCCAAAAGCTGCGCAGCTCCGGTAGCCACTCGGCGAGCGTCGCAACGGCCGTGGCGGCCGGCTCCGGCAGGTGTGGGCCACGACCCGGCGGCAGCTCGCGCGTCGGATGGCGGGTATCGACGTGGCCGGACACGGGCGTCAGCCCGGGCTCGCGACGGGATTCTGTTGGACGCTGTGGTAGATCGCCTGGGTCTTGGCGTTCGGCTGGACTCCGAGCACCCGCGTCAGCAACTCGCGGCAGCGTCGGTAGGCCTGGACCGCCTCGCCGTGATCGCCCAGTTCCTTGTGGCACACCATCAGTCCCCGGTAGAGGTCTTCCGCGAGGTGGTCGAGCTCGAGGCCGGACTGGTACAGGCTGGCCGCTTCGTGCCACAGGCGCCGGCTCTCGAACGCCCGCGCGGCGTCCCGGATCGAGCGCACGAACCGCTCGCGCAGGACCTCACGGGTCTTCAGCGCCCACTGCTTGTCTGCTTCCTGTTCGAGGAAGTGCCCCTGGTACAGCTCGCGGACGCGGGCGAGGCGTGCCGCGGGATCCGCATCGAGCCGCGACGGCGCCTGGACCTCGCGCTCGAAGGTCCACATGTCCACCCAGAACTGCCGGCGATCCAGACTGAGCTTCCCGCCGCTCATCGTCACGGCGCTCGGCACGCCGAGCAGCTGCCGCAACCGGTACAGCGCGCTCTCGAGGGCGTGGTAACCGGCGTCACCGTCGGAGTCGGGCCACAGTGCATCGGTCAGCTTGCCGGCGCCGACGTCCGTACCGCCGAACGCGATCAGCACCTGGAGCAGCTCCAGCGGCTTGCGCTGCATGCGGCGTGAAAACCGGAGCGGTGCTCCGTCGCGCAATACCTGGAAGCGACCCAGGACCGTGACCTTGAAGGGCCACGGCCATTCCTGGCCCGCACCCGCCGCGGGCTGCAACGCGTAGCGCGCGATCAGTCCGCGGGCCGCGGTGACCGACAGGCCCGCGCGCAGCGCCTCGGCGCACAGCTCGGCCATCTGGGCCGGCAGCAGCATGAACGCCAGCGACGGTGGCTCCACCGTCTCGCCGGCCGCGAGCGCGTCCGGCAGCAGGCGGTGGCACGCCGTCCTGCTCGTGCCGCGCAGCGTGAGGTACGCGCGCAGCAGCGCATAGTCGCGCGCCGAGTGGGTGAGCGGGTCCCGGCTCGACAGCGCGCCTGCTTCCTCGAGCACTCGCGCGGCAGATTTGCAGTCGCCCTCGGCGGCGAGGCAGCCGGACAATGCGAGCCGCGCCGTCCATTGCATGCTACCCATCGCCGCCGCGTCGGCCTCGGCCGCCGCAGTACGCCAGTGCATGAGTGCCGACGGGATGTCGCCCCGCAGCAGTGCCTGGCCGGCCTGCGCGTGCGACAGCAGGCTCAAGGCGGCATGACGCGTCGGATCACCGGCCTGCCGGATCGCGTGCAGGCACGCGCCGAGTGCGGTCGCATCGCGCCGCGCAAAGCCAAGCGTCAGCCGCAGGCGCTGCTGCAGGACGTCCATGACGGGTACCCCGCGCTCGGTCACGCGCTCGGGGATCTCCCGCAGCGCCGCTTCGGCCTGCGAGAAGTCTCCCTCGAGCAGACGGCCGCAGGCGATGGCGACGAGGCCCGCCGAACGGGTGGCCGGTGAGCACGCGCCGGCCCCGAGCGCGGCCTCGAGGCGACCGGTGATCTCGCGCGCCGCCCCCACGTCAGCCAGGACGCAATAGCCGACCAGCAGCGCGCGCAGGCCGAGCACGTGGTGGTCGATGCCGTTCACGGCCACGAGCAGCGCGTGCAGCCGCCCGCTGGCGCGGGTGATCCGCTCCGCCGGTGCGCCCGCGCGGGCCAGCGCCAGCAGCAAGCTGCCGTGCGCCCCGAGCTCCATCTCGGGGAACGGAAAAGAAGGCGCCTCCTCCAGCAGGGCCTCGAGGCGCTCCATCCAGACGCCATGGTCCTCGTAGGATGACCATTCGTACTGGTAGCTATCGAGGATGGACGCGGCTGCGAGGGTCTGGCCAAGCGCGTCCGAGTTCCGCTCGAATTCCGTCCACGCGCTCCGCAGCTGCGCTCGCGCGCCGGAGGGATCGACCGACGCCGCGGCGGCGGCAGACCAGTACTTGAGCCGGCGGTTCTCGGCCGCCACCGTCGCGGGCAGTGCGCTAATCCAGCGCCGCAGCGTGGCCGCGTGGCCTTGCGCCAGTAGCTTCGTCGCGTGAGTTCCGATCATCTCCGACAGTGCACTCCAGTCCCGGGTGCTAACGCGCAGCGCGACCGCCGCGTCGAGCTCCCCGGATGTCTCGAGTATCGCGGCCGCGCGGCGCGCAAGCGTTTCGAAGTACGGCGCCGGCACGGTGTCTTCGAGGCGACTCAGCAGGAACTCGCGAAACAGCGGCAAGAACTCAAATGTCGGCGGCGAACCGGTGAGCCGCCGGGTGAACAGCTGGCGAGCCGCCAGCCGGGCGAGGAGCGGATGTGCGTCGGCGCCGCCGCCGAGGTCCTGGGCGGCGGCAGCCGAGACGCGCGGCAGCAGCGCCACGGACACGAGCACCCGCCGCTCCTCCGGCGTTGCGCGGTCGAACACCTCGCCCGCGAAGTAGTTCGACAGTGCCGAACGCATCGCCGGACCCGGCTCACGTGCGTCCTCGCCGCTGGCGCGCAGTCGCTCGACCGTGACCGAAACGCCGGCCGCCCACCCGCCGCACAGGCCGTGTAGCGCATCCGCGCAGCGCACGTCGATCGACCCCCGGCCGGCAACGGCGCGGGTCTCCTCGAGAGTCAGCTGCATCTCGCGTTCGTCGAGGACGGCGAGCGCGCCGGTCCCGATAAGTCGCGTGTAGAGGCTGACCGGCCCGCCGCGGCCGAGCAGAACCACGTTGACGTCGGAGGCGATGTCGGCGGCGCAATCCACGAGGAGCGCATGCAGCAATGAGTCGTGCGCGATCTCGTGCACATCGTCGACGATGAGCACCCCCGGGCGCGGCAGACGATTCAGCAGGTCGCGGAGCACGGCGCGTCCGGCGTGCTTCGGCTCCTCGGTTCGGCCTACTGCGGCGCGCCCGTTCACCCGGGCTGCCCGGTCCGCGCCATCGGTACCAGCGGCGCGCAGACGCGAAAGCAAGGCGACGGGGTCGCCGTCCTCCGGGGACACGCGATACCAGATCGCGGCCAAGTTCCGGGCCGCCAGGTAGCTCGCGAGCAGGGTCGTCTTCCCGGCGCCCGCGCCTCCGCCGACCCACACGAGCGGGTGACGGCGGAGCTCATCGAGCCTGTGGAAGAGCCGCTGCCGCGGTACGGCGTTCGGCTGAAACGACCGCCCGGAATGAATCAGCGCGCTCGACTGCCTGGCCATGTTCGGACTCCCCGTGGCAAATCAACGGATTGCGCAACTTCGTCGCGGCCCCGCAGGTCCTATGGGTCCCCGTGGTCCTCGGTGGGCGTTCCACCACAGCGCGACCGTATCGAACAGCCGGCGTCGAGTAGTGATTTCCCGGTAAGGGCTCGGTCAAGAATTCGTTGTGGTGCCGCGGACCCGGCGCACCGGACCGTGTGGGGCCGGATCCAGCCCGCCCGCGACCCCGGCCCTTCAGTCGCCGGGATCCCGCGGCGCCACCGGGGCCGCGGTGGCTCCGGGCTCGTCGGGGAGGCCCAAGGTATGCTTCGGCCGGGCCGCGAACACCGCGGACGCGGCCCGCACCAGGTGCGAGAGGGCCGCGGACGGCAGCGCAACGAGGTGCGAGCCGGCGTCCGCACGCAGCTCGTCGCGCTCGGCGAGATCCTGCACGGCCGCGATGACCGGAACCCGCGGAGCGCGCTCGCGCAAAGTCACGAGCGCCTGGCGGGTTTCCGCGAAGGAGGTCTGCGTCAGGATCACCCAGCCGGACCCCTCGAGGAGTCGCGAGGCGGTGGCTGGGGGATTTTCGAGACTCCCGCGGATGATCTCGTGACCCGCGCCACGCGCCGCGGCGATGCGTTCCGCGTCGGGCTCGAGGCACGCATAGCGAATGCCCGCGGCCGCGAGGAAGTCGCACACCGCTCGTCCCACGCTGCCGTAGCCGAGAACAAGCGCACGCGACTCAGCCGCGTCAGCCGCCACCGCCGGGGCGCTGCGGCCCGGTTTCGGCGCCGGCGCCAGCCGCGGCAAGGCCAGATTGATGATGATCGGCGACACCACGAAGGACAGCGAGATCGCCAGCAGCGCGAGCGTGTGGGCGTGCGCGCTCAGCAGGCCGTAGCCACGCGCGCTCGCGAAGATCACGAAGCCTATCTCATCGAGCGGCATCAGTAGCAGGCCGCTGAGGAGTGCGGCAGCGGATGCGACGCGAAACGTGCGCGCGGTCACGTACACGACCACAAGCTTTATGAGCAAGACCATCGCGACGTAGAACACGAGCTCGCCGCGGAACTGCGCCACTTCGTGCACGTCGATCGCCATCCCGACCGCGACGAAGAACACGCCGAGCAGGACGTGCCGCGCCGGCGTCACGGCCGCCTTGACCTGCGCCGAGTACACGCTGGTGGACAGCAGCATGCCCATCATGAATGCGCCGAGCGCCGGCGATACGCCGAGCCGACCCAGGATCCAGCCGGCCGCAAACACGCTCGCGAGAACGATCAGCGGGAAGGCGCCCGAGCCTAGGCTGCGGGCCGTGAGGTATAGCCAGCACGGCAGCACGACACGTCCCAGCAGCGCCACGCCCGCCAGTGCCGCGACGAGCCGAAGCGCATCCGGGGCAAGGGCCCTGGCATCGCCCGCGCCAGGCGCGTGCCCGAGGAGCGGGATCAGCGTCAGCACCGGGATCACCATCAGGCTCTGAAAGATGTCGGCGGCCACCGTGACCTGGCCGTGCGCACTGGTGGCTTCCTGCCGGGCCTGCAGCATCGGCAATGGAATCGCGCTGGAACTCATCGCCAGCCCAAGGCCGGCCACGACGGCCGACTGCCAGCGGATTTGCGCGACGGTGAGCAGGAAGACGGCGATCGCGGCGCTCGCCGCCGCGTACTCGAGCGACCCGAAACCGAACACCAGCCGGCGCATCGTCCACAGGTATTTCGGCTGCGTATCCAGCCCGACCAGAAACAGCAGCAGCATGACCCCCACCTGGCCGATCACCTGCAGTTCGCCGACGTGGCCGGCCAGCACCGGCACCGGCGACTGCGGGCCCAGCACGATGCCGACGAGCAGGAGTGCCGCGATCGACCCGAGATTGAGCCGACGCGCGAGCCCGATGGCGGCGGCCGTGACCGCCATCATCACGGCCGCGCCGAACAGGAGCTGGTCCAGGGTCACGCGGACGCCGCCCGGTCCGTGCTTCGAGGCCGTGACGCCCGCACGGCTAGCGGCCGATCAGCCGCGCAGCGGCCGTCGTCCGCGGATCCGCGCATTCCGGCGTCATGCCCCGAGCGGAGCGCCCGGGCGTGCCTCGCGGGCGGCGATGGCGCAACGCCCCGGCGTCCCGACGGCGGGCCTGTTCGCGCTCTCACCGGGCGCCGCCGACCGCACCACCCCCGGCGAGCCGACGATCAGCAGGCCAGCCGGGACCGCGCCCATCAGCAGCAGTGCGCACGGCACTACTGCCCACAGCAGCTCCGTCCCGAGCCGTTGGTGAAAGTGCGAGCCCGGTTCAGCCGCGAGCCGGTAGCGCCAGGTCTCCAGCAGCATCGCGATGAAGATGCCGGCCGCGATGGCAGTGCACAGGGCGAGAATGGCGATCCGCATCGTTCACCTGCGCAGTGACACGTGCGCGCGGCGATAGGCGGTCGGTGTCAACCCGACGAGCCGCCGGAACGCGGCGGTGAAGGCGCTGAGCTCCTGATAGCCAACGTCAAAGGCAATGTCGGTGACGGCGATGCCTGCGCGCCCGAGCAGCGTCTTTGCGCGCTCGACCCGTCGCTGCAGGTGGTAGCGATGCGGCGAGACGCCGAACGACTGGCGGAAGGCGCGACAGAAGTGGAAGCGGCTCAGGCGTGCGCTCGCGGCCATCGTCGCGACTGGAATCGGTTCCGCGAGATGCTCCTCGATGTACTGCGCGACACGCTGGCGCTGCCATACGGCGAGGCCGCTGCGGACCCTGTCGGGAGCGCTCCGAGCGATGGTACCGGAGCGGAGCAGCTCGTGCCCAAGCACGACCGCGATCGCATCGGCATATCGCTGGCAGGAGTTGCTTCCCTCGTCGAGGACCGCCCTGAGCTTCAGAACGGTTTGCCAGAGGGAGGCACTGCGAAAATGCAGTCGTGGCGCGAGCGCCTCACGGATCGCACCGGTGCCAGAATCCATTGGCGCCGATCGCGGGTCGATGTGGATGTAGATGGCGCGCGACGGAAAGTCGGCCTCGTGCCATTCGCGGAAGTGCCGGCCGGCCGGGACGAACGTGAGCGTCTGGCTCAGGTTCTGCTCGTTTGACGCCGGAACGCCCTCGACCGTCGTCACTCCGCGACGACGCGCCAGCCGCTCGTGGGCGATCAGCAGGTGGCGCGGGCCGCAGTAGCGGCTCTCGAACGGTTCGCGCGAGTTGATCGCAACGCTTTCAGCCACTATGCCGGGACACAGCAGGCCCCGCCGCCGCAGCAGCGGCTCGACGGAAAAACTCATGGTGTCGGACGGCGCGCCGCTGTCCTTGCGTGGCTGACGCGTCGCGTTCATTCGGTTGAACGGGACGTCGTCGCTCCAGGACAGCGGCGGACTCTGTGCGTGGTCCATGCGGCGTGCTCCCTCAGCCAGGCCGATGCGGTGCGGGTGTCGTGCTCACGTCTCGAGTCGCTCCAAGGTGTCCCGCGGCGGCACCGCGGGCACGTGCCGGCCGTCGGCCGCCGCGCGGCACGCATGCTCGGTGCCTGTTACCGCCGGACGCGAATGAAGTTACCTATCGGCGGCTCACGCGTGGCTTACGGGCCCAGAGGGACGCGCATCGCCGCCGGCATTCTCTCGAGGATCGTCGATGGCCGCCTGCCGGACCTGTTCGCGCAGCCAGTGGATTCCCGGATCCACTTCCGAGCGCCAGTGCCACAGCATCTCCACGGCGACCGGATTCGAACCCATCGGAGGCTCGATGAGCACTACGCGGTGCTTGTCACAGAGGTCGAGTGCGAGCCTTCTCGGGAGGCTGGCGATCAGGTCGGTGCGAGTGACAACCGCCGGCACGACGGCAAAGCCGGGCACACGGGCTGCGATGCGGCCTATGGCGCCGTGCCGCGGCGCCTCGAGCACGGCGCGCTCCAGGTGTACGCGTCGCAGAACGCCTCGCTCGGGGAAAAAGCCGTCGATGAGGTCCTCCGCGTTCCCGGTGTAGTCGACGACGACGTGCGGGTAGCCGAGGATCTGCGCCGGCGTCCCCTCCGCTGCCAGAAGCGGATGCCCCGTGCGCACGATGAATACGTAGTCCTCCTCGATGAGCGTCGTGCGGCCGAAGCGCCCCGGCACCACGGCGAACCAGCCGAGGGCGAGATCAATCCGCGCATCGTCCAGCTGTCGGATCACATCGAGCCGGCCCGCCGGGACCACTCGCAGGTCGACACCCGGCGCCGCGACCGCAAGCCTCTCGATGAGACGCGGCACGATCACCATGCACGAGTAGTCGCTTGCTGCGACCGTCAGCGTCCGGGCCGCGAGTGCCGGCACGAACTCATGTGATACCAGCGCTCCGGCGATCGCGGCCAGCGCCTGCTGCACGGGCGCAGCGAGTTCGAGCGCCCGGGCCGTCGGGTGCACGCTCCCGGCGTCGCGGGTGAACAGTTCATCGCCGATGAGCTTTCGCAGCCGTGCGAGTGCGTGACTGGTGGCCGACTGTGACAGGCCGAGGCGCGCCGCCGCCGCGGCGATCGAGCGTTCCTTCAGGATCACGTCAAACACGACCAGCAGGTTGAGGTCGACCTTGCGGATGTCCTTGATGTTCATCGATGTGCCGGCGCCGGTGAGCTCGCGAGAGTGGTGCCCATTCCTACCCGGCGGCAGCGCACCGGCGGCTCACCGCTGGCCTCGTCGATCAACCGGGCGAAGGCCCGTCGGCGGGCGACGGCGCGTCGCCGCCTGACCCGAGCCATTCGCGGCAGACGGCCTTGCCGAGCGCCACGATGGCCGGCCCGATGAAGGCGCCGACCAGACCGAAGGTCTCGAGTCCGCCGAGGCTGCCGAGGAGCGCACCGAGGAAGCTGAGCTCGGTCCGTTTGTCCATCAGCATCGGCCGCAGAATCTTGTCGCTCGCGAACAGCACGGCGACGCCGATCGCTGCCACGGCCAGCGCGGCCGCGGGCGCGTCGCGAAGCACGAGGCTGATGCAGACGGCGGCGATCACGCCATAGCCGACGAACGGCAGCATCGCCAGGATCCCGGTCACGGCAGCCCAACCGAGCGGGGAAGGGACGCCGGACACCGCGTAGGTCACGCCCATTGCGGCACCGTCAATGGCGCCGACGACGAGCATGCTGTGCACGGTGGCGCGCAGCGCGGACGTTCCGATCGCGAGGAACTCCGTGGCGCGATTGCCGAACCGGCGCCGCACCGTGTCCGGCAGCAGCGCGCCGAGGGACTCGCCTTGCCGAAGGAGCGGGAAGAGCATGGCGATCGTCACGCTCGCGACGAGGGCATGATGCGCGAGAAACTGTCCGAAGGACTGCGCCCAGCGCAGCACCGATCCCGAGCCCGCGCGCTCAACCCACGCAACGAGCCCGCCCGGCGCGCCGATCGCATCGACCCAATGACCTGCGAGTCGTGGGCCGACCAGCGGGACCGCCCGCAGCCAGTTTGGAGGTCCAAGTCCGTTCGCCGCCGTCGCGGCAAGCTGCCCCGTCCACTGCTGCGCCTCCCGGGCGACGACACCGACCGCCAGCGTCAGCGGTCCGAGCACAAGCACGGTGAGCAGCACCGTGAACACCAGCGGTGCGAGCAGTCCCCGGCCGCTGAAGGGGCGCAGACGCCGGAACCGCACGTAGAGCGGCCAGCTGGACAGCGCGATCACGATCGCCCAGGTCGCCGGCAGGATGAAGCTGCGCAGCAGCCACAACGCCAGCGCGAGCAGCGCGACATCGGCGACTAGCGCGGAGGCCGGCCGCGGCGCGGGACCTGCGGTCAGCGCCGGATCAGCGCGGCTCCGGTCCACGACCGGTGCACCGGTACGCTCACGGGCTCATGACGGCAGTCAGCCGAGCAGCGAACGATCGAATCCGCCAGGCACCGAAGAGCATGGTCGTTCCGCTGCTGATCGCGAAGAATGCCAGCAATACGAGCAGCGCGACCAGTGTTTCCGGCGGATCGATGGCCGCAACCGCCGCGGCGACCAAGGAGAACACGGCCCACGTGCACAGCCATCCCCAGGGCAGGCCGTGCTGGCGCATGCGCAGCGCGGTGCAGATACCGAGCGCGCCGCCGACGAGCAGCCACAGCACGACGAGCTCGGCCATGAACACCAGCGACACGGCCGGATACCAGATGATGGCTGCGATGCCGAAGCCGCAGCTGATAACTCCCGCGAGCAGCGACGCCCACCACCACGGCAGGACCGAGCGCGCCTGCAGCGACTGGATGATCTCGGCCGTGCCGCTGACGAGCGCCCAGACGGCGACGACGAGGGCGAGGACGGCGAGCGATCCGAGCGGTTGGACCAGGATCAGGGCGCCAACGGCCACGGACAGCGCACCGCGAACGACGAACGCCCACCAGGTCCGGCGGTGCTTCTCGTGGATTGCCTCGAGCATGCTCATCACCTCGGCGGCGGCGACGCGTCGCGATGCCTGTCAGTACTTGGCGGTCAGGCCGGACTGCGCCGCGTAGAAGCGGGCAAGCTCCAGTATCTGCGCGTCGGAAAGCGATGCGGCCATCGCGCCCATGATCGGGCTCGGCCGCCCGCCGCTGCGGTACTCGCGCAGAGCGTGGACCAGGTAGTCCTCGGCCTGTCCGGCGAGGCGCGGGGTATCGGTTGCCGCGGGGTTCGTGCCGCCCGGGCCGTGGCACGCGGCGCAGGTTGCGTCGGGCTTGGCTGCCGGCGCCTTCTCCTCGGCCGCGCACGTGCCGGCCAGCCCGACCGCGGCGAGCGCGATGAGTGAATAGATTCCTTTCGTGCCTTTCATTCGGTCACCTCCCATCACTTGCCGACGCTGGCGTAGTAGGCCGCGATGGCGGCGATGTCCTCATCGCTCAGGCTCGCCGCGATGCTGACCATCGACGGAAACTTGCGCACACCGGCCCGGTACTTCTTGAGCGCCTCCGCCAAGTAGGCGGCTTGCTGGCCGCCGAGCTTCGGCACCGAATAGACGTCCGGATAGGCGACCCGGTAGCCCGCGATGCCGTGGCAACCCTGGCACATCGCGACGTTTGGGCGCGCCGCCGCACGAACCTCCGCGTGTGCGACCGGAATGCCGGTCAGCAGCGCTCCAGCCAGCAGTGCCACCGGAGCAGCCCACCGCCGATGGGCGACAGGTTTCATAGCCAGTACACAATTACGAACAGGATAAGCCATACGACACCCACGAAGTGCCAGTACCAGGTTGCCGCCTGGAACGCGAGGTGATCCTTGGCCGTGAAATCCCCGTGGAGCACACGCGCCAGCATCACCAGCAGGAATAACGAGCCGATCGCAACGTGCACGCCGTGCAATCCGGTGAGTACGAAAAACGTGGCACCGTACGCGCCCGTCGCGAGCGTCAGGTGCAGCGCCGTGTAGGCGTGGTGGTACTCGGACGCCTGGTTGCGCAGGAAAAGCATTCCGAGACAGACGGTCACGACCAGGCAGAGAATCAGCAGGCCCCGTCGGCCCTTCTCTAGGGCGGAATCGGCCAGCGTCACCGCGCCGCCCGAGGCCAGCAGCATGAGGGTGTTGAGCAGCGGGATGCCTTTGCCGCTCATTGCCGTGAACGTGTCCGTAATTCCAGGACCGCTCGTCGGCCAACCGCCGCTGAACGAGGGCCAGAGGAGCGCCTTCGTATCGCCGGCAGCCAGGTCGTTCTCGACGAAGAATCTCGTGTACAAGAGCGCCCAGAAGAGGATCGCGAAGATGACCACTTCCGAAAAGATGAACCAGGCCATCCCGACCCGAAACGCCCGCTCGACCTGGTCGTTGTAGACGCCCGATCGCCCTTCGCCGATCACGGCCCCGAACCAGCCGATCACCACGTAGGCGAGAACCGCGACTCCGGCCAGCAGCACGTACCGCCCGGCGGCGGCGGCGTTGATCCAGCCTGCGGCACCGACGGTCACCAGCAGCGCCGCGATCGCGCCGACGATGGGCCAGCGCGATGGCGGCGGGACGAAGTAGTGGTCGATGGCGCTCATTTGTTTCTCGCTCGAGTCGGTACGGAAGGGACGGTGGCAGGCGCCGCGAGCGCCTCGACGCTGCTGGCGCCTGCGACCTCGAAGAAAGTGTACGAGAGCGCGAGTGCCGCAACATCGCTCGGCAGTGCCGGGTCGACCACGAAGGTCACGGCCATGCGCCGGTGCTCATGCGCGGCCAGGGTCTGGGTCGTGAAGCAGAAGCACTCGAGCTTGCGCACGTACGGCGCCGCGCTCTCGGGCGCGTAGCTTGCGATTGCCTGACCGCGAATCGACCGATCCGAGTTGTTGCTCACGTCGTAGAACGTGCGCACGATCTGCCCCGGATGGAGCTCTACACTCGCCTCCTCCGGCCGGAACGTCCACGGCAGGTTGTCGCGGAGATTCGAGTCGAACTGCATGACCACGGTCCGGCTAACCACGGGCCGGATGCTGGCCGCCGCGGTGTCCGCCACCTCGAGCTGGTTGAACCCCGTCAAGCGGCAGAGCGTGTAGTAGAGCGGCCGCAGTGCGTAGCCGAAACCGAACATGCCGACGGACGCGAGCGCGAGCCCGCCGAGCAACCACCGATGCCGCGTCGTTCCGCTCACGGGCCGGCTCCTAGCGGATCACCGGCGGAACCGCGAACGTGTGCTTCGGCGGCGGCGAGGGCAGCGTCCACTCGAGGCCAACTGCGCCGTCCCAGACCCGGTCGCTCGCCGGCTTTCCGCCGCGCACGCACTTGATGACTATGTAGACGAACAGCAGCTGGGTCAGCCCGAAGCCAGCCGCACCGATGCTGGAGATCAGGTTGAGGTCGGTGAATTGCAGCGGGTAGTCCGGAACGCGCCGCGGCATGCCGGCGAGCCCGAGCAGGAACTGGACGAAGAAGGTCATGTTGAAGAAGAGCGCCGACAGCCCGAAGTGCCACCGGCCGAGCGTCTCGTCGTACATGTGGCCGGTCCATTTCGGCAACCAGTAGTAGGTGCCCCCGAACAGCGCGAACAGCGAGCCCGCCACCAGCGTGTAGTGGAAATGAGCGACGATGTAGTAGGTGTCCTGGAGTTGCACGTCGACCGCCGCGATCGCGCACATCACGCCCGTGACGCCGCCGACCAGAAAGACGCCGATGAACCCGATGGCGAACAACATCGGCGTCTCGAAGGAGAGCGAGCCGCCCCACATTGTGCCGAGCCAGTTGAAGATCTTGACGCCGGTCGGCACCGCGACCAACAGCGTCGCATACATGAAGAACAGCTGCGGGCCGGTGGTCATGCCGACCGTGAACATGTGATGGCCCCACACCAGGAACGAGAGCACGCCGATCGCGCAGGTGGCGATCACCATCGAGCGGTAGCCGAACAAGGGCTTGCGGGAGAAAGTGGGTACGATTTCCGAGATCATGCCGAATGCCGGCAGGATCAGGATGTAGACCTCCGGGTGGCCGAAGAACCAGAATATATGCTGGTACAGAACCGGGTCCCCACCTCCCGCGGCGTTGAAGAAATGCGTGCCGAAATGGCGGTCGGTCAGCATCATGGTGACTGCGCACGCGAGGACCGGCATCACGGCCACGAGCAGGCCGCCCGTAACCAGCCAAGTCCATGCGAACATAGGCATCTTCATCATTGTCATGCCGGGCGCGCGCATGTTGACGATGGTGACGATGATGTTGATCCCACCGAGGATCGAGGAGATGCCGAGCAGGTGCACGGCGAAGATCGCCATGTCCATGCCCGGACCCATCTGGATCGACAGCGGGGCGTACAGCGTCCAGCCGGTGGCGGCTGCGCCGCCGGGCACGAAAAATGAAGCAACGAGCAGCAGCGCCGCGGGCGGCAGCAGCCAGAAGCTGAGATTGTTCAGCCGGGGCAACGCCATGTCCGGGGCGCCGAGCATCAGCGGTAGCTGCCAGTTGGCAATTCCGGTCAGCGCCGGCATCACGGCGCCAAGCAGCATGATGAGGCCGTGCATCGTCGTGAGCTGATTGAAGAGATCCGGCTGCAGGAACTGCAGTCCCGGCTGCGCGAGCTCTGCGCGGATCAGGAGCGCCATCACGCCGCCGACGAAGAACATCGCGACGCCGAAAACCAGGTAGAGCGTGCCGATCTCCTTATGGTTGGTCGACGTGAGCCAGCGGCGAACTCCAGTGCTCGCGTGCACCTGCGGATCGCTCGTGGGGACGACTACTGCATGCATGACGTTCTCACATCGGGCTTCGTGAAGGGGGGCGTGCAAGCATCTCAGTGGCGCACCGCGGCAATGTCCTTCGGCTGCACGCTGTCACCGAGCTCGTTTCCGAATGAGTTCCGGACGTAGGTAATGACCGAGGCGATCTCGAGATCGGATAGCGTTCCCTTCCACGCGACCATCGCAGGATTCCTGGAGCTGCCGTTCACGACGATGTCGAGGGCTCCCACGAGCGAACCCGCCGCGATCTTGCCGCGCGCGAGCGCCGGGAATACGGGTGGTGTACCCTGGCCGTTCGCCTGGTGGCAGGCGACGCAATTGCGTGTGTAGACCTGCGCCCCGCCCTGCTTCAACTCAGCGATCGTATAGGTCTTGCCGTCGGCGCTGGCATTGGCGTCGACCGCGGCATGCGCGTTGGCGTGTTGGTCGGCGACCCACGTGTCGTAGTCGGCCGCGGACACTGCATTGACGACGATGGGCATGAACCCGTGGTCCTTGCCGCACAGCTCCGAGCACTGACCCCGGTAGGTTCCCGGTACGTCCACGCGAAACCACGAGTCGCGAATGAAGCCCGGGATCCCGTCCTGCTTGACACCGAACGCCGGAATGGCCCACGTGTGTATTACGTCGTTGGCGGTGACCAGGATCCGGACCTTCTTGCCGACCGGGACTACGAGGGGTCGGTCCACCTCGAGCAGGTAGTTCTCGGTCTTCGCTTCGCGGTTCTCGATCTGGGCGCGTGGCGTCGACAACGTGCTGTAGAATCCGATGTCCTCGTTCAGGTAGTCGTACCGCCACTTCCACTGGTACCCCGTGATCTTGACCGTGACGTCGGAATGCGACGTATCCTTCATCGCGTAGACGGTACGCGTCGCCGGGATGGCAAGACCGATCACGATCAGGACCGGAACCACGGTCCACGTGAGCTCGAGCGGTCGATAGGTGGTGAGCGTTCCCGGCTGGTGGCCGCGGGAGCGCCTAAATCTCACGATCGAGTACACGATGATCGCCGTCACCACCAGCACGATGACGATGCAGACCGTCAAGACCAGCTGGTGAAGCGAAGAAATCTGGCGCGCGATCTCG
>Ga0335083_10005649_pt1 | contig 15751 bp, 18 predicted proteins | sample Lox_Sample_42_FD_206716 | JGI IMG/M metagenome (GOLD analysis project Ga0335083, IMG submission 206716) | Soil microbial communities from Loxahatchee National Wildlife Refuge, Florida, United States - Lox_Sample_4.2 | ecosystem: Environmental > Terrestrial > Soil > Wetlands | place: USA... | reverse complement strand
GTCATGGCCGGGACAGGCCCGGCCATGACGCTTCATCTATCGAATTTTCAGGCGCGCGTCACGCGCCACACGCGCCTGTGATCAGGCCGCCTTCTTTTCCAGGTCGGCCTTCCATTGGCCCAGCGCGGCGAGGCCATTCATCCTGGCACGATGTGAAAACGCGCGCTGCGCGGCGGCGACGTTTTCGTGTCTGCCGGCCCAGATCTTCTGCGGCGCATGCTGCAACGCGCGGCCATAGGAGAAGGTGAGCGCCCACGGCAGATTGCCGATCTTGTTCATGGCGTCGAGATGGGCAGTCGCTTCCTCGTCGCTTTGCCCGCCGGAGAGGAAGGCGATTCCCGGCACCGCGCCCGGCACGCAATTCTTCAGAACGCGCACGGTCTTTTCGGCGACTTCTTCGACCGAGGCCCGCTTGCTGCACTTCTTGCCCGGCACGACCATGTTGGGCTTGAGCACGATGCCTTCGAGCGCGACCTTGGCGTAGTAGAGCTCCTGGAAGGTCTCCTTGAGCAGCCACTCGCTCACCGCTTCGCAGCGGTCGATATCGTTGTCGCCATCCATCAGCACTTCCGGCTCGACAATCGGCACGATCTGCGCTGCCTGGCAGAGTGCGGCGTAACGGGCGAGCGCGTGCGCGTTGGCGTGCAGGCAATCGTAGCTCGGAATATTGGCATTGATGTCGATCACCGCCCGCCATTTGGCGAAGCGCGCGCCCTGCTCGTAGTATTTCGGCAGCCGGTCGGCGAGCTTGTCGAGGCCGATCGTGACGACTTCGCCGGGGCAATTCGGCAGCGGCTTGGTGCCTTCGTCCACCTTGATGCCGGGGATCGAGCCCGCGCGCTTGATCAATTCGACCAGCGGCGTGCCGTCCTTGGTCTTCTGCCAGATGGTTTCATCATAGAGGATGACGCCGGAAATATTCTTCATGGCCTCGGTGGCGCGGAACAGCATCTCGCGGTAATCGCGGCGATTGTCCTCGGTCGATTCAACGCCGATGGCGTCGAAGCGCTTCTTGATGGTGCCGGAGGATTCGTCGGCGGCAAGAATGCCCCGGCCCGGCGCGACCATGGCGCGCGCAACCTTGTTGAGTTCAGCGAGATTCATAATTGTCCTCCATCGGCAATAAACGTTGTCATTTTATCCTCAGAGCCTCGACCCCCGGCAAGGGTTTGCCTTCCAGCCATTCGAGGAAGGCGCCACCCGCTGTAGAGACATAAGTTAAACGATCGGTGACACCGGCGACGTTGAGCGCCGCGACCGTGTCGCCGCCGCCGGCAACCGAAACAAGCTTGCCGGCTGCGGTGAGTTCCGCCGCCGCTTCGGCGACCTCCACGGTTCCGGTGTCGAACGGTTCGGTCTCGAAAGCGCCGAACGGCCCGTTCCACACCAGCGTCTTTGCCCGCGCCAGCACCGAGCAGACATATTCGATGCTGCGCGGCCCGATATCGAGGATCATGTCTCTTTCGCCGACATGGTCGATGTCGACGACACGCGTAGGCGCGCCGGCTTCGAGCTTTTCCGCCACCACGGCGTCGACCGGCAGCACCAGTTCGCGCTTGGCGGCCTTGGCCTCGTCCATAATTCTTTGCGCAGTATCGACGAGATCGCGCTCGACCAGCGAGCGGCCGACTTTCTTGCCCAGCGCCATCAGAAACGTGTTCGCCATGGCGCCGCCGATGATCAGCACGTCGACGCGCGGCAGAAGATTGCCGAGCAGGTCGAGCTTGGTGGAAATCTTGGCGCCGCCGACGATGGCAGCAACCGGCCGCGCCGGCTTGTCCAGCACCTTTTCGAAGGCTTCGAGCTCGGCCTGCAGCGTGCGTCCGGCAAAAGCCGGCAGCACATGGGCGAGGCCTTCGGTCGAGGCATGCGCCCGGTGCGACACGGAGAACGCGTCGTTGACGAAAATATCGCCGAGCTTGGCGAGCTGGGCGACGAAGGCGGGATCGTTCTTTTCCTCGCCGGGATAGAAGCGGGTGTTCTCCAGGCAGAGGAAATCGCCGGGCTTCATCTCGGCAACCGCGCGCTCGGCGACCTCTCCGACGCAATCGTCGACGAAGCGGATCGGCCGCTTCAGCGTGTGCGCCACTTCGGCGGCGACAGGTTTCAGCGAATCCTTGGCGTCGCGGCCCTTGGGCCGCCCGAAATGCGACAGCAGGATGACCTTGGCGCCCTTGTCGGCAAGCTCGACGATCGACGACGCCATGCGCTCGATGCGGGTCGGGTCGGTGACGACGCCGTTCTCCGACGGCACGTTGAGGTCGGCGCGCACCAGAACGCGCTGGCCTTTCACGTCGGCGTGGTCGAGCGTTCGGAACGCACTCATGACACGCGCAAATCTCAGATCAGCTTGCCCATCGCCACGGCGGTGTCGGCCATGCGGTTGGAGAAGCCCCACTCGTTGTCGTACCAACTCATCACCCGCACCAGCGTGCCGTCCATGACCTTGGTCTGGTCCATGTGGAAGATCGAGGAATGCGGGTCATGGTTGAAGTCGAGCGAGACGTTGGGAGCGTTGGTGTAGCCGAGGATGCCCTTGAGCTGCTGCTCGGCGGCGCGCTTGATGGCGCCGTTCACCTCGTCCTTGTCGGTTGCTTTCCTGGCAACGAATTTGAAATCGATCACCGAGACGTTCGGCGTCGGCACGCGGATGGAGACGCCGTCGAGCTTGCCGTTAAGCTCGGGCAACACCAGGCCGACGGCCTTGGCGGCGCCGGTCGAGGTCGGGATCATGTTCAGCGCCGCGGCGCGCGCCCGGTAGAGATCCTTGTGATAGGTGTCGAGCGTCGGCTGGTCGCCGGTGTAGGAATGGATCGTGGTCATGAAGCCCTTGTCGATGCCGACGGCGTCGTTGAGCACCTTGGCGACCGGGGCGAGGCAGTTGGTTGTGCACGAGGCGTTGGAGACGACCTTGTGATCCTTGGTGAGCTTGTCGTGGTTGACGCCGTAAACGACGGTCAGGTCGGCGCCCTCGGCGGGCGCGGAGACCAGCACGCGCTTGGCGCCGGCGGTCAGATGCGCCGAGGCCTTGTCCTTGGCGGTGAAGATGCCGGTGCATTCGAGCGCGATGTCGACGCCGAGATCCTTCCACGGCAGCTTGGTCGGGTCGCGCTCGGCGGTCACCTTGATGGCGCCGTTGCCAACGCTGATGCTGTCGCCCTTGACCGTCACGGTTCCCGGAAAACGGCCGTGCACGCTGTCGTAGCGCAAGAGATGCGCGTTGGTTTCCACCGGCCCGAGGTCGTTGATGCCAACCACTTCGATGTCGCTGCGCTCGGCTTCGGCAATCGCGCGCAGGATATTGCGGCCGATGCGGCCAAAACCGTTAATGCCAACACGCACAGTCATTTTCTTGTCGCTCCCGGCTACTCTCTACAGTCAGTGATCGCAAAAAATAATAACCCAGCGATGACCGAAATGCCCGCCTCCGCCAGCGTTCACTCCATATATGGTTATCGACCGTCAAGCTTGCTTAACGCGGCTTCGGCCACCGCTTCCGCGGTAATGCCGAAGTGCTTGTAGAGATCCTTGTAGGGCGCGCTGGCGCCGAAACCGGTCATGCCGACAAAGCCGCCGTCGGAGCCGATGATGGCGTCCCAGCCCTGGCGCACCGCAGCTTCGACGCCGACGTTAACTTTCGCGCTGCCGATGATGGCGTGGCGGGCGGCCTCGGGCGCCTCGAGCAACAGCTCGAAGCAGGGCACCGACACCACGCGCGCGGCAACGCCTTTGGCCGCCAGCAGCTTCTTGGCTTCGACGGCGATGGCCACTTCCGAGCCGGTGGCGAAGATCGACACCTGCGCCTTGCCTTGCGCCGCGGCGATCTCATAGGCGCCGGCGGCGCAGCGGTTGCTGTCGAGAAAATTCTGGCTGAGCTGCGGCAGGTTCTGCCGCGTCAGCGCCAGCACGCTCGGCCGTGCGCGCGCTTGCAGCGCCAGCTGCCAGCACTCGATGGTCTCCACCGCGTCGGCCGGGCGGAACACCAGCAGATCAGGAATGGCGCGCAGCGCGGCGAGCTGCTCGACCGGCTGGTGTGTCGGCCCGTCCTCGCCGAGGCCGATCGAGTCATGCGTCATGACGTGGATGACGCGCTCGCCCATCAGCGCCGCGAGGCGAATGGCCGGCCGGCAGTAATCGGAGAAAACCAGGAACGTGCCGGAATAGGGGATGATGCCGCCGTGCAGCGCCATGCCGTTCATCGCCGCGGCCATGCCGTGCTCGCGGATGCCGTAATGGATGAAGCGGCCGAAATAGTCGGCGGCGGACAACACCGTCATCGATTTGGTGCGGGTGTTGTTGGACCCGGTCAGATCCGCGGAGCCGCCGATCATTTCCGGCAGCGCCGGGACGAGACTCTCCAGTGCGAATTCGGACGCCGAGCGCGTCGCCATGTCCTTGGGCGCGGCGGCGAGTTTGTCCTTCACCGCACGCACGGCGTTAGCGAGCGCCTGCTGCGGCAGGTCACCGCGCAGCCGCCGTTCGAGTTCGGCGCGCATTGCTCCTTCGAGCGCGCCAAGGCGCTTCTTCCAGTCGGCATGCGCCGTCTTCGACCGCTGGCCGGCAACGCGCCAGGCCGACAAGATACCGGCGGGAATTTCAAACGGCGCGGAGGTCCAGCCGAGACGCTCGCGCGCGCCCTTGATCTCGTCGGCGCCGAGGGGCGAACCGTGCGACGAGGCCTTGCCCGCTTTGGTCGGAGCACCGAAGCCAATCGTCGTCTTGCAGGCGATCAGCACCGGTCTGTCGCTCGCCTGCGCCTTCTCCAGCGCCGCGGCAATCGCCGCCGGATCGTGACCGTCGACGCGCGACGCCGCCCAACCGGCCGCTTCGAATCGCTTGACCTGATCGACGCTGTCGCTGAGCGACAGCGCGCCGTCGATGGAAATGCCGTTGTCGTCGAACAGCACGATCAGGCGGTTGAGTTTCAAATGCCCGGCGAGCGCGATGGCTTCCTGGCTGATGCCTTCCATCAGATCGCCGTCGGAGGCGAGCACGTAGGTCTTGTGATCGACGATCGAGCCGAATTCCGCCGCCAGATGCCGCTCGGCAATCGCCATGCCCACCGCATTGGCGAGCCCCTGGCCGAGCGGGCCGGTGGTGGTCTCGACGCCGGGCGTGTGGCCGTATTCCGGATGCCCCGGCGTCTTCGAGTCGATCTGGCGGAAGCGCTTGATCTCGTCGATGGTCACGGCTTCGTAGCCGGTGAGGTACAGCAGCGCGTAGATCAGCATCGAGCCGTGACCGGCCGAGAGCACGAAGCGGTCGCGATCGGGCCAGGCCGGATCGGCGGGATCGAATTTCAGAAATTGCGTGAACAGCACCGTCGCCACATCGGCGGCGCCCATCGGCAGGCCGGGATGGCCGGATTTCGCCTGCTCGACCGCATCCATCGCTAACGCACGGATGGCGTTCGCCATGTCCGCGTGTGCGACGGCGGGAAGGGGCTCCGCAGGCATAACGGCGAGCCTCGATGCGTTTGTGCTCATGGAAAAGGCCTGTTTGGCGCGGTGGATAGCATGGCAGGCCCTTGAGTCAATGTGACGGACCCGGTGCCGATGACCCATGCACAGGTGGCACGAAAAGGCGTGGGCAACTCCATCCTCCGGCGTTGACGCCGGGGTCGTGCAGCACGTAAGATTTTTCGCCTAAATCTTTGCCGCCGCAAGAGTTTTTGGGTGCGGAAAAAGGCGATGAGTGAGCAAAGCGAAATCGATGTCGCGGTGAAGCGTCTGGCACTGGCGCTCGACGCGCTCGACGCCGCGGTCGAGCGGCGCAAAGACGCCGATCGCAACGAAGAAGGGTTGGCGAGCCAGTTACAAGCGCTCGGGCTAGATCGTACGCGGCTTGCCGAAGCGCTCGACGGCGAGACCGCGCGCTCGCGCAAGCTCGAGGCCGCCAACCGCGAGATAGCGCAGCGTCTCGACACCGCGATTGCCTCGATCCAGTCCGTGTTGAATGGCCGTGAGTAGTGCATGATCCCGGAAAGCGGGAGCCGGCTTTCGGAAGAGATCATGCGCCGGGGAAAGTGATATGGCGCAAGTAACAGCCACCATTGCCGGTCGCCAGTTTCGCCTCGCCTGCGAAGATGGGCAGGAGGAACATCTGCAGGAGCTGGCGAAGAATCTCGATCAGCGCATCATCGACCTGCGAGCGAAATTCGGCGAGATCGGGGACACCCGCCTCACCGTAATGGCGGCGCTGATGATCGCCGACGAACTTGCCGAGGCGGAGCGCCGCACCCGATCGCTGCAAGACGAAATCGCCGCCTTGCAGGATGCTCGCGCGGTCGCGGCCGACCGCGCCAAGGCGGCCTCGAGCGCCGTGGTACACGCCTTCAATTCGGCGGCCGAGCGCATCGAAGGTATTACCCGCAAGCTCAACCAGACGGTACCGAACGGCAGCGGTATCGTGGTAGGCTAGCCGAATGCAATTTAAGAAGTTGCCTGCGCGGATCTGGCGGCGCCTGATCAGCCCGCCGCCGCCGACGGAAGTCTTTTCCCACCAGGATGCCCTTGGGCGTTTGCGCGACCTCGGCTGGCGGCCTCGCGTCGTGTACGATATCGGCGCCTATCACGGTTATTGGTCGAGCGCGGTCAAAAAGATTTTTCCCGCGGCCGAGTGCGTGATGTTCGAGGCAAACCCGGACAACGCGGCAATTCTCAAGCAATCGGCTAACCGCTACTTTATTGCGGTCCTTGGTCACGAAGACGGCGTCGAACGATCGTTTTTTGCGCCGAACGAAGTCGTTGCGACCGGCGCCTCGCTTTATCGGGAGAATACCGTTCACTATACGGGTTCGGGCTACACCACGCGAAAGGTCGTCACATCGCGGCTTGATTCGCTTGTTGCGGCCCAAAAGCTCGATCCACCGGATCTAATCAAGATTGACGTGCAGGGCGCCGAACTCGACGTGATTGCCGGCGGCCCCGATGCATTGTCGCACGCCCAGGCGCTCATCATCGAGACGTCAATATTGAACTACAACAGGGGGGCGCCGCTGTTCGGCGAGGTCGTTGCCGCCGTCACCGCGCTCGGTTTTCGGTGCGTCGATTTCTGCGAGTTGCACCGAATCGGAACGAATTTCATTCTGCAGCTTGACCTGCTGTTCGTTCGCGAGCCGATCTATCAAAAGTACTACGCCGCAGCCGGATTGCTGTAGCGGCCGCCGACGCGGTGGCGTTGATCCACGATCGGCACTACATTCAGGCCCGCGGGGCTGCGAGGTGCGTCAGGAGTACAAATCCCCGGGGCCTTATCGATCCTTAAGGGAGCTGTCCCTGACCGGGCCCGTGGGCTCGGACATATGGCGCCCACCTACTTTCGTAGGGAACCCGGGATCGAAACTCCAACGGCCATCGCGGCTCCGCACTTTCAATCGATGACCGATCCCGCCGATAGCGATCAGACAAAAGCGGCACTGCGCGTCGCGGCGCTGGCGCGGCGCGACGCATTGCCGGCGGCGGAGCGGCAGGCGGCCGCCGAAGCGATTGCGAACCGCGCCTTCCCGGTGGCAATCGCGCCTGGCACGATCGTTTCCGGCTATTCGCCGATGCGATCCGAGATCAATCCGCTGCCGCTGATGCGCAGGCTCGCCGATGCGGGCGCGCAACTGGCGCTGCCGGCGATCGCCGGACGCGGGCGACCGCTGACCATGCGCGCGTGGGCCTTCGGCGCGCCGCTCAAGAGTGGGCAGTGGGGCATCCGCGAGCCGACGGCGGACGCTGCCGAAGTCGCGCCCGATATTCTCCTCGTGCCGCTCGCCGCCTTCGACCGCACCGGGCACCGCATCGGCTACGGCGCGGGCTATTACGACATGACCCTCCGGCGCCTGCGCGCCGGGAAGAAAGTCATCGCCATCGGCATCGCCTTTGCGGCGCAGGAAATCAGTGAGGTGCCCGCAACGGAGCGCGACGAACGGCTCGATCTCGTGCTAACCGAACGTGAGGTCATTGATTCCCGCGGGCCATAGTCGAAATGCGCATCCTGTTCATCGGCGACGTGGTCGGGCGCTCGGGCCGCGCCGCCGTCACGGCGCGTCTGCCGGGGCTTATCGCCGACTGGAAGCTCGATCTTGTCGTCGTCAACGGAGAGAATGCCGCCGGCGGCTTCGGCATCACCGAAACGATCTACAACGAGCTGATCGACGCCGGCGCCGACGCCGTCACGCTCGGCAATCACGCCTGGGACCAGCGCGAGGCGCTGGTGTTCATCGAGCGGGCACCGCGTCTGGTCCGTCCGCTCAATTATCCCGCTGGCACGCCCGGCCGTGGCGCGGCGCTCGTCGATACCAAGAACGGCAAGCGCGCGCTCATCATCAACGCCATGGGCCGCATCTTCATGGATCCGCTCGACGATCCCTTCGCCGCGGTCGAGCGCGAGCTGTCAACCTGTGCGCTCGGCGCCGGCGCCGACGCCATCGTGATCGATATGCACGCGGAAGCGACCAGCGAGAAGCAGGCGATGGGCTTCTTCGTCGACGGCCGCGCCAGCCTTGTCGTCGGCACGCACACGCACGCGCCGACCGCCGATCACCGCATCCTGCCGGGGCGCACGGCCTTTGTTTCAGACGCCGGCATGACCGGCGATTTCGAATCCGTCATCGGCATGAACAAGGACGAGCCGCTCACGCGTTTCCTGCGCAAGGTGCCGGGCAGCAAATTCGAACCGGCGAACGGCCCGGCGACCCTGTGCGGGCTTGCGGTCGAGACCGACGGCGCCGGGCTTGCGACGCAGGTCGGCGTTGTGCGTCTCGGCGGCGTCCTCGAAGAGGCGCGCCCGGATTTCTGGTAGCGTCCTTACTTTATGTTGTTGGCCTTGAGCCAGCCTGTCATCAACGCGATTTCTTTTTCCTGAGCCGCGATGATGTCCTCGGCAAGCTTGCGAAGTGTCGGGTCCTTGCCCTTCGCGAGTTCCACCTTGGCCATGTCGACGGCGGCCTGATGGTGCGGGATCATCATTTTCACGAAATCCGCGTCAACGCTGCCGGCCGATTCCTTCGGCATGTCGTTGTTCATTCGGGTCATTGAATCGACCAGGCCCATATCCATATGCCGCCCATATCGCCCATGTTCGAATGCTGGGCGAAAGCGGGCGCGGAGAACAAAGCACCAAGCGCGAAGACGAGCGCAAACCTGGACATGACATCACCCTTGTCGCCGGAATAACGGACTTTTCGCATTGTACAGGTTGCGCGAAGGTGTGCAAAGGAAGGCTGCAAAGCCCGGCGGCATTTGAGTTCGACCAAACAGAAATTCAAACAGAAATATTGACCGCGACTCGCGCCGATGATTCGGTTGAGGGCAATGATTCGCCGGCACGTGCGGGGTACGGCATCGCGGCCTCGGCACAGGGCGGGCATGGGACTTCACGTCAATCGCAATCTCGCGCTGGAGATGCCGACCGCCGTCTCCTTGCCGGTGGGGACGGAAGCCGTCGCGCGCGACTTGCGGGCGGAACTTGCCGCGCAATTCGTTCCCGCCGGCGCGCGCGTGCTCGAGCTTGGCCGCAACCCCGCCCTGCAACCTCTGACTCCGCACGGCTGCATCTACACTGCGCGTGATCTTGCGGGCGAATTTCCCACCAAGGCCGCGGCGCAGGCCGACATCATCGTCATACTCGGCGCGCTGGAAGGCGTTGCCGATGCCGACAGCCTGTTCACGCATCTGCGCTTCTGCCGGCGCGACGTGGTGCTGAGCTATCATCCAACCGACTTCGGCGAGAAAAAAAGCCAGATCCGCGGCCGCACCGCGTTCGGCTTCGTCAATCACTACAGCTTCTACGATCTGGCGCTGCTGTTCGACCGCCACGGCTTCCGCATCGAATGCACGACGCCGGTGGACGAGCGGCAGATGCTGATGCGGTTGACGCCGACCGAGCGCCTCAAGCCGGTGGCGCCGTGCAGCGTCGCGGTCATTTCCGGCAGCGACGCCGGCGATCTCGGCAGCCGCCTCGGTTATCACATGATCAACGCGCTGCTCCCGGGCGAGGCCGAGGTGCATCATCTGACCTTCGCTACGCTCGACCGGGCGCGCGCCAAATACGACCTGGTCGTGCTCGGCACCGGCAACAGCCTGTTCCAGCCGCTCATCGGCGAGGAAGTGCTCGACATCGTCTCGCGCGCCAGGGCGGCGATCGGCATATTCGGCACGCAATACCGCGAATTGCTGCCGCGCGCGTCGCTCGACCGCCTGCTCGACCGGCTCGACATCTGGTTCGCGCGTTATGAGGACGACGCGCTGCTCTACGGCCGCGGCCGCAGGAACGTGGTGCATCTCGGCGACTGGCTGATAGACCAGTTTCCGCTCGCGACGCCGAGCCTCGACGATCCGCTGCAGATCGACGCCGAGATCGCGAGCGAACTGCCACTCGACCGCACCATCCAGATGATCCAGCAGCACCGCCAGGTCTATTCGGCGCGGCTGGCGCCCTTGCTGTGCGCGCTTACATCGGCGGAACTTGCCGCCTATGCCGAGCAGCCGTCGGCGGGTAGCCCACGCATCGTCTCCGGCAAGTTCCGCAGCATGCTGATCGATATTTTCGGCCGCACCTACGCGGAAAAGAAGTTCTTCATGGTCGATCGCGACGCCGTCACCCGCTATAAGGCGCGCGTCCACGGCAACGTCGCCAAGGTCGCCCGGCGCATCGACGCCATCCTGCGCGACGTCGCCGCGGCCACGATCTGATATTTATTTTCTCAGCGTCCCGGCCTATATAGCCGCCTGAATTTCATCAACCTCGTCGTATCATGGCCGGCCATTCCCAGTTCAAGAACATCATGCACAAGAAGGGGCGCGCGGATAAGGCGCGCTCCAAACTGTTTTCCAAGCTGGCGCGCGAAATCACCGTGGCGGCCAAGATGGGCATGCCCGACCCGGCCTTCAATCCGCGGCTGCGCGCCGCGATCCTCGCCGCCCGCGCCGAGAACATGCCCAAGGACAACATCGAGCGCGCGGTCAAGAAATCGCAGGGCTCGGATTCGGAGAACTACGACGAGATCCGCTACGAGGGCTACGGGCCCGGCGGCGTCGCCATCATCGTCGAGGCGTTGACCGACAATCGAAACCGCACCGCCGGCGAAGTGCGCGCCACGCTCACCAAGAGCGGCGGCAACCTCGCCGAGACCGGCGCCGTCTCCTTCATGTTCAGCCGTGTGGGCGTGGTCGAATACGATGCCAAGGCCGCCAGCGCCGACGCCATGCTCGAAGCCGCGATCGAGGCCGGTGCCGACGACGTCGTCTCCAGCGAGGATGGCCACCAGGTTTTCACCACGCCGGAGACGCTGCGCGACGTAGCCAAGGCGCTGGAAGCGAAATTCGGCGAGCCGCGGAAGACGGCGACCCTGTGGAAGCCGCAGACCACCGTGCCGGTCGACGACGAGACCGCCGAGAAGCTGATCAGGATGATCGAGGCGCTCGACGAAAGCGACGACGTGCAAAACGTCTACGCCAATTTCGAGATGTCCGACGCGCTGATGCAGAAGATGAGCGCCTAGGCACGCGGCTCCGCCGACACCTATCTTAGCGCATCAAACACCGGCAGGCTGATCAATCCCGCCGCGGCGATGATCGCGTAGGAGAGGCGGCGATAGAACACATCGCTGGTGCCGTGGAACCAGCTTGCGCCGACGGCGAGCGCGATGCCGAACGGCACACCGAGCAGTAACGCCAGCGCCAGCGTCTGCGTCGTGAACAGCGCGCCGTAAAGATAAAACAGAAACGACAGCACACCCTGCATGATGAAATAGACCATGATGTTGGCGCGCACGGTCGCGGCGCTGTTCTGCCCGCCGAGCCAATAGACGAGCAGCGGCGGCGCGGCGATCTGCACCGCGCCGGCGCCGAAGCCGGACAAGGCGCCGACGCCGAGCGAGGCGGCAACCGTCGGCTTGCCGTGATAGCGCCAGCCGGAGGCGAGAATGGCGACCGCGGCCAGGACCAGCGTGGCGATGAACCAGCGCAGCACCAGCCCGTTCACGAGCACCAGCGCGGCGACGCCGACCGGCAGCAAGAGCGCGCCGGTGATCATCACCAGCCGCACCTCGCGCCAGTTGCAGTGGGGGATCACCTTGAGCGCGAAGGGAAAACTGCAGATGGTGTCGATGAGCAGCAAGGTGGGCGCGGCGAGCCGCGGGCCATAGACCGCCGAAATCAGCGGCATGTAGATCAGCGCCGAGCCGAAGCCAGTAAAGCCGCGCACCAGACCCGCCAGCGTCGCGATGGCGGCGGCAAAGACAAAGCGCCGGTCGGTCACCGCATCGGTGAAGATTGAAAATGCTTGTGGATCGAACATGGCGGCCTGGCCCGGTCGGCCGCCTTCATTAGCAGGCCGGGCCTGCGCCCGGTCATCAAAAGAATTGAATAGCGCCATGCGCGCCGCTGTGGCCGGAACGGCAGCGCGGGGCTATCAACGGGACCATGCGCGCATGCCCGATTCGCATCCTCGGCATCGATCCCGGCCTTCGCCGCACCGGCTGGGGGCTGATCGAATGCGCCGGCAACCGGCTGATTTATGTGGCCTGCGGCTCGGTGGAGACGCGCGAGGGCGACGATCTCGGCGTCCGCCTGGTCGCCCTGCATGACGGGCTGTCGCGGGTCATCGCCGACTATGCCCCGGCCGAGGCCGCGGTGGAGGCGACCTTTGTCAACGCCAATGCCACGGCGACGCTCAAGCTCGGCCAGGCGCGCGGCATCGCCATGCTGGTGCCGGCCAAAGCCGGGCTCGCGGTGTCGGAATACGCGCCCAATGTGGTGAAGAAGACGGTGGTCGGCGCCGGCCACGGCGAGAAGGCGCAGATTCGCATGATGGTCGGCGTGCTGTTGCCGAAGGCCGAGCCACAGAGCGAGGATGCCGCCGACGCGCTGGCCATCGCCATCTGCCACGCGCATCATCGGACGAGCGTGGTGATGAAGGTTGCGGCGAGATGATCGGCAAGCTCAAAGGCATCATCGATTCTTACGGCGCGGATTACGTCATCCTCGATGTCGGCGGCGTCGGCTATCAGGTGCATTGCTCGGCGCGGACGCTGCAATCACTGCCGCCGCCGGGGCAGCCGGCGACGCTGTCGATCGAAACCCATGTGCGCGAGGATCAGATCAGGCTGTTCGGATTTGGAAGCGACATCGAGCGCGAATGGTTCCGCCTGTTGCAGACCGTGCAGGGCGTCGGCGCCAAGGTCGCGCTCTCGGTGCTCGGCACGCTGAAGGTTCCCGAACTCGCCTCCGCCGTCGCCATGCGCGACAAGGCGGCGATCTCGCGCGCGCCCGGCGTCGGGCCGAAGGTCGCCGAGCGCATCGTCACGGAGCTCAAGGACAAGGCGCCGGAATTTGCCTCGATCGACCCGGCGGTGGTCCAGTTGACCGGCGCGCTCGAGGAAATGCGGGCGCCAAGGCCCGTGATGGATGCGGTTTCCGCGCTGGTCAATCTCGGCTATGGGCAACCGCAGGCCGCCGCCGCGATCGCTGCCGCCGCACGCAGCGCCGGCGAGGGGGCCGACACGGCGACGCTGATCCGGCAGGGTTTGAAGGAACTGGCACGATAATCGGTGCGATGAGTAGCAGATGCCGCTGAGCAAGAAGGACAAGGAATTGATCGCCGCCGCGACGCAAGCCATCGCCTCGCGCTACCGCAACAAGTGGCAGGAGGTCGGTGCCGCCTTGCGCACGCGCGACGGCCGCATCGTCACCGGCGTCAATCTCGATGCCTATGTCGGCCGCGGCGCGATCTGCGCCGAAGCGATCGCCATCGGCCGCGCGCTCACCGAAAAAGGCGACCAGGGCATCGAAACCATCGTCGCCGTGCGCCATCCTAAGCCCGGCGAACGCGGCGGCATAGTCGTGGTGTCGCCCTGCGGCGCCTGCCGCGAATTGATCCACGATTACGACGCCAAGGCGAAGGTGATTGTGCCGAACGGCCGGGCCCCGAAGCGCGCCACCATCGCCTCGCTGCTGCCGAACAAATACAACCGGGGCATGACATGAGCGCCAATCCGCGTCTTGTGGCAGCCGACAAACGCGACGACGACGTCGACGCAACTTTGCGCCCGCAGCGGCTCGCCGAATTCATCGGCCAGGAGAAGGCGCGCGCCAATCTCAGCGTTTTCATCGAGGCGGCGCGGGCGCGCAAGGAATCGCTCGACCACGTGCTGTTCGTCGGCCCGCCGGGCTTGGGCAAGACGACGCTGGCGCAGATCGTCGCCCGCGAGCTCGGCGTCAATTTCCGCGCCACCTCGGGCCCGGTGATCGCCAAGGCCGGCGACCTCGCCGCATTGCTCACCAATCTCGAGCCGCGCGACGTCCTCTTCATCGACGAGATCCACCGGCTCAATCCAGCGGTCGAGGAAATCCTCTATCCGGCGATGGAGGACTTCCAGCTCGATTTGATCATCGGCGAAGGCCCGGCGGCGCGCTCGGTGAAGATCGACTTGGCGCCGTTCACGCTGGTCGGCGCCACCACCCGCGCCGGCCTGCTCACCAATCCGCTGCGCGACCGTTTCGGCATTCCGGTGCGACTCAATTTCTACAGCGAGGCCGAGTTGGAGCAGATCGTCAACCGCGGCGCCCGCGTGCTGGGCCTGAGCATCACGGCGGACGGCGCCAACGAAATCGCGCGCCGCGCTCGCGGCACGCCGCGCATTGCCGGGCGGCTGTTGCGCCGCGTGCGCGACTTCGCCCACGTCGACGGCGCCAAATCAATTGACCGCAAGGTTGCCGACCGCGCCCTGCGCGAGCTCGACGTTGATGCCTTGGGCCTCGACGCCATGGACCGGCGGTACCTGACGACCATTGCCGAGAGCTACGGCGGCGGGCCGGTCGGCGTCGATACGCTCGCCGCCGCCCTGAGCGAACCGCGCGATGCCATCGAGGACATCATCGAGCCGTTCCTCATCCAGAAGGGCATGGTGCAGCGCACGCCGCGCGGGCGGCTGCTCACCTCGCATGCCTTCAAGCATCTCGGCCTCGCCGAGCCGGCGCGGGACCCAGGTCAGTTTGGATTGTTTAGCGAAGACGAGTAACGCGTCATGAAGACGATGCAAGGCGGCTGCCACTGCGGCAAAGTGCGTTTCAAGGTCACCGCCGATCTTGATCGCGTCACCTTCTGCAATTGCTCGATGTGCAGCAAGAAAGGCTTTTTGCACCTGATCGTGCCGCCGGAGCAATTCGAACTCATCAGCGGCAAGGACGATCTGACCACCTACACGTTCAACACCGGCGTCGCCAAGCATACCTTCTGCAAGCATTGCGGCATCCACGCCTTCTACGTGCCGCGCTCCGATCCGGACAAGATCGACGTCAACGTGCGCTGCATCGACGGCATCGATTTGTCGGCGCTGTCGATCAAGACCTTCGACGGCAAGCGTTGGGAAGAGGCAATTGAACAGCCGGTGCCGTGGCGATAGATGCGCCGGCGCACATAATGACTGGCGATGAGCATTGATCCAAGTCTCGCCCCGTCCCTCGCACTGATCCGGCGCACGATCGCCATCGACATTGCCTACACGCTATCGCGCATGAAGGTTCTGGAAGCGCTTGACGGCAATCCAATCGGCATCGGCTACCGCCGCTTCGGCAAGGCCGGTTGGGCGTTGAAGGCAAAAAATTTGCCGGTGCCTTCGTTCAACCGCATCGTCGGCTTCGAGCCGGGCGACGAAGGCGAGCTCGCGCCGGCGCTGGACTGGTATGACGACAACGCCGCGCGCCCGCAGGTCGAGATCGTGCCCGCAATGGCGGAGGCGGCAACGAGCCGTGAATTGTCC
>Ga0335083_10005647_pt1 | contig 15753 bp, 13 predicted proteins | sample Lox_Sample_42_FD_206716 | JGI IMG/M metagenome (GOLD analysis project Ga0335083, IMG submission 206716) | Soil microbial communities from Loxahatchee National Wildlife Refuge, Florida, United States - Lox_Sample_4.2 | ecosystem: Environmental > Terrestrial > Soil > Wetlands | place: USA... | reverse complement strand
GGAAGAAAGCGGGGAAGGCGACGTACGCCGCCCACATCGGCGCCGAACCGGCGAGACGCCCCGCGTCGAGATGGCAATCGCTGCAGTTCAATCCGTTGCCGACGTAGGGCTTCGCGTAGCGCTGCGTATCGACGAAGACGTCGCGGCCGAGGCGCACCATGGCGCCGAACGGCGTGTCGGGAATCGCGTCGGGCTCAGGTGGGGTGAACTTGACCTGCTCCGCGGGCGGCGGCGGCGCGGGCAGGGGATCGGCGAGCGCGCACGCGGCGAACGCGCCGGCGAGCGCGAGCGCGGCGGACTTCACGGCCGATTCTGCTTGAGAACGGACAGCGGCAGCAATTCGCCCACGTCGATGCGCGGCCGGCCGGGCTCGGCGACGGCGAGCGGCGTGGTCGCGCGCATCGTGGCGAGGCTGCGACGCGTGAGCTCCTGGTAGCTTCTCGTGCCTTCGATCTTCCAGGCGAGCTCCTGTTCGGTCAGCGCGCGCACGATCTTGCCGGGGACGCCGGCGACGAGCATGCGCGGCGGCACCACGAAGCCCGCCTTCACGAACGCCATCGCTGCGACCATCGCCGATTCGCCGATCACCGCGTTGTCGTTGACCACCGCGTTCATGCCGACGAGCGCGTTGCGCTGGACGATGCAACCGTGCAGCACCGCGCCGTGCCCGATGTGGCCTTCCTCCTCGACGATGGTGTCCGTCCCCGGGAAGCCGTGCATGACGCAGCTGTCCTGCAGGTTGGCGCCGGCGCGCACCTCGAGGCGGCCGAAGTCGCCGCGCAGGCTCGCGCACGGGCCGATGTAGGCGCCGGGGCCTACGACCACGTCGCCGATCAGCACCGCAGACGGGTGCACGAACGCTGTGGGGTCGACCACCGGCGTGATGCCGTCGATCGCGTACACGGTGAGCTGCATGCTTTCGTCCCCTTGTTAACCAACCCAGCGACGCGCATTGCGGAACATGCGCATCCAGGGCGAGGCGTCGCCCCAGCCGTCAGGATGCCACGACATCTGGGCGCTGCGGTGCACGCGCTCCGGGTGCGGCATCAGGATCGTGTAGCGCCCGTCCGGCGTCGTGAGTCCGGTGATCCCCTGCGGCGACCCGTTGACGTTGTACGGATAAGCTTCTGTCGCGCGGCCCTGGTTGTCCACGAAGCGCATCGCGACCAGCGGCCGGGCGGCGGCAAGCGCCGCCTCGTCGTGGAACTCGGCGTAGCCTTCGCCGTGCGCTGTCGCGACGGGAATGCGGCTTCCTTCCATGCCGGCGAAGAAAAGCGAAGGCGAGCGCATGATCTCCACCAGCACGTAGCGGCCCTCGAACTGCTCCGACTTGTTGCGCACGAAGCGCGGCCAGAGCGCAGCGCCGGGGATCATGTCGCGCAGGCTGCCCATCATCTGGCAGCCGTTGCATACGCCGAGCCCGAAAACCTCACCGCGGGCGAAGAAGGCTTCGAATTCGTCGCGCACGTTCGGATTGAAGCGGATCGACTTCGCCCAGCCTTCACCGGCGCCCAGCACGTCGCCGTAGGAAAAACCGCCGCACCCGACGACGCCCTTGAACTCGGACAGGGAATGGCGTCCGGCGGCGAGGTCGCTCATGTGGACATCGTACGCGTCGAAGCCCGCCCGATCGAACGCCGCCGCCATCTCCACCTGGCCGTTGACGCCTTGCTCGCGCAGGATCGCGACCCTCGGCCGCGCACCCGTGGCGATGTAGGGCGCCGCGATATCGTCCTCCGGATCGAAGGCGAGGCGCGGCGACAGGCCCGGGTCGGCCGCATCGAGGATGCGCGCGTATTCGGCGTCGGCGGCGTCGGGATTGTCGCGCAAGCGCTGCAACGCGTGCGTCGTCGACGACCACGCCCGGTGCAAGTCGACGCGCGACTCGTCGAGGACGATGCCCCCGCGATGCGCGAACCGGATGCGTTCGCCGGCGATCGGCGCGCCGAGGTCCGCGATCGCCAACCCCGTGGCGCGTGCCCCCTGCGCAATCGCGTCGACATCGCCCGCACGCGCCTGCACGACCGCCCCCAGCTCTTCGGCGAACAGCGCAGGCAACGGCGCGCCCTCGAGCGCCACATCGAGCCCGCAGCGCGAGGCGAACGCCATCTCGGTCAGCGCGGCGAAGAGGCCGCCGTCGGAAACGTCGTGGTAGGCGAGGATCTGCGAGCGGTGCCGCTGGATCAGCGCGAAGAACGCGGCGAGGAGCGCGGGATCCTCGAGGTCCGGCGCCTCGTTGCCGAGCTGGCCGTAAACCTGCGCGAGCGCCGAGCCGCCGAGCCTGCGGCGCCCTTGCGCAACGTCGATCAGGAGCAAGCGGGTATCCCCTGCGTCGAAGCGCAACACAGGCGTGAACGTCGAGCGTACATCGCGGACGGGTGCGAACGCAGAGACGATGAGCGAGATCGGAGCCGTGACCGCGCACTCGGTTCCGCCGTCGCGCCACGTGGTGCGCATCGACATCGAGTCCTTGCCGACGGGGATCGCCACGCCGAGCCGGATGCAGGTCTGCAGCGCGACCGCGCGCACGGTGTCGTAAAGCGCGGCGTCTTCGCCCGGGTGACCTGCGGGCGCCATCCAGTTCGCGGAGAGCTTCACGTCGCCGATCGCGGCGACGTCGGCGGCTGCGAGGTTCGTGATCGCCTCGGCCACCGCCATGCGCCCCGAGGCGGGGGCATCGATGAGCGCGACCGGCGAGCGCTCGCCCATCGCCATCGCCTCGCCGCGATACCCCTCGTAGTCCATGAGCGTCACCGCGACGTCGGCGACCGGCACCTGCCACGGCCCGACCATCGGGTCGCGCGAGCACAGTCCGCCCACCGTGCGGTCGCCGATGGTGACGAGGAACGTCTTGTCCGCCACCGCGGGGAGCTGGAGCACGCGGTAGGCGGCCTCCCTCACGTCGACGCTCGACAAATCGAGCGGAGGAAGCGCCCGCGCGACATGCCTGACCTCGCGCGTCATCTTCGGTGGCTTGCCGAGAATCACGTCGAGCGGGACGTCGACGGGGCGGTCGTGGAAATGATCGTCGGACACGACGAGCCGGCCTTGCGCATTCGCCGTGCCGATCACCGCGAACGGGCAGCGCTCGCGCTCGCAGATCGCGGTGAAAGCAGGCAGCGACGGCGGCGCGATCGCGAGCACGTAGCGCTCCTGCGCCTCGTTGCACCAGATCTCGCGCGGCGCCATGCCCGGCTCTTCCGATGGAATCTCGCGCAGATCGAACGTGCCGCCGGCGCCGCCGCCGTGCACGAGCTCGGGCAGCGCGTTCGACAGGCCCCCGGCGCCGACGTCGTGGATCGACAGAATCGGATTGGCGTCACCGAGCTGCCAGCAGCGGTCGATCACCTCCTGCGCGCGGCGCTCGATCTCCGCGTTGCCGCGCTGCACGGAATCGAAGTCGAGGTCGGCGGCGTTAGCGCCGGTGGCCATCGACGACGCCGCGCCGCCGCCCATGCCGATGAGCATGCCGGGGCCGCCGAGCTGGACGAGCAACGTGCCGGCGAGCAACGCCTTCTTGTGCGTATGCTCGGCGCGGATGTTGCCGACCCCGCCGGCGATCATGATCGGCTTATGGTAGCCGCGCCATTCGCCCGCGACTTCCTGCTCGAAGGTGCGGAAGTAGCCGGCGAGGTTGGGCCGCCCGAACTCGTTGTTGAACGCGGCGGCGCCGATCGGTCCCTCGATCATGATCGACAGCGCGGACGCGATGCGGTCGGGCTTGCCGCATGTCTGCTCCCACGCGTGCGTCAGCCCCGGGATGCGTAGGTTGGACACGCTGAAGCCGACAAGGCCCGCCTTCGGCTTGGCGCCGATGCCGGTCGCACCCTCGTCGCGGATCTCGCCGCCCGAGCCGGTCGCCGCGCCGGGAAACGGCGCGATCGCGGTCGGATGGTTGTGCGTCTCCACCTTCATCAGCGTGTGCGTAAGCTCGCGCGCCGCGGCGTACTTGCCGGCCTCGCGCGGATGAAAGCGCGCCACCGTCGCGCCCTCCATGACCGCCGCGTTGTCGGAGTACGCGACGACCGTGCCCGCGGGATGCGCGCGATGCGTCTCGCGGATCATGCCGAAGAGGCTGCGCTTCTGCGCCTCGCCGTCGACGATCCAGTCGGCGTTGAAGATCTTGTGGCGGCAATGCTCGGAGTTGGCCTGCGCGAACATCATGAGCTCGACGTCGGTTGGGTCGCGCCCCAGGCGGCGGAAGCTCGCCGCGAGGTAGTCTATCTCGTCGGGCGCGAGCGCCAAGCCGAGGTCCGCGTTCGCTTGCTCGAGAGCGCCGCGACCTTGTGCGAGCAGCGCGATCGTCGACAGCGGTCGCGGCGGGTAGTGCGCGAACAGCTTCGAGGCATCGCGCAAGTCGTCCAACACTGCTTCCGTCATGCGGTCGTGCAGGAGCGGCAGCAGCGCCGCTCGATCCATGGCGGCAAGCCGAGCGGCGTCGCGCGTGGCTACACGATAGAGGACGCCGCGCTCGATGCGCGTGACCGCATCGAGGCGGCAATTGCGGGCGATGTCGCTGGCCTTGGACGACCACGGCGAAATAGTCCCGGGCCGCGGCACGACCAGCAGCGGCGTGCCCGCGCCGGAGGATTCGCTATCTTCAGGTCCGTAGGTCAGAAGCTGGCCGAGCATCGCGAGCTCGTCCGCGTTCAGCGGACGTGCGATCTCGACGAAGTGCCAATAGCTCGCGTCGATGCCGGCGACGCGATGGGCGGAATGCGCTTGGGAGAGGCCTTGGAGCAGCTTCGCGAGGCGGAACGGCGAGAGCGCCGGCCGGCCCGCCAACGAGAGGATTTCGGCCATCGTTCGCGGAGGGCGTAAAAAGGGATTCTACTCCGGCGTCAATCCTCCGCGGCAAATTGGTACAACGTGGCAGGATTGCCGATCAGCGCCGCACGGCGCACCTCGTCGTCCGGCATCCAGAGCCCGCGCGACGTGACGACCTCGTCGAGATCGACCGGGACGCGCGCGCCGGGATGTGGCCAGTCGCTTCCCCAGACGACGCGTTCAGGTATGGCGGTCGTAATGGCCTGAGCAAGCGCCGTCGCATCTTCGTAGGCGTGCGTCCCCGCGATGAAGAGATACGGCGCCGACAACTTTACCCACGCACGGCCCGCTCGGGCGAGCCCGACGACGATGCCGAACGCGCGCTCGGACTCGAATCCCGGTGGGGCGATCCGGCCCATGTGATCGAATACCATGGGAGCGGCCACCCGCTCGAGAACGCGCTCGTGCTCGACGATCTGCTCGGAAGTCATGTGCAGCTGCACGTGCCATCCGAGCTGCGCCACGCGGCGTCCGAGCGGCTCGACCATGTGGATCGTCGTCGCGCCGGGACGTGCGAGGTTGAATCGTATTGCGCGAACGTTCGCTGCGGCCATGGAGGAAAGCGCGTCGTCCGGCACCGAAGGATCGACCACCGCGACGCCGCGTGCGGCCGATCCGAATTGCGCCAGCGCTTCGAGGAGGCAGCGGTTATCGGTGCCGTAGGTCGAAGGCTGCACGACGACTACGCGTCGCGTGCCTATGCGCCGCTGCACCTCGCGGTAATCGGAGACCAGGGCATCGGGCACGTGGCGCGTGTCGCCCGCGACCGTCGGGTAACGCCGGTCGAACACGTGGATGTGGGAATCGCACGCGTCGTACCCGCCGACGGCATCCGTCATGCGATCGTCACCGCCTCGGCCACGCGCCCCGCAAAGGCCTTGCAGCCGAGCGTCCCGCCGAGGTCGCGGGTGCGTGAGGCCGGATCCATCAGCACTCCGTCGACCGCGGCGTCGATTGCATGGCCCGCGCGGTTGAAAGCATCGTTGCGATGATGCTCGCCGAGCCATTTGAGAAGCATGGCAACGGAGAGGATCATCGAGGTTGGGTTCGCGCGGTCCTGACCCTCGATGTCGGGTGCCGAGCCGTGCTGGGCCTGCGCGCAGCAGAGCGCGTCCCCAGCCATGATCGATCCCGCGAGGCCCAGGCTGCCCGACAATTCGCTCGCGAGGTCGGATAGGATGTCGCCGTAGAAATTGGTCGCGACGACGACGTCGAAGCGCGAGGCGTCGCGCACCAGGTGCGCCGCGAAGGCGTCGACGATGAATTCCTTGAGCTCGACGTCGGGAAAGTCGCGCGCGACATCACGCACGCATTTCAGAAACAGGCCGTCGGTCATCTTGAACGCGTTGGCCTTGTGGATGGCGGCCACCTGCTTCCTGCGCTTCCTCGCGAGCTCGAACGACCGGCGCGCGATCCGCTCGCAGGCGTGCGCGGTGATCTTGCGGATCGACAGGGCGACGTCGGGCGTCGGCATCACCTCTCCCCATCCCATGAACATGTTTCGGTCGGGGTAGAAGCCTTCGGTGGCCTCGCGCATGATGACGAGGTCCATGCCGGGCACACCCTTGCCGAGAAAAGCTCGCGACCGCGCAGGGCGGACGTTGGCATACAAGTCGAGCTGGACGCGAAAGGCGGCGGACACGTTGATGCCGCCCTTCTCCACTGGCGGGTAGTCCATGTGCGAGATCGTGCCGAGGACGAGTCCGTCGCAGGTGCGCGCCTTCGCGAGCACCTCGTCGCGCAGCGTCGTGCCGTGCTTTGCAAGGCTTGCGAATCCGCCATCTTCGTAGTCGAACGCGAGCTCGAGGTTGAACTTGCCGTTGGCGGCGTCGAGGACGGTCATCGCGGCCGCGACGATCTCGGGACCGATGCCATCACAGGGGAGGACGAGTAGTTTCATGAGCTTCTCCTTGGCAAACTTCGTCATTCGAGCTTGATGTTGCCGTCGCGGATGACCTTACCCCACTTGTCGAGCTCGCGGCGCAAATGCTCGCTCAGCTGCTCCGGCGTGCTCGGCGTGGGCACGGCGCCCATCGCGAGCAGCCGCTTGTCGGTTTCGGGGTCGGCGAGCGCCTTCGCGATCTCGGCGTTGAGCTTGGCGACGACGTCCTTCGGCATTCCCGGCGGCCCCATGATCGCGTACCACGCGGGCGCGTCGAAATCTTTGTAGCCCGCCTCGGCGAACGTCGGCACGTCGGGCAGCTCGGGGAGGCGGTGGTTGCCGGTTACCGCCAGCGCGCGAAGGCTGCCGGCCTTGACGCGCGGGACGGCCGACGGCGCCGTGTCGAACATCATCTGGATCTGACCGCCCATGAGATCCGTGACGGCCGGGGCGCTACCCTTGTAGGGGACGTGCTTGATGTCGATGCCCGCGAGTCCTTTGAAGAGCTCGCCCGCAAGATGCACGGACGTGCCGTTGCCGCCCGAGCCGTAGTACAACGTACCGGGCTTGGCCTTCGCAAGTGCTACGAGCTCCTTCACGGACTTCGCGGGGACCGACGGGTTGACCACCAGCACCGTGGGAGACACGGCGACCAATGACACAGGCGTGAGGTCACGCACGTTGTAGTTGAGCTTGGGATAAAGGCTCGGGTTGATGCCGAGCGTCACCTGCCCGAGCAACAACGTGTACCCGTCCGGCTTCGCCCTCGCCGCGGCTTCGTTGCCGATATTCGTACCGGCCCCACCCTTGTTGTCGACGATGATCTGCATGCCCGAAGCTTCGCCCAATCTCTTGGCGAGCACACGAGCAACCCCGTCGCTGCCTCCTCCCGGCGCAAAGGGCACGATCAGCATGATCGGCTTGCTCGGATAGCCTTGCGCATTGGCGACGGGCGCAATCGAGGACGCTGATGCAAGCAGCGCCACACCCAGGGTTGCCTTCATCCACAGACTCATCATCGTTCCTTTCGATCGATCGATTGCATCCATCGCAATCCCTTCACGGTTCCGTCGCGCGGGACATATTCGCAGCCAACCCATCCCCCGTAGCCCAGTTCGTCGAGCAGCCGGAGGAGATAGGAGTAGTTCACTTCCCCGTCATCGGGCTCGTGCCGTCCTGGCACACCGGCGACCTGCACATGGCCGATGACGGGCAGGTACTCGTTCAATTTGGCCGCAAGATCGCCTTCCATGCGCTGCGCGTGGTAGAAGTCGAGCTGCAGCTTGACGTTCGCCGCGCCGACATCGCTTCGGATCGCGTCGGCCTGTGCTTGCGTCGTCAGGAAATAGCCCGGCGTGTCGCGCGTGTTGAGGGCTTCGATCAGAAGGACTACGCCCTCGCGACTTGCGAGCTCAGCGCCAAACCGCAGATTCGCGACGAACGTTTCGCGACAGGCCTCGACGGGTGCGCCGGCGACCACGACACCCGCCATGACGTGCAACTGGCGCGTGCCGAGCGCTCGCGCGTAGTCGAGCGCAACGTGGACGCTGTCGCGAAATTCCACTGCGCGCCCCGGCAGCGCCGCGATGCCGCGCTCGCCGCGCGCCCAGTCTCCGGCAGGCAGATTGAAAAGCACGCATTCGAGACCGCTGTCGCTCAACCATCGCGCGACGTCGCTTGTCCCATGCTCGTAAGGCGAACGAAATTCGCAGCCCTTGAATCCGGCCCGCGCCGCGGCGGCGAAGCGCTCGGCGAACGGCAGCTCCGTAAAGAGCTGCGTGAGATGGGCTGAGAATCGGGGCATGGTCGTAAGCGGCGTGCAACGGTCCTGCGGGCCCGATACGAGGGTCGGGCCGCTTCAAGAAGGTCGTGAGCTGAGGCGTCCTAGCCGGTCGTGGAGATCGCTTTGCTTTGCGGCCCACCCGCCAGGAAATCGAAGTCGCAGCCGGCGGGTGCCTGCATCACATGTGTGCGGTAAAGCGAGGCATAGCCTCGCTGCGGCGACGGTGGCGGCGTCCACGATGAAAGACGCCGTTTCACTTCGCTCGCGTCGACCAGAAGGTCGATGCGCTTCTTGGCCACCGACAGGGCGATGCGGTCGCCGTTTCGAACGGCCGCGAGCGGACCGCCGACGGCCGCCTCGGGCGCCACATGCAGCACGATGGTTCCGTACGCGGTGCCGCTCATGCGCGCATCGGAAATGCGCACCATGTCCTTGACCCCCGCGCGGGCGAGCTTGGCGGGAATCGGCAGATAGCCGGCCTCCGGCATCGCCGCACCATGCGGACCGGCATTCTTGAGCACCATGATGTCGTTGGGTGCCACGTCGAGATCGGGATCGTCGATGCGCGCGCTCAGATCCTCGAGGCTTTCGAAGACCACCGCGCGGCCTTCGACCTCGAAGAGGGAAGGCGTAGCGGCGGCGCGCTTGAACACCGCTCCGTGCGGCGCGAGACTCCCCTCCAGTACGACGAGGCCCCCGACCTTGGAGATCGGTTCGTCGCGGCTCCTGATTACGCGCCGGTCGATCCACGGCGCCGGCGCATCGAGACGCTCGCGCAGCGTGATGCCCGCGACCGTCTTGCAATCGAGGTGCAGCAGATCGCGCAACTCGCGAAGCACGGCGCCGACGCCGCCTGCCGCGTTGAAGTCCTCCATGTAGCCTTCGCCGACGGGCTTGAGGTCCACCAGGACCGGCGTCTCGTCGGAGATCGCGTTCAAGCGCGACGCGGGAATGTGGATACCGAGGCGACCTGCCACCGCCGTCAGGTGGATGATCGCGTTGGTCGATCCGCCAAGCGCCATCAATACGCGGAACGCGTTCTCGACCGACTCGCGGGTGATGATCTCGGCGGGCAGGATCGGATCGCGCGTCAGGCGAACGGCAGTCTTGCCGGACTCCTCGGCCGCAACGAGTCGCTGTGAGTCGACCGCGGGAATGGCGGCGGTTCCCGGGAGGGACATGCCGAGCGTCTCGGCGATGCAGGCCATCGTGCTCGCGGTGCCCATCACCGCGCACGTTCCGGCGGTGACCGCGAGCCGACCCTCGATCTCCGAGATTTCCTGCTTGTCGACCTCGCCAGCGCGATGCTTCGCCCAGAAACGGCGGCAGTCCGTGCATGCGCCGAGACGCTCGCCGCGGTAGCGCCCGGTCATCATCGGACCTGTTACCACCTGGACCGCGGGCCGGCCGGCGGACGCGGCGCCCATGAGCTGCGCCGGAACGGTCTTGTCGCAACCGCCGATCAGCACGACCGCGTCCATGGGCTGGGCACGGATCATTTCCTCGACGTCCATCGACATCAGGTTGCGGAACATCATGCTCGTGGGACTCAGGAACACCTCCCCGAGCGAAATCGTGGGAAACGGCCGCGGCAGGCCGCCGGCGGCGAGCACGCCACGCGACACGGCCTCCGTGAGCTCCGGCATGTAGCGGTGACAATTGTTGAATCCGCTCGGCGAAATCGCGATGCCGACGATCGGCTTGGCGAGAAGCTCGCTCGACAACCCCATCGAGCGCGCCATCGACAGGCGAAGGTAGCGCGCGAAGTCGCGGTCGCCATAGTTGGTGAGCCCCCGGTCGAATCCTTGCGGCTCGGACATGTCAGCTCTCTCCTCCGTGCGTCTGCCCTTCGGCCGCGCGGAAGCGGACGCCGAGCAGGTCCTCGAACACCCGAATCATTCCGCCTTTGTCCTTCTCGCCGTGGCCCTGAAGCAGCGCCGTCTGGTACGTCGCCGTTGCCGCGGCCAGCACCGGCATGGGGATGCACAGCCGCGCGCCGATCTCGGCAGCGCTCACGAGGTCTTTGTACGCATCCTGCATCGGGTAGCCCGCGCTGAAGCCGCCGTCGAGCATGCGCGGCACGAAGAATTCCGAGGCGTAGCTTCGTCCGGTCCCGCTGTTGACGACCTCCGCGACACGGCTGCAGTCGAGCCCCATCTTGGCCGCCATCGGCAGGATCTCGGCGAGCGCCGCACAGTTGACGTCGAACAGCAGCTGATTGATGAGCTTCGTGAGCTGGCCGCTGCCGACGCCGCCCATGTGCAGGATCTTGTTGCCGACCTGAGCAAGGAGCGGTCGGACTTTCGCGAACACGTCGTCGCTACCGCCGCACATCACGGTCAGCGTGCCGTCCACGGCGCGCGCCTCCATGCCCGACACCGGCGCATCCATGAAGTCGACGCCGCGCTTGGCAAGCGCCTCTGCGATCTCGAGCGTCGTCGTATACGTGATGGTGCTCGTGTCGACCACGGTCTGCCCGGGTCGCAGGCGCGCAGCCAGTCCGTCGGAGCCGAGGAGGACGGAGCGCACGACATCGCTGTTCGGCAGGCACAGGAGAATCATGTCGGCCTGTGCGACCTCCGCGGGATCGCTCGTCGCCCGCGCGCCCTTGGCGATGAACTCATCGTACGCATCGCGCGTCGCGGACGAGACGATGACCTCAAAGCCGGCCTTGACGAGGTTCATCGCCATCGGCTTGCCCATCTTCCCGAGTCCCACGAACCCCACTGTCACGATTTCGTCTCCACGCTCCATTGGCCGCCGCTTGACGCCTCTGCCAGTGACGCCGATGCTAGAGTGTCGGCCGCCAGAAGTGAAATACTTTGTTTTTATTCCGACTATATGGATTTGCGGACCCTCCGTTACTGTGAAGCTGTGGCGCGGCTCGGGAGCATCACCCGCGCCGCGGAAACCCTCCACGTCGCGCAGCCCGCGCTGTCGATCGCCATCAAGAAGCTGGAGGACGAGCTCGGCGTGACGCTGTTCGTGCGCCAGCAGAACAAGCCCGTCGCGCCGACCCCCGAGGGCCTCATCCTGCTCAGGCGCGCGGAGCGCCTGTTCCAGGAAGTCGATTCGGCGCGCCGCGAGCTCGCCGATGCGCAGGGACTGCGTACGGGCGAGGTGAGGATCGGCATGCCGCCGATGTACGGCCTGAGCTTCTTCCCGCCGGTGATGGCGGCGTTCAACGCCCGCTACCCCGGCATCGCGGTCAGCGCGGTCGAAGGGAGCGCGGGTGGAGTCGGCGGCATGCTCGACAGCGGCGACATCGATCTCGCCGTGCTCGAATCGAGGCGCATCCGGACGGGATGGCGCCACGCGGTCATCGGCGAAGAAGAGATCGTGCTCGCGGTGCATCGGGGCCATCCGCTTGCCGAGAGGACGAAGGTGTCGACCGCGGATCTTGACGGGCTGCCCATGGTCGTCTTCGACGAGACGTTCCTGCAGCGCAACGTGCTCGACAAGCGCTGCCAGAAATCGGGAGCGCGCTACCGCATCGTGATGCAGAGCAACTACGTCCCTCTGGTTGTCGAAGCCGCCGCGGCCGGGCTCGGCGCCGCGACGCTGACGCGGTCGATGGTCCGCGCCGAACGCATGGTCGCGCTTGCCTTCACACCCGCCGAGACGTTCCGCTTCAACCTGTGCTGGTTGGACGACCGGTATCTGTCCACCGCGAACCGGGCGTTTCGCGATTTCGTGCTGGAGGACCGACGAGAGGGGACCGCCGAACCGCCGCACCCGAAGAAGGCGCGCGGGGGGAAGCGCTAGTCAGTCATTCGACCTTGCCGACGCGCTTCACGACTTCGGCCATCTTCGCCGCATCGTCGTCGACGTACTTCTGGAACTCGGGCGCGTCCAGGTATTGGATGGGGCTGCCCGCGGTGAGCAGCACTTCCCTGACTCTCGGATCGTTGGCCGCCGCCTTCGCCGCTTCGCGCAGCCGCGCCACGACCGCGTCGGGCGTGCCTGCCGGCACGAAGAGTCCTGACCACTGCGCGTACTCGACATCCGTCCCCGACTCCTTGAGGCTCGGCACGTCGGGCAGCGTCACGAGGCGCACGTCGCCCCAGTGCGCGAGCGCGCGGATCTTGCCCGACTTGACGTGCTGCACGATCGTGGCGGGCCCGGTCGCGACAACGTCGACCTGGCCGCCGAGCAGGCCGACGATGGCGGGCCCGGCGCCGGTGTAGGGAACGTGCACGAGCTTCAAGCCTTCCGCGCCGGCGAGCATCTCCATCGGCATGTGCATGGTGCCGTAGTTGCCGGACGAGCCGTAGGTGTACTTGCCCGGATTCTTCCTGGCGTCGGCGATGAAGTCGGCGAGCGTCTTCCACGGTGCGTCGGCGCGAACCGCGAGCACCGTCGGATCGGCGGTGAAGCGCGCTATCGGCTTCAACTGAGCGACCTGGTACATCGGCTCGCGGCCGAAGATCTTGTCGGCTTCGGGCAGCACGGTGAGCGACGCGAGCGAAAGCAGCACCGTGTAGCCGTCGGGCTTCGCCTTGGCGACCTGCGCCATGCCGATGCCGCCGCCCGCGCCCGGCCTGTTCTCGATGACGACGGGCTGCTTCAAGTCGCGGCTCATCGCATCCGCGACCGGCCGCGCCACGGTGTCCGCGACACCGCCCGGCGGGAACGGGACGATCATCGTTACCGCATGGTCGGGGTATTGGGCGTGGGCGGAAGCGGAAATTCCAAGCAAGCAAACCGCCGCACGCAAAGACCGCCAGCCCATGGTGCTGGATTCGCTATGGTTTGAGCGTGACGTTGAATCGCGGCGCCCCGACATCGCCGAACTTTCCATCGAACACCTTACCATCGGCGCTGCGCGTCAGGATGTATTCATCCATGCCGCAGTTGCCGTCACGCCTTGCGGCATTCACGTTGGCCTGCGACATGCTGGTGAATCGAAATGTCGTGCCATCGTAGGTGCCCTTGAACGGCTCATCCTTTGCTCCGCAACCGTTCCCCCAGCGCGTGAGCTTGCCTTCCACGCTTCCGTCGGGGGATACCTTCTCCACCGCAAGCTGGACCTCGAAGTTCATAGGCTTTCCGCCCTGGCTCGCTCCGTACCAGCTGCCACTGAGCGAGTGCGGCAGAGGATCCGCCGCGCGGGCGCTTCCGAGAAGCGCGAGCCCACCGACAATCGATGCAGCGACGATATGATGACGATCCAAGATCTCCTCCCCTTTCTAATGTTGCAGGATCTTCGCGAGGAACTGCTGCGCCCGCTCGGAGCGCGGCGTGCCGAAGAAGTCCTCCTTCGTCGTGTCCTCGACGATCTGACCGTGGTCCATGAAGATCACGCGGTCGCTAACCTTGCGCGCGAAGCCCATCTCGTGCGTGACCACCATCATGGTCATGCCCTCCTGCGCAAGCTGCACCATCACGTCGAGCACTTCGCCCACCATCTCGGGGTCGAGGGCGGACGTGGGCTCGTCGAACAGCATCACGATCGGGTCCATCGACAGCGCGCGCGCGATGGCCACGCGTTGCTGCTGGCCGCCGGAGAGCTGGCCGGGGAACTTGTCCTTGTGCGCGAGCAGGCCGACGCGTTCGAGCATCTTGAGTCCGCGCTTCATGGCGTCGTCCCTGCTGCGGCCGAGCACCTTGATCTGGGCGATCGTCAGGTTGTCGGTGACCGTGAGGTGCGGGAACAGTTCGAAGTGCTGGAACACCATGCCGCACTTCGCGCGCAGCTTAGGCAGGTTCGTCTTCGGGTCGGCGATCGAGATGCCGTCGACGACGACGTCACCCTTCTGGAACGGCTCGAGCGCGTTCACGGTCTTGATGAGCGTCGACTTGCCCGAGCCGGAGGGGCCGCACACGACCACGACCTCGCCCTTCTTGATGTTGGTCGTGCAGTCGGTCAGCACCTGAAAGGTGCCGTACCACTTGCTCACGTTCTTGATGTCGATCATGGACATGTCTTGGCCCCGCCTAGCGAATGATGGCGATCTTCTTCTGCAGCCTGCGCACGAGCATCGACAAGCTGAAGCAGATCACGAAATAGGTGACCGCCGCGAGAAGGTACATCTCGACGGGCCGGTTGAAGTTCTTGCCGGCGACCTCGAAGCCCTTCAGCAGATCGTAGGCGCCGACGGCGTACACGAGAGACGTGTCCTGGAACAGGATGATCGTCTGCGTGAGCAGGACCGGCAGCATGTTGCGGAACGCCTGCGGCAGCACGACGAGGCGCATACACTGCCCGTACGTCATGCCGACCGCGTAGCCGGCCGACACCTGGCCCTTGGGCACCGACTGGATGCCGGCGCGCATGATCTCCGAGTAGTACGCCGCCTCGAATACGGTGAAGGTGACCATGGCGGAGAGTTCCGCGCCGAGCGGGCGGCCGATCAAGAGCGGGATCAGCAGGAAAAACCACAGGATCACCATCACCAGCGGGATCGAGCGCAGCGTGTCGACGTACACCGTCGCGGGGATGACCAGCCATTTCTTGCCGGACAGCCGCATCAGCGCGACGAGCGTGCCGATGAAGATGCCGCCGATCATCGCGACCAGCGTGAGCTGGACCGAGAAGAGGAAGCCCTTGAGGATGAAGCTCTGGACGACGTTCCAGTCGATGAAGCCGAAGGAGAGGTTCATTTGCCCCCTCCGATCATGCCGGGCACCTGAACCCGCTTCTCGATGTATTTCGCGACCCGGTTCACCGCAAATGCGGAGATGAAGTAGAGGAACGTGACCGCGAGGTAGATCTCGACCCCGCGCGAAGTCTCCTCCTGCGCCTGCATCGCGAAGAACGTGAGCTCGGTGATGCTCACCGCGAAGGCCACCGACGAGTTCTTGATGATGTTCATCGACTCGCTGGTGAGCGGCGGGATGATGATGCGGAACGCCATCGGCAGCAGGACGTAGCGGTACGTCTGCGGAAGCGTGAGGCCCATGGCGAGGCCCGCGTAGCGCTGGCCGCGCGGGAGCGCCTGGATGCCCGCCCTCACCTGCTCGGCAATGCGCGCCGACGTGAAGAAGCCGAGGGCGATCACCACCGCGATGAAGTCGGGCACGGCCTGGAGCGACCTGAAGATCGACGGTATGACGTGGTACCAGAGAAAGATCTGGACGAGCAGCGGAATGTTGCGGAAGAGCTCGGTCCACGCGTTGCCGAACCACACGAATGCCTTGACGGGTGTGGTGCGCAGGATGCCGACGAGCGAGCCGACGACCAGCGCGACCACGAGCGAGAGGCTCGAGACAAGGAGCGTCCAGCCCCATGCGGACATCATCCAGGCGAAATACGTCTGGT
>Ga0335083_10005646_pt1 | contig 15754 bp, 15 predicted proteins | sample Lox_Sample_42_FD_206716 | JGI IMG/M metagenome (GOLD analysis project Ga0335083, IMG submission 206716) | Soil microbial communities from Loxahatchee National Wildlife Refuge, Florida, United States - Lox_Sample_4.2 | ecosystem: Environmental > Terrestrial > Soil > Wetlands | place: USA... | reverse complement strand
CGGCCTCACCATGCTGGCGACCATCGGCGCCACGGCGCCCTTCGTCGGCCTGTTCGGCACGGTGTGGGGCGTCTATCACGCGCTGGTCGCCATCGGCCTCACGGGCGCGGGCGCCCTCGACAAGGTCGCGGGCCCGGTCGGCGAGGCGCTGATCATGACCGGCATCGGCCTTGCGGTCGCTTTGCCGGCGGTCATGGGCTACAACTGGCTGACACGCTCCAACCGCGTGCTGAACGCCGGGCTCGATGCCTTCGCCTTCGAGCTCCTGACGTTCCTGTCGACGGGTCGCACCCTGCAGGCCACGCCCTCGTCCCCGACGGCGGGGACGCCGCCGGGACGCCTTTCAGTCGGCGGCAGAAGACATTCCTGAAAGAACGACATATGGCTCGCATTCTGATCATTCTCCTCGCGTTGTCGGCAGCCGCCGCTCCCGCCTGGGCGGACTCCGTCATCGTGCTCAATTCGGAAGATGCCTCCTACAGCATCATCGATCGCGCATCGCGAACGGAGCTGCAGCGCCTGCCGCTGGGGCGCGAGGCGCACCACCTGACCAGGACGCCGGACGGCAAGGAGCTTCTGCTCGCCTCGACCGCGACCAACGAGCTGGTGTCGCTCGACACCAGGACGCTGAAGCGCGTGCGTGTCGTGCGCGACATCGTCGATCCCTACCAGCTCGGCTACAGTCCCGACGGCAAATGGTTCGTGACGGCCGCCAATCGGCTCGACCATGTCGACATCTATCGCGCCGACAATTTGGTGCTGGCCGCAAGGCTTTTCGTGGACAGCGTGCCGAGCCATCTGGCCTTCGACGTGCGTTCGACGACGGTCTTCGTGTCTCTCCAGAATTCGGGGCGCCTGATCGCCGTGGATCTGGCCAGGCAGACGGTCAAATGGAGCACCGACGTCGGCAAGGCGCCGGCGGGCGTCGTCGCCCTGCCGGATGGCAAGCGTCTCCTGGTGGCGCTCACCGGCGAGCAATCGATCGTGACCGTCGACGCCGAAAGCGGCGCGGTGACGGGGCGCCTCGAGACGGGCAAGGCCGCCCACAATTTCCGCGCGCTCGGCGATGGCCGCCACTATTTCCTGAGCAACCGCATCGAAAGCACGATCTCGTTGATCGACACGCAGGACATGAAGGTCGAGGCCAGCGTTCGCGTGCCGGGCGGCCCGGACGACATGGATATAACGCCGGACGGCAAGGAACTGTGGGTGACGCAGCGCTTCCTGCGGCGCGTCGCCATCGTCGATATCGCGAAGATGAACCTGATCGACACCGTACGCGTCGGCAAATCCCCGCATGGGCTGGCAATCCTGGACACGGCGCCGGGCGCCGGCGTTCCCAACGCGGAAAAAGCCGGCGCGGCCAGCGCCCCCCGCCTCAATTGACGGCAGTCTCGCGATGAACGCGCTCACCGAGATCTGGATTGCGGTTCAGGCGTGGCTGTTCGAGACCTTCGTCAGCCCCGTCCTGTTCCATTTCGGTCTCATGGGATGGTTCGACGAAGCCTTCGATGCCGTCGAGTTCTTCATGCTCGGCGTGCTGCAGATCCTCGTCATCGCCTTCCTGATGCGACCTGTCGAGGCGCTTTGGCCGCTGGAGGCCACGTCCGACAATCGTTCGGTTGCCGTCGATCGCGTCTACACGATCCTGAACAAGCTCGGGGCCATTCCCCTGGTCGTCTTCGCGGCCGCCTACCCGATCACCAACTGGATCGAATTGCAGCTTCGCGAGTGGCGGTTGAGCCCGCCGCGCATAGAGAACCTGTTGCCCTGGACCCACGACCACGCCTTCGTCTCGTTTCTCATCTACTTCGCGATCTACGATCTCGCCGCTTACGGGATCCATCGCGCGCAGCACCGCTTCTCCTGGTGGTGGGCGCTCCACAGCCTGCACCACAGCCAGCGGCGCGTGACCGCCTGGACCGACGATCGCAACCACATCCTGGACAATCTCCTCGTCACGCTGGTTCTTGCCGTCTTCTCCCAGATCGTCGGCGTGCAGCCCGCCGACTACGTGTCGATCCTGGTCGTCGGGCGCCTGATCGAGAGCTGGTCGCATGCCAATGTCGACATCGCCTTCGGCCGCCCCCTGCGCTGGCTCCTGGTCAGCCCGCGCTTTCACCGGCTGCACCACGCCATGGCGGGGCCGGCCGAGGCCCACATCCACGACCACAATTTCGCGGCGGTGCTGCCGGTCTGGGACGTGCTGTTCGGGACGGCACTGTACGATCGCCAGCTCCGGCCGACCGGCGTGCCGGCGCCGGAGATCGATGCCGACAATGGCCGGGGATGGTTCTCCCAGCAGGTCGCCGGCATCCGGCGGCTCTCGACGGCCCTGTTCCCGTTTCTCGCGACGTCGCGGTGAACGCCCCGCGTCAGGAATGCAGGGTGCGGGAGAGGAAATCCCTGAGGTCGATCGTAAAGGCCTTCCACGCGCCTTCGTTGGCGCCGTAGTGCGCCCCGCAGCAGCCGCCCGGCTTGCTCCGGTTGCCGACACCCGCGAGGTAGCGCACGGGCAGGCCGAGGGCGTCGAAGCTGTGATAGGCGCCCTCATAGACGTGCGTTTCGATCAGCCCGCGTCCTGCGCTCACGCGATCGATGACGGCCTGGCATTGGGCGACGGGTGTCCAATCGTCGAGCTCGGCCAGGGCGAACATCGTCGGCTGCCCCGCCCGCAGATCGCGGCCGAGCGCGTCGGCCAGGCCGCAATCCGGATAGACCAGGATGGCGGCGGCCGCGGGGAAGGAAGGCCCGCCGGACGCCGATGAAAACGCCCGCAGCATCGCCACGCCGCCGCCGTAGGAGTAGCCCATGAAGGCGACGCGCCCGCCATCGACGAAGTTCTGCTCGCGGAGCCAGCGGAGCGAGGCGTCTATGTCCGCGGCTCTCCGTTCGGCATCCTTCTGGCCGGGCCAGTTGCGGCCGCAGACATCCTTGAGCCCGCGGCCCGCGAAGCTGTCCACGACGAGTGCGACGTAGCCCCACGAGGCGAGGAGAGCGCCCATGCGCGCGGTGTTCTGGCCGGGGCCGCCGCAGCCGTGGAAGATCGCGACGGCGGGCGAGCGTTCTCCGCCCCGCGGCCGATAAAGCTCGCTCGGCAAGGAGACCTTGCGGCCGGCGTCATTCCCCTGAAGGCGGACGGCGGTCTGCGCCGCCAGCGAGCCGGCGCAAAGAAGCAGGACCCCCCACCCCCAAAGGCATCGCGCAAAGAGGCGGGCGATGGACAGCTTTCCGCTCCGACGCCTAACCGTGTTCCGCCTCGCGTTCACTCAACGAGACGAGAAGCACGACGATCATCATCGGCAATCCCGCGAACACGGCGATCGCCGCCGCTTTCACGCCGGCAAGGTCGGCGACCAGGACGATGACAGCGCAGAGGTTCGCGACGCCGAGCAGGGTGGCGACGGACCGTGCCATCGCGGCAAGGCGATCAGTGATGACGTTGGCGGCGGCGTATCCCAGGAACCTGGCGACGAAGAGCGGACGCCGGAGAAAGGACCCGATCGCCCTTGTCGGTCCGCCGAGGGCGTCGACGATCTTCTGTCCGCCGGCGATGGCGGCGCGCGCCGTTTGGCCGGCGAGCAATCCGACGACGCCGCCCGGGCGGGCGGTCCAGCCGATACCGCGTCTCACGACGGTCGGGACGACCGAAAGCGCGATCCCGGCGATGACGCCCCAGAGACCGCCCTGGAAGCCGCGATACAGGCCGCCGACCGCCCCGCTCAGCACGATGAGGAGAAGCGTTTGCAGCGCCCAAGGCGGGAAGTCCGGCTGACGATGATTCTTCATGAGACCACCCAGGATGTTTGCCCACCCTTATGTCCACCACACCAAGCGTGCCGGTCAATGACGGTGTTTTCCGATGTTCGTCGTCGCCCGTGGCGGCGCTTCTCCTGGCGGGAAACTGAATGAACGGGCAGCCGAAATACGCGCGCCTTGTCTCGGAGGACTTCGTGGCCTCTAATCGGACAAAATTGGACGATGCGGGGAGGTATCAATGAACACGCGCATTCTGATGCGAGTTGCCGCGGCGGCAGTCGGCTTGATCTTGTCGGCGGCGGCGGGACACGCGGCCGAGGTCAAGGTATTCACGTCGGTCGCGCTGAAGGCCGCGCTCGCCGAGGTTTCTCCGATCTTCGAGCGGAAAACGGGCCACAAGCTGGTCATGGATTTCAACCTGGCGGCGGTTCAGAAGAAACGCGTCGTCGAAGGCGACCGCGCCGATGTGATCATCCTGACGCGGCCGATGATGGAGGACCTCGCGAAACAGAACAAGCTGGCCCCCGGCAACCTCGTGAACGTTGCCGGCACGCCGGTTGCGCTCGCGGCCCGCGCCGGCGCGCCGAAGCCCGACATCTCGACGGTCGAAGCGTTCAAGAAGACGCTGCTTTCGGCCCGTTCGATCTCCTACGCCGATCCGGCCAAGGGCGGCCTGAGCGGAGTGGTTGCGAGCAAGGCGATCGAGCGTCTCGGCATCGCCGAGCAGCTGAAGGCCAAGACGACGCTCGTGCCCGGTGCTGAATCGCCGGACCTGGTGGCGAAGGGCGAAGTGGAACTCGGCATCGCGCAGGCCTCCGAGATCGTGCCGGTTGCCGGCACGCAATTGGTGGGGCCACTGCCGGGCGAGCTTGGGAGCATGACCTTGTTCACCGGCGGTGTCGGCGCAGAATCGAAATCGGCCGCCGCGGCGAAAGCATTCATCGACTTTCTGTCCGGGCCCGAAGCGGCGCCGCACTTCAAGTCCAAGGGATTCCAGACGGGGCTATAGCCGGGCCTTCCGGCGAGATGAACGAATAGCGATTCTCGTTGGCTGCAGCGTGCAAGTCTCTTGCCGCGCCAGGAGTCCGGCGGCTGCAGGCCGTTCGTCTATCTTCAGGCCGACAGGGCGTCGTACGCCGACTCCTACGACCCGCAGCTTCGGCCGCTGATGAACACCGATGTCTGCGCCGGCTCGGTCGCGGCGCAGAGGCGGTCGGCGTAGCGCTCACCGAGGAGGCGCGTTCGGCCAGTCCTTCGACTGAGCCGCAATCCAGCGGCCAATGGTGGGCCAGTGGTTGCGAAGTGTCGAAGCGCCCATGAACAATCCGATGTGCCCGCCCGGCACGGTTTGCCGGACGATTTCATCGGGCCGACTCCCCAGATATTTCGCGGCATCCAGGACCTGCTCGGGCGTCGTGATGTCGTCGCCGGCGCCGGCCAGCAGGTAGGCTGGACAGGTTATGTCGCGAAGCTCGAGGCGTCGGCCGAGCGCAACGAATTCGCCCTTGGCAAGCCGGTTGTCCTTGAAGAGCTGCCGGATCGCCTGCAGGTACCAGCGCCCCGGCAGGTCGATCGGGTTCTCGTACCAGCTGTTGAAGGTTTCTTCCTTGGCGACGTACATCGGATCGTCGATGTGCTCGTAGAGGTCGATGTGGTCCTGGATGTAGTGCTGGCCGGGGTGCATGTTCTTCCACCCTTGCAGCATGAATTTGCCGCGCATCAGGCCTCCGCCCAGCGCCACCAGTTCCTCGTAGAACGACATGGGTGTGTCGTGTGCCATCCGCTTGATTGGCCCGTCGCCGGCGTCCGTGTCGATCGGCGCGCCCGCAAGCACCAGGGAATTCACCTTCGCCGGGAAGCGCGCCGCCACCATGGCCGCAAGCCAGCCGCCCTGGCACAGGCCGACCAGGTTCACTCGCCCGCCGAGATCGTCGATCGCCACCACCATGTCGGCGAGATAGTTGTCGATCTCGAGATCCTTCATGTCCTCGGTCGCCGATTTCCAGTCGGTGAGCAGGACGCGCCCCGCGCCGGCCGCCCGCAGCGTCTCGACCAGGCTCTGGCCCGGGCGATAGTCGGCGATCATCGCCGTATGGCCGGCATAGGGCGCGTCGACCAGCGTCGGCAAGCCGGCCGACCCGCCATAGTCGCAAAGCCTCATCGTCCTGAGATCGAGCCTCACCTGATGCGGCGTCGCAAGCTTGGGCCGCAGGCCGTCATGGATCCTGATCTCCTCCTCGGCGAACTTCAGGTTACGGGCGTAGATGTCCACGCCGGCCTGGGCCAAGCGCATCGCCATCGGCCAGAAGGCGGGGACGGTCACGGCCGGGCTGGTCGCCGGAAGGGAGTTGCCTGAGCCCATCGTCCGCTCACGGCGCGATCGCGACCTTGAGCACCCCGTCGCGATGATGGCCGAAGAGGTCGTAGGCGGCCTCGATGTCATCGAGCTTGAAGCGGTGCGTGACCAGGCTTCTGAGGTCGGCGCGGCCCGAGCTGATCGCCGACATGAGGCGGCGCATGCGCTCCTTGCCGCCGGGGCAAAGCGTGGTGACGATCTTGATGTCGGCAAGACCCGCCGCGAAGGCGTCGAGCGGTATCTTCAGGTCTGAGGAATAGACGCCGAGGCTCGACAGCGTTCCGCCGGGTCGCAGCACGCGAAGCGCGGCTTCGAACGTCGCTTGCGTGCCGAGCGCCTCGATCGCCACGTCCACGCCGCGCCCATCGGTGAGCCGCATGATCTCCTTGACCGGATCGGCCTTCGTGAAATCGATGCAGTGATCGGCGCCCAGCCGATGCGACACCGCCATGCGCTCGGCCACCGCATCCACGGTGATGATGGTCGTTGCCCCCATCAGCCGAGCCCCGGTGGTGGCGCAGAGGCCGATCGGACCCTGCGCGAAGACGGCGACACAGTCGCCGAGCTTGATTCCGCCGCTTTCGGCGCCGCTGAAGCCGGTCGACATGATATCGGGGCACATCAACACCTGCTCGTCCGCGAGATCGTCGGGTATGACGGCGAGGTTCGCCATGGCGTCGGGCACGCGCAGGAACTCGGCCTGGCACCCATCGATCGTGTTGCCGAATTTCCAGCCGCCGATGGCCTTGAAGCCATGCTTCGCGCCGGCGCCGTCCTGGCTCAGGCAACCGCACAGGCAGGCGTTGCTGTGGCCGGACGGCGTGATCGCCCCGGCGATCACCCGCTGGCCCTCCTTGAATCCCTCGACCGCGGAGCCGAGCTTCTCGATCACGCCGACCGGCTCGTGCCCGATGGTCAGCCCGCGCGCCACGGGATATTCGCCTTTCAGGATGTGGATGTCGGTGCCGCAGATCGTGGTCGTCGTTATCCGGATCAATGCATCGAGCGGACCGATGTCGGGCACCGGCTTCTGCTCCAGGACGATCCGTCCCGGTTCGACGAATACAGCCGCCTTCATCTTCGCCATGACCGCCTCCTTGCCCGGAACACACATAGCAAGCTCGGCACACCGCCGAATTGACATGGATCAGGCTCGCGGCCCCCAGGCCTGTATTCTCCGCTCGACGCGGCCAAGATGGCGCAACTGCGCCGCCACCCGGTGCTCCATGAGCCTGTAGACCGCGATCTTGACCATGCTGGCGAGGCAGAAGGAGACGAGGGCGTATGCCCAGACGAACAGCGCCAGCCGCCAGCCGGTCGGCGCCATGAACCAGCCGTAGACGACGGCGAGCGTGCCCACGACCTGCGTCGCCTCGCAAGGCAACACCAGTTTCCAGCTCGGCCAGGGCCGCTCCCAAACCGGTCCCTTGTTGCGCGTCAGGTAGATCGTCATGTGTCCGGCCACGAGCAGCTTGAGGAACACCAGGGACTGCACCAACGGCGGCGGCAGGGCCAAGTAGTCGCGCACGATCCAGAAAACGCCGAAGCTGCTGAGAACCCCGAAGATGCCCATCACCGAAGCCACCACGAGGACGCGCGTCATGTCCCAGCGCACGGGGCGCATCGCGAACGGGGCGTTGTCGTAGGCGATCATCATGATCGGCAGGTCGTTCAGCAACGCCAGCATCACAACCATGATCGCGGTGACCGGATAGAAGTTGAACACCAGAATGCTGGCGGTCATGAACAGCAGGACGCGGGTCGTCTCGGCAATTCGGTAGATGGCGTAGCCGGTCATTCGCTCGAAGATCTGCCGCGCCTCTTCGATGGCGCGCGTGATCACCGACAGGCCGGGCTCCGTGAGCACGAGATCTGCGGCGGCGCGCGCTGCATCGGTCGCGCCACTGACGGCAATGCCGACATCGGCTTGCTTGAGCGCCGGCGCGTCGTTGACGCCGTCGCCGGTCATGCCGACGATGTGGCCGTCTCCCTGCAGCGTCCTGACGATCTCGAACTTATGTTCGGGGAACACACGTGCAAAGCCGTCCGCCGCCTCGATGGTGGCCAGGCGGTCGGAAGGAGCCTTGTCGCCGAACACTCTATCGGCCACCACGATGTTCGTGCCGAGACCGAGCTGGCCCGAGATCTGTCGCCCTATCGCCTCGTGGTCGCCCGTGACCATCTTGACGTCCAACCCCATCTTCCGGGTCTCGGCGATCGTCGAGGCGCTGTCGGCGCGGGGCGGATCGAACATCGGCAGCAGGCCGAGAAACTGCCATGTGCCGTCCTCGTCCATCCGCGCCACGCCGAGCGTGCGGTAGCCCTTGGCGGCATCCTCGTCGACCTGGGCTGCGACTGCCTCGCGCCGGGTCTCGCCCATGTCGCAGAGCTCGAGGATCACCTGTGGCGCTCCCTTCGCGATGCGCCAGCGGCGTCCATCCGCGGCGATTTCCGCCTCGGCTCTCTTGACGACGGGATCGAACGGCTTGAACGACAGCACGCGACTGGACTCGAGCATCGCCTTGTCGCCGAGGCCGGCCAGGATCGCGCCGTCGATCGCATCCGGCGACTGCCGGTTCGATGCCAGCGCCGCGGCGATCAGCAGGTCCTGCTTCGACACGCCCGGAGCCGGCTGCGGCTCGCCGAGGGTCAGCTCGTTCTTGGTCAGCGTGCCGGTCTTGTCCGAGCACAGCATGTCCATGCCGGCCATCTCCTCGATCGCGACCAGGCGGGACACGATTGCCTTCAACCGTGACAACCGCTCCGCGCCGACGGCCATGGTCACCGACAGCACCGCCGGCAGGGCGACGGGAATGGAGGCCACCGTCAGGATGAGCGCGAATTGAGCGGTCTCCAGCAGCGGGTCGTGGCGGAACAGCGCCGCCATCCCGATCAACGCGACCAGTCCGACGGTGACCAGGATCAGGAAATTGCCGATGCGCAGGACGGCGCGCTGGAAGTGCGACACCGTCTTGGCCTGCTGCACGAGCCGGGCCGTCTTGCCGAAGTAGGTGTTCATGCCGGTGGCCGTCACTTCGGCGGTCATTTCGCCCAGCTTTGCGATCGACCCCGAATAGGCCGTGTCGCCCGGCTTCTTGTCGACAGGCAGCGACTCGCCGGTCAATGCCGACTGGTCGACACTCAGATAGGCGCCGCCGAGGAGCGTCACATCGGCTGGAATGACGTTGCCGAGCTTGAGCGCCACCACATCGCCCGGCACCAGCAGCCGGGCCTCGATGTCTTTCCACGTTCCGTCGCGCCGAACGCGGGCCTTGAGCGCCAGCCGCTGCTTGAGCAGCTCGATGGCATTGTCGGCCTTGAACTCCTGCCAGAAGCCGACGCCGGCATTGACCAGCAACATCACGAGGATGACGGCGAAGTCCGCCCAGTGCTGCACGACCGCCGACAGGATGGCGGCGGTCTCGATCATCCACGGGATCGGTCCCCAGAAGAAATGGGCAAGCCGCTCCAGGACACCGACGCGATGCTCGACCAGCGCGTTCTCGCCAAACTTGGCGAGGCGACTGGCCGCCTCCTGCTCGGTGAGGCCCTCGGCCGCCCCGCTCGAAGGAACGACCGCGGTCTCCGTCGGCTTGTTCTTCGCAACGCGGTCCATACGGTCCTCCTTGCACAAGACCCATCGCGGTATCGGTCGTATTCGAGGAGACGGGCTCTTCGACAACGGCCGTCACCGCCCCCCCGAGCTCGTCGGAAGCTACAGAGTTCGCCCCGCGCGCACTTTGACGAGGATCAAATGCAAGCGTCGGGCGGCGCACCTGCCCGAATTTCGCCCTGATTGCGCGGGCACCGGTTTGCAGTCGCGAATTTTGATCCTGATCAAGGGTGCGCCCTCGCGTCGGCGGTATCTGGAACGGGCACAGGCGAGGAGGACAGCATGCCGTTTCAGAAGATATTGATCGCCGTCGATTCCGATCCCATCGCTCTGCACGCCGCCGAGGTCGGCGTGAGGCTGGCTACGGCGCTTCAGGCCCAGATCGCGCTGGTCCACTCTCTCGACCCGTCGATGGTCTATGCGCCGGAGGGCGGCCTTTCGGCCGACGAGTTCGATCAGATCGCCCAGCGCGACGGCAAGCGGCTGATCGCCGACATCCGCGCCCGCCTCCCCGAAGGCACACGCGCCTTCGACTTCGTCCTTCGCGGCAACGCTCCCGACGAGATCGTCAAGGCGGCCAAGGATTGGGGAGCGGACATCATCGTCATCGGAAGCCACGGCCGGCGCGGCGTGACGCGTGCCGTCATGGGGAGCGTTGCCGAAGCCGTTCTGCGCCGTTCTTCCTGCCCGGTTTTCGTGGTCCCGGCGCTGGCCTGACCGGAGGCGGCGTCGAAGGCCCCGAAAGGATCGCCCGATGCGGGCGATCCACCGACGGAAGGCACGTCATCAATGACAGCTCAAGCAGGTAAGCGGCGCGCGGGCTGAGGGATCGGCGCGGCGCTGGGCCGCCGCCTTCGCATAGGGCGTATCCGGCAGCTCGGCGATCATGCGGTCGAGATAGGCGTTGGCCTTCGTCGTGTCGCCGAGCGTGAGCCAACCGTCGGCCAGCGCGCCCAGCAGCTCGCCGCGATTGTGCGGGGCGAGCGTGCTCCAGGTCGGCGTCGACTTCTCGATCACGAACTCGAAATCGCTCATCGCGATCTTCATCAGCCGGTCCGACTGGGCGAGATTGTAGGGCCGCATGTAGCGCGCGAAGGGCTGCAGGCCGGTGGCGCGCGGGATGCGGACCGCGAAGGACTCGGGCGCGAGCGACACGGCGCGCTCCATGTCGGCCAGGCCTTGTTGCGTGAGCTTCTGGCCTTCGGCGAAGTCGCGGCGCTGGAAGGCCTGGCCCGCCAGGAACAGCTCGCCGTCGCCGCGCCACACCAGCGCCTCGGGATGGTCGGGTTCCTTTGCCAGCGTGTCGGCGATCAGCTTCATCGCCCGGTCGAAGGACTCCTTGTCGCCGTCCATGCCGGCGAACATGTCCTCGCGGACCTTGTTGTCGAAGCGCTGCTGGGCTGTCGCCGCAGTGCCGATGCAGAGGACGAGCAGAAGAATAATCAGGGTTCGCATGGCCGTCACATACGGCGCGGGGCCGGCGCGCGGCCATCGTCCTTGCGTGGAATCGCTGGCGTTTTTCGCGATCTGCCGGAATGATCCGTTCACGATGCGCGAATCGCCCTATCTCAAATCGTGGCCGTGGCAGCTCTGGCCGGTGCTCGGGATCGCGGCGGTGTTCGCCGTGATCGGGCCCTTCGGCAGCTACGACCGCATGCCGCTCGGCACGCGCTTCCTCTATTTCCTGATCGTCGGCGTGCTGAACTGGCTGCAGGTGATCCTGCTCGCCGCCTGGTTCGGCGACATCGAGCCGATCAACCGCTGGCCGACCGCCGCGCGCATGATCCTGATCGGCCTCATCGCCGCCGTGCCCAGCACGCTCGAGGTGATCCTGGCCCTGCGCTGGCTGGTCGGCTATCGCGTGCCGTTCGCCGTCGCGCCCTACATGTACCCCGAGAACGCCGTGCTCACGGTCTCGCTCTCGGTGGCGTTCGGCCTGTTCATCGAGCTGCGCCGTCACGAGAAAGCCGATGCCGAGCGCGCGCGCGTCGCCGAGCTGCCCGCCGCCCCGGCGCCGGATATCGGCCCGACCGATTTCTTCCGCCGCATCCCGCCGGCGCTGGGCCACGACCTGCTCGCGCTCGAGATGGAGGACCATTACCTCCGCATACACACCGCCGTCGGCAGCGACCTGATCCTGCTCCGCCTGCGCGACGCCATGGCCGAGCTCGGCCCCGCGCGCGGCCGGCAGGTTCATCGTTCGTGGTGGGTCGCCGAAGACGCCGTCTCAGGCGCGGAGAAAGCCGCCGGCCGCGCGCTGCTGGTCCTGCGCAACGGCCTAAAAGTGCCGGTGAGCAAGAGCTTCCGCGACAAGGTGAAAGAGGCGGGCTGGCTCGCCTAAAGTTTTCCTCCCCATTCATATGGGGAGGTGTCGGCGTCCTACGCCGACGGAGGGGTCAGGCTGCGGGCCTTCGGCCCGCGATATGACCCCATCGCCCCGTATGACGGGGCACTTCCCCATTTGAATGGGGAAGAGGGATGGTGAGACTCGGCGCTACTTGCCGCCGCGATCCTCGCGCCAGAGGTCGAGGCGTTCCTGGACCGGGCGGTCGGAGAAGGAGAAGAGCACGGACTCCGTCTTCGGCTTGTGCACGACCTTCGCCCAGCTCGGCACGACGAAATGATCGCGCTTCTTCCAGGTGAGCACCTTGTCGCCCACGATGCTCTCGCCCTCGCCTTCGACGACGGAGAAGACCGTGCCGTCGGTCGAGCGATAGGGCGCTGTCGTGAAACCCTTCGGCAGGAGCTGCATGAAGGTGCCCATGGTCGCCATCGGCGAGCCGCCGTTCGCGGGATTGACGTAGCGCAGCTTGTAGCCGTGGCAGGCATCCGGCGCGCCGGCCTTCGCGAGCTTGGCCAGCGCCTCGCGTGTGCGGGCGTAGGGATAGTTGAAGATGGGCGAGGTCTGCCGGGTGGGCTTCCAGTCGACCGGCAGCAGGCCGCTCGCGAACTTGGCGTCGGAGGTGCCCTCGGGCGAGGTCACCTCCTGCTCGTCCTCGGCGCCGTTCTCGGCGAAGCCCGCGTTGAAGATCGCGATCATCGGGATGTCGAGCCCGTCGAGCCAGACCATCGGCTTGCTCGAATCGTTGCCGTGATCGTGCCAGGTCCAGGTCGGTGTGATGACGAAGTCGCCCTCGCGCATGATGGTGCGCTCGCCGTCGACGGCGGTGTAGGCGCCTTCGCCCTCGACGATGAAGCGCAGCGCCGATTGCGTATGCCGATGCGAGGGCGCGACCTCGCCCGGCAGGATGAGCTGCAGACCGGCATAGAGCGTCGGCGTGATGCAGGCGCTGCCCGGCATGGAGGGGTTCTCGAGGATCAGCACGCGGCGCACGGCTTCCTTGGCCGTGATCAAGGTGCCGGACTCCATCAGGAACGGCCGGACCTTGTCGTAGTCCCACGACGCCGGCACGTACTTCGGGGAGGGCGACGGCGGCACGAGCTGGTGCAGCGATTCCCAGAGCGGCGCCATCGAGAGCGTGCCGATCCGTTCATAGAAATCTCGGCGGGCATTGTTGCGCGTCGGCGTTCCGTCCATGGCTCACCTATTCGGCAGCGTGACGCATCGGAGCGAGCCGGGCCGCGGCACGATCGCGGCAGGCGGCGGAGAAGGCATCGAACAGCTTCATCGACACGGGATTCTCGAGCGCGCGATGCTCGGGATGCCATTGCAGCGCGAGCGCGAAGGAAGGCGCATCGGGCACGCTGAAGGCCTCGATCTGGCCGTCGTCGGCATAGGCTTCGGCGCGGGCGCGAGGCGCCAGCCTGTCGACGCCTTGCGCATGCAGCGAGTTCACGAGCACGCGCTTCTCGCCGATCAGCCGATGCAGCAGGCCGCCTTCGACGATGTCGATGTCGTGCGCGGGCGCGTAGTTGACGTCGGTCGTCGGCGCCTTGGGCGAGCGATGATCGCGCCGGCCCGCGACCTCGTGCACGAGCTGGTGCAGCGTGCCGCCCAGCGCCACGTTCACTTCCTGCGCGCCGCGGCAGATCGCGATCAGCGGCACGCCTCGATCGATCGAATGGCGGATCAGCGGCAGGGTCGTCGCATCGCGCGCCGCATCGTGCGCGGTGCCCGGCCGGCTCTCGGCGCCTTCGTAGTGATGCGGCTCGACGTTGGAGGGACTGCCGGTCAGCAGCACGCCGTCCAGCGTATCGAGCAGGCGGTCGAGCGCTTCGGTCGTCGCGTCATCGTCGAATTCCGGACCGAAGGCGGGAATCATCACGGGCAGCGCGCCGATCGCGCGGATCACCGCCTGGATGTACTTGTCGCCGACCGTGTGGTGCCAGCCGCCCCGGCCGTTCTCCTTGAGGCAGGCGGAGACGCCCACCAGAGGACGCAATGGGGGGCGCAAAGACGGGCGATTCATAAGGTCTTTATCATCGCCGACGGCCGCCGCCGTGGCAATCGGCGGGGCGCTGCGGCTGCCCGCGCCTTGTGCAGTGCAGCCCTGCATGGTACCCGCGCGCGGCCGATTTCCCTCGATCCTTGAAGGCAGTGCGATGAATACGCCCACCCCGCCCAACACCCCGCCCGGCGCGGTCCCGCCCGGAGGCCAGCCGGCCGGCGCCGGCCCGCTCACCATGCACGGCCAGTACATCAAGGACCTGAGCTTCGAGAACCCGCGCGCGCCGCAGAGCCTGATCGAGCAGAAGCAGCCGCAGCTCAACCTCTCGGTCAATGTCAGCACGCGCCAGTTCGATGCCCGCACCTTCGAGGTCGAGCTGAAGCTCGACGCCACGGCGGTGACGCCGGAGAAGGAGACGCTGTTCGTGCTCGAGCTGGTCTATGCCGGCACGGTCACCCTGGGCGAGGTGCCGCAGGATGCCTACGGTCCGCTGCTGCTGATCGAGACGCCGCGGCTGCTCTTTCCCTTCGCGCGCGCCATCGTCGCCAATGCCACGCGCGAAGCGGGCTTCCCGCCGCTCAACATCGCGCCGGTCGATTTCGTGGCGCTCTATCGCCAGCGCATGGAACAGTCGGGCGGCCAGATCCCCGGCGTCACCACCGGCGGACCGGTCGGCCACGCTTAGCTCTTCCTCCCCCGTCAACGGGGGAGGTGCCCCATCTCATGGGGCGGAGGGGTCATGAGTCACAAGCGAGGTCTCGTTCGCGACTCATGACCCCTCCGTCGCCGTATGACGGCGCCACCTCCCCATAGGAATGGGGAGGACTACAATTTGAGCCAGAGCGGGTCCTTGAGCTTCTTCATGAAATCGGCGTGGGCCGAAAGCTCGTCTGGTTGCGGCGCGTGCGGGCGCGGCGGACGCACCGGCGCGTTGGCGGGGGCGAGGCTCGTCGAGCGCGCGGCGATCTCGGGTGCCAGCCCCAGGTCGCGCTGGCGGCCGCCGCTCAGCTCGAGATAGACCTCGGCCAGGAGCTCCGCGTCGAGCAGCGCGCCGTGCTTGGTGCGGTTGGAGTTGTCGACGCCGAAGCGCTCGCACAGGGCATCGAGGCTGGCGCGCTGGCCGGGGAACTTCTGGCGGGCGAGTGTCACCGTGTCGACATAGGTGTTGGTGAGCCTGGGCTTGCCCAGCCGTTCGAGCTCGGCATTGAGGAAGCCCATGTCGAAGGTCGCATTGTGGATCACGAGCTGGCCGTCGGCGAGGAAGGCCAGCATCTCCTCGGCCTTGTCGGCGAAGAGCGGCTTGTCGGCCAGGAACTCGTCGGTGAGGCCGTGAATGTCCTGCGCGCCGGCCGGCATGATCATCTCGGGATTGAAGTAGGTGTGGAAGGTGCGGCCCGTCGGCACCAGGTTCACCAGCTCGATGCAGCCGACCTCGACCACGCGGTGGCCAGCCGACGGATCGAGGCCGGTGGTTTCGGTGTCGAGGACGATCTCGCGCATGACGCGCTTGTAGCCTACTTGCGCCGGAGCCGGGCTGTGAATTTCTCGCGCCAGGGATGGAGCGGCCAATGCCGGCCGGACCGCTGCTTCAGCTCGGCGACGGCCCGCTCGAGCGCCACGCGGGTCGGCGCCAGGCCCATGCCCGTGGGAATGACGTAGGTCGCCTTCCGCCGCTTC
>Ga0335083_10005645_pt1 | contig 15755 bp, 20 predicted proteins | sample Lox_Sample_42_FD_206716 | JGI IMG/M metagenome (GOLD analysis project Ga0335083, IMG submission 206716) | Soil microbial communities from Loxahatchee National Wildlife Refuge, Florida, United States - Lox_Sample_4.2 | ecosystem: Environmental > Terrestrial > Soil > Wetlands | place: USA... | reverse complement strand
GTAAAGATCTGAGGTCAATCATGAATGCCCCCGCAGAAGTCGCCCGCGCGGCGGAGTTCGAGCAGGTCAAGGACGACGGCACACCCGCCGCCCGCGACGTCAACCTCGAAGTCATCCTGGACGTGCCCGTCACGTTGTCCATGGAGGTCGGCCGCACGCGCATCCCGATCCGCAACCTGCTCAAGCTCAACCAGGGTTCCGTGGTCGAGTTCGACCGCGGCGCCGGCGAGCCGCTCGACGTGTTTGTCAACGGCACGCTCATCGCCCATGGCGAGGTGGTGGTCGTGAACGAGAAGTTCGGCATCCGCCTCACCGACGTCGTCAGTCCCGCCGAGCGGCTGCGCAAGCTGAAGTGACCGGGATGTTCGCGGCCCCCCAGAGCGTGCCTGCGGCGCATGCCGGCGGCGTGAGCGAACTGGCTCACGTGATGCTGGCGCTCGTGCTGGTGCTCACCGTGGTGTTCGTGCTCGCCGCGGTGGTGCGCCGCATGCGTGGCTTCAGCGCCCGCGGCTCGCAGCTGCTGGAGGTGGTGGCGGACGTGCCCCTCGGCGCCAAGGAACGCGCCGTGCTGATGCGGGTCGGCGGGGTACAGCTGCTGCTCGGGGTCGCCCCGGGACGCGTGAGCGCCCTGCACGTGCTGGCCGAGCCGCTCTCACCGGCAGCCCCCACGAACCCGGCCACCCCGCCGCCCACCTTCCAGTCGATCCTGCGCCGGAGCCTCGGGTTGTGAACCGCAGGTGGCTCATGCTGCTGGTACTGCCGGCGCTGCTGCTGCCGGGCATCGCGCTCGCCGACCCGGCTGCGGCGGGCCTGCCGAATCTTCCGGGCCTCCCGGCCCTCACCGTGCACGCCGCGGCCGGCGGCGGCCAGAGCTACAGCCTGAGCCTGCAGCTGCTGGCGCTGATGACGGCACTGACGCTGTTGCCGGCGCTGCTGCTGACGATGACCGCCTTCACCCGCATCGTCATCGTGCTCGGGATCCTGCGCCAGGCGCTCGGCGCGGGTCAGACCCCGCCCAACCAGGTGCTGCTCGGACTCGCCCTGTTCCTCACCTTCTTCGTGATGAGCCCGGTGGTGAGCAGGATCAACGAGGTCGCGGTGCAGCCCTACTCCGCCGGCACCATCGAGGCCAGCGTGGCGCTCGAGCGCGCCGTGGTGCCGCTGAAGAAGTTCATGCTCGGCCAGACGCGCGAGAGCGACATCGCGACCTTCGTGCGCATCTCCGGCGGCACCGGCTTCGCCACCCCCGATGACGTACCGCTCGCGGTGCTGGCCCCGGCCTTCCTCACCAGCGAGCTGAAGACCGCGTTCCTGATCGGCTTCCTGCTGTACATCCCGTTCGTGATCATCGACCTGGTGGTGGCCAGCGTTCTCATGTCGATGGGCATGATGATGCTGTCGCCGGTGCTGATCTCGCTGCCTTTCAAACTGATGCTGTTCGTGCTGGTGGACGGCTGGTCCCTGGTCATGGGCACGCTCGCGTCCAGCTTCTTCACCTAGAGGTGCGCCCATGACCCCGGAAACCGTTCTCAGCGTCGGCAGCCGCGCCCTGGAGGTCACGCTGCTGCTCGCCGCACCCCTGCTGCTGGTCGCACTGCTGACCGGACTGGTGGTCGGGGCCTTCCAGGCGGCCACCCAGATCAACGAGACCACGCTGTCCTTCATCCCCAAGCTGCTGGCGGTCGCCGCCACGCTGGTGATCACGGGGCCATGGATGCTCAAGGTGCTGGTTAGCTACACGCGCGAGCTCATCGAGAGCATCCCGGGCCTGATCAACTGAAGCAGCACCGACGACCGCCCGCATGATCAACCTCGACACCGATCAGCTCCAACACTGGCTGCTGCAGCTGTTCTGGCCGTTCGTGCGCATCGGGACCTGCTTCATGATCGCCCCGGTGTTCGGGGCCGCCATCGTGCCGGGCCGCGTGCGGGTCATCCTCGCCGCCACCGTGGCTGCATTGGTCGCCCCGCTCCTGCCGCCGCTGCCGCAGGTCGCGCCACTGTCCGGCGCCGGACTCCTGATCACCGTGCAGCAGATGCTGGTCGGTGCGGCGCTGGGCTTCTGCCTGCAGCTCACCTTCGACGCGGTCACCCTCGGCGGCCAGATGCTCGCCAACAGCATGGGCCTGTCGTTTGCCTTCAACCTGGACCCGCAGCGCGGCGGCTCGGCCAGCACGCCCGCGCTGGGGCAGCTGTTCACGCTCCTGGTCACGCTCACCTTCCTCGCGCTCGACGGCCACCTGACGCTGGTGCGCACCCTGGTGCAGAGCTTCACCTCGCTCCCGGTCGATGCCACCGGATTCGGCAACCCCGGTCTGCAAACCGTGGTGCTGTGGGGCAGCCAGCTGTTCGCCAACGCACTCGCCATCGCGCTGCCCGGGATCACCGCGCTGCTGATCGTCCACCTGGCATTCGGTGTCGTGAGCCGTGCGGCGCCGGCCCTCAACCTGTTCGCCGTCGGCCTGCCGGTCGCGCTCCTGTGCGGCCTGGTGATCGTCATGGCAGGCCTGCTCGCCGTCCAGTCAACTTTCGTCGGCTCGCTCGAGCAGGCGTTCCGCATGCTCGGCGCACTCGTCGGTGCGCGGGGGTAGGCCGTGGCCGAGAACGAACAGGGCGGTACCGAACAAGCCACTCAACGGCGCCAGGAGCGTGCCCGCGAGGCCGGCCAGGTCCCGCGTTCGCGCGACCTGAGTGCGGCGGCGGTGCTGTTCCTGAGCGCCATGGCCCTGAAGTGGCTCGGTCCCTACTGCAGCGGCCAGCTGCGCGGCATGCTGAGCGCCGGCCTCGACCTGCCGCGCGCCGCGGCCACGGACGAGTCGCGGGCGATCGCCAGTGCGCTCGCCACCGCCGCCCACGGCCTGCTCGCCTGCGCGCCGCTGTGGGGCGTGTGCCTGGTGGCCGCCGTTGCGGCCCCGCTCGCCGTCGGCGGCTGGAACTTCACCCTGCAGGCGCTGGTGCCCGATCCCAACCGCCTCAACCCCATCACCGGCTTCGGGCGCATGTTCTCCACCCGCGGCCTGGTGGAGCTGCTCAAGGCGTTCCTCAAGTTCCTGCTGATCGCGGTGGTCGCCGCCGCGGTGCTGTGGAAGCACGCGCCGCAGATCGCGGCACTGAGCAGCGCCGGCCCCGAGACCGCCCTGGCGCAGGCCGCGGTGATCGTCGGCGATGCCTTCCTGGTCCTGTCGGGCACGGTGGCCGTGCTGGCAGGCGCCGACGTCCCCTGGCAGCTGTGGCAGCATGCACGGCGCCTGCGCATGACGCGCACCGAGGTGCGCGAGGAGATGCGCGAGACCGAGGGCTCGCCGGAGACCAAGGGCCGCATCCGCAGCATCCAGCGCGAGCTGGCGCGCCGCCGCATGATGGCCGACGTGCCCAAGGCCGACGTGGTCGTGGTCAACCCGACCCACTATGCCGTGGCGCTGCGCTACGTCGAGTCGCGCATGCGCGCGCCCGCCGTGGTCGCCAAGGGCGCAGACCTGGTCGCGGCCCGCATCCGTGCGGTCGCCGAGGAGCACCGGGTGCCGATCTTCGAGGCACCGCCGCTGGCGCGGACGCTGTTCCGCCACGTCGAGATCGGCGCGGAGATCCCCGCCTCCCTGTACGTGGCGGTGGCGCAGGTCCTGACCTACCTCGCGCAGCTGCGCGCCGCCGTGCGCTACGGCCAGGCGGCGCCGGTGCTGCCGACGATCGAGCTTGAAGGCGGGGCCGAAGCGTGAGCAACCCCACCACCACCGCCAACGTGAACCTCATCGACCTGCTGCGCCAGGGCATCGGCGTGCCGGCCGGCGTGCTCGCGGTACTGGCGATGATCGTCCTGCCGCTGCCGCCGCTGGCCCTCGACCTGCTGTTCACCTTCAACATCGCGCTCTCGATCGTGGTCGTCATGGCGGTGTTCTACGTGGCGCGCCCGATCGAGTTCGGCACCTTCCCGACGGTGCTGCTCCTGGCGACCCTGCTGCGTCTGGCGCTGAACGTCGCCTCCACCCGCGTGGTGCTGCTCAACGGCCACACCGGTGCCCAGGCCGCCGGCCACGTCATCAAGTCCTTCGGCGAGTTCGTCATTGGCGGCAACTTCGCCGTCGGCGTCGTGGTCTTCGTCATCCTCACCATCATCAACTTCGTGGTGGTGACCAAGGGCTCGGGACGCATCTCCGAGGTGAGTGCGCGCTTTACCCTCGATGCCATGCCCGGCAAGCAGATGGCCATCGATGCGGACCTCAACAGCGGCCTGATCACCCAGGACGAGGCGCGCGTGCGCCGCACCGAGGTCCGCTCGGAGGCGGACTTCTACGGCGCCATGGACGGTGCCAGCAAGTTCGTGCGCGGCGACGCGCTTGCCGGCATCCTCATCCTGGTCATCAACATGGTCGGTGGGCTCGCCATCGGCACCCTCGGCCACGGCATGGGGGTCGCGGCCGCGGGCCGCACTTACACGCTGCTCACCATCGGCGACGGGCTGGCCGCCCAGATCCCGGCGCTGCTGCTCTCCACTGCGGTCGCCATAATCGTCACCCGCATGTCGCGTCCGCAGGACGTCGGCGGCGAGCTCAAGCGCCAGCTGTTCGGCAACGCCAAGTCGCTGAGCGTCGCCGCCGCGATGCTCGGCGTCATGGGGCTGATCCCCGGCATGCCGAACGGGGTGTTCCTGCTCATCGCCGCCATCTGCGGCGGCACCGCTTACTACCTGGTGCGGCGCCGCGCCACCACCCCGGCCCCCGCGCCGGCAGCGGCCCCCGCGGCGGCCGCCCCCGCCGAGAACAAGGAGCTGACCTGGGACGACGTGCCACCGGTGGACCGCGTCGGGCTCGAGGTCGGCTACCGCCTGGTGCCGCTGGTCGACTCGCAGCCGCGCGGCGACCTGCTGGCGCGGGTCCGCGGTGTGCGCCGCAAGCTCTCCCAGGAGCTCGGGTTCCTGATTCCGGCGGTGCACATCCGCGATAACCTGGACCTGCCGCCGAATGCCTACCGCATCACCCTGGGTGGCGTGCCGCTCGGCGAGGGCGTCATCTATCCCGAGCGCGAGCTGGCCCTGAACCCGGGGCGCGTCTTCGGTCCGCTGCAGGGCATTGCGGCGCGCGACCCGGCCTTCGGCATGGAGGCGATCTGGATCGAGCCGACGGCGCGTGACCACGCCCAGACGCTCGGCTACACGGTCGTCGACCCGAGCACCGTCATCGCCACGCACCTGAGTGCACTGCTGCAGAGCCATGCGCACGAGCTGCTCGGCCACGAGGAAGTGCAGCACCTGCTGAACGCGGTGGCCAAGTCGGCCCCGAAGCTGGTCGAGGACCTGGTGCCGCGCGTGGTGTCGCTCGCGACCCTGGTGCGCGTGCTGCAGGGCCTGCTCGCCGAGCGCGTGCCCCTGCGCAACATGCGCACCATCCTCGAGTCGGTCGCCGAGCAGGCGCCGCGCGCCGCCGACCCCGCCTCGCTCCAGAGCCAGGTGCGCATCGCCCTCGGCCGCCAGATCCTCGCCGACATCGCGGGAGCTGCGACCGAAGTACCGGTCATGTCGCTGGACGCCGAACTGGAACGGCTGCTCACCGGCGCGCTCGCCGCCGGTGCTGGCGCTTCCCTCGAGCCCGGCCTTGCCGAGAAACTTCGGCAGCGCCTGCTCGACTCCACCCAGCGCCGCGAGGTCGCCGGCGAGCCGGCCGTGCTGCTGGTGCCGCCGGCGCTGCGGCCGGCACTGGCGAGCTTCGTGCGCGCCAGCGTGCCCGGCCTGAACGTGCTTGCCTGGAACGAGATCCCGGACAACCGCAAGGTGCGGCTGGTCGGCACCGTGGGACGTTAAATGAGATTCATGTGGGAGAGATGAGATGAGAATCATTCGTCAGGTTGCCCCGACCACCCGCCAGGCGATGCGCCTGGTGCGCGAGCGCCTCGGGGACAACGCCGTGATCCTCTCTTCGCGGCGCATCCCGGAAGGGGTGGAGATCACGGCGGGAGCCGACGTGGCCGGGGGCACGGTGGTGCCCGAGATCGCCGCGGAAGCGGTCACGCCGGCGAGTGTGCCGGGCCCCGCCCCGGTCGCCGCCGCGCCCGCGACCGCAGCGGTGGCCGTCCGGCAGGCCCCCGCGGCCACGACCGCGGAGGCCACGGTACCCGAGGCGGCTGCCCCGGCGACCAGCGATACCGTCGGCCAGGAGCTGAAGACGCTGCGCTGCATGCTCGAGACGCAGCTCGCAACCCTGGCCTGGACCGACCTCACCCGGCGACTGCCGGTGCACACGCAGCTGCTGCGCGAGCTGAGCGAGATGGGGATCGCCCGCGACCTGGCCGAGCGCATCAGCGCGCAGCTGCCCCAGGACTGCGATCTGACCTATGGACGCCGCTTCGCCTTCACGGCACTCGCCCAGTACCTGCCGGTCACCGGCGAGCGCTGGGCCGAACAAGGCGGCCGTCTCGCCCTCATCGGCGCCACCGGCGTCGGCAAGACGACGACGCTCGCCAAGCTCGCGGTGCGCTGGACGCTGCGGCATGGCGCCCGCGAGCTCGCGCTCGTGGCCTCCGACTCCGCACGCATGGGGGCGCACGACGAGCTGCGCGCCCTCGGCCAGCTGCTCGGCGCCGCCGTCTACGTGCCGGAGCGCTTCGCGGACGTCCCCGAGCTCGTCGGTCGCCTCGACAGGTACCGCATGATCCTCATCGACACGCCCGGGGCGAACCTGCGCGACCCGAAGTTCGCCGCCAACCTGAGCGTGCTCGCCGGCAGCGCCTCCCAGCTCGAGTCCGTGCTGGTGCTCTCGGCCAGCACCCAGGCGGGTGCCCTGGAGGAGGTCGTGCGCCGCTTCGAGCCCGCGCACCCGGCCACGGCCCTGCTCACCAAGCTCGACGAGGCCACGAGCCTCGGCGGCTCGCTGTCCGTCCTCATCCGTGCGCAGCTGCGGCTGTCCTACATCAGCGAGGGCCAGCGTGTACCGGAGGACTTGCGCCCGGCGCGGGCGCTCGACCTGGTCTCGCGCGCGGTTGCCCTGGCCAAGGAGAACGCCACGCACGCCGACGAGGACCTGCTGCGCCGCCGCTTCGGAAAGGTGTCCCATGTCAGCGCCTGAGCTCAGCCTGATCCGCAACAACCGCCTCGAGAGCCTGACGCGCCCGGTGCGCGTGATCGCGGTCGCCGGCGGCAAGGGGGGCGTCGGCAAGACCAGCGTGGCGGTGAACCTCGCCACCGGACTCAGCCACCGCGGGCGGCGCGTGGTGCTGTTCGATGGCGACCTCGGGCTCGCCAATGCGGACGTGATGCTCGGGCTCTCCCCCGCGTACACGCTCGAGCACGTGCTCGCCGGTGAGCGCACGCTCGAGGAGGTGCTGGTGGAGGCCCCCCAGGGCTTCTACCTGCTGCCGGCCGCGCAGGGCTCGCAGGGGCTCGCGCAGCTCGGCCCCGAGGAGCACCTCGGCCTGGTGCGGGCACTGAGCACGCTGCCGATGCAGCTGGACACCCTCGTGGTCGACACGGCGCCCGGGCTTGCGCACGGGGTGCTGCAGTTCTGCCAGGCGTCCCAGCACGTACTGATCGTGCTGTGCGACGAGCCGGCCTCCCTGACCGATGCCTACGCACTCGTCAAGGTACTGAGTCGCAGCTACGGCGTGGACCGCTTCCGGGTGCTGACCAACCAGGTGCGCGGCGGCCAGTCCGGCGCCGGCCTGTTCGAGCGCTTCGCCCGGGTCACCGCGCGGTTCCTCGACGTTACCCTGGAATTCGCGGGCGAAATCCCCGCGGACGAGGCCGTTCGCCGCTCGGTCCGCGAGCAGCGCACGGTGCTGGATGCCTTCCCGGGCAGCCCCGCCGCCCGGGCATTCAAGAAATTAGCTAGCGCGGCCGATACATGGCCGATACCAGAAGGCCCGCGCGGGAACATCGAGTTCTTCGTGGAGCGTCTGGTGCGAGTCGGCCGCGCCCGCCCGGTGGCCGTGTCGTGAACGCGGTCAACCGTTATGCCGCGCCTGGCACGCGGGGAGCGACCGATGAGCTGATCGTGCGGCATGCGGAGCTGGTGAAGCGCATCGCGTATCACCTGGCCGGGCGCCTGCCGCCCTCGGTCGCCGTGGATGACCTGATCCAGGCGGGCATGCTGGGTTTGATGGAGGCGGCGTCCAACTGGTCTATGAATCGCGGCGCGAGCTTTGAGACATACGCGGGCATCCGCATCCGGGGGTCGATGATCGACGCCCTGCGCAAGCTGGACTGGGCGCCGCGCTCGGTGCATCGCCAGGCGCGCGCGGTCGCGGCCGCGGTGCGCGACATCGAGCAGCGCACCGGCCGGGATGCACGCGACACGGAGGTCGCGGCCCACATGGGGCTGTCGCTGGAGGACTACCACCGTGCCCTGCAGGATGCCGCCAGCTGCCAGCTGGCGAGCCTGGATGACTCGAGCGGCGAGAGCTGCACCGACGAAGCCGACCCGTTCCAGGACGCGGCCAACGAGCAGTTCCGCGGCGCCCTGGCGCAGGCGATTGCGAACCTGCCGGAGCGCGAGCGCCTGGTGATGTCGATGTACTACAGCGACGGACTGAACCTGAAGGAGATCGGCGCGGTGCTGGAAGTGACCGAATCGCGGGCCTGTCAGCTGCACGGGCAGGCGCTCACGCGCCTGCGCGCGCGCCTGGCGGACTGGCGCGAGGTCGCACAGCAGGCCGACTCATGAGAACTGCCATGGATCGTACCCACAGCGCCGAGCAAGCCACGGACGGAGCCTCGTGGACATACTGAGCATCACCGGGCTGGTACTTGCCCTGTTCGCGATCCTGGTGGGGGCCGTGCTCAAGGGCGCCGGCATCATGGCGCTGGTGTCCGCTGCCGCCTTCATGATCGTGGTGGTGGGCACGGTCGCCGCCATCTGCATCCAGACGCCCTGGACGGTGATGCAGCGCGCACTCGCCATCTTCCCGTGGGTGGTACGGCCGCCGGCCCGCGATGGCCGCTCGCTGATCACCAAGATGGTCGAGTGGAGCAACACCGCCCGCAAGCAGGGCCTGCTGGGACTCGAGCCGCAGATCGCGCGCGAGCCGGATGACTTCCTCAAGAAGGTGCTGCAGCTGGTGGTGGACGGCAGCGAGCCGGACAGCATCAGCACCGTGATGACCGTGGAACTGCAGACCCGCGAGCACGCCGACATCACCGCCGCCAAGGTGTTCGAGGGCATGGGCGTGTACGCCCCGACGCTCGGCATCATCGGCGCCGTGCTGGGACTCATGGCGGTGCTGCAGAACCTCGCCGACCCCAGCCGCCTCGGGCACGGCATCGCCGCGGCCTTCACCGCGACCGTCTACGGCATCGGGCTCGCCAACCTGTTCTTCCTGCCCGTGGCCGCCAAACTCAAGCTCATCATCCAGCACCAGAGCCAGCTGCGCGAGATGGTGATCGACGGCATGCTCTCGATCGCCCAGGGCGAGAACCCGCGTGCCATCGAGGCCAAGCTGCAGGGATACCTCCACTAGGAACGCACCATGGGCCGCCGCGCACACCGCCACGAGGAGCACACCAACCACGAGAGCTGGGCCATCCCCTACGGGGACCTGATCACGCTGCTCCTGGCCTTCTTCGTCGTCATGTACGCGATCTCGTCGGTGAACGCCGGCAAGTACCGCGTGCTCTCGGACTCGCTCTACACCGCCTTCCGCGGCACGCCGCGCACGCTGCAGCCGATCCAGACCGGCGAGAAGGAGGTCGGCTCCGGCAGCGACAGCCGCCTGCAGATGATGCAGGGACAGTCGCGCTCGCTCGTTCTGCCCCAGCCGAACAAGGCGGCACCGCAGCCGCCGGCGGTACCGCAGGAGGTCGCCGCGCGCGGCCAGGCCCTCACGCAGGCCTCCGCCGCCCTGGGCAAGGTGGCCGACCAGCTCGAGCAGGCCATGAGCGACCTGGTGGCACGCAAGCTGGTGTCCATCCACCGCAACGACCTGTGGGTCGCGGTCGAGATCCGCGCGGACATCCTGTTCCCGAGCGGCGTGGCGCAGCTGTCCCCGAACGCCGCCGGCGTCATCGAGCAGGTGGCTGGCGTGCTCGCCCCGCTCCCCAACGCGATCCGGGTCGAGGGGCACACGGACAACGTGCCGATCCGCACGGCGGTGTTCTACTCGAACTGGGAGCTGTCGGCCGCCCGCGCCGGCAGCGTCGTACGCATGCTCGCCGCGCACGGCGTGGCGCCGCAGCGCCTGGCGGTGGTGGGCCTGGGCGAGGAGCACCCGATACAGACCAACGACACCCCGCAGGGCCGCAATGCCAACCGCCGCGTGACGGTGGTAATCCTCTCGACCGAGCTCACCGATGCCGGCTCGACGCTGCTCGGCACCCCGCGCGAGCAGGTTGCCCCCGCCGCGGTCCCGGCCCCGGCGACCCCGCCCGGCCCCGTCAACAGTGGCACGGAACATGCAACTTGACCCCCCAGGGGACCCGCGGCGCGACGACATTCCGACGTCGCTGGCCGCGGTCCCGGTGTGACGCAGGTCACAGGAGTGCTGTCCATGAATCTGTTGCCGTCGCTGTCGCTGGAGGAATGGCTGCTCGCAGGTCGGGCGGTGTTCCTGGTGTTCTGCTTCGTGCTGGCGAGCGTCACGTTCGCCGCCTGGCGGCGCGCCGCGGTGCGCCAGACCCAGGAAGGCGTCGCGCAGGCGGCCGAAGTGCTCAAGCGCCTCGACGGGCTGGATGCCCGGCTGGTGGCGAACCGCAACCTCATCGCCCAGCTGTCGGAGACCCTGGAGCGCTCGCTGCGTGCCGATGCGGCCAGCAGCCGCGCCCTGTCGGGCTACCCGATCGCCATCCGGCTGGCGCGCGGCGGCGCCTCCGCGCAGGAGCTGGTCGAGACCTGCGGCATCTCCCACAACGAGGCGGAGCTCGTGTGCCGCCTGCACGGTGCGCCCCGCGCCGCCCTGACCGCCTGAGCCGCGGGCGCGCGGGCAATCGCCCCAGATTCCCAATCGAAGCCGTATACAGGAAGTTCCCATGAAGCCCGCCGCCACGACCCCGAGCCCCGCCGTCAACCAGGAGGCCTTCGCCTTCGTGCAGGACCTGGCTGCCGAGCTCAACCGCGGGAAGATCGACCTGCCGAGCTTCCCGGACATCGCGCTGCGGGTCCGCCAGGTGCTGGCCGACGACTACGTCCCGACCGAGCAGGTGGTGCGCGTCATCAATTCAGAGCCGGCGCTCGCGGCCCAGCTGCTGCGCATCTCGAACTCGCGCTCCATGAATGCCACCGGCAAGGCCTACACCGACCTGCGCACGGCGGTCGCCCGCATGGGCTTCAACATGGTGCGCAGCGCCGCGATCAGCTTCGCCATGTCGCAGCTGAAGAAGGTCGAAGGTCTGAAGGGCCTCGAGCAGCCGCTCGATGAGCTGTGGCAGCGCAGCGCCGCCGTCGCCGCCATGAGCTACGTCGTGGCGCGGCGCCATTCGCGGGTCAACCCCGACACCGCGCTGCTGGCGGGCATGCTGCACGGCATCGGCCGCCTGTACATCCTCACCCGCTCGGCCCGGCACGCTGCCCTGTTCAAGGACCCGGCGAGCCTCAACGAGATCATCCGCGACTGGAGCGCGCCGATCGCCAAGGCGCTGCTGGAGAACTGGGCGATGCCACCGGAAATCGTGACCGCCGTCAGCGAGTTCGAGGACCACGCGCGCCAGCACGACGGCGCGCCCGACCTGACCGACGTGCTGACGATCGGCGCCATGCTGGCCGTGTTCAAGCAGTGGCCGGAATCGATCGAGCTGAACCTGCAGGACGTCAGTGCCTGCGGCCGCATGCAGATGGACCAGCCCGCCTACGAGCGGCTGATCAGCGAGTCCGACTCCGAGTTCGAGGCGCTGCGCCAGGCGCTGGGAATGTAGGCGCGCACACCGCCGCAGCCGCGGCGGTGGTTTCCTAGACCGCTCCGAGTACCCGCCCGCCCGCGGCACGCGTCAACGCGCCGCGTGGTCCGTAGGTCGACGCCCGGTCGTTACGGCCCCGCAGCACCTGCAGCCGCTCGTCCACCCGCTTCAGCTTCAGGCCCACCATCAGGCCGTTGCGGTCGTTGAGTTCGCGGCACTTGAGGGCCCGCGCGCGGGTTTCGGCCACCAGGGGCGCGAGGCTCCCGGTCGGGTCACACCACTTAAGCAGCCGGCCGATGCCGGCCGCATCCGCCACCTGCCCGTGCAGCGTGCACAGCGAGCGGCGCTGGGAGTCAGTCTCGGCCAGCGCCGCCAGGCGCTGCTGGCGCTGCTCGGTGGAACGCTGCAGCGCCTTCAGGTCGCCCGAGGCGATCACGGCGCGCTCGTCCTCGAGCAGCTTCTGGAGCTGGGAAAGCAGCGTGAGCTCCTCGCGGGTCAGTTCCGCGAAGTGCTCCCGGCACAGGGTGGCATCCATGGGGGGCGATCAGGACTCGTCGGCGGAGCCGGCGGCGGGGACCTTGGCCGCCAGGCCACCCAGCGCCTGCTCCACCTGCATCAGCGAAGCGGCCACGTGCTCGGGCTGGACCGTGTACTTGCCCTGCTCCAGGAGCGAGCGGGTCGCGGCCACGCGGGCCGGGTCCACGGCCGGGGAGTCGCGCAGCCCTGATTCCAGGGTCGCAAGCCAGGTCGCGGTATCGGTGATGTGGACATCACCCGCGCCACCGGCGGTTTCCGTGTTGGTCGGGACCTCGGGGCTGGCCACGGCGGCGGTCCCCTTGGTGCGGGAAGCGCCCAGGGACGTGCCGGCCGCAGGGCCGTTCCCGTTTAACTCATTGATCTTGTGGGACACGTCGCTCTCCTTCCAGTCCTCGAATCGGGTTAACGGCGGCGCACGCCGGATCTTTAGGGCGTGGCATAGATAAGTCCACTCGCGTCTACGACGCCCAGCACAACCCGCTGCGAAGCCAGGTTCTGCACGTGGACGTGCGCACCCTCCCGGGCATCCTCGAGCACCCGGCCCGGCGCCCGCACCTCGATGCCCGGCAGGGCCGCGACCAGCGTCACGGATTGTCCCTGGCGCACCAGGAAGTCCGCGTCGAACTGGTCCGCACTCAGGGCGGTTCCGGCGGGCAGGTTGCGGGCCAGGGTGCGGCGCGCGAGCGTCCCGGGATCACTCAGGTAGGCCGCGCCCACCCCCGGCACGCGACGGATTTCCGTCGTCACGTCGGCCGGCTTCAGGCGCGCGCCCCGGATCTGGGTCTGGCGCAGGACCAGGACCGGCACCGCGGCCTCGATGTTCACGGGCACGAAGATGGCCCAGCGCGTGTGCGCACTGTCGCAGCTCACCCGCACCGAGACGTGCGCCCCGAGCAGCGTGCTGCCCGGGATTGCCGCGGTGAGCGCCTGCGGGCAACGGGCGAGGCGCAGCCGGGCATCGGGGTCGGCCGCCTGCACGTGGATCTCGTAGGTGACGCCGCGCAGCTGCGCGCGCACCGCGGACTCGGCCGCCGCGCGCACGCTGCCCGAGGGCTCGAGCGCGCCGGCGCCCTCCAGTGCCGGCGCGCCGCTCGCGGCCAGCAGGGTCGCGAGCACCAGCGCGCCTGCGAGGCCGCGGCGACGACTTATTGACGCTTTGCGCATGGAGCAGCCTTTGCAATCACATCCATGGAAGTGAATGTGCAAGCGCCACGCCAACCCCAGGTGCGCGCGCCGCCGCCCGGCAAGGCATTGCCGCCCGCGCGCGTGACGCACGTCACGGTTCCGCCTGCCGGCGGCGCCGCCGGCGCCGATTCCGCGGCGCCAGCGACACTGGCACAGCTCTTGCTTCGTAGCTGTCAGGTTGCTGTGGAGATCCGTCCATGCCGTTGAGTCTCGATACCTATCTCGGCGTACACCAGGACGCACTTAAGCTTTTTTCGCGCCGCACGTCGGTGCTCGCGAACAACCTCGCCAACGCGGACACGCCCGGCTTCAAGGCACAGGACCTGGACTTCAAGGCGCTGCTCAAACAGGGCGGCGCGAGCGGGGTCTCCCAGCCGGCCCTCACGGCCACCAACGCCAAGCACCTCAGCACCGCGCCGGACACCGCGCTGCAGAACGGCACCCTGAAGTACCGCGTGCCGCTCGCGCCCTCGCTGGACGGCAACACCGTCGACCCACAGCTCGAGCAGGCCGCGTTCGCCGAGAACACGGTGCGCTACCAGGCAGCGCTGCAGTTCCTGTCCGACAAGTTCAAGGGGCTGATGACGGCGATCACCGGCCAGTAGGCCCGCGCCCTCAGAGGTATAACTCATGTCCTCATTCAAGGTTTTCGACATCGCCGGCTCCGGGCTCTCCGCGCAGTCGGTGCGCCTCAACACCGTGGCCAGCAACCTCGCCAACGCCGACAGCGTCAGCGGCGATGCGGCCAGCGCCTACAAGGCGCGCCACCCGGTGTTCCAGGCCGTGCATGCGGCGCTCAGCTCCAGGGCCGGCCTCGCCGGCTCGCAGAGCGGCGCCGCGGTCAAGGTCACCGGCATCGTCGAGAGCAACGCCCCGGCCACCGTGCGGCACGACCCGGGCAATCCGCTCGCGGACGCGGACGGCAACGTCTACGCGCCCAACGTCAACGTCATCGAAGAGATGACCGACATGATCTCCGCCTCGCGCGCCTACCAGAACGACGTCGAGGTCATGAGCACCGCCAAGGACCTGATGCTCGCCACGCTCAAGCTCGGACAGTAGGCCGACACATCTATATAGGGACCCCCATGACCGCCATCCTGCCCCTTGGACTTCTGACCCACGCCCACGCTACGGCCGCCAACGGCGCCAGCACGGGCACCTCCGGGACTGGCTCGTCCGGCAGCTCTACCAGCTCCGGCAGCTCCGGCAGCTCGTCGAGCGTCTCGGGCGCCCTGCCGGCCAACATGCAGATCAGCCAGGCCGGGTTCCTGCAGCTGATCACGACACAGATGCAGAACCAGGACCCGCTCAACCCGACCGATCCGACACAGTTCCTGTCGCAGATCGAGGGCCTGAGCGAGGTATCGAGCCTGCAGAGCCTGCAGACCTCGATCTCCGGACTGACCTCGGGACTGCAGGCCTCCCAGGTGATCAGCGGCACCTCGCTCCTCGGGCACTCGGTGCTGGCCTCGGGCAACACCGCGAACATCGCCTCCGGCGGCACGGTGAACGGCGCGGTCAGTGCCCCGACGGGCACCAACGAGCTCGCGGTCTCGATCACCAACTCCGCCGGCTCGCTGGTGGATGCCTTCACGGTCGCGCCCGCAGCCTCCGGTTACACCTCCTTCAGCTGGAACGGACAGACCAGCCAGGGCGCTGCCGCCCCGGCCGGCCAGTACACGATCAACGTGGCCGCCGCCGTCGGCGGCACCGCGCAGTCGGTGAGCCCGATGCTCTACAGCCAGGTCAACAGCGTCACCATCGACCCGACCACGCAGGCACTGCAGCTGAACACCAACAACGGGACCATCCCGCTCAGCTCCGTCATCAACATTCAGTAACGGATTCTCACGGAGACATTTGTATGTCCTTCAATATCGCGCTTACCGGCCTCAACGCAGCCAACGAGGACCTGTCGGTCACCTCCAACAACCTCGCCAACGCCGCAACGGTCGGCTTCAAGGGCTCGCGCACCGAGTTTGCGGACCTGTTCTCCTCCAGCTCGCAGGGCACCGGCGCCACCTCGGTGGGCACCGGCGTCGATGTGTCCGAGGTCGCCCAGCAGTTCACCCAGGGCGACATCGAGACCACCGGTAACACGCTCGACCTCGCCGTCAGCGGCAGCGGCTTCTTCATCGTCAGCAACAACGGCGCGCTCAACTACACGCGCGACGGCGAGTTCCAGCTCAACAGCGACGGCCAGGTCGTGAACGCCCAGGGT
>Ga0335083_10005644_pt1 | contig 15756 bp, 7 predicted proteins | sample Lox_Sample_42_FD_206716 | JGI IMG/M metagenome (GOLD analysis project Ga0335083, IMG submission 206716) | Soil microbial communities from Loxahatchee National Wildlife Refuge, Florida, United States - Lox_Sample_4.2 | ecosystem: Environmental > Terrestrial > Soil > Wetlands | place: USA: Florida... | reverse complement strand
TCATACCGTCCGGCGGGAACTACGTGCAGATGTAACGTGTTTCCGAGTTCGTCTAGCATGACGCGATAGTCGATCCATTGAACGCGGCCCTTGCCTATAGCGGCCTTTTCGATTGCCGCCATGCCCTGAGTGGGACTGACGTTCTCGGCGAACCACCTCCAGCGTTTCTGACGATCCTCTGGTTGAGGACGTTTTGGGTACTCCGGCTGCGACTTTCCCCCCTCGTCGGTGAAGGAGTCGAAAAATAGGACGACTTCTCCGTTGGCAAATTCAGCGGCCATCGGAAGAATTTGGGTTTCTTTTGGAACGTCAATGAAGGCTAGTGCGCGGGGTGGCAAAAGAATGTTGTCAGATTGACGCCAGTCGTCTATTGATAGATCGTCAACTATCATCAATCGATCGCCGTAGTTTGCCAGATAGTGAGTCGCAACTTGAACAAGCTGGCGTTGTGGTGTTTCGATTGGGTGAAGCTCGACGATAAGCGACTGGCCTGTGGTCTCATGTGTTTCACGACCAACCTCCGCATTCGCTGACGCCTTGAAGTGAAACAGCGAGGATAAAAGAAGACCAAGACCACTGGGCGACACCTCCGCGGAACCCCCCATTTTTCCTTGAAGCTTCTTCATGGATTCTTGGTCAAGAGTGATCTTAGTAGTTCCCTCCTTTGAGTTTGGTTCAAGAACTGCGTCATGGAATCGCGAGACCTGGTCATCGTCTATGAAAAGAGGGGCATCTGCCAACCATGCCAAAACATTCATGACGTTCATAGTTCTCACTCTTAATACATGTAGGGAAAATGCTCGGAGCTAAGTGTCACTCTTCGGCTGCTCTGCGACCCACCGCTCCAGTGCAAGGACGATACTGCTCGCGCCAGTTCCTTGAACGTACGCAATGTTGCGACGACTTACTGCGTCAAATGCGCGAAATGCGGCATGAGTTGTGGCTGACCAAACAAACAGGATTACATCGGATGACTTTGCGCTTTCCGTTGACGTACCCGCCACTGCGTCAGTGACAATTAGAACGTTGGCGCCGGTGCGCGCTACAATTATCGCTGCGGCTTCGCGTGCCTGTCGGTCTCTCATTGATACGATGGCTACCTTTTTCAAACCGGCTTGCTTTAGGGCATCGACCTCCAACTCTGTTTCTGGGACAGGCAGATACTCGTCAAGAACTTGATTGTCGTAGCCGATTCGGCTCCCAATTTGTCGCCAGAGCGACCGTTCCCCGGTCGTAAGTCCTTGTTGTTTGTGGTGAAGAAAGTCGACACCGAGAATCCAGAAGTTCTCGCACTGACCTTTCGTTCCAATATAGTCAAGGAGGTCTACGACTCCTAGCAGAAACGGCAGTAGTGCTTTAACCGGACGGCTGTTCCACCACTGTCGAAAGGCGTTTACGATCTCAGATTCGGCATCGGGACAAAAGTGAAGCACACCTTCAGCAAGATTAAGAAGAACTTCCCCGTCGGGTGGATACGCGGAGCCACTTTTTAATCCAGACCACAGACGAAACAAATCTAGATAGATCGGAGCCAATTGATCTCTTGGGTAACCTGGTTCAACGACGAAGTCTTCCATGAATTCAGGAAGGCCCGATAGTAGTAGCTGCCTCACCATTGAGTCGGCCTCAAAGGGCGCGTCGATATAAACCCGTTCGAGGACGTCGTGCAAGGCAGTGACGTCAGATGCAATCAAACGAAAGAGATCGGGCTTCTGACGATTGTCGAGAAACGGCTGAAAATGATGTTCGCCAGCGTCGGTCAAGCAAGCAAACCATTCGGTCCACGACTGGGGAACATCGAGTGGTTTGCGTTCGGCCGCTCCGACAGTCGATTCCGACTGAGCAATCAGCAAAGATTCGATCTGTGGGTTTACACAGTATTCGAGGCTCTTTTCCAATATTGAGCGGTACTCCGGCCCCTGGCCGAGGAGTTCCACTCCCAAACGTTGAACTTCACGCCAATCTTGCCGCTTTCTTGCCTCGAAGAATCTCTCCTGGAGCGACATTTGAGGCGCAACAACTCGCAAAAACGGAGCAAGAAGTGGTCGCACGAACTGATCATCGGAGGCTTCGGAAAGACTAATCGCTGCGCTCGCGTCTTTTTGAACGATAGCGCGATATACCAACATCCGAAAGACGAACCGGCCGTCCGATGGTTGGCACACTCGAATCATGCCGCCTAAACGGTCGTGAACATCAAGGCGATACGCTTCAAGGGCGCCATCCGCGTCGTTGTCCTCTTCGTGCTTTGCAAGATAGGTCTCGTGAAACGCCCGCAAAACACACAGGCGGATCCGATGAGGAATTCGTAAATGTGTCAAATGTTCAGTTTCGCGGCCGCGAACAATTCTGTCGATTTCGCCGAACCGTTCCCAACAACGGACACGCATGAACAATGTGTTGTCGGCCGTGTCGATTTTGTTCCGGTCGATAACGTCGATTGCAGCCTCTGCAGCACCTCGGTCGCCTGCCACAAGGGCTGTAACGAATTGCTGCCGAGCCTCAAGGAGCGATGGAACACGCGCGGTAAAATGGTAGGGGCACGCTTGTTCAAGGACTCGGATGCGCCTTAGCTTCTCGACGATGCGGTCAAAGTCCGACCTGCGTGATAGCCACCTGCAATAACCACTTGGGGACATGGCTACGAGCAACCGACCGAAATCGCCAGTCGATGCCCGGGTCGATGTGACGAGCCACCCACAAGGGTCCTGCCATCCAAATGACGGCAGGATCCAACAGCGGAGATTTTCAATTGTCGCTTGCAATGCATTGGAGTCCCGCGCGAGATTGATCCACGCGATCTCCTGTGGCGTTTGTAGAAAAAACGGCAGGCAACAAGGGTCTCCCTTTGAAAATGCAATTATTTCTTCCCTAAGTGGATGTGACGACAAGCCTTCAACCAGACCATTGCGAACCGATATCGCGAGGGCGGCAGGCCAACTGCCAGACAATTGCGTCAACAGAGTTGACTGATCAGCGGTGAGCATTTGTCGGTGACGTTTCTGGTCGTAAGTTCGTTTCCAAATGTAGCTTGCCTAATTCGGCACAAGGCCGTCCCAAAGACGGTCAAACTCAAGGTAAGCGCGTGTGACTCGCGGCGTGTTTTCACCGTCGGCGTGGTACGAGATTTTTTCGTCTCGAATGAAGACGCCGCTGTACGTCAGGTTCATCGATCCTTCGATGTAAAAATCGGGCGCAAGAACTCCCTTCTCGTGATAGGTCTGTGGCGCAAATCTGATCTCGACGGCGGAACAGGATTGTAAAGTGGGTGATTTGGCAAATGTTTCAGAGGTTGGCGTTTGCACTGTAATCACTCGCACCGGTCGATGATTTGAGAGCCTTGCAAGGAACTCAGTGAATCGTATCTGATCTTGGTCCGGCCGGTCGGGAAAAAGTGCAGAGAACTCCCCAAAGTGGTTTTGGAAAAGTGGAAAATCGGACATCCAAGGGGATGAAAAATATACTGGACGCGCCGACGGTCCCTGCAGAAGCAAGTTGCCGAGGATTGACGCCAGCAAGTCCTGTAATGCGGTTCCCGATCCGTGGGACCAGATTTCGCGGCTAGCCATAGACAAGGTTCTTCAATTGAAGTGTGATTCGCCAATCGGTACCGGTTCTTTCAACCCGCTGGATAGAAACAGGGTGGAAAAGCACGTCGACCTCCAATTCTTCTGATAATAGTTCGGCGATTGACTGAGTGACTGTCGGTAAGGCGGCTTGGGTGACGGCAATTGTCACGATACCACGTTGCTGCAGTTCGTTGCGGCAAAGTTTAAGCCAATCGCTCAGGTTGTCATCTACAGAAAGTTCGGTAGGCCGCAAACCGAGCCATCGAAGTGCCAGGTCGCGAGACGGCCTACCGAAGTCATTGTACCGATTCGGTTGATGCAAACACTCTGGGCAACTGTCCTTGCAAACCGGAAACAGCATCTGGTCCACAGTTGCATGCAATTGCACTGCTGTTGGAGTCATGCCACCACTCACTTGCACGAAGTGATCGCGCAGTCGCCCCTCAATCGGTTTGTGGCTAACGCAATAATAAGCGAAGGCGCGCGAGTCAATTCCAACACCAATTCGCTGCTCGGTCCTATGCCAAAGGCGATTTAAGAAATGCGTAAAGCGATCCGTTCGGTAAGAGCTTCCGGGCCTAAGCAGTCGAGTCACGACGGAAACCACGTTCGATCTAGCAGTTTCGAAACCTTCAGAGTCGAGCGAAGAACAAAGAGCGTCTTTGGCTATTTGAAGTTCCCTGAAACCTCGCGAATGCCTGACGGTGCTAAATGCCTTGGAGAGTGGGGTCGTCTGTGGGCCATCAATGGCTTGGGCTAGAACTGACAAGAGATATTCCGTCATCTTGTCTCGTGGACAGTTCGACAAAACGTATCGCATTCCTTGGTAAAATCTCTGCGGGTCCGAGCATAGGCGGTGGACCACATTCTCGATTTGTCCCAGTCCGCCAGAGCTAGTCTCTGTCAAATAGATGTCGGCGCTGCCGTCTTCGTTCCAAATGACATCAATTGACAAGTCGTCTTCGGAGAGGTCTGTTTCGGCAGCAAGCGACGCCGCGCGGAAGGCTTGCGCCAATGTGGCCGCGTAGCGGCGGCGGATCCACTCATCAAATTCGGCTGCGGGTGGTGACCAGAGTGTTCGTTCGAGATCCTCGATTATCGAAACGACCGCGGGATTTCTCCAAAGGTCACGAAGGGTGTCAACGAGCCGCCCTTCCTGCACTTGCAAATTCGGATCTCGCACTTGAAAGATGCTAGATATGACTCGGTCGGCAGCTTGGTCCCGGATGTTTTGTAAGTGCGTCTGCGCAGCTTGGAGCGTACACTTGTGGGTGCTCGCAGACACATCTAGCATCGCAAGCGAGATTTGCCAAAGCCATTCGGCGAGAAACGAATTTACGCTGTCGGGGAATCGATCAGTCGATTGCATGCGATGAAGATAAAAGTCGGCGCGAAATCTGCCTTCGATCACGGGATCGAGCGATGGCAAAACTCGCAAATGATCGGCGCTCAATTTGAGACGGATTCCGTCGACCCGCCTCTGAAAACCGACTGCCTCGCGGTGGAACGATTTGTCGTCATCTCGACGCCCGAGAGTTAGTCGCCCAATCGTTGCGTTTTTCTGTTTGCTCGCCCTAATTTCGAAGTCACAAGATTCTGCGTAACGGATTACATCGATTCCAGCCTGGTCGCGATGGAGAAATGCATCCACCGCGGAAACAGCCTCGCTCCAGGGTTCCACTAAAAAAACAGGCAGCGAATGGCCCTGGCCCAACGGTCGAAAAAACGTTTGCCAGTTCCACGAACCGTAGCTGCTGTCGAGAATGTTCGGCGGTCGATGGTCGAGTACGACCGACTCTGGCTGAAAGATGCGAGTCGCGCCAACGGTGGATAGTTCGAACGTCTGATCATAGAGTTGCTGGACCGATGCGATTGAAGCACCCGATTGCAGATTGACAGAGAAGTTGTGCCAGTAGCCGGCTTCGCCGACTCTCGTCGAGTAGCGTTTGGAAACCCGGCCAGGACATGACTCCGTCAATGCCTGCGTCACGTCTAAGAATTCATTGAATTGATTCGCGCCACGAGGGCAGAGCGTCAACCTTGCTTCCGCCACATCGAGATTGGCAAACGTTGCCTTTGGAAGGAATTCGGGCAAGGGATACGTGACGCCGGCATCTTCTCGGTAATCGAGCGATGCTGGTGGGGGACTTGCGACTGTCCACTGCGCTTCTAGTTTCCGAAGCAGGCATGGCACAACATGTCGAAGTAGAGGGCGGGGAAGATCCCATAAAAGCCCATCTACCTGCGCTTCCGTCAGTCTTGTCCCGGGACCAGACAAAGCGCCTGTAAAGACATTCACGAGTTCGCGTCGAAAAGCCCGCCACTCTGAGCCCTGCAGTAGAAAATCTTCAAGGATAGCTCTTGCCCGAGTTTGCGAGCCAGCATTACTAGGACGGCGAAGGTATTGAAACGGACTATCCTGGCCGACTCGTCTGCCTATCCAGTCAATCAGGAAGTAGGTTGCCTGAATACGCAAAACGTAGGGATTGTGAAAAGGTAGTCGCAGTTCCTCAAGTTCCGGCTCAAATAGCCTTTCGGCTTGTTGAAACATCCATCGATCGGCACCGTAGTCGGAAAGCACAACAAGCGTCCACGGACGCGTTCCACGTTGACGACCGGCCCGGCCTTTACGCTGAATGAATGACGCGATGGTGAGCGGTCGCTTGTGTTGCAACACAGCTCCGACTAACGGATCATCGAATCCGACTTCGAGAGCGCTCGTTGCGATTATCAAATCCGCATTCGCGTCGGCCCCTGGGTCCTGTGAGCTGCATCGGGTGACGAGTAGTGGTTGGCCGAGGTTGTGGCCCAGTCGGCGGGGCAAGTCCCAAATCTGCCCCAATGTGTCTCTTTGCGCGATTTCAGCGGCCGAGGGCATGGGAATCGGCTGAGGACTTCGATGAATCGGATTGAGACGCAATTTCGCCAACTGTCGATTGCGTTCGGCGTCCGCCATATCCGAGAGAAAGCGGTTCACAACGTCAAGGTTGTCGGTGAAGCCAAAGACCTTGCGTCCGAAGAATCGTTCGGGCTTTATTGGGAGTTGGGGAGGGGTGGCGAGTTGGCCACGCGGCGTCAAGAGGCGAGCGATCAGCATTCCGCATTGAATTGAGGTCGAAAGCAAGCTTGTTCCACCTGCAGGATCCCCCTTAATTACCAGATTGTATTCCATACCCTCCTGGACAATCTCGGCTTCAACGGGGCGAAACTCCTGGATGCGTTCTTGTCGAATAGCAGCGACACGTGCTACGTGAACAGTTGCTTCCTTCAACGTAGCGGAGAGACCCACCACATGCAGATTTCGGGATCGCGTCGCATGTCGCCAACGCCGAAGAATCCACGCCACCTGCGCGCCCTGAATTCCTTCATACGCATGGATTTCATCGAGGAGCAGAAATCGTGGTGAACGCGCACCTTGCCCAAACCCAAAGGTTCTTGCCCAACGCGGGTTCCCCATTTCTCGGTTCAGCATCTCGACTGACAGGAAAAGAACATCGGGCGGATTGTCCATTAAGTCTTCACGCGTAAGATAAAGCTCACCATCGGGCACATCAGGTTGCGTATGGCTCCCAGTAGCACGATACAAGCAGGTCCGAGCGGCTTTGCGATCACGGTCTAGCCAGATCAGATCCTCGTCTGGTTGGATAGGCGATTTTAAAAAAGGCACAATGAAGCCGTTGCCAACACGATGCCACCCATGATCCACCTCTGCGCGAGTTCGCCCGCCATCTCGCATCTTGTCGAAGGCATCTCGCCAGGGAGTATTCCCTAGCAATGCCCCAAACCTCAACGAACGAAGACCGGCATTTATTAATACGGGCCGCAACTTGGAGGCTTCAGACAATGCTTCTCGGAATTGGTCCGCCAGCAAAACATTTCGCGGGTAAATCGCGATAATCTTTGTAAAGGCTTGACCCTTCAGTTCGGTACAAGCCCCTAAAAACGCTGGCACGTAAAACGCCTTTGTTTTGCCAGATCCGGTTCCAGCAGAAACGACCGAGCCCGTGACATCTTGCACGTTGTATTGACTGAGGATGTGACTAAAGGCCCTCATCTGAAACCCGGCAAAATCGAAAACGTTTCCAGCTTGGTCGCCGGACAGAGCATCGAACAAGGCTTTCTGCAAAGTGGGCTCTGTGCAGTGTTCGCGAATTGCGTTCCAGCAATTGGTCGCAGTCTGGTCGCGCCGAGGATATTGTCGCGGCTTTATGTGAAGTTTGATGTCCGAAACTAGATTCGGTGCTGTCGCCCATTGGTTATCGAGAAAAAGTTGTCGTAGCCTGCCGATAAGCCGAACCCCTTCGGCGAATCGGGAGCGATACGTGGGCGGAGCCTGATGGACCTTGTAGAGAAGATTCGCCCGCTCCATCTCGTCTAACAATTCATCTAGTGTCCATCCCTTCGCACTTAGTTGTGCCCATTGATCCTGAAGTTCCGGTTCGGCTTCATTCAAGAGGAGCGTCTGAATCTCAGGCGATGTGAACGAAACATCGTAGAAGCCCCACGACAACAATCGCGTCTCGCGTGATTCGATAAAACTAAGCAGTTGTGCAACAAAGTCTTGCATCGTGGCTGGTCTACTTCGTCTTGACGACCAAGATGTTCCATAACTTCTGATCGTCGAAGAAAGATTTCACCTCGTCCTTGAACAATTCCCTAGGGTCCGCTGCTCCCTGTGCCGCTTTGATTAAGAATTGACCCGCCTCACCCTCAAGGCCCAATTTTTCGATGGATTTTCGAAGGGCGTCTAGGTCACGATGAATAGACTCCGCTTCGTTTCCCGTAGCGGGCGGGTGCGTGTAACAACCAGAGAGTCTTTGCATGATCACCGTCAGAGTAGCTGAGCCAGGTAACTTATGCATTGTCGCTACGTTGGTCAGGGCCTTGTAGGGTTGGATCTGCCGTTGCATGAGGGATGGCCAGAATTTGAAAACGCCGTCATTTGCCTCCTCGGCACGTTCGCCGAGTCGGATAACTTTCTTGTCCGTCCCTTCGGTGGTGACCTCGTTGAAATCCCCCTGAAGTTTTTCCTTCAGTGCTGTTGCCTGCCTTGAAGCAGCTCGTACTGCCTTGGCCGTCCCGTTGAAGGGTTCATTTGGAAAGACAATTTGCACAAAGGCGCGCACACGCCAGGAAGCAATTAGCTTGGAATGTGCTTCGATTACCTTTGTCGTCAACGATTGAACGCGTGCATTTAAGTTCTTTCGCGTCTTTTGCTCAGGAAGTCGATTTAATCGCTCAATAAGTTCACTAAGGCGTGTCACTGTCTATCTCCTCGTCCGGTTCTGCAATGTCAGAAATCTGAGCAAGGGCGTCGAGCAACGCGCGCTCCAGTTCTTGAGGGTCACCACCCTTCTTTACTGCTTCTTCCTGAAATGAGAGCTCACGATCCAGCGCAGTGAGATATTCCGTTGCCACTTGGATGGCGTGAACCGCCTGGACGAGCGACTCTGAGTCGAAGAGCAGAATGTCGTATAAATCAGTTGACTCCGCTACCTTGCGGGCTTTCTCCAATGCAAGCGCCCAACGTTGTCGGTGCTCACTGAAGGACCCTTGCCTGTAGAGGTCGTCGAACGTGTGAATGGGCAAATAAAACTTAGTAGTCTTTCGGGCCTCCACGAGTACATCGATATCCTGACAAAACGAGACAAAGGCTTCCTTTAATTCAGACGTGTCGTATTCCGCATTATCAAGGACTCGGGTCACGATCTCAACTCGTTTCTTAAGTTCCGCACGTTCTTCTTCGAGGATAGCAGGCAAGTCGTTGTACGGTCGTAAGCCACCACCCAGACCGTCAAAGTAACGAGTCTTCCAAAAGTTTTCGAAATATTCTGCGGGAATAGATTGGACCTGCGGCTGTTTTTGAAATGCGGCGGCTGTTTCTAGCACTGCTAATGGGTCAATAAAGTTAGGGCTACCTGTACGCCCTTGAACAACGGCAAGCTCTCCAGTAACGAATCGCCGAACGTAGTCAAATCTGCTTTGCATATCAGTCACCAATTCGGTCCATCGCTTAGATAGCCCCGCCGGAGTCTCTTGCCAGCAGTCGGTAAAGACTTCTCCGACGAGTTCACGGACCGATTGAGGCAGCTTCTCGCGTCGCCGGACGGTGGCGACAAGGCACAGGAACTGAATGGCAACCGCGATAGGAAAAGCGACGTCTAACTCTGGCTGCAGACTTTCGATTACTCCCTTCTCGTGAGCACGAAGCCAGCGCTCGGTTATGCGCTTGTGGTGCTCACCGGTTGGAAAGTCCCACGACTTCTTTCCTAAATATTCAAATCGCACTAATGCTTCGAGAAGTTCTCGCGTCTCTTCGCTACGCGGAAATTCCTTGATGAAGAATTGGGTGGTCGCCGGTTTAGCGACCTGACCGTCAATACTGACGAATTCGTATGGATCTTTGCCGCCCCATACTAGCCTCTTCCATTCGGAAAGCGGTGGACGGCGATCACAATCCCAAGGAATTGACTTGCGCAAGAAATTTGCAACGAAACTCCTGAGGTCTCTATCACCACTAAGGGAAGCACCATCCTTCCACGCTCGAAGGTTCTGGAGAACTTGGTCAACCTTCTTTTCCGCGACCTTATCGACCTTCGTCCTAACTGGCTGCTCACCTGTTGTTTTGTCGTCTTCCTTCTTTTGCTCTTTACTAGTGTCCGGCGTTTCCTTCGTGAACGCTGGGAGCCCAAACGGCTCAAGTAATGGGGCCAGGCGTTGGGAGGCTTCGTCGGCGGTGTCAACTTCATGAATCCATAGCTGCACGAGATAAAGCAGGCGCCGTCGGTTCGGTTCATCCCAGCCACCGCAGTAACCCTGCACCAATTCCGTCCAATAAAGCGGATCTCTAACGGCAATCGGCAGTGTGCCGTCATTTGGAAATCGGTGCTCTCGAATTGACTCGGTATCTGAAAGAATCGGGCTCACGATGCGTATGAGCAGCTCGCGTTGATTTGGGGCAGCATTGCTCGCCGGATCTCTTTCGATTTGTTCAAGCATCCGATACGGAGCATCGTAGCTAAGTGGGTACATCCCTACATCGACATCGTTGATACTGACTTTGCCGAAACGTGCGTGGCAGTCCTTTCGAGCTGGGCATTCCGTGCATTTACTGATTTGTATGTCACCACCATGCTCGCGTCGGTGTTTCGCGATCTCCTTTACCTCGGACTCTGTAAGACGAGTTGAGTTCAAGTATCTCGCAGTAAACTGAGCCAATCCTTTCCGGTCCTGTGACCAGCGCTGCGTGGTATCCCCGTCGACGCAGGCGATCATCTCGATTCGATCCTTTTGATTATCGCGAAGGTGAGTAAAACCCGTATGTGTCATCCCCAAGACAGCGGTGAGCGGGCAGAGGTCGTGCCGGTCTTGGGGTTCAAGTGCGTTGACAACCTCAACGTCAAGATCTGCCATCGCCGACACGTCCTCGACAAACAGGGCTAAACGCTTTCGATCAGCTTGAAGATCCATACGAACTAGGTCGAAGATCTTCCGAAGGTTCGCTCCGGAAAGACCCAACATATCGACAATGGCATAGCGAAGAGCCTCATTCGCATGTGCAGCAGCCTCTTCACGGAGGGCCTTTGCGCTTGTATCACTTAATTCGTCAATCAGCATCTGCACTTCGAGCGAGTTCTCTTGGGGAGTGCTGTATTTTGAAGGAATCGTAAAATCCGATGGCTCAAACTGTGGCCGGGAGTTGCGCTCGTCAACGTCACTTGCCTTGATGAGCCGATTGATTGTCCGGTCGATCACGCCTCCCTCCCGGCACAGCCATCCACCGAAGCCTTTAGCCTTGCAGGCTTGACTCAATTCGCGAAGCAAACGCGGCAATGGCTCTCTCCCCCGATCCGACCAGCCTGGCCCAAGTTCGATTGACAGTTGGTTGGCCAGCAATTGACGGGCGGTGACTTCGGAAATCCTCTCGATCGCCTTTCTGACCGGGTCGAGGTACTTCTCGAACCTACGGCCCAATTGATCGATCATTTGTTCGAGCGCATCCTTGAGACTGCCGGAACGACGCTCAATGAGGACCGGAATGACGCCCTTGAGTGTGTCGGATTGCAGGTCAAAATCGCAGCGAAGTTTTAGCCAGTGAATCAGGTGCGACTTGCCCGTACCAGGATCTCCGTAGATAACGGCTTGAAGATCCCTCTGGGCAGAACCGACGATCTTCTTATAGAGATCCTCCTCAGTGATCAGCCGCTTCGCACGTACATCTTGTATGTGCTTCATGGGAGAATGGCACGAAAGAAAATAGTGCGTTTGCTTCTCATCGAGCTTTGCTTTGAGCGAAATCGCTTTCGCAACGTTTGCTCTATCCCAGCAGATTGGTAAGTAGATCGCCATCGTTACCTCGCCCCTTTCCTGAGCTCAACGAAGTCGATCCGGTCAGACAGCAGTGTCTTTCCGTCATTTGGTGGAGATGCCTCCTGTAGGCTCCAACCGCTGCTGTCTCGTGAGCAATGAAGCTTTATGACATTGTCCAGGTGCAAGTTAATCAACGTGTGGCTCAACCCCAGAGTGCATTTGCGTATACCCGCAGGTCTTTTGCGATTGGCTTGCTCAAAAATCGCGCCGCCATCCAATTCAGGGCAAACCGTTGCGATGCGTCCCATAAAGCTCTTGTCATCCAGCTTGTGCGTCCCGCTGAATATCTCCGGTAACTTGCGATGCACGCGATGGTACGGACTACACTGAAACTCTCCGTCAGGGTCGTACCACCCCAGGCCAGTGTAAACGAACCACCGATGCAGGCCTGACCACTTGTCTGCGTTAAACTGGTTGGTTAGCTTCTTATTGTCGAACACATCCCGGTTGAACGCCGTTACCCACTCGTCGCGTTTACGTTTTCCGGTACCCTTATCCAGCCCAAGCATGTAGCTGTAAAAAAGCGCAAAGTAGTACTCGATCTCTACATTGCACAGGACTTGCTTGTCGATCGCTTCGAGGATGCAATCTCGGACAGAGCGACGCCCCTTAGCTGCCTCCGTCAACTCCAACTCCGAGCCTTCCTTCTCGTTTACTAACTCAAGCTCAATGCTTGCTCGAATCGAGTCCTTTGACTGCTGTTGAGATCCTGCGATGCCGTTTGGCTGGAGCGCCCCATACAACGCTTCGCGCGTCAACTTGCGGGATCCTAGGCGACGCAGAACCTCGATCACCGTTTCTACGTGCAACGGGGTGACTGGGTCGTCAGTGAACATCCACTTCTCCTTAGATCAACCACTGCTCGACGTCTGGATAAAATCTGGGACTCGTGCATCGAGCAGGCAACTCGTATCGAATGTCTTGAAAGCGGAGGCCGCGCCCAAGCATATGAATAATCTCGCTCCCACGGTCAAGTTGTGCGCCCCTCCGACTGATCTCGTTAAGGTGAAAGACAACGATGCGTTCATCGTATCGGAGATCGAACGGCTGCTCATAGTCCAAGTCGTCTAGCCGGTACTTCTCGGCTCGATACGGAAAAGCACTTGCAAAGAGCCGAAGAAGCGCTGGACGCTTCGCTGCCGCGGATGCAAATCGCCGCACCCCCTTGGTCTCGACACATCGCTGAATCAGATTCAGAAAGGGTCGAGGGCGCTCGCTCAAAGGGAGAGGGCAGTTTTCGACGACGGTAACGTCCGGCGGAGCGAGGCCCCGAGTGGGGACCTCGAATTCAACACGGGGTAGCACGCCCACTGGACGCCCCTCGCGACGACACCACCGGCATCCACCACAAAGGCGCACCGTGTTGTGGCCGTAAAGATCGCGCAGAATGCGGCTAATGCACGTCTCGGTCCGAAGGTATTTGTCGATCTGAGCTAGGCCGCGACGCGAATTTGCAATTTCCTCGTCGCGTTGTTCGGCGATTGACTTCCCAACGTTTGGTGAATCGGGAGAGAATCCAGATTTGAGCTGGACTTGAACCCATTCCGCAGGGTCGGAGTCTTCTTCTTCGGCGGTAACGTAACGCACATCTTTGATTTCGAGTTTGCCCGCACGCTGTAGTTGAAGTATTAGCCTTTTGTTCCAGCGAACGTTTTCAGCCCAAGTCCGTACCCCAATGTATTTCTGGCGTTTCGAAGTCAGGCACAACTCCCAGACGTACTCGTCCTCCTTTACCGGACTTTTCGAGTTCCACAGTGCCTCCCATCTCTGTTGGATCAGCTTTTCTGTTAGCAACTTCGGAGTTAAAGTGCTTGCAGTGTGGTAATCCTCGGGGGTAGGTAGTAGTAGGCACACAGTTGAGTAACCGTCGCGCCCGCCGCGACCAACTTCTTGATAGTAGCGATTGAGATCTTCAGGATAGCACGCGTGCACAACAGCACGAATGTCGGCTTTGTCGACTCCTAATCCGAACGCAGATGTTGCCACCATAAGATCTAGGTCGTCGTCTCGCCAATGTGTAAGTAGTCTGCGGCGCTCGTTTGGTTTCGTGTCGCCGTGGAAGCACCCAATTCTTCGAAATCCCTGCTCCTCCCGCAATCGTTGGTGCAACGACTTCGCATCATCGACTTCCGTTGTGTAGATGATCGCGGGCCGAGGCAGTCGCCACGCACATTCGACAATTGCGCTATAGCGCTCTGATTGCGAATCAAATCGATGATCGAAATAGCTCATCTCAGGGCGCAGGTGTTGATAGACGAATTCCTGGTCGCTGGCGGAACTGGAGCTAGGAAACAGATCCTTGAGGATAGCGCGACAGGAAGGAGTGATCGTTGCCGACGCAAGTACCGTCCGTAATCGTCCATTGCTCTTTTCCAGCCAGCGCCGACGCAATCCAGCCAATACCTGGAAATCCACACGGAAGAATGCGCCCCAAGTATCGACCAGATGCGCTTCATCGATCACAAGGTTCTCAAGACGGCCATCTATCGCGGTCTCTTCCATCACCTTTCTGAGTCGGCCAGAAACGCACGCTTCCGGCGACGTGAATACGATCCGACATTTACCAGTCAGAATCGAGTGAACTACGTTTTCAGGGTCAATCTCAGGGTCTTGAGCGGCGAAGTAGAGCGGATTGACGCCAGGAGCGTTCTTGAAGACGTGTTGAGCGCTTTGGTATTGGTCAATTGCCAAGGCGACGGTCGGAACCACGACAACCGTCAATCCCGTGCCAAACAATGGAAGCAATTGAAAACACAAGCTCTTGCCCATTCCGGTGGGGAGAACGATCAGCGTCGTTTGCCCAGGATGCGCCGACACTGCCAACCACGCGGCTTCCTTTTGAGCGAGGGATCGCCACGCGCCGTAGCCCAATTGTGACGCATACGATTCAGCCGGCAGCAGATCAATGACTTGCCGAAGCGTCGGAGCGGCATCTATTCCGCTTGCCGGCAGAACATCATCGGTCAGCCAAGAAGGCCGAAACGGCGCCGCACGCAAAGCTCCAACATCCGTAAGGGCAACGCAAGCCTTACCGAAATGCGAAGTAAGCTCCGGTGGGCAGGAGCCAATGTGCCATGGGCCTTCGCTCCACTCTGCAATCTGCCGGAGGAGAACTGCCTGGTCGGGGCCAAGAACCTGGTCATCGCTCCAGGCCTTGAGGAAGCGCCAGATTGCGTACGCCAGCGCAGGTCTAGGCGCTGATGGCTTCTCGAAAAGGAAACCATCAGGAGAGTTCTGTCGAAGCGCACTGCGCAACCTCTCAACCTCAATCATTTCCCATTCTTTCCGAAAGCCTTCCATTAATCGACAAGAAGCCTAACGAATCAAGCTGCACCTGCCAGCCCAAGAGTGATTCTTGAAGGGATTTAAGTTGACGAACCTCGGACGACTCACCGTTGCCGTTGCACAGCCGCAAGATCTCCTCGTCTATTTGTTTGTGCGCGTCGTCAACGACTGCTTGCACTTCAGCCGAAAGACACGCGGTCGCCTTTTTCTCCGCCACTTCATACTGTCGGTACAAAAGGTCGTCCCAACTCGGAGACGCGAATACTTCCTGCAAGACAAGAGCTTTGTTCTTGGTGAGATTCCACCAGATCCGGTTTTTATCACTTCGCTGCAACGATCGACGGAGACTTAGAAGCGCTTCCGTGTCATCTTCGACGTGGCCATCGATTGTGCAAAACAGGTGAAGTGGCTCAAAATCAAAAAACTGTCTCGCTCTATTTTGGAGTCCTAAATTCGCAGCTATCGGGCTCGTCTTCGGTGAGGGATTAAAGATGAACTCATAGCCCAACCATGGTTCCCGATTGAAGTCTTT
>Ga0335083_10005643_pt1 | contig 15756 bp, 8 predicted proteins | sample Lox_Sample_42_FD_206716 | JGI IMG/M metagenome (GOLD analysis project Ga0335083, IMG submission 206716) | Soil microbial communities from Loxahatchee National Wildlife Refuge, Florida, United States - Lox_Sample_4.2 | ecosystem: Environmental > Terrestrial > Soil > Wetlands | place: USA: Florida... | reverse complement strand
CGCACGGTCGCCACGCGGCCCCGACAGCTCGGCGACGAGCGTGCGGATCGCGCGATCGTCGACGGCGCCGGTGTCGTCCTCCGTGCCGCGCACGGTGGCGACGTGCTCGATCGCGAGCGCGGGCAGCTCGCGCGCCAGTCGCCGCGCCGCGATCGCCCACGCCAGCCCGACGGCCGCGGTCGTGCCGTAGAACACCATCGGCGCGCCGGCGAGCACCGCGGCGACGAGCCCGCCGAGCACCGCGCCGGCGCGCTTCGCCGTGCCGTCGAGAAACCCGGCGATGCGCCCGCGCACGAGCGACGGCAGCAGCGTCTGCGCGAGCTTCTCGGCCGGCGTCTCGAGCCCGGCGTCGAGCACGCGCGCGGACACCTGGGTCGCGATCGCGACCGCGAGGACCGGCGCGATCACGAGCCCGAGGCCGGCGCCCGCCGCGACGACCGGCGCGACGAGCAGCGCGCGCCCGGTCCCGAGCCGCGCGAGCAAGCGCGGCGCGATCGCGAGCTGGAACGCGAGCACGAGCACCTGCGCGCCGCCGCGCACGATGCCGAGCACCTGCGCGAAGTCGCCGGCGGAACCGCCGCTCGCCGCGACGCCGACACCGAGCACGAAGTATGCGAGCGAGCCGAACGCGCCGGCCGCGGCGACGACGAGCGCGAGGTGGCGGGCGAGCGGATGCCGCCGCACCGCGCGCGCGCCCTCGCGCCACGAGCGCACGACGAGCGCGGGAATCGAGCGCGGCGGCACGGCCGCGCGGCCGGACTTCGCGAGCCGCGCCGCGGCCGCGCCGGCGATCGCGAGCACGATCGCGGCCGCCGCGAGCACGCCACGCGCGCCGGCCACGGCTGCGATCGGCACGACGAGCGCGGCGCCGAGCGCGCCGCCGGCGCCGCCGGTCGCCGCGAGCACCGGTAGCACGCGCTGGCTGCGCCGGGCGTCGACGCGCTCGGCGATCGCGACCCAGAACGCGAGATCGGTCGCCGCCGCGAGCTGCTTGCCGCCGATCAGCGTCAGCACGGCGACGGCGCGCGGCGCGGCGGGCGCGACCGCCGCGAGCCCGGCGACGACGACCGCAGATGCGACCGCCAGCACCGCGAGCACGCGGCGTCGATCGAGTCGATCGGCGAGCGCGCCGACGACCGCGAGCGCGATCGCGAGCAGCGCGCTCGAGGCCGCGACCGCCTCGCCCAGCCGGCTCGGTCCGACGTCGGCGAGGAACATCGCATCGGCGGCCGCCGCGGTCATCGCCGCGCCCGCGCTCGCGAGCGCGAACACCACGCCCGCGGTGGCGACCAGGCCGCGCTCGTCGCCACGCAGCGCGAGTCGTGCCGCCGATACCGTCGCGGCCACTAGCCGCCCGCCATGATCGTCTGGATCTCCGGCGCCGACAGCGCGCGATCGTACACGCGCACGTCGTCGGCGGCGCCGTCGAGCACGGTCACGCCGCCGCCGTACTCGGTGCCGATGGTGAAGTCCTCGCCGCTGCCGGTGTGCGCCGGCGGGCAGCCGGTCTCGTCGACGACCGCCGCGGCGACGCCGTCGACGTAGATCGCGACGTTCATCGCGGACGCGTCGAACACGCCGGCGACGTGCGTCCACGCTCCGAGTTGCGGCGCGGGCGACTTCGCGTTCGCGACGCCGCAGTTGCCGTTGTACGCGATCATCCAGCCGACGCCCGACGAGACGTGGCCGTTGTCGACGAGCAAGTTGTAGGTCGCGAACCCTCCTGCCGTCGACTTGCATGCGACCGTGTCGTACGTGGTCGCCGCGGGCAGCGCGGCGAGCTTCACCCACGCGGCGACCGTCCACGACCCGGCGAGCTGCAGCGTCACGTTGTCGGGCACGTCGACCTCCGCGTTCATGCCGTCGCCGGCAAACGCGACCGCGTCGCCCGATTCTCCCGCGACCCACGTCGCCGCGCCCGAGAGCGTGCCGTTGTTGCCGGTGCCCGACGAGTCCGCCGCCACCGTGCCGGTGCCCTCGTCGAGCTTCCACCAGCCCACCAATCCCGGCACGCTCGAGCCCGAGTCCGAGCCCGAGTCCGAGTCCGATGCGCCACCGCCGTCGGCGTCGCCGTCGCCGACCCGCGCGTCGAAGCCGACGTGTCCGCAGGCCGCGAGCACCACGACCAGGACGACACCGCGCACACCTCATCGTATCTCGTGTCATGCTTGCCGAGTGAAGCGACGTGCGCTGATCGCCGCGTGTGCGACCGCCGGTGCCGCCGTCGGGCTCGCGCTCGCTCAGCCGGGGCCCGGTCAGCGTCAAGTGCCGCACGAGCCCCTACCCGAGCTGTCGGGCGATCACGCGCAGGCCACGATCGGCGGATCGGGCGCCGGCAACCCGGCCGCGATCGCCACCGGCGACAAGCTGTTGCCGAAGCCGGCGCTCGATCGCGCGGTCGGCAGCGGCGGCGGCGGCGGCGGCGGGCCGCACACCGAGCCCGTGCTCGGCGCCGGCGGGTTCGCGGCCGATCGCGACACGTCGATGAAGCCCGACGAGGACACGCGCAGCGACGACACGCTGCACTACCAGAGCGTGTTCAACCCCGACGTGCTGCCGTTCAAGCGCATGAGCGCGTTCGATCGCGTCGCCGACGATCAGACGCTGCACGTCGCGCGCACCGCGCTCGTCGACGTCCCGGTCGGCGGCAAGACCGATCCGCGCACGCGCGATCGGTTCTGGGGCGACGTGCTCGTCCAGCTCGCGCCCGGCAAGGACGTGCCGCTGCCGTCGGTCGCGCCCGACATGCGCATCCTGTCGTACGAGGTGAAGCCGAAGCTCGCGCTGCACTTCTCGAAGGATGGCGCCGACAACTTCTACGTGCGCAGCGACGAGGCGAGCGCGAACGGCACGTACCGGCTCGTGTTCTACGCCGACGCAGACGAGGGCTACTTCGGACCGCGGCTCCCCGCCACGCATTATCGCGTGCGCGACGTCGCGGCGCACGCGCCCCCCGAGCTGCGCATCCCGGTGCCGTACTCGCTCGATGGCGACACCAAGCGCACGCTCGCACGCCTCGAGGTCGATCCCGACATGGACCTCGGCGTCGCGTTCAACAAGCTCGTCGGCTACTTCCGCGCGTTCCAGGCCGGGGAGATCCGCGGCGCGACCGGCGACACGTACCGCGATCTGTGCGACAGCCAGGTCGGTGTGTGCCGCCACCGCTCGTTCGCGTTCATGATCACGGCGAACGCGCTCGGCATCCCGACCCGGCTCGTCGAGAACGAGGCGCACGCGTTCGTCGAGGTGTGGTTCCCCGAGCGCGGCTGGCAGCGCATCGATCTCGGCGGCTCGGCGCTGCACATGGACGTCAACGGCGCGAACGACAAGACGCTGCACCGCCCGCGCCGCGACGATCCGTTCGACAAGCCGGCGCAGTACAAGCGCAACTACACGCAGCTCGAGGGCGATATCCACGGCCTCAGCGACCAGCAGCTCGCGGACAAGCACAAGGGCCTCGACCAGGCACCGCCGTCGGGCGCGGTCGGCGACGGCGGTGCCGGCAGCGCCGCTCCGGCGAGCGACGTCACCGAGCGCATCAGCCCGGATCCGACGTTGCCGGCCGTCGATTCCGATCCGAAGAAGCCGACGCCGACGTTGACGGTGACGCTCGTCGACGCCACCGCATATCGCGGCGGCTCGCTGCACGTCGAAGGCTACGTGAAGGCATCCGGCAAGCCGCTGCCCGATCGCGAAGTGGCCGTCTGGCTCGCGCCGCCCAGCCGGCGCGACAACGTGCTGCTCGGCAGCGCGATCACCCGCGCCGACGGCTCGTTCGCCGCCGACCTGGCGATCCCGGCGCATGTCGCGCTCGAGACCTACGACGTCTTGCTCATGAGCAACGACGACGCGTTCTACAACGCGGCGAGATCGGACTGAGCTCGACTACGTCAGGTTGATCGGCATCGTCACCAGCGTCGGCATGCCGGTGGCGGGGAACTTGATGCGCGCGAGCGCGGGTTTGATGCAGGCGAGCAGGCCGTGCTCGAACAAGTAGTGCGGCGCCTGCAGCTTGCTGCGCGTGACGTTGCCCTTGCCATCGACCACCAGCTTCACCGTGATCGTCGCCTGGAGCTGCGCGTTGGTCGCGGCTTGCACGACGCAGCTCTGCGCCGCGCCGGACTGGCCGGCGATCACCGACTTGATCTCGCCGTCCTCGAGCGGGCGCGCGTTGCTGTTCATGTCGACCGTGCGCGGCGGCGGCGTGACGTCGTCGCCGCGCCACTCGAGCGCACGATCGGCCGCCGACAGCACGACGGGCGCCGGTCCGGTCTCCTCGACCGTGTCGCCCTGGTTCGCCCACGCCTGGTCGTCGCTGTCGCCGCCGGTCGTGGTCGGCGCACCCGGCGCGCTCGCGCCCGGCGCGCTCGGTCCGGCGACCGGCCGCCGATGGGTGCCGTGCCGCTTCTTCGCCGGCTTGCCCGCTCCCGCGTCGCCCGGCGCGGAAGCGACCGCGCCGCCGTCGATCGGCGTCGCGGCATGACCACCCCACGGCGGGCGCAGCCCGAGATACATTGCGCCGGCACCGATCGCAGCGCCGATGACCAGCCCGAGCCCGAGCGAGCCACGCACCCATTCGTTGTATCACGCGCCGCTCGCGATCGCCGGTTGCGCGATCGCGACGATCTATGCCGTCCAGATCGTGCTCGCGGGCGCCGGCGCGCCGGCGCTGGTCGCGGCCGCGGCCAGCTACGTCGTCGCCATCGCGTTCGTCGTCGTCGCGGCGCGGCGCGACCGCGCCCTGCTCGGCGTACGGCGCGCGCGCCCGCGCTACTTCGCCGGGGCGATCCTGGTCGGGATCGCGCTGTGGTTCCCGATGCTTGTGGTGGTCGCGCTGATCGTACCGTCGCCCGAGGTCAGGCCGCTCGAGCACCTGGTGACGAGCGCGCCCGCGGCGCCGACGCTGGTCGTGATCGCGCTCCTGCCCGCGATCTGCGAAGAGCTCGTGTTCCGCGGCATCGCGGCGCGCGCGCTCGCCCGCCGCATCCACCCCGCGCTCGCGGTGCTGGCGACGGCCGCGGCGTTCGCGATCTATCACCTGCAGCCGGCGCAGATGGTTGCGACGTTCGTGCTCGGGCTCGCGCTCGGCTTCATCGCGATCCGCGCGAACTCCGCGTTGCCGACGATGTGCGCGCACGCCGCGAACAACGCGATCGCGATCGTGCTCGTCCGCGATCCGGACGCTTCGTTCTGGCGATGGATGACCGCGAACCCTGCGATCGCGCTCGCAGCGTGCATCGTCGTCGTCGTGGGCGGCCTGGTGCTGGCGCGATGACCGATCACCCGAAGCTGCGGTTCACGACGCTCGCGCTGCGCCGCGAGCTGCCGTCCGAGCATCACGAGCTCGCGCCGGTCGCGGCGACCGCGATCGCGGCATATGGCACCGAGGAGCGCACGCGCAGCGAGCTCGAGCTCGCGCTGTCGGAGCTGCCCGACGAGACCAAGCCGGCGAGCGTCGCGCGCCTGTTGTTGCCGCCCGGCGTGCGGCTCGAGCGCATCGAGCTCGAGCTCGCGCGCCACGACCTGCCCGGCCGGCTCGCGCGGTCGTTTCCGATCGCGATCCATGTCGTCGTCGTGCCAGATCCCAGCACCGCGCGCGAGACCGACGAGCCGAGAGGCCACTGGGTGTTCGTGCCGGTGCTCGATCACGCCTGCTATGTCGAGCGCCGCGAGAACCTCGCCCAGCGCGTCGCCGAGGACCTCGAGGTGTTGCCGGCCGCGCTCGCGCTCGATCTCGACGGCTGGCGCCGGTTGTCGACGTGGGCGCCGGCGCGGCTCGAGGAGCTCGCGGTCGAGCTCGCGACCACGCCGCTCGCCCAGGCGAAGGGCCGGCGCGCGCTCGCCGAGGCCGAGCGCAAGCGGCTCGCGGTCGCGACGCTCGAGGCCGCGGGCCGCCGCGTGCAGCCGCCGGATCCGGCGCCGCCGCTCGTCGGGCGCGACGCGGTGCTCGCCGAGCTGTCGCGCGCGCTCGACCATGCGGCGAAGCGCGGCGTGCTGCTCGTCGGCGACGAGGCCGCCGGCAAATCCGCGCTCGTGCAGGCGTGGGCCGCCGCGCATCCGCGGCGCGAGCTGTGGGCGACGTCGGCCAGCGAGCTCGTCGCCGGCGCGAGCGGGCTCGGCGAATGGCAGGAGCGCGTCGCGAAGGTGCTCGCCGCCGCGGAGGCGCTCGACGCGATCCTCTACTTCGACGACTTCGGCGCGCTGTTCGCGGATCGCCCGGCCGAAGGCGGCATCGATCTCGGCGCGGCGCTGCGCCGCCACGTCGTCGACGGCCGCGTGCGCGTGGTCGGCGAGCTGACCGCGACCGCGCTCGATCGCGCCGAGCGCCGCGACGTGTCGCTGATCGGCGCGATGCTGCGCGTCCAGGTCGCGCCGACCGACGAGCCGACCTCGATCGCGGCCGGCCGCGCATGGGCCGAGCACTGGAAGCGCACGCAGCCGCATCGCGCGCAGATCGCGCCCGAGACCGTGCCGACCGCGGTCGATCTCGCGCGCCGCTACCTGCCCTACCGCGCGTTCCCCGGCAAGGTCGTGCGCCTCCTCGAGGAGCTGCGCGTCGCGCACGACGGCGCGCGCGACGAGCACGGCAAGGGCCCGGTGCTCGGCGACAGCGCGCTGTACGCCGCGTTCTCGTGGGCGAGCGGCATCCCGGTCGCGCTGCTCGACGACGCGCGGCCGGTCGCGATCGCCGACGTGATCGGCGAGCTGCGCCGCCGCATGATCGGCCAGGACGAGGCCGTGCGGCGCGTCGCCGAGGCGCTGTGCGTCGCGAAGGCGCGGCTCCAGCCCGCCGACAAGCCGCTGGCGTCGCTGCTGTTCGTCGGACCGAGCGGCGTCGGCAAGACCGAGCTCGCGCGCGCGGTCGCGGCGTATCTGTTCGGCGCGCCCGACAGGATGGTGCGCCTCGACATGAGCGAGTACACCGACCCGTGGGCGGCCGAGCGGCTGTTCGGCGGTGACGGCGACGAGGGGAGACTCACGGCCGCCGTCCGCAGCCAGCCGTTCGGGGTCGTGCTTCTCGACGAGATCGAGAAGGCGCACCCGTCGGTGTTCGATCTGCTGCTTCAAGTCCTCGGCGAGGCGCGGCTCACCGACGGCCGCGGCCGCACGACGTACTTCCACAACGCGATCATCGTGCTCACGTCGAATCTGGGCACGCGTGGCGCGAAGGGCCGGCTCGGGCTCGCGCCGGCGCGCGACGCGCGCGACGTCGAGGCCCGCCGCTATCGCGACGCCGTGCTCGCCGCGTTTCGCCCCGAGCTGGTCAACCGCCTCGATCAGATCGTCGTGTTCCACGCGCTCGAGGAGCACGAGATCGCGAAGGTCGCCGAGATCGCGATCGGCCGGCTGGCCGATCGGCGCGGGTTCGCGCAGAGCAGCGTGCAGCTCGACATCTCGCCCGCCGCGATCGCGCGGCTCGCCGAGGCGGGCTTCTCGCCGGAGCTCGGCGCGCGCGCGCTGCGCCGCCACCTCGACGCCGCGCTGCTCGCGCCCGCCGCGCGCTTGCTCGCCAGGGCCGGCGCCGAAGGCCGCGGCGCGACGCTCACCGTACGCGCCGGCGCCGACGACGCGCCGATCGTCAAACCGGATGGCTCGCGACTCGGCGAGCACACCGGCGACGTGGCCATCGCGCTGTGGCGGCGCTCGGCGGCGACCGGCAAGCGGCTCGTGCGCGGCGCGCTGTCGCTCGGCGAGCTGCGCCGTGCGACCGATCGCGAGCTCGCGCTGTCGGCCGTGCAGGCGGTGCGCGATCGGCTCGGCGAGATCGAAGGCACGCTCGCGACCGCGGCGCGCAAGACCGGCGGGAAGACCGCCTTGCCCGGCGCCGAGCTGGCGCGGCTGTCGGCCGAGCACGCGCGGCTCGGCGCGCTGATCGGCGCGTGCGTGTCGGCGCAGGGCGAGCTGCGCGCGGCCGAGGAGCTGTGCCTCGAAGCGCTCGCGCGCGACATCGATGCGGTCGACATGGTCGACACCGCGGTCGCGCAGCGCGCGCAGTTCCGCAGCCACTTGTTCTGGCTCGTCACCGCGCTGCGCCCGCCCGGCCACGGCGCGACGCTGCTGGTGCACGCGGCCGAACCCGGCGGAGCGCCGGGCTCGGCGGGATCGGTGACACGGGGCGACGCGCGCGCGGCCGTCGTCGCCTGGGTGAAGCTCGCGCTCGGCGCGGCCGCGCATCACGGCTGGCGCGCGCACGTCCATACCTGGACCGATCGCGGCTGGGGCGAGCCGCGCGAGCCCGACGACCTCGCCAAGGATCCGCCGCAGGCCGCACTCGTGCGCGTCGCCGGCAGCGGCGCGGACCTCCTCTACGTGCTCGAGGCCGGCCTGCAGCGCTTCCTCGGACTCGCCGGCGAGGCGTGCCACGTGTGGGTCGAAGCGCTCGAGCCGCGCGCGACGTTCTCCGAGCTCGAGTGGGCGAACCTCCCGCAGCCGCCGCAGCCGAAGGCGCCGCGCGGGCTGGTGTTCCGCGAGGTCAACGTCTCCGACGATTCGGTGCAGGTCTACGGCGACGAGCTCGACGTGCCGTGGCGCGAGCTCGCGCGGCGCCTGCCCGAGGCCGCGGTCGATCGCGTGCTCGAGACGATCGATCATCAAGGCCACGGCTGCCGCTTCGATCACGGTGCGTCGCTGTGGAACTGGACGAAGCCGCTCGGAGGCGCCCAGCCGTGAGCGTGCGCCCGTGACCATCGACTTCACGATCGGCGTGTACCAGGTGCGGCGCGACGCCGAGGAGTCGTGGCACGCACTGATCCCGGCCGCGTACACCGCGTATGCGTCGGGCGACAGCCAGGCGCGCCTGCGCGAGCGCATGATCGATCAGGTGCGCGCGCAGCTGCGCCGCGCGCGGCCCGCCGATCAGGAGCTGTTCCAGCTGCCGGTCGGCACCGAGCTCGCCCGCGTGCCGGTCGACGTCAAGACCAAGGACAGCCACCTGTTCGGCCAGATGCCGCTCGTCGTCGAGCCGCGGTGGACGAGCGACGAGCGCCAGCACCTGTTCTGCTACCACCCGACGTATCGCGAGCTATGGTTCGTCGCCGCCGAGCGAACCGACATCGCGATGCTCGCGCAGCTCGCCGCGCGCCACCTGTGGTCGGAGCTCGAAGAAGACGACGACACGCTCGCGCTGCGGCTGTCGAACGGCAAGGATCGGATCTCGCACATCGCGTTCACCGCCGAGCCGCTGTCGCTGCTCGACCTCTTGCCGTCGAAGAAGAAGGACCAGCGCACCGCCGCCGCCGCGCCGCGCGCCGATCGCGTGCTCAAGGATCTCGCGGTCGACGAGACCCAGCGCGTCGCGAACAACGCGATCAAGCTCGGCGTGCCGCGCTCGCCATATCGCGAGCGGCTGCAATACTTGCTGTCCGGCGCGCGGCCGCGCTCGGTCGTCGTCGTCGGGCCGCCCGGCTCGGGCAAGACCACGCTGATCCAGCAGTGGATCGCCGATCGCCTGCGCGACGACGGGTACGGCATCCATCGCAACCTCGATCGCTGCGCGCACGTGTGGCGGCTCACCGGCAAGCGGCTGATCGCGGGCATGTCGTACCTCGGGCAGTGGGAAGAGCGCCTGCTCGGCGTGCTCGCCGAGGCCCGATCCAGGCGCGGGATCCTGTGGATCGAGGATCTGCACCTGTTCGGGCGGCTCGGTCAGTCGCGCCAGAGCGAGCGCAGCTTCGCCGACTTCTTCCGCGGACCGGTGCGGCGCGGCGACGTCGCGCTCGTCGCCGAGATGACGCGCGAGCAGCACGCGCGGCTCGAGCGCGACGCGCCGGGGCTCGCCGAGGCGCTCGCGCTCGTCGCCGTGCCGCCGGCGCCGGCCGGCGAGACCGCACAGCTCTTGCTCCACGAGGTGCGCGCGCTCGAGACCGAGCACAAGAACCTGTCGATCCACCCGTTCGTGCCGCGCACCGCGCTCGAGCTCGGCGCCGCGCTGTTCCCGTGGCGCGCGCGGCCCGGCGTGGCGATCGAGATCTTGCGGCGCGTGACCGCGGAGGTGTCCGCCGGCGACGACGACGAGGTGACGGCGAACCACGTGCTCGAGGCGCTCGCGCGCACGACCGGGCTGTCGCCGAAGCTCCTGCAGCTCGAGCAGGCGCTGCCGCCCGACGAGATCGAGGCCCACTTCGCGGCGCGCGTGATCGGCCAGCCCGCGGCGACGCGCGCGGCCACCGACGTGATCTTGAAGGTGCGCGCCGGGCTCGCCGATCCGGGCCGGCCGGTGTCGGTGATGCTGTTCACCGGGCCGACCGGCACCGGCAAGACCGAGCTCGCGACCGCGATCGCGGAGTACCTGTACGGCGATCCGTCGCGGTTCGTGCGCATCGACATGGGCGAGATGTCGGGGCCGGATGCGGTCGCGCGGCTGATCGGCGATCGCTGGAGCCCCGAAGGCTTGCTCACGTCGCGGGTGCGCGCGCAGCCGTTCTGCGTCGTCTTGCTCGACGAGATCGAAAAGGCGCACCCGCGCGCGCTGCACCTGCTGCTGCAGCTGTTCGACGAGGGCCGCCTGACCGACGCCGCCGGCGATGTCACGAGCTTCGCGAGCGCGGTCGTGATCATGACGTCGAACCTCGGCGCGCGGCACGCGCAGCCGATCGGGTTCGGCGAGACCCGCGATCGCATCCTCGCCGACGTCGCGCGCGCGGTGCGCGAGTTCTTCCCGATCGAGCTATTCAACCGCATCGACCAGGTCGTGCCGTTCGAGCCGCTCACGCCCGAGGTCGCGGCGAAGGTCGTCGACAAGGAGCTCGGCAAGCTGCTCGCGCGCCGCGGCCTGCGCGAGCAGAGCACGTTCGTGTACGCCGGCGCGGCCGTGCGCAAGCGCGCGGTCGCCGACGCGTTCGATCCGCGCTACGGCGCGCGCACGGTCAAGCGCTGGCTCGAGGATCAGGTCGCGGGCGCGCTCACCGACGTGCTCGCGACCGCGCCGCCGGCGCGCCTGCGCATCGTCCGGCTCGCCGACGAAGCAGGCACGATCCGCGCGTCGCTCGAGCCGATGCTCGAGAAGCGTCCGGATCCCGGACCGTACGTGCTGCGAGGAGCGCTCGACCTCGCGACCGCCGCGCTCGAGCCGTCGATCGCGAAGGCCGCGGCGGCGGTCGAGCGCGTGCGCGGCTCGCGCGAGCTCGCCCGCGGCAAGCTCGAGGCCACCGGCGAGCTCCGCTACTACGTCGACGAGCTCGAGCAGCGACTGACCGGGCTCGCGCAGCTGTTCGGTACGAGCGATCCGGTCGACGACGAACGCGACGATCACGACGACGACGCCTACGAGCACAGGCTCGTGCGCGATCACGGCCGCAGCGCGCGCGAGGTGCGCATGCGGCTGCATCGTCCGGCGCGCGGACGAACGCCGGCGGGCCGCGACGCGCTCGTCGCCGGCATCGCCGAGGCGCTGCTGATCGAGCGCGGGCTGCCGCGCCTGCTCGATCCGACCGCGCATGCCACCACCGTCGTGCTGTCGCGCGTCGGCACCGCGCAGTCGAACGGGCTGACCGCGGTGATGCAGGTGTTCGCGCTGCAGAAGGCGTGGACGGAGATCGCCGCCCACGCGACCGACGCCGGCGAGGTCATGATGATGAACCTCGGCGGCAAGGGCAGCGGCAACTTCAGCGACTGGCTGACGTTCTGGCGCGCGCGCAAGGACATCGTGACCGTGCTGCGCGGGCTGTTCGTGCACGAGGCGCTCGCGCACGAGCACGGCACGTGGCTGTTGCGCGCCGCGGCGGCCGAGCCCGACGTCGTGCGCGTCGACGTGCGCGCCGGCGCGCCGCTGCCGCCAGACGAGGCGCTGCGCGCGCACCTCGCGGCCCGGCGCGCACTCGAGCACGCGCTCGAGCACGGTGGCGCGCTGCCGGCGAACCCCGACGTGCTGCTGCCGGTCACGCGCACGATCTCGTCGCGCGCCGCGCTGTGGTGGTCGCAGCGCGCGTTCGATCTCGAGGTCGAGGACTTCGCGACCGGCTGGACCGATCGCGGCCAGTTCAAGGACGTGCTGTCGGCGGTGCGCCGCAGCTGGCACCTCGCGTGGAGCCGCGCGCCATGACCCGCGCGACATTCCGCGTGTTCGTGACCAAGCACCACGGCGGGCTGTACTCGGCCGTGCTGCTACGGCGGCATCGCACGCTGTTCGACACGCCGCCGCCGGCCGCGATGGGCGAGGATCAGGACACCGCGCTCGCGCGGCTCGCGCCACAGGCCGCGCTCGTCGCCGACGAATCCGACACCGTCGCGCGCTACCTGTGGACCGAGGAGCTCGAGCTGCGCAAGCTCGAGGTCGACATCCATCCCGGCCGCCCCGATCCGCGCGGCTACGTGATCGCGGGACGCGAAGTGCCGATCCGGCTCGGCTACGTTGCCGCCCCGCTCGAAAGCGAGCCGGCAACCTCGGCGACACGGGGCGCCAAGCACGACGCCGGGAGCTCGCCGCTGTATCGCGTGATCGTGCCGCGCTTCGACTGGACGTTCGTCGCCGAGGATCTCGAGGCGGTGCCCGAGACGATCCGCGCGCTCGTGTTCTCCGCGCTCGTCGGCGATACGCCGGCCGCGCTCTACGATCTGCGCCGCGAGCTCGACGAGCAGATCATCGAGTGGAGCCCGATCGACGCGGTCACGCGCGCGCGGGGCAGTGCCGGCGGCACCGCCGAGCAGCCCGTGCCGACGCTCGAGGCGATCGCCGAGGACTGGGTCGCGCTCGCGCGCGCGAACCGGCTGCCCGCCGTCGTCGGCGTCGATCCGCTGTACAGCGAGCAGATCGCGCCGCTCGTCCAGCACAAGCAGCTGCCGAGCCTGCTCCTCGTCGGCCCGCGCGGCGCCGGCAAGACCGCGCTCGTGCGCAGGATCGCGCGCGTGCTGCTCGAGCAATCGCGCGGCAAGTCGGGCCGGCGCCGCCGGCTGTGGGCGACGAGCGCCGATCGCATCGTCGCCGGCATGATCTACCTCGGCATGTGGCAGCAGCGCTGCTTGACGATGGTCAAGGAGCTCGAGAGCAGCAGCGACGTGCTCTACATCGATCGCCTCGCCGACGCGATGGCGCCGATGTCCGACGGCGCCGCGATCACCGACCTGCTCGCGCCGGCCGTGATCGCGGGCGAGCTGGCGATGATCGCCGAGTGCGACGAGCCCGAGCTCGTCAAGGCCAGGCAGCGCCACCCCGCATTGATCGATTCGCTGCGGGTCGTGCGCGTCGCCGAGGCCACGCCCGCGCAGGTGATCGCGCTGCTCGAGCCGTACGGGCAACGGCTCGAGCCGCCGGTCGCGATGACGGCCGACGCCGCGCGCAGGCTGGTCGAGCTGTGCGACGCGTTCCGCCGCGACACCGCGTTCCCCGGCAAGGCGCTCGGCTTCGCGCAGTACTGCTCGCTGCAGGGCCAGCGCGACCTCGATCTGCCGGCGCTCGTGCAGACGTTCGGCGCGTGGTCGGGGTTGCCGATCGATCTGATCTCGCCCGAGCGCGCGCTCGACACCGCGGCGATCGCGCGCGAGCTCGAGAAGGGCGTGATCGGCCAGGCGCGCGCGTGCATGGCGTGCGCGCGCGTGATCGCGCGGCTCAAGGCCGGCCTCGACGATCCGCAGCGGCCGGTCGGCTCGCTCCTGTTCGCCGGCCCGACCGGCGTCGGCAAGACCGAGCTCGCCAAGCAGCTCGCGCGTTACCTGTTCGGGGATGCCGACCGGCTCGTGCGCGTCGACATGAGCGAGCTCGGCACGCCGGGCGCGATCGCGCGGCTCGTGACGCCATCGCCCGGCGGCACGAGCCTGGCCGATCGCATTCGCCGCCAGCCGCTGTCGGTCGTGTTGTTCGACGAGCTCGAGAAGGCACACGACGCGGCGTTCGATCTGTTGCTCGGCGTGCTCGGCGAAGGCCGGCTCACCGACGCGTTCGGCCGGCTCGTCGATTTCCGCATGACCGTGATCGTGATGACGACGAACCTCGGCGCGGCCGATCCGCGCGCGCCCGGCTTCTCGAGCGATCCGTCGGCTGCGCCCGATCCGACCGGGGTCATCCGCCAGTTCTTCCGGCCCGAGCTGATCGGCCGGCTCGACGCGATCGTGCCGTTCCAGCCGCTGCCGCCCGCGGCGCTCGAGCGCATCGTCGACCTCGAGCTCGGCAAGCTGCGCGTGCGTCCCGGCATCGTCGCGCGCAACCTCCGCGTCGTCGTCACCGCGGCCGCGCGCTCGCGGCTGGCCGAGCTCGGCCACGACCCCAAGCTCGGCGCGCGCCCGCTGCGCCGCACGATCGAGGACCTCGTCGTCGCGCGGCTGGCCGAGCGGATGGCCCGCGAGCCAACCTGGCGGGATGCCACGGTGCAGATCGCCACCGCTGGTGAGCCGGGTGACATCGTGGTGTGAGCCGTAAGCCGTGTTACAATTGACACGTGCCCGACCCCAAACGTGTCCTCTGGTACCTGCGCAAGGTCCCGCTGCTCGCGGACCTCGGCCCCGACGCGATCGCGCGCATGGCCGAACGCGTGGAGCTCCGCGAGGCGCGGCGGCGCGACGTCATCTATCTGCCCGGCGATCCGGGCCGCTCGCTGTTCTTTGTCCACGGCGGCCGCATCAAGGTCAGCAAGGTCACGCGCGACGGCAAGTCGCTGACGCTCGCGTATCACGGCCCGGCCGAGCTGTTCGGCGACAGCTGCCTGCTCGACGGCGGCCCGCGCACCGAGATGGCCGAGGCGGTCGAGAACGCGCTGCTGTCCGAGATCGAGCGCGCGCACTTCGAGGAGCTGATGCACAGCCACCCGGCGCTCGGCCTCGCGATGACGCGCCTCATGATCGTGCGACGGCGCGAGCTCGAGAACAAGGTCGAGGCGCTCGTGTTCCGCGACGTGTCGAGCAAGCTCGCCGAGCTGCTGGTCAAGCTCGCGGGCGAGTACGGCGTCGACGACGCGCGCGGCACGCTGGTCGCCTTGAAGATCACGCATCAGGAGCTCGCGAACCTGATCGGCTCGACGCGCGAGACCGTCTCGCTCACGCTGTCTCAGTTCAAGCGCCGGCGGCTGATCCTGACCGAGGGCCGCAAGGTCATCATCTCGGACACCGAAGCGCTGCGCGCGCTTTACTAGCACCACCTGATCAGATCAGCGGCGAGCGAGACCGAGCGATCCGAGCCGGATCGCGGCGCACGCCCGCACCGGAACGAGGAGCGTGGTGGTTCCACGTGACGAGCGAAGCGCGGACGTACGCCGCGGGGTTACCCGAGTCGCGGGGCATTCGACCACGGCTCGCGGACTCAACTCGCGGTGCGCCGCGCGAGCATCTCGAACGCGAGCGCGAGCGCGCGTGTCATCGACGTCGCGCGCGCGAGGCCCTTGCCCGCGATGTCGTACGCGGTGCCGTGATCGGGCGAGGTGCGTACGATTTGCAGGCCGAGTGTCACGTTGACCGCCTGCTCGAAGTCCACGAGCTTGACCGGGATCAAGCCCTGGTCGTGATACATCGCGACCAGCGCGTCGTGATGGCCCTCGAGCGCGGCGCGAAACGCGGCGTCGGGTACGAGCGGGCCCGCGAGCACGGCATCGCCGCACGGCTGCACGAGCGCGGGCGCGATGACGTCGGCATCTTCGACGCCGATCAAGCCGCCTTCGCCGGCATGCGGGTTCAACCCGACGACGCCGATCCGCGCGCGCGCGATCCCGAAGTCCCGCGCGAGCGCCGCGGCGACCAGCTCGATCGTCGTGCGCACGCGCGCGGTCGTGAGCGCGCGCGCGACCTCGGCGAGCGGCACGTGCGTGGTCGCGAGCGCGACGCGCAGCTTCGGCC